>Ga0316613_10000007_pt1 | contig 368513 bp, 328 predicted proteins | sample OWC_soil_day10_C_2_FD_207647 | JGI IMG/M metagenome (GOLD analysis project Ga0316613, IMG submission 207647) | Wetland soil microbial communities from Old Woman Creek delta, Ohio, United States - OWC_soil_day10_CT_b | ecosystem: Environmental > Terrestrial > Soil > Wetlands | place: USA: Ohio... | reverse complement strand
GATCAAACTCTTCAGTTTAATTCCTGATAAAACTCTCGCTTGACGTCCTGCAGATCCTAAGATCCACAGACTTTTTACTTCATCGTGCGAGTTTTTGTTGCATCTTTTTGCGATACTGCCTAAGCAGCATTCAACTAGACCAAAAACCCACACCTATCGATTGTCAGATTTTTAAAGAGCGTGTTACAAATTCTTGGTTGCGGGGACAGGATTTGAACCTGTGACCTTCGGGTTATGAGCCCGACGAGCTGCCAGACTGCTCCACCCCGCGTCCGTAATTGAAGAGAAAATATTTGACGTTTTTTCTTCACCTCTCAACACGTTTCAAACCGCCTGCTTCGTCGTTTCCGACTGGCCTGCCGTGCAGCGAGGGGGCGAACTATAGCAAACTTCGATTCACCCGGTCAAGCACTTTGTTTGAAACTTTCTCGCTGCGCCGTTGCCGGCTGGGCTGCTGTGTTGCGAGGGGGCGAACTATAGCCTAGTCGTCGAGCCATTGCAAGAGCGGTTTCCATTGTTCGACATCGCGGCGATGACGCGAATGCGGCGGGTCGAATACGCTAAGTCCGCCGGCGGCGGCGTTGACGTAGTTCTGAGTGTTGCGGATGTAACAGACGATCGGCAAATCGAAGTGTTGCAGAAAGGTTTCGAGCATCCCTGCCGCCCGCGTGCGCGGGTCGACGCGCATGGCGACAATGCCGACGGCGGCGCGCCGTCCGCGCAGGTCTTGACGTAGTGAACCGAGGAAGTCTTCGGTCGCCGCCATATCAAAGACTGACGGCACGACGGGGATGAGCACCTTGTCGGCCAGGCGCAGATAGTCGGTCAGCTTGTAGCCCTGAAGGCCGGCCGGTGCGTCGAGCACGACCCAGTCCGCCTCCTTGGGAAGACTGACCAGCATCTGATTGCCCGCAAAATAGCCATTGACCGGTGGCATGGCGGCGTCGCGAAAGGCCATCCAGCGCAACGACGACTGCTGACGGTCGAGATCACACAAGGTGACCTTATGCCCGGCGTTGGCAAAATAGCCGGTCAGATTGGTGGCCAGCGTCGTTTTACCCGCACCGCCCTTGGGGTTGGCGATCAGCACTGAACGCATCTTCATCTCCCTGATATCAAGCAAGACAGGTCAAGAAACGCAGCAAATACGGAAACGTCATTATAGGCAGCAACGGCGGGTGACGCGGATTCTCCGTGCGGCGCGCACGACAAACGCCAAATGGCTACAATGCAGCAACAAAACTTCGCGACAATTCCCTTCATGACAACCGCCCCCACCAAGCAACAGCAAGGCATCCAGTCCATCGAAGTCGGTTCCCGCCTGCTGCGCGCGCTAGCCGCCAACGGCCGCTCGATGATGCTGCGCGACCTGGCCCAATCGGCCGCCATGCCCGCCGCCAAGGCGCACCGCTACCTGGTGAGTTTCATGCGCATGGGGCTCGTCGAACAGGACGCCAATAGTGGACGCTACGATCTCGGCGGATTCTCCCTCGAACTCGGGCTAGCCAGTCTGGCCAGAATCGACGCCGTGCGTCTAGCCACCCCCATCCTCGACGACCTCTGCGAACACGTCGGCGAAACCGTCGCCCTGGCGATGTGGGGCAATCACGGCGCCACTTGCGTCCGCTGGATCGAAGCCGGCGGACCAGTCACCGTCACCCTGCGCACTGGCTATGTTCTTCCGCTGACCAGTTCAGCCACCGGACTGGCGTTCGCCGCCTTCTACCGCTCAGCCTATATGAAGAAGCAAATCGACGCCGAATTGCGCGCCACCGCGGAAAACGCCGACACCCCGCTGAACGCCGTGATCCGCGATTTCGACCAGCAACTCGACGAAATCCGCCGCCACGGCATAGCGCGAGCCAGCGGCAGCGTGACGCCCGGGATCAACGGTTTCAGCGCACCGGTCTTTGACCACAGCGACCGCATGATCGCCGCCATCACCTCGCTCGGCACCATGGGCCACTTCGAGATGGAGTGGGACAGCGAACTGGCGACAAGCATCAAGCACGCCGCAGCGACGCTGTCCAAACGACTGGGCCATGGCGAAGGTGAGAAACCGGCGCCAACACAGGAAAAAACGAGAGCCACAAAAAAATCGGAAAAATAGTTGGATGTCAGCCAGCAGCCATGTATAATTCGGGCCTTCAAAAACACAAAGCGCCCGTAGCTCAGCTGGATAGAGTACTTGGCTACGAACCAAGGGGTCGGGCGTTCGAATCGCTCCGGGCGCACCAGAATCGGATGAAATTGGGCACTTCTACGGAAGTGCCCATTTTTTTTGCTACCGCGACCGCGTGAGCCAAGGCGGCATAACACCCCTTCATGGTCGCCGTGTCGCCTGACACCACGATTTCATCGACCAGCACCTGCAAGTAACGCTTGGCGAATTGCTTGTCGTCGATCTTTTGCTGCTCGCCGTCCTTGTTGTTCTTGGTCCGGGTACGCAATTCGGCGAACCGCTGCGTCAAAAGCAGCAACTCCGGCAGGATCGATTTGCGCAGCTCAAGTTCAACAACCGATATGGCCGCGCATTGCGCGCAGGCACGCCAGCACCGGCCTCTGTGCTCAAATCTCTTGAGTAGAAGATGCGAACAGCGTACCTTGCTGTCCTATTGAATTTTTTTCGATGTATTCATAGCCCCTGTGTTACTTGGTCGGGGACGATCGCAGACGTGAATCGACTGCATGGAATTGACGGGTTACGATAAGACACAAATGAGCGATCAAAAAATCGAACCACCAAAAATCACTAAACCAATTCAATTGCTGGCGGCATGGCTAGCCGGACTCATACTCATCAATGGGTCATTTCTTGCAACTGCTACGGCATTAACCTCCCATGGATGGGCTTCGGCTGCGCTTGTGGCCGCAAGTATTACAAATGTTCCCGTCTTCTTGGTTTGCGTTTTTCTGCTTCAAACCAAGTTTAGGCCAGAGATGCAAGAGGATGTCTTCTATTCAAAGTATCTTGAACTGAACACAGGCAAGGTCGTTATAGCCAACCCAACTGAGGCACTGGTCGGCCAGCTAAGAGCCGAGATATTTGAACAGCACCATCGCAATGCGGAAGTACTTTCAGGCCTCGAATTGAATCTGAAATCAATTACCCAAAAAATTGGGGGCACGGAAACTGACAATCAGCCGATAAAAACTGAGCTTCTTGCAGTAACGGAGACAATCGACAAATCAGTCAAAATGGCTGACGCAAAGATTGAGCGAGCGGCAGTTCAAATAAACGATCTACTTCCTGAATTTATCGATATTCGGAGAGCGCTAAGAAAGCGAGGCATTTTGATAAAAAAGACGTTTGGCAGCACATCGAAAGATCCCGAAGTTCCACAAGTAAAAATCATCGGTTTCGGGAGATCTGTACCGATATGGGAGCTCCGAGACATCGTTCAAGTCTGTCAAAGCTTCGGTTTTAACCGTATTCATTTCGCGAAGCTCGACGTCAACGAGGGCGGAATCTATATCGGCTCATACGTCTATCGTGCGCACAAAGAACGACAACCCGTGCCAATCACGAAGGAAATTCGTGCGTTGTTGGAAGCGACTGATACGGAACTGGAGGATATTATCGATGCGATTGAAATTGCTGGACGCGCACAAACAATGCCATATGAATTCGAAAAATCCAAACATGAGGCTGAATGAAGACTTTAAGAGTTCGCTTTCTGAAATTCACGGCACAGAAAATTGCATGAGCCAGTGCCCAGCTTCATCGCTCGGGCGCACCAGAACAACGGTGAAGCATCACCACTTAGGCCAGTCTTCGGACTGGCCTTTTTGTTTTCTGGTCAAAAAACTTGGCGCTGACCGCTTGAAGTCAGCGAAGCGGCCATGTACAATGCGCGGCTTCAAAAACGCAATGCGCCCGTAGCTCAGCTGGATAGAGTACTTGGCTACGAACCAAGGGGTCGGGCGTTCGAATCGCTCCGGGCGCACCAGAATAACGGTGTAGTATCACCACTTAGGCCAGTCTTCGGACTGGCCTTTTTGTTTTCTGCGTCCCATCGGACGATCCACCACAGTCTGCCAGACAAGGCATCCGGCCATGAACTCAACGCCTGCATCGCGCATCCCCACCGACAGTACGCACCGCTTCCCCTGGTATGCGCGGCTTTTTTTCGCCAACCAGCGCCGGCGCTACGGGCAGGAACTCGAACCGGCGCGCTTGTGGGCGCGCACGCCGCGGGTCTTTGCCGCGCTCTCCTTGCTCTACGGCGCGCTCGACCGCCGCAGTTCGCCGATCGAGGCGGCGCTGCGCTCGCTGCTCACCGTCCGCGTCTCGCAGATCAACTGGTGCGCCTTCTGCGTCGATATCAACGCGGCGACCGGGCTCAAGCGCGGAGTCAGCGAGGCGCAGTTCGAGGCGCTCGCCGATTTCGAGACTTCAGCGCTGTTCGACGAGCGGCAGAAAGCCGCGCTCGCCTACGCCGAAGCGATGACTCGATCAGGTCAGGGAGTAGACGATGAGCTGATGGCAAGGCTCAAGACGCACTTTGACGATCAAGCCGTCATCGAACTCACGGCGCTGATTGCCTTCCAGAACATGTCGAGCAAGTTCAACGCGGCGCTCGCCGTCGCGCCGCAGGGCTTTTGCCGCCGGCCGATCGCGCACGACGATGCGAAGCCGGCCGAGCGTTAAGAGCCGCGCCGCGCATGATGGCGGCTTGCCTTGTGCGAGCGGCGCCCGTGCTTTAAAGTGCGAGCCGCGCCGCGACCGCGTGTCGCATTTCAATACCCACCCACCGAGACTCCCATGAAGATCACCCGTTTTGCTTCCGCCGCGCTCTGCTGCGCACTGCTTTCCTTCCCGGCTTTGGCCGTCGACGCCAAATTCGAGGCCGAAACCGCCAAGGAAACCGACGCCGTCAAGCTGACCCGCGATACCCAGGCCGGCGACTACCAACTGCTGACCGCCGCCGAACTCAAGAAAATGATCGACCAGGGCAAGCCGATGCTGCTCGTCGATACCATGCCCTACGATGCGAGCTACAAGAAGGAACACATTCCCGGCGCAGCTCAGTTCCTGTTCCCGGTGCCACGCATGGCGGCATGGGACGTCAAGGAAACCGACGGCAAGAGCGAGGCCGACTTCGCGACCTTGCTCGGCACCGACAAGGGCCGCACGCTGGTGTTCTACTGCGGCTTCGTCAACTGCACGCGCAGCGACAACGCCGCGACGTGGGCGCGCAAGCTCGGCTATACCAACGTTTATCGCTTCCCCGGCGGCCTGTTCTCGTGGAAAGGCGCCGACTTTCCGCTCGAAGCCGTGAAATAATCCGCTCCGCTCGCGCGCGCCTAAGCGCGGCGCGCGAGCATGGCGCACAGCGCCGGGAAAAACTGCGAAGCCCCGGCGCGTATCGAATAATCGGCGAACTCTGAAAACGGCGTCAGATGCGGATTGACCTCGACGATCAGCGCGCCGGATTCCTTGGCCGCCATCGGCAGACTCGCCGCCGGCTGGATGATCGCCGAGGTACCGACGCTGATGAAGACGTCGGCGCCAAGCGACGAGTCGACGGCGTTTGAGAAGACTTCCTCGTCGAGCGGCTCGCCAAACCACACCACATCCGGACGAACGCGCGCGCCACACGACGGGCATTGACGCGGCGCCGGCTCGCCAAGCGGCCACAAGGCCACAAAACCGCAGTGGTGGTGACAACGAACGCGCAGCGCGCTGCCATGCACCTCAAAAACCCGCGTGCTGCCGGCCACCTGATGCAGACCGTCGATATTCTGGGTGATCACCGTGAGCCGGGCCTTGGGCAACAGCGTGGCGAGTTCGGCGATGCCGCGGTGTCCGGCATTGGGGCTGACCTCGGCGAACAAGGCGCGCATCGTTTCGTGCCAGGCCCAGACCTTGCCCGGATTTCTTTCAAACCCCGCGACGCTGACCACTTCATCGGGGTCAATATTGGCCCACAACCCGGTCGCGCCGTCGCGAAAGGTCGGGATTCCGCTATCGGCCGAAAGCCCGGCGCCGCTGAAGACGACCACCTCAGTGGCTTGCATCAGCGGGTCGAGAATGTCGGCAATTGCATCGTTCATGACATCAGGTTCCAGAGAAAAGCTCGATCCGCAATGATAGTTGCCTGGCCGTTGAAAACCCAGCCGGTCCGGCGAAATTGTTTTCTCACTGCCGTCGCCGTTCCGTTCGCTGGCGAACAAACAGCGCGGCCCCACCCGTCTATGCTCGGTCGATGGCCGCCCTACAGCTCACCCCCGCCGCAATCGCCGAACCGACAGCGCAGCACCTTGCGCTCTCGGGGTCATGGACGGCGCTCGGAATCGGCACTATCGAACGGCAACTCGACGCGCTGCCGGCCAACGCAACGATCGACGCATCGGGAATCGAATCGCTCGACACGGTCGGTGCCTGGGTTCTGCAAAGCTACCTGCGCCGACGCGCAGATCGGGGCGTCGCTGGCGAACTGAGCGATCTGCCAGAGCAGTTCGCCGCGCTGTTCGACGCCGTCGCCGCGCAGGTCGCGCAGCAGGACCGCCCCGCCACGCCAGCCGGCGCTGCGCCATCGACGCTCGGGCGCCTGGGTCGCAGCACCATGGATCTCGCCGAACAGTCGCTGGCGCTGCTCAACTTCGTCGGCCAATGCGCGTGCGCCATCGGCGCCTGCCTCGCGCATCCGGCGCGATTGCGCTGGCGGACCATCCTCTTCAACATCCGCAGCGCCGGCTTCGACGCGCTGCCGATCGTCGGCCTGCTCTCGTTTTTGCTCGGCATCGTCGTCGCCTACCAGGGCGCCGACCAGCTGCGCCAGTACGGCGCCAATATCTTCGTCGCCGACCTGGTGGGACTGTCGATGTTGCGCGAGTTCGCGCCGCTGATCACCGCGATCATCATCGCCGGACGCTCGGGCTCAGCCTACGCCGCGCAGATCGGCACGATGTCGGTGACCGAGGAGATCGACGCCATGCGCACGCTCGGCATCGCGCCGCTCAATATGCTGGTGGTGCCGAAAATCTTCGCGCTGCTTATCGCGCTGCCGCTGCTCACCTTGTTCGCCGACGTGCTCGGCGTCTTCGGCGGCATGCTCATGGCGCAAGCGCAACTGGGCGTCGGCTTCCCCGAGTTTCTCGAGCGTTTCGTCAAGGCGGTCAGCGTTACCGCCTACCTCTCTGGACTCTTCAAGGCGCCGGTATTCGCCATCATCATCGCGGTGATCGGCTGCTTCCAGGGCTTTCGCACCGCCGGCGGCGCCGACAGCGTCGGTCGCCAGACGACGCGCAGCGTCGTCCAGTCGATCTTCCTGGTGATCCTTGCCGACGCCTTGTTCTCGGTCGCCTTCAGCGCGCTCAACCTCTGAGATGCCAAGCGCCACCGCCCCCGCAGTGATCGAGATCAGCAAGCTGGTGACGCGCTTCGGCGATCACGTCGTGCATCGCGACATCGAGCTTGCGGTTCGCCGCGCCGAGATCTTCGCCGTGATCGGCGGCAGCGGCTCGGGAAAATCAACGCTGCTGCGCGAAATGATCCTGCTGCACCGCCCCGATTCGGGATCTATCCGCGTGCTCGGCGTCGATCTCAAGGACATCGATGACGCGCAGGCGCTCGCGCTGCGCCAGCGCTGGGGCGTGATGTTCCAGCACGGCGGTCTGTTCGGCTCGCTGACGATCAAGGAAAACATCGGTCTGCCGCTGCGCGAATACACCGCGCTCGACGACGCGCTGATCGATCAAATCGCCGCGTGCAAGCTGGCGCTCACCGGCCTCAAACCCGAAGTCGGCGACCAGTACCCGGCCGAACTCTCGGGCGGCATGATGAAGCGCGCGTCGCTGGCACGCGCGCTGGCGCTCGACCCGCAACTGCTCTTTCTCGACGAGCCGACCGCCGGCCTCGACCCGCAAAGCGCCGGCGAAGTCGACGAACTGGTGCTCAGACTGCGCGACCTCTTCGGCCTGAGCATCGTCATGATCACCCACGACCTCGACCTGCTGTGGGCCGTTGCCGACCGCGTCGCCGTGCTCGGCGACGGCCGCATGCAGGGCGTCGGTTCAATGGACGAACTCGCGCAAATCGACAATCCGGCGATCCGGCAGTTCTTTGCCGGCGCGCGCGGCCGCTCGGCGCAGGAAAACTCGGCGAGCGCCAAAGCGCAAGACGCAAAGCAAACAGGGAGATCATCATCGAAACCAAAGTAAATTACGCGATCGTCGGCGCCTTCGTGCTGATCCTCGGCGCCGCGCTGGTCGCCGGCGCGCTCTGGCTGGCGTCGGGCGGCGCCTTGCAGAAGAAATACGACCTCTATCAGATGATCGCCGAAGAGTCGGTCGCCGGTCTTAACCTCGAAGCGCCGGTCAAGTACAGCGGCGTCAACGTCGGCAAGGTCAGCGAAATCGAGCTCGATCCGGCCAATCCGGAACGCGTGATCCTGCTCTTTTCGATCGAACGCGGCACGCCGATCAAGGAAGACACGCTGGCGGTGCTCAAAACCCAGGGGCTGACCGGAATCACCTACGTCGAGCTTTCCGGCGGCGCGCGCGACGCGCCGCCGCTGCTCGCCGCCAACGGCAACAGCTACCCGCTGATCCGCAGCAAGCCGTCGCTCAGCGCGCGGCTCGAAAACGTGATGACCAGCGTGCTGACCAAACTCGACAGCACCTCGACCAATTTCAACGCGCTGCTCAGCGAAGACAACCAGGCCGCGTTCAAGAGCGCGCTCGCCGACCTGGCGATCGTCGCGCACACCGTCGCGGCGCGCCAGAAAGCGATCGACCAGGGGATCACCGACGCCGCACGCACGCTCGCCAACAGCTCGCGCGCGTCGGCGCAACTCGGGCCGGCAATCGAGCGCATCGGACGCGGCGCCGAATCGATCGAAAAAATGGGAAATTCGGTCACGCAGACCAGCGCCAGCGCCGGCAAAGCCGTCGGAGCCATCGGCACCGACGTGCAACGCTTCACCGCCGAAACCTTGCCCGAGCTCGAACGATTGCTCGGCGAACTCTCGGCGCTGTCGAACTCGCTGCGCCGCCTGAGCGAGCAGACCGAACGCAATCCGGCGAGCCTGCTGTTCGGTCGCCAGCCCGTTGCCGACGGCCCGGGCGAATCGTCGTCAAATACCGCACCAGCCAGGGGACAACCATGATCAATTCTTTCCGCGTACCAAGCTGCCGGCTCGGCGTTGCCGCGCTGGCGCTCACGCTCTGCGCCTGCGGTACGCTCGGTCCGACGCCGAGCGCGCCACCGACGGTCTATTCGCTCGACGGCGCGGCAGACACCGCGCCACGCACGACGCGACAGGCGGCGCCGACGCTGATCGTCAGTGCGCCGCACGCCGCCGCCGGCTACGCCAGCGCCCGCATCGCCTACGTGCGCGCCGCGCACCAGCTTGAATACTATGCGCACAGCGAGTGGATCGCCCCGCCGGCGCAAATGATCGCGCCGCTGATCGTCGCTGCGCTCGAAGCCGGCGGCAATTTTCGCGCCGTCGTCCTGGCGCCCAGCGCCGCCGCCGGCGACCTGCGGCTCGACACCGAACTCGTCCGCCTGCAGCACGACCTCTTGAGCGCGCCCAGCCGCGTGCGCTTGACGCTGCGTGCCTATCTGCTCGACAACACGACGCGCACGGTAATCGCCTGGCGTGAATTCGACGAGAACGTCGCAGTCACCAGCGAAGGCCCTTACGGCGCCGTGATCGCGGCCAATCGCGCGGTGCAAGCGACCTTGCAGCAACTGGCGGCCTTTGCCGGCGAAGCGGCCGAGCAACGGCCAGCGCCGGCAAGGTAGCTGTTTTCACCGCTGCCTTGAGCGACCAGTTCCTCCGTGCGCAATGGCGAACCGATCACCGGCCCGGACTCGCGTCTCCGCAGGCTATCTGCTCGCGCCTTTCGGCCATCGCCCGACGGCGACGCCTGGTCGGCGCTGCGGGTTTGCTCGCTATCACCGTTGAAGGCCTATACTGGTCTTCCTTTCGAGGAACACGTCATGACTGCTCACACTGCCTCGCCCTACGAATACGACGTCTATGTTGCCGCCGATGAAATCGACGAAATGGGCCACGTCAACAATGCCGTCTACCTGACCTGGGTGCAGGCGGCCGTCTTGCACCAGTGGCGCCGCCTGGCGCCCAAGGAGGCGGTGGCGACGCATCTGTGGGTCGCGCTCAAACATGAGATTCGCTATCGGCACCCCGCGTTTCTCAACGACCACGTGCAGATCAAGGTGCTGTTGAAGAAACTGCTGGGCGCCTGCGCCTATTACAAGACGGTCATCGATCGCGACGGCGAGGTGCTGGCGGTAGTCGCCAGCTACTGGTGCTGCCTCGATGCGGTGAGCAAGAAGCCGGTGCGCTTGGCGCGCGACATCGTCGCGCGCTTCCTGCCGGCCGACGCCTCGCTCGACGGCAAAGGCTAGACCTAACCGCTTGGCTGTGTTCGCTGGCGCACAGAAACCGGGCCAGCGCGGCGCGATAATTCGTCCATGCCCACCGGTTCTTTCCTCCTCGGAACCCGATTGGTGGGCCACGGCCCCCGCCTCAGTTCGCTGTCCGGGGGCCTTTTTTCGGCGTCCGCGGCAAAGCCCGGGCGGCTTGTACCAGTTGCCGACAATCGGCGTCGCTGCCGGGACCGGCGTCGATCAGCGGCAGCAAGACCAGCAGCGGATTGACCATCGCCAACGCCAGCGCGGCAAAAGCACGCGCGGCAACCGGTCCCTTGTCGACGCCGACGTCGGGCTGGGCGAAAGTGCCGCGTACATGGATCGGGCTGCGCACGGCGAGCGGACTGGTGCTCTTGGTTTTCTGGTTGAGCGTCAGATCGAGTTTTTCCTGCTTAAGATCGATGTTGCCAGTGCCCAGAATGGTCGTCACTTCGGTGTCGAAGACCAGCGCTTCGGCGTTCATCGCGCCCTTCTTGACGTCGAAGTCGGCGACCGCGCAACGCAGCTTGACGAGCTGGTCGCCGGACACGTTGAGCTCAAGCATCTCCCACAAATGCAGGCCGGCGCGCTCCATCATCAGGCGGCTGATCTCGCCGCGCGTGACGACCAGCCCGACCTTGCCGCTCGAGTTCGCCAGCATTGTTCTGACGCTGTTGCCGGTGCCGGCTAGATCGAATTCGCCGTTGATCTGGCCGATGCTGCTTTGGCCCAGCGCATAGCTTGGAAAGAGCTGGGCCAGCTGGATCTTTCTGGCGCGCAACTGAACGCGGGCAGCGATCGGATCGGCCCGGCCATCGAGCGCAATCGTTCCGGCGAGGTGGCCGCCGGCGGCGCCGAAATCGAGCGGGTCGAGCTTGAGCACCGAATCGCGCAAGCTCAAATGGGTAGAAAAGTCGGCCAGCGGCAGCTCGTCGGCGCTGCGGATACTGGCCGCCTTGAGCGAGACCTCGGCATCGACGCTGTCCCAACGCTCGCTCGAGAACGGCACTTCGGGCAGCATCCGCGCCGCTTGCGGCGTCGTTTCCGACGACGCGACGGGCGCCGCCTGGCGGGCGGCGTCGACGCTGCCCGCTTGGGCGCCGATCAGCGGACCGAGATCGGCGAAATCGAGCACCTTGGAGAGCAGCTCGGCGGTCAACACGGGACGCTTGCCGCCGGTGTCGACCTGCAACTGTCCGGCGATGTCGCTGGCGCCGATATGCCCCGAAAAATCTTCGTACTGCCAGTTCGTCCCACGATGCAGCAAATGCCCCTTGGTGGCGTAAGCGCTGGTTGCCGGAAAGGCGATGCCGAGCAGCGGATAGAGTTGCGCCAGGCTGTCGCCGGAGAGCGCCAGGCGCATGTCGAGTGCGGAAAAATTGAGCAGGCTGGTGACGCTGCCGTCGGCCTTGAGCGCGGTCGGCCCGATACGCAACGCGATGGAGAGCGGATAAGGCATCTCTTCATCGCGCAGCGCCAGCACCGGACCGCCGTGGCCACTGGCGGTGAGCGGCAGCCCTTGATAGCGGCCACGCGCCGAGAAGGCGACACCCGCGGCGGCGCCGTCGAGCGTCGACAATTCGAGACGCAGGCTGGTCTTCTGCGCGACGTCGTCGTAACCCAGGCGCCCCTGATCGAGCGTCAAACGGTCGATGCGAAGACGCGCGCCCTCGTCCTGCTGCTGGCTGTCGAGCAACCAGTTCTTGCGCCCGTCGCTGCCCTGTTCGAGGAAGAGCAGCGGACGCGTGAGCCGAATTTCGGGAAAGACGACGTTGAGTCGCAAGAGTTGCGCCAGGTCGATCGAAAGGTCGACCGCTTCGGCGCTAAGCATCTGCTTCTCGGTGGCCCAGGCCGGGTTGGCGAAACTCACGGCGCCGGCATGCAGGCGCGGTTGCGGCCAGCCGAAGGCGAGTTCGAGATCGCCGCCGATCGTCAGCTGGCGACCGGTGCGCTCGAGCACGATGCGCTCGAGCGGCGCGCGCAGCCAGTTCCAGCCGAATATCGCCAGGCCCGCAGCGGCCAGCAGCAGCGCCGCCGAACAAACGGCGGCGATCGATTTGAGCGAACGAGTCAGGGTCATGGGATCAGGCTTCACATTGAAAGACAGCGGTAAAGACCTTCGTCGCGAAGGCCGGCGAATACTTCATCGATGATCGCGGCTTGCCGCCACGCGCTCTGTTCGATGGCGCACAGAAATCGCCCAGCGCTTGCGGATAATCAATCCATCGATGGCCGGCATGAGCCATCACCGATCAACGACAGACAGGAGTAGCCACCAATGAAACCGATCAATGCCTTGAAAAACAGACTGCTGGGGTGCGCCATTGCCGCCGTCCTGCTCGGCTCGGCGGCGCTGGCCGCTGCCGCCGATGCCGAACCCGTGATCCAGGCGGGCAGCAACGTCAGCTACGTGTCGGGCGGCGTCGGCGACGAATCGCTCGCCCGCCTGACGGCGATCACCGGCGAATATAACGTCAAGCTCGTCTTCGCCAGGACGTCGGGCGAATACCTCAGCAACGTCAGGGTCGAGATCACCGACGCCAAGGGCCGCAACGTCGTCGACTCCCACTCTGACGGGCCGTGGTTCCTGATCCGCCTGCCGGCCGGTCACTACCAGATCGTCGCCAGCCTGGGCGACAAAGCGGAAAAACGTGCAATCGACGTCGGCACGAGCAAGCTCTCGACGCTCGACTTTCGCTGGGCCGCAGAGTAGCTTGGACAGCGTGCGCCCGACAGGCCCTCAAGGTCGGGCACGCCTTCCCCCTGATGATCGAATGAAAGATTGCCCATGAACCTCACTCTCAGCCTGACCCCGGTCATATCGCTGATCGCCGGAATCCTGATTCTCGTCGCGCCGCGTCTGCTCAGCACCATCGTCGCCATTTATTTGATCGCCATCGGACTGATCGGAATCTTCGGCCTCGGAAAAATACATTTCTGAACAGACGTCGGGCACGGCGTGCCCGACCTACGTCTCGCCTTGGCGGTACCGAACGTCGGAGAGCAGGCGCTTCAGTTCAGTGCTCACCACCTGATAGCACTCGCAGGCGTGGGTCTCCAACCCGGCGCGGTCGGTCACCGAGATGTGGCCGCGGCGGTAGCTGATCAGGCCGGCGCGCTGCAGATTGCCGGCGGCCTCGGTGATTCCTTCGCGGCGGACGCCGAGCATGCTGGCGCAGAGCTCCTGGGTCATCACCAGCTCATTGCCCGGCAAACGGTCGAGCGTCAGCAACAACCAGCGGCACAGTTGCTGCTCGAGCGAATGGTGGCGGTTGCACACCGCCGTCTGCGCCATCTGCGTCATCAACGCCTGCGTGTAACGCAGCAAGACCCGCTGCAATAAACCGGCGCGATTGAACTCGGCGAGCAGCGTATGGCGATCGAGACGGTAACCGTGGCCGGCGGTCTGCACCACCGCCGAGCTGGGCGTCGTGTTGCCGCCCATGAACAGCGAAATGCCGACCACGCCTTCGTTGCCGACGCCGGCGGTTTCAGCCGAGGCGCCAGATTCCATGACGTAGTGCAGCGAGACGATCGCGGTCGTCGGGAAGTAGGCGTGCAGCAACTGAGTTCCAGGTTCGTAGAGCATCTGCCCGAGCGGCAGCGCGACCGCTTCGAGATGCGGCAGCAAACGATCGAACTCGCTCGCCGGCAACGCGGCAAGCAGATGATTCTGGTTGGGATTGGAGGGCAATGACGGCGAGCTCATCGGCGCTCCCCCGCTTCCAGGTCGAGTTCGACGCCGATCCCGCGATAACCGAGGAAGCGACAGTTGCGATCGAACATCGGCTCGCCGCTGACCTTGAATTTCTGCCGCGCCCCATCGGCGTTGACGCGGCTGAAGACGAAGTCGAGGAAGGGCTGGCGCGCCGCGATACGCTGCTGCAGCTGCGCGCGTTCGTCCTCGTTCCAGCCCGCCAGCGCGCCGTTAGCGGCCTCGCCGGCCGCCCCGCTCAATGGTTCGACGCGGATGCCGAGCATTTCGAGAACCGGTCCCGAGACCTTGGTGAACTTCATGTTCTCGTCCTGCTCCCAATACCAGTCGGACGCGAGTTCGGTCAGGCTGCGGTAGCGCGCCTCGCTTTCGCGCAGTTCGGCGGTGCGCTCGGCGACCGTCTGTTCGAGTTCGCGGCTGTAATTCTCAAGCTTCTTGTAGAGCAGCCTGACTTCAAGCATGTTGCGGATTCGCGTCTTGACTTCGACGAGGTCGAACGGCTTGCTGATGAAATCCCTGGCGCCGGCCTGCAGCGCGCGCAGCTTGTGGCCGGGCTGCGCGGTGAGCACGAGCACCGGCAGGTAGGCGTCGGCGTCGCTCGTCTTGAGCGCCTCGATGACCTGGAAGCCGTCCATCACCGGCATCTGCAGGTCGAGCAGGATCAGATCGTAGCGGTTCTTGCGGTGCAGCGCGCAGACCTGCAGCGGATCCGTCGTCGACGTGACGTTGGTGTAGCCGGCTTCGCCGAGCAGTTGCTCGAGCAGCGCGATATTCACTTCCTGATCGTCGACGATCAGGATGCTGGCTTTGAAGATCTCGGACTGACTAATCATCATGCGTTCTCCTTGGCTTTGGCGGTCGCTGACGATTCCAGCGCGACGTCGAGCGCCGCCATGAATTCAGTGACCTTGATCGGTTTGGTGAGGTATTTGAAAAATCCGGCGTCGAGCGCGTGCTCGATGTCGCGCGGCACCGCGTTGGCGGAGAGCGCGATGATCGGGATATGTGCCGTCGCCGGGTCGGCGTGCAGGATCTTCATCGCGTCGATGCCGCTGATTCCGGGCAGGTTGATGTCCATCAGGATGATATTGGGCTGATAGACGCGAGCGAACTCGATTCCCAGCTTGCCGTCGGCGGCGCTCATGAGGCGCAGGTCGCTGCGCCGCTCGATCAGCTGTTCGACGAGCTCGAGGTTGGCCGGATTGTCCTCGACGTAAAGCAGTGTGCGCCGCGACGTTCCGGCGGGCAGCGGCGCCCGTTCGAGCGCCGCCAGCTCGCCCTCATGCACGGCGTGCAGCGGCGCGCTGCTCAATTCCAGTTCGAACCAGAAGACGCTGCCGACGCCGACCGTGCTATCGACGCCGATGCGCCCGCCCATCAGTTCGACCAGCCGTTTGCTGACCATCAGCCCGATGCCGGTGCCCTCCTCGCTGCCGGTTTCCTTGCCCAGACGGTTGAACGGCTGGAAGAGTTGGGCGATCTGCTCGGCCGCGAGGCCCGCGCCGGTATCGCGAACGCTGATGCGCAGGCAGTCGCGCGAATTGGCGCTGACCTGCAGGCAGTCGACGACGACCAGCCCTTCGGGGCGGTTGTACTTGACCGCGTTGAACAGCAGGTTGATCAGCACCTGCTTGACGCGCATGCGGTCGGCATTGACGAAGATCGGCGTCTCGAAACGCGGGAAGCTCATGCCGATACCGCGCTTGTGCGCCTGCGGCTCGATCATCGCGCGGCACTCGAGCATCACCTCGACCAGCGACACCGGCTCCTGCGACAGCGTCACCTTGCCCGATTCGATCAGCGCCAGGTCGAGGATTTCATTGATCAGCTCGAGCAGGTACCAGCCGGCCTTGAGAATCTGGTCGATGCTGCGCTTCTGCGTCGCGCTCGGCGCCGGCGAGCCGGATTCGATGAGCTGGGCGAAGCCGAGGATGGCGTTGAGTGGCGTGCGCAGCTCGTGGCTCATGCTCGACAGAAAATCGCTCTTGGCGCGGTTGGCCTTTTCGGCGACGAAGGTCGCCAGTTCGAGCTCGGCATTCTTCTCGTGCAGCGCCTGTTCGAGCAAGGCACGCTCGGCTTCGGCGCGCTGGCGAACGGTGTTGTCGGTGCCGATCAACAGATAGCCGATGATCACCTCCTGCGCGTCGCGCAGCGCGGTGACCGAAACGACCGCCGGGAAGCGGCTGCCGTCCTGGCGGATATAGGTCAGCTCGTAGATGTCCTCGATGCCGCGCGAGGCCTTGAAGACCAGCGCGTCGAAGCCCGGCGCGATCGGCGTTTCGAGCTCCAGGCTCAAGGCCTGGGCGCGCGCGATCACTTCCTGCGGGTCGGAAATGTCGGCCGGCGTGATGGTGTCGATCACCTCGGCCGCGCGATAGCCGAGCATGCGCTCGGCGCCGACGTTGAAAATCTGGATGACCCCCTTGGCGTCGGTCGCGATGCTCGAAAAATTGGCGCTGTTGAAGATCGCGCTCTGCAGCGCGCCGGCCTTGACCAACGCCGCTTCGGCCTGCTTGCGCGCGCTGATGTCGCGAACGATGGCGGTAAAGAAGCGCTGGCCGCCGAGCCGCATTTCACTGACCGCGATTTCGAGCGGGATGGTGCTGCCGTCCTTGCCCCGGCCGAGCACCTCGCGACCGCGACCGGCGGCGCGCGCCGCCTCGCTGGCGGCGTAATACTCGAGATCGCCGCCGTCGTGCTCCGGCTGCTCCTGATCGAGCTCGGGAATCAGCACGCTGAATGCGCGTCCGGCAAGTTCGCCGGCGGCGTAGCCGAACATCCGCTCGGCGGCCGGGTTGACCGTTTCGATCGCGCCGCCGAGCGCGTGCAGCGTGATGACGCCGTCGGCGACGCTGTTGAGCACCGTTTGTACCAGCGCCGCGCTGTCGTTCAACGCCAACTGCAGGGCATACTCTTCGCTGACGTTGCGAAAAATCAGCACGGCGCCGACGACCTGATGGTTGCGGTCGCGAATCGGTGCGCAGCTGTCGGCGATGTCGTACTCGGTCCCGTCGCGCGAAATCAGTACGGTGTGATTGGCCAGTCCCTGCACCGTACCATGCGCCAGCGTCTCGATCACCGGCACCGTCGACGGCTGCCGCGAGGCCTTGTTGATGACGTGAAAGACATCGTCGATCGGACGACCGACGGCCTCGATCTGCGTCCACCCGGTGAGTTGTTCGGCGACCGGGTTGAGGCGCGTGATGCGCGCCTCAACGTCGGTCGCGACCACCGCATCGCCGATCGAGTCGAGCGTCACGTTGAGCTTTTCCTCGCTCTCGACCAGCGTCGCGTTGGCCTGCTGCAACTGGCCGTTCATCGTCTCCTGCGCATCGAGCAAATGCCGGGTTTCGAGGTGCAGCAAATCCTTGACGCGCTGCTGCGTCTGGCGGTGGATCAGCCAGGCGAAGCCCAGTGCGAAGAGCAAGCCGAGCAGGCTGGCGCCGACGATCAGGCTGAACATGCGGCGCATGTCCGACCGGAATTCGACCTCGCGCTGCGCCAGCAGCTTCTCCTCGAGGTCGATGAAGCTGCGGATTTCGCCGCGAATCGAATCCATCAGGCGCCGGCCCTGGCCGCTGGAAACGAGCGCCAGCGCGCCGGCCTGGTCGTGCTGGCGGCGCAGCTCGATGGCTTGGGACATTTCCGCGAGTTTGCTCTCGACCAGCGGCGAGACGGCGTCGAGATGGCGCTTCGCCGCGGCGAGCAGCGTCTTGCGCTGCAATTCGAGCAGATGCTCGCTGATGCTGTCGCGCTCGGTCAAATACGGCTGCAGAAAGGCCTCGTCACCGGTCAGCAGATAGCCGCGCTGCCCGCTCTCGGCGTCCTTCAACGCCGAGAGAAAGCCGATCGCGCTCGCAATCACGTCGTCGGTATGCTTGCGCACGCCGGCGGCGTCTTCGATCTGCCTGAAGGTCGACAGCGAAATGATCACGCCGAGCACCAGCAGCAGGCTGGCGACGAGCAGCCAGGCGATGATCTTGTTCGTCGCTTTCAACGGCAAACCAGCGTCGATCGCGCCGCAGCGGCGGCCCGCGGCGGCATTGAACTGTCAGCGTATGTTTCGTGCATTTGCAACTCCGGTTAAAACCTTTGCCGGGCAGGCAAATCGCGACGCCCGGGATACTGCTCGAAACTACTTATACGCCGATCCGCAGCGCACTCGCATCTTTCGCCGGCCGGCGTCAGGCCGAGCTCAGCCGCCACCGACCAACACCTCGACCCGATGCGCCAGTTGGTCGTCGACCAGCAGCAGCACGGTCCCGGCCTGCACGCTGCCGTCGAGCGTCAGGCGACTGACGCCGGCGTCACCAGCGGCCTGCGTGACGACGATGTGGTAGCTCGTTTCGCGATAGCGGTAATCGATCTCGAACGACGGCCAATGCGCCGGCAGGCAGGGGGAAAAGCGCAGCGTATCGGCCTCGCGCTGCAGGCCGAGCAGCGATTCGGTGATCAGTCGGTACATCCAGCCCGCCGACCCGGTGTACCAGCTCCAGCCGCCGCGCCCGGTATGCGGCGCCAGCGCATAAACGTCGGCAGCGACGACGTAGGGCTCGACCTTGTAGGTGGCGACCGCCGCCGCCGACAGCGCATGATTGACCGGGTTGATCATCTCCATCAACTCCCAGGCGCGCTCGGTCTGGCCAAGCGCGGCAAAGGCCATCGTCGCCCAGATCGCGGCGTGCGTGTATTGCCCGCCGTTTTCGCGAACGCCCGGGAGGTAGCCGCGGATATAACCCGGATCGAGCGCCCCATGGTCGAACGGCGGATCGAGCAAGGCCACGAGCCTTGCGTCGCGGCGCACCAGCTGCTCGCTGACCGCAGCCATGGCTTGCTGCGAACGCTCGCGGTCGAATTCTCCACGACCAGCGGACAGCACCGACCAGCTCTGCGCGATCGAATCGATGCGGCATTCGTCGTTGCCGGCCGAACCCAAGACGCTGCCGTCGTCAAAATAAGCGCGGCGGTACCACTTTCCATCCCAGGCGTTCTCTTCGATACGCTGGCGCAATTGCTGACGCTCGCTGCGGCACAGCTGCGCGAATTCTTCGTCGCCGTGCGCCGCGGCGACCGGTGCGAACTGCCCGAGCACCTCGCAGAGGAAGAAACCGAGCCAGACGCTCTCGCCCTGACCGCCAACGCCGACCCGGTTCATGCCGTCGTTCCAGTCGCCGGAGCCGATCAGCGGCAGGCCGTGCGCGCCGAAACGCAGGCCATGGCGGATGGCGCGAACGCAGTGCTGGTAGACACTGGCCTGGTCGGCCGAGTGGCCGGGCAGATCGTAGTACGAGTCGTCCTCGGCATTGACCGCGCGGCCTTCGAGAAAACCGACCGCTTCGGCGAGCAACGCGGTATCGCCGGTTGCCGTGAGATAGCGCGAAACCGCCAGCGGCAGCCACAGATAATCGTCCGAACAATGCGTACGAACGCCGCGCCCCGACGGCGGATGCCACCAGTGCTGGACGTCGCCCTCGACGAACTGGCGGCTGGCGCAGAGCAGCAGCTGCTCGCGCAGCCGCGCCGGGTCGGCGTGGATCAGCGCCATCGCGTCCTGCAGCTGGTCGCGGAAGCCGAAAGCGCCGCCCGACTGGTAATAGCCGCTGCGCGCCAAGATCCGGCAGGCCAGCGTCTGATAGATCAGCCAGCCGTTGACCAGCACGTTGAGCGCCGGGTCGGGGGTGGCGACCTGCACCGCGCCGAGCGTTCGCTGCCAGTACTGGCGCACCGCCTCGAGCGCGCCGCGCGCCGCGACGGCGCCGCGGAAGCGCTGTACCAGACGGCTGGCGTCGTCAGCATTGCGCCCGACGCCGAGGCGGAAAATGATCTCGCGCTGCTGGCCGTCGGCCAAATCGCAGCGCACCTGCAACGCGGCGCACGGATCGAGACCGGCGCCGACCTTGCCCGACAAGCGCGTGCGGCGCAGCGCCGCCGGATCGCGCAGCGAACCGTTGCGGCCGATGAACTCGGTGCGATCGCCGGTCAACGTGCGCGCCGGATCGTCGACGTCGTAGAACGCCTGGCGATCGGCAAACTCGCTGCTGTAGGCGTTGCGCGCATAAAGCGCGCCGCTTTGTGCGGCGATTTCGGTCGCCACGTGCATCGCCGATTTCTCGCGTAGGTCGCCGAGTACCCATTCGACGTAGCCGGTCGCCGAGAGCCGGCGCGGCCGCCCCGACTCGTTGCGTACTTTGAGCACCGAGAACTTGACCGACTCGTCGAGCGCGACATAGATCCACAGCTCCGAACGAATTCCGCCGGACTTGGTTTCGAAGACGCTGTAGCCAAAGCCGTGGCGGATCACGTAAGTCGTTGCCGCGCGCACCGGCAAGGGCGTCGGCGACCAGACCTGGCCGCTCTCCTCGTCGCGCAGATAAATCGCTTCGCCGGAAGCGTCGCTGACCGGGTCGTTATGCCACGGCGTCAGGCGAAATTCGTGGGCGTTCTCGCCCCAGCTATAAGCCATCCCGCTCTCGGAGACGACGGTACCGAAATTGGCGTTGGCCAGCACATTGACCCACGGCGCCGGCGTCACTTCGCCCGGCGCGAGGGTGATCACGTATTCGCGGCCGTCGGCTGAGAAGCCGCCGATCCCGTTAGCGAGGATCAGATCCTTGGCCGGCATCGCTTCGCCCGCCGTCGAGTCGGCGCGCGGCGCGCGCGTCGGCTTGAGCTGCGGCGGCCGCGCTTCGATCAAATGGCGATCGTCGAGCTGCTCGGCGAGCGTTCCGCGGCTGTCGGAAATCACCGCGCGCGCCACCGACTTGAAGAGGATCCGGTCCTCGCCCGAGATGTGCTCGGCCGGCCGAACGAAAATGCCGCCCGGCCGATCGATGACGCTGGCCTCGATTCCCGAGGCGATCAGCCCGACGATCTGGTCCTGCAGTTGCTGCCGGTAGCCGGCGTGATCCTCGTTCCAGATCACCAGGTCGACGGCCAGCCCCTTGAGGCGCCAGTAAGCGTGCGCCTCGACCAGCTGGCGGACGAGCGCGATGTTGGCGGCGTCGGCAATCTGCAGCAGGACGATCGGCAGGTCGCCGGAAATGGCGTAGCCCCACAGCCCCGACTGGTTGCGCCGGTTGCTGATCAAGACCGCCGCGTCGGCGCGCAGCGCCGCGTTGGCGAAGATCACCGAAGCGGCGAGCCGCGCGTAGAGCTGCGCGTCGATCTCGCTGGCGTTGAGCTGGCGCAGCACCACCTGGCTGTGCGTCCACGAGAGGTCGAGCACGCGATCGGAAAGATTGCGGTCCTGATACTTGTCGATCAGTCCGAGCGCCAGCTCGCGGCTTTCGGCCATTCCGGTGACGATGTCGACGGTCACCGACTTGCCCGGATCGATGGCGATCGAATGGCGAATCGCGACGATCGGATCGAGCACCGAGCCGTCGCTGCCCGCCAGCGGATCGCGCCCGCTCATCGCCAGCGGCGCGGCAGCGCTGCGACCACGGCCGATGAACCGCGAGCGATCGGTCTCGAACGACACTTCGCCGAGCGGCGCGCCGTGCACCGCCATCAGGTGCAGCAGCCACGGCGACACTTCGTCGGCCGAACGCGGCCGGCGGGTGGCGACGATGGCGCGCCGCTGGCGCAGGATTTCGGTGTGCACGAACAGGTTCGAGAACGCCGGATGCAGCGCGTCGGACGCCTGGCTGGCGATCACCACTTCGGCGTAACTGGTGACCTCGATGATCCGGCGCTGGCGCGAACGATTGGTGATGCGCACGCGGCGCAGCTCGATGTCGTCCTCGGGCGAGATGACGATCTCGCTATGCGTCTCGAAATAGCCGCCGCCCGCGCCGACGTCGCCGGCGACCGCGTCGTGGCGGCGAAACTCGGCGCGACCCTCGGAGAAGATCGCTTCGTAGCGCTGCGCGCGCTTGCCGCTCGGCTGATGCGCCGCCGACCACCAGACGTCGTTCTCGCCGCTGCCCGACAGCTCGCGCAGGTAGCAGAAGCTGCCCCAGTCGTCGCAGGTCGCGTCCTCGCGCCAGCGGGTGACCGCCAGGTCCTTCCAGCGGCTGTAGCCGCCGCCGGCGTTGCTGACCATCACGTGATAGCGGCCGTTGGACAGCAGCTGCACCTCGGGGATCGGCGTGTCGGCACTGGCCAGGACGCGGATCGGTATCGCTTCGACGAGCGACGTCGAGGCCACTTCGGCGAGCCGCGCGGTATGCGAAAACAGCGCGGTGACCCTGGGAATTCGCTCCTGCAACAACAGCATCACCGCCTGGAACAGCCGATCGGAAGCGAAGCGGCGCTGCATCGGGCGGTTGAGCAACTGATAGGCGATCGCCAGCAGGCTCATTCCCTGGTGATGCGCCATGAACGAGCGCACCACCGTGCATGATTGGCCGCGCCGCTGGCGCGCGGCCGTGTAGTCGATCGCCTCGAAAAAACCGAAGCGCCCGATGAAGCCCTTGGCGGCCAGCTTTTCGAGATTGAGACAGGCCGCCTCGGGCGCGACCATCAGCGCCAGCACCGAGGCGTAGGGCGCGACGACCAGGTCCTCGGCGAGTCCGCGCTTGAGCCCGAGGCCGGGAACGCCGAAGGCCCGGTATTGATAATTGAGCTGCACATCGACGCTGTTGTAGCCCGATTCGGAAACGCCCCACGGCACGCCGCGCTGATGGCCATACTCGATCTGGCGCGCGACGGCGGCCTTGCAGGTCTGGTCGAGCAGCGTGCCGTCGTAGGTCGGCATCACCAGCAGCGGCATCAGATACTCGAACATCGAGCCGCTCCACGAGAGCAGCACCGGGTCGCCGCCGGTGGCGGTGAGCAGGCGCCCGAGCGCGAACCAGCTCGCCTGCGGCAGTTGGCCCTGGGCGATGGCGACGAAACAGCCAAGCCGCACCTCGGACGCCAGCAGGTCGTAGAAGCCAGTATCCATGCGGTGTTCAGCGACGTTGTAGCCGATCGAGAGCAGATGACGCGTGCTGTCGAAGAGAAAATCGTAATCCATTTTCGCCAATTCGCCGGCCTGCCGCGCCAGCGCGTCGAGTTCGGTGATCCGCTCGCGCGCTGCGACGCTGCCGGCGGCGGCGAGCTCGCGCAGCGTCGGCAGCGCGTTGCCGGCATGGCTGGCTGCGGGCGGCGCCAGGGTGCTCAGTTCATCGCGCGCGGCGCGGCATTGCCCGGCCAGCGCCTGCGCCCAGACGCCGGCTGCCTGGCGTTTGCTGTCGCCCTCGGCAACCAGCTCGCCACCGCCCGCCGGCTGGTCGACGCCAAAGGCAGCGACGACCTGCTCGGCGCCGCTGGCGAGCTCGACCAGCGCCGCGCGAGTCGCCGCCAGATCGTGCGGCGCTGACGCCAAAATGCGGTCGAGCGCCGGCGCGAATTCGCCCAGCGCGGCGGCGACCCGGTTCGGCGCGGACTCGCCGGCGACCGCCGCCAGCGCTTCCTGGAGAACGCCCAAGGTGTCGGACAGGCCGTCGAACAGCCGTTCGCCGACGATCGAATCGTCGGCGACGGCGAGCAGCCCGGCGCGCAGCGTCAGCAGGTGGCCGGCGAGGTTGCCGCTATCGACCGTCGAGATGTAGAACGGCGCCAGCGGCTGTAGCGTCTGCGTGTCGTACCAGTTGTAGAAGTGTCCGCGGAAGCGTTCAAGTCCGGCCAGCGTGCGCAGGGTATCGGCCGTACGCTGCGCCAGCGGCCCGGCCGCCAGGTAGCCAAAATCGTAGGCGGTAAGGTTGGCCAGCAAGGCCAGCCCGATGTTGGTCGGCGACGTGCGGTGCGCGATCGCGGCAGTACGATAGTCCTGAACGTTGTCGGGCGGCAGGAAGTGATCGTCGGGACCGACGAAGGTATCGAAAAAAGCCCAGGTGCGGCGCGCCAAGCGGCGCAGAAAATTCGTCTGACTCGGCGTCAGCGTCGCCGCGCGGCGCGCCAGCGGACGACTGATCCACCAGGCGAGCAGCGGCGACGCGAGCCACAGCAGCAGGATAGGCGCCGCGACGACGAGCGCCGCCGGCCGGCTGCCGCCAAGATGGATGGCCGCCGCGACGGCGATCAGCGGCCCTGCCCACATCGCGCGAGCGGCGGCGACGAGTTCTCCCAATTCGCCGCGGCCCCGCGCCGCCGCCTTGAGCTCGGCTTCGCCCGACGGATTCCACTCGAGCAGCAGACGATGTGTCACCACCGTCCGCCACAGCGTCAGACCGATCGCTTGCAGGCTGTAGCCGGCTTCGTGCGGCAGGCAGGCGAGTTCGAACGCCACCTGCCGAACGCGCCGCGAAGCCGCGCGCGCAACCGTCGCCAGGTGCTGGCGCAGCAGGATCTCAGCGGGAGGCTGAAAGGTCTCGAGCAGCGCGCCGCAAAACGTCGGAATCAGCAAGACGCCGAGCACCGCCAGCGTCCACCAGGCCGGCGCGGCGAGCCCCCCCCAGCCGAGCACCAGCAGCAGCGTCAGCGCCGCCGGGACCAGGCTGCGCCGCAAGTTGTCGAAGAGCTTCCACTGCGCCAGCGCCGACAGCGGATTCTTCTGCCGCGCCTCGTCTTTCACCCTTCCCGGAACGCTGCGCAACAGCCAGCCGGCCAGTTGCCAGTCGCCGCGAATCCAGCGGTAGCGGCGGCTGACGTCGGCGTCGTAACGCGCCGGGTAATCCTCAAAGAGCTGCACGTCGCTGAGCAGCCCCGAGCGCACGTAACAGCCTTCGAGCAGATCGTGGCTGAGGATCAGGTTCTCGGGGAAACGGCTGGTCTGCGGGCCACCGAGCACCTGCGTGAAGGTGTCGACGTCGTAGATCCCCTTGCCGATGAACGACCCTTCGCCGAACAGGTCCTGGTAGACGTCGGAAACCGCGCGCGTGTAGGGATCGATTCCCGGTTCGCCGCCGTAGAGCCGCGCGTAACGCGAACGGTTGGTCCCCGGCAGGCTGATCGCGACGCGCGGCTGCAGGATGCCGTAGCCGTCGACGACCCGCCCTTTTGCCGCATCGTAAAGCGGGCGGTTGAGCGGATGCGCCATGGTGCCGACGAATTGCCGCGCCGCATCGCGCGGCAGCTGGGTGTCGGTATCGAGGGTGATCACGTACCTGACGTCGCCGAGCACCGCAATGTCTCCGGCCAGGTGCGAAAAAGCGTCGCTCCCTGCTTCGCCGCCGGGTGCCGGCGAGCGCAGCAAGGCATTGAGGTCGGCCAGTTTGCCGCGCTTGCGCTCGTAGCCCATCCACACGCCCTGCTGCGGATTCCAGCGCCGCGCGCGATGGAACAGGAAGAAGACGTCGCCGCCGCCGGTCGGCCGCGCGTATTTTTCGTTGAGTTCGTCGATTCCCGCCTGCGCCAGGCGCACCAGCGCTTCGTCGGCGGGCAGCGCTGGCTGGTCGGCGTCGCCAAAATCGGTGAGCAAGCCGAAGTGCAGGTGGTCGTCGCGATTGGCCAGAAAGCGCACCTCCATCGCCTCGATCAGGTGGCCGACGCCCGCGGCGCTGGTCAGCATGGTCGGTACCACCACCAGCGTGCGCGAAGACGACGGGATGCCGTCGGAAAAATCCATTCGCGGCAGCGCGCGCGGCGTCACCAGCAGGCTCGCCAGCCAGTTGACCAGGGCCACCACCAAAGGGCTCACGGCGAGCAGCAGCAAGCCACCGAACAGGACTTCAAGGGCTGCGGCGGGCGCTGGCCCGGCCCAGAAGCCGGCAGCGTTTAGCGGCTGCGCGCGGCCGAACAGCCCACTGGCGAGCAGCGCGCTACCGAGAACGATCGAACCCAGATAGAGCGTGAGTGGCATGCGCGCCGCCGCTCGGCGCACGCGCTGCCTGGCGGAAAACCGCTGTTGCGCGAGGGTCTCGAGTTGCGCCAAGCCCTTGCCGATCAGGTAATAGCCAACGTGGCGCTGGCGCGGATCGCCGGCGCTACCGGTATCCTTGGCCACCGTGGCCAGTACGACAGCCTGACGCGCGACCTCGCCCTCGCTCAGCTGCCCCGCTTTGGCGATCGCCTCGGTGGCGTGGCGATAGCGGTCGCGCGTCGCGAAATCCATCGCGCCGTAGACGCCCGCGGGGTCGCCCAGCAAGGTCTGCTCGACAGCGCTCTGCGTCTCGACGAAGACGCGCCAATCGACCGCGCCGAGCAGCCGCAGACTGCCGATGCTGTTGCTCACCGAGACCTGGTCGGCGGCCTGCTGCTGATTCTCCGACTGCACCAGCAGCTCGATGGTCAGCCCCGACGCGGAGAGCCGCTGCTCGATCCAGGTCAGCGGCAAGGCCAGCGCCGGACCGCGCCCCTGCAGCCGGCGCGCCAGCTCGGCGACGAAGGCGCTGGTCAGCGGCGGGCTCGAACGCGCCATGTCGGCGATCACCAGGATCAGCCCCTGAGGATCATTTTCGGCGGTCTCGCTCATCTGGTCGGCCCAGACGTTGGCCAGGTTGCGGTCGCCGCGGCTGGTCGCGATGCGCCCGCCGACCCGGCGCAGATTCTCGATCACCGCCAGGCGCAGCATGATCGGCGTCGCCCACAGCTCGCCGAGCTTGAGCGGCGTCACGCTCTGGTAGGCGGCGATGAAGCGATTGAGGACCTCGGCATCGACGCGGCCGTCGCCGTGCGCGATGATTTCGAGCGCCAGCACATAGACGCGCGGCAGCCCGGGAGCTGGCGAGAGCGGATCGGCCAGGCGCGGCAGATCGCGGCTGTAGCCTTTGGGCAGGTGCCGTTTGGCGGTACGGATCTGCTCTTCGATGAGATAGAAGTTGTCGAGCAGCCATTCGCCGGCAGGCGCAATCCGGCGCTTCTCGGTGACCGCCGCGGCGAGCAGATTGCAGACGCTGACCAGCACGCCTTCGTTGGCGGCCAGGCGCAGCAGCAGCTGATCCGGCGCCCGCCCGCTCGCCAGACGGTGCGCGGCGGCCAGCGCCTTGCCGTGCTGCGCCATCTGATCGGTGCTGAACAATTCAGCGCGCAACGGGGATTCTTCGTCGAGCAGCGGCGTGTCGTCGACCAGCGCCCTTACCGTCGATAGGTGGAAATTCCTGAGGAACCGGGTGCCGATATTCACTTCAGTGCGCCTTTCGATTGGACAATATGCGAGCGACGCGCTGTCGCTCCTGCTGCAAGCTGCCAAAGCGCAGCGCGTACTGGCGCGTAAATTCGGCGCCGAGAAAGAAGATCTGTGCCGAGTAGTAGACCCACAGCAGCACGGCGATCAATGATCCGGCGGCGCCAAAGCCCGAGGCGACGCCGCTGTTGCCCAGATACAGGCCGATCGCGTATTTCCCGAGGTTGAACAGCGCCGCGGTGAAAACGGCGCCGATCCAGACGTCGCGCCACGACAGCGCGGCCTCGGGCAAGGTCTTGTAGATGATGGCGAACATGCTGGCGATGACGGCGAAAGAAACGATCGTCGACAACATCGATAGCGTTGCCAGCAACAGCACCGAACTGCTCGGCATCCCGCCGACAAAACCTTGCAGCAGCGGTTCGAGCATCGCCAGCGCGGCGCTGACGACCAGCGAAACGAGCAGCAGGAAAGCCAGCACCAGCACCAGGCCGAAAGACAGCAGGCGGGTTTTGACGAATTCGCCGAACGACGACTGCGCCGAGCGCTCGATCTCCCACACCTCGTCGAGGCTGTTCTTCAACTCGACGAAGACACTGGTCGCACCGACCAGCAGCAGGACGCCGGCAATCAGCGTCGCCAGCAAACCCGACGCCGGATCACGCGCCGCGGCCAGCAGCGCCTGGATGGCCTGTGCGCCATTCGGCCCGACCAGCCCCTGGACCTGGCCAACGATCGCCCCCTGCGCAGCGTCGGCGCCGAACACGTAGCCGGCAACGGCAATCGCCAGCAACAGGATAGGCGTCATCGAGAACAGCGTATAGAAGGCCAGCGCCGCGCTCTTGCTGCCGGCGCGGTGATCAAACCAGGCGGCGAACGATTCTCTGAACACCATCCGCAGTCGACCTTGCCAGGGCGCCAGCCCCCGGCAGGCAGCAAGCGCGCGCGGGCGAACAGTGCAGGTGAGCAGCCGCATGGGCAGCCTCTATCGAATTCTGGTTAGCGCTGGACCGCAGCGCCTTGACGCTCGCGCCGCGGCCGAGATCAGCCTCAATTACTTGATGCGCATGTCGTTCTTGACCGATTTGACGCCGGCCACGTGGCGCGTCACTTCAACCGCCTTGTTCATTGCCGTCGGCGAACTCACGAAACCGCTCAATTGGACCGCGCCCTTGAAAGTCTCGACGTTGATTTCGGCGACCTTGAGCGTCGGCTCGTTGAGGATCGCCGCCTTGACCTTGGTGGTGATGACGCTGTCGTCGACGTACTCGCCGGTTCCCTCTTGCTTCGAGGTCGATGCGCAACCGACCGCGGTGACCAGCATGACGGCGAGAAAAATGCTTGAAAGATATTTGTTGAGTTGTTTCATGGTCGCTTCTCCAGAGGAAATGCAGGGCAGCTCCGACGCTTGCCGTACTGCGCAGCGTCGTCCCCAAAGGCTTGCGCTACGGCGCGGCGCACCGTCTCGAGACCTCCCCTGCACGATAGCCAGCGGCGCTGGCGGCGTCGGTGCGCTGTCGCACATAGCGTAGCGGCGGCGGCCAACCCGCTTACGGTGCGCCGCCCAGCAGGCGCGCGAAATCGGCGGCCGCCAGCGGCGGGTTGAAGAGATAGCCCTGCCCTTCGGCGCATTGTCTGGCGAGCAGGAAGTCGGCCTGCTGCCGAGTTTCGACGCCTTCGGCGACGACCCGCAAGCGCAGGCCCAGGCCCATGCCGATCACGGCGCTGACGATCGCCGCCGCGTCGGCGTCGGTGGCGACGTCACGCACGAAGGACTGGTCGATCTTCAAGGTGTCGATCGGGAAGCGCTGCAGATAGCTCAGGCTCGAATAACCGGTGCCAAAATCGTCGATCGCCAGCTTGACGCCCATCGCCTTGAGCGCCGCGAGCGATGACGCCGACGCCTGCGCGTTGTGCATGATGACGCCTTCGGTCAGCTCGACTTCGAGATAACGCGCGGCCAGCCCGGTCTGCGCGAGCGTCTGCGCCAGACCGGCCAGAAAATTCTTGTCGCGAAACTCGAGCGCCGAGACATTGACCGCCACCGGTACGGCGCACAGTCCCGCGGCGAGCCAGGCCTTGACCTGGCGGCACGCCTCGCGCAGCACCCAGCGGCCGATCGGAACGATCAGCCCGCATTCCTCAGCGATCGGGATGAATTGCGCCGGCGAGATCAAGCCGAGCTCTGGATCGAGCCAGCGGATCAGCGCTTCGGCGCCGGTCAGAATGCCCGACGCCATGGCGATCTGCGGCTGATAGAGCAGCACGAACTCTTGATTCAGCAGGGCGCGGCGCAGACTGCTTTCGACGGCCAGGCGGCGCACCGCGCGCGTGTTCATGTCGGCCTTGAAGAACTGGTAGTTGTTGCGCCCGCACGATTTGGCGTGATACATCGCGGTGTCGGCGTTCTGCAGCACGCTGTCGCAGCTGACGCTGTCGTCGGGGTAGACGCTGACACCGATGCTCAGCGTGACGTGCAGTTCGCGCTCGCCGATCAGGTGCGGCAGCGCCGCAGCGGCGAGCAGCTTTTCGGCGATCTGCGCCGCGTCGTGTGGCTTTTCGATTTCAGCGAGCAGGATCACGAACTCGTCACCGCCCTGGCGGCATACGGTATCGGTGGCGCGCACGCACGACACCAGCCGCCTGGCCACCGACTCGAGCAAGCGGTCGCCGACGGCATGGCCGAGCGAGTCGTTGATGTGCTTGAAATGATCGAGGTCGAGGAAGAGCAGCGCGACCTGCCTGCGGTGCCGGCTGGCCAAGCGGATCGCCTGCGTCAGCCGCTCGGTGAGCAGCACCCGGTTGGGCAGGCCGGTCAGAAAATCGTGCTGGGCGAGGTGCGTCATCTTGAGCGCCATCGATTTGGACGCGCTGACGTCGTGGAAGACGATCACTGCGCCGCTGACCTGACCGTCGCGGTCGTGGATCGGCGCCGACGAATCCTCGATGGCGAACTCGACGCCGTCACGGCGGATGAGCACGCAATCGCCGGCCAGTTCGACGGTCCGGTCGTCGCTGATGGCGAGCAGCGCGGGATTGGCAATCGTGCGCCGGGTGGTGCCGTTGACGACCCGGAAGACATCGGCCAGCGAACGCCCCATCGCCTCCTGGTAGGACCAGCCGGTCATCGCTTCGGCGACCACGTTCATATAGCTCAAGTGGCCCTGCAGGTCGGTGCTCAGCACGGCGTCGCCGATCGAGTTGAGCGTCACCTGGGCGCGCTCCTTCTCATCGAACAGCGCGGCTTCGACCGCGCGCAACCTGAATTCGGCGGCCTTGCGCTCGCTGATGTCCTCGACCGTCTTGACGCGACCGTTGAAGTGCCGGCCGTAAAGCAGCGGCGCGCTGCTGACGCGCGTCCACACCACGCTGCGATCGTCACGCAAGAACCGATATTCGGTCTGGAACGGCTCCTCACCCATCGCCGCAGCGCGCCACTCGGCGAGAACCCGCGGCCGGTCTTCCGGGTGGATCGCTTTCATCCAGTTGCTGCCGAGCGCCTGTTCGAAATCGAGTCCCGAGATCGTGTGATAAGCAGCGTTGGTATAGACGCAACTGGCTTGCGCATCGGCGACGAAGATGCCGAGCGGCGAGGCATCGCTCATCGCGCGAAAGCGCGCCTCGCTATCCTGCAGTCGGTCGCGCGCGTCGCGCCGCTCGATCGCGTAACGCAGCGCACGCGGTAGCCAGTAGGCGTCGACATGGGCTTTGACGAAATAGTCCTGGGCGCCGCGCCGCAAGGCCTGGCGCGCGACATCTTCGTTGCTCGCGCTGCTCAGGATGAGGATCAGCGCCCCGGGCACCGCGTCAAACACCCGATCGAAGGCGTCGATCCCCTGCGCGTCGGGCAGCGTCAGATCGAGCAAAACGACGTCGATGCCGCCGCCGGCCAAGCGTTCGAGCGCGGCAGACAGATGCGTCACCCAGTCGAGGAGAAACGGGCTGCTGCCGGTGCCGGCCAAGGCATCCTTGATCAGCCGCACATCGGCAGCATCGTCTTCGACGATCAGCACAGAAATCGGCAGATCGATCATGAACCTGGCTCCCCAGACACTTCAGCGGCGAGCGTGGGAAGCCCGATGCGGGAAAAATGTCCAGGTCGATTCATCGGTCGACAAACTCAGAAGCTCTTGGTCGAAGACACGGGACATTTCGTTTTGCCGCCGATGACCTGCGGCAAAAAAGCGTGTCGCTGCTCGCGCAAATTCCCTTCCCAGCTGCACTGCAAGGAAATGCAGCGGTAGCGGTGGAGCGGAATGAACAGACCCAGCAGCAGATCGGCAAGTCGCGGTGCGACGCGAAACAGCGCCGACGAACAGCGCGGACAAGCGCGCCCGCAGGCGGAAAATCCGAAGTTGTCGCGCGGTGCAACGAGCAGCGTGAAGCGCCTGGAAATCATCACTGGAGTCCTCTCGAGAATTGACCTGCGGCACCGTCATGTTCGGCGCCGCGGCGCTATTTGCACGAACGGCGAGAGACCAGCAAGGCGGCGACGAGAGCGGCCAGCGACGCCACGCCGATCACTTTCCAGGGGTTCTCGCTGAGGTACTCGCTGGTCGCTTCGGCGGCGCCGCAGGCTTTGCGGGTGACCACCAGACGGGCGTCGTCGATTCGCGTTTTGACGTTGGCCAGCTTGGCTTCGATGCTCTGGCGCGCCACCGCCAGCTCTTCGGAAGTCGCACTGGCGATATCCGTGAGCAGCGCATCGGCGTCGCCGACGATGGCCTTGAGGTCGTTGACCAGGGCTTCCTTACTGCGCTGGACGTTACTGCTGTTAAATGCGTTGCTCATGATGCCTCCTGTGACAGGTGAAAGACGGGGTCAGCGCTCAAGCGCGCCATCGCCCGGGGGATGAGACGGCGCCCTCAAGCGGACGGGTTCTCTGTGTTGAATCCTGCCGCGCCGCGCAACGGCCGTCTGTGCGCCAGCGAACGCACGACCAGCGGGCTGGACACTGTGCGCTGTCGTACAGACGCGCCGTCTTGCCACCGGCAAGCTGGCGGCAAGGTGTCGACGATAGCCAGCGCAACCAAGGCAGGCCGCCGTACGCGCCGAACTGAAACACCGCCGCCAAGAGGGCATTGCCCTTTGGTTAGCGCTTACCGCAAGGAGATCTCAAATGTCATTAGGAACAATTCTGCTGATCGTCGTGGTGTTGATGCTGATCGGCGCCATTCCCAGCTGGCCGCACAGCCGCAGCTGGGGTTACGGCCCGAGCGGCGGCATCGGACTGGTGCTGGTCATCCTGCTCATTTTGTTGCTGCTGGGCAGGATCTAGCGGCTCGCCGAGGCACCGACCTGTTGCAGCAGCGCGGCCAGGGGCAACGGTTGGGCGAAGAAATAGCCCTGCCCCTCCTGGCAGCCGAGTTGCTGCAGCACGTCGGCCTGTTCGGCGCGCTCGATGCCTTCGACGGTGATCGACATGTGCATGGCTCGGCTCAAGGTCACGATCGCCTCGACCACCGCGCGCTGGCTCTCGCTTGCCGGCAGATCGACGATGAACGAGCGATCGATCTTGATGCGTTTGATCGGCAGGTCGCGCAGCACGCTCAGCGACGAATAGCCGGTGCCGAAATCGTCGATGCTGACGGCGACGCCGATGTCGTCGAGCGCCTTGAGCACGAAGAGGCTGCGTTCGGTCGTCTGCAGCACGCTTTCGGTGATTTCGAGTTCAAGCGCGGCGGCCGGGAAACCGGTCTCGTCGAGAACCGCCTTGACGACGGCGACAAAATCGTCGCACAGGTATTGGCGCACCGACACATTGACCGCGACGTGGAAGTTCTCGCCGCGCGCGGCGCTGGCGCTGACCGACTCGAGCATTTCGCCGCAGGCGCGCCGCAGCACCCAGCGCCCGAGCTGCTCGATGATGTCGCTCTGCTCGGCGACGGCGATAAAGCTGCCGGGGTAAATCATGCCGCGCTCCGGATGCAGCCAGCGCACCAGCGCTTCGACGCCGACGATCCGCCGCCCGTCGAGATCGACGCGCGGCTGGTAATGGACGACCAGCCGATCGGTTTCGATGGCGCGCCGCAAGCCTTGCTCGACATCCATCCGCTCGCGCGTTTGCACCGACATGTTCTCGGCGTAGAAGTGATAGCGGTTGCGCCCCGCGGCCTTGGCCGTGTACATCGCCATGTCGGCGGCGCGCATCAGTTGCTGGCTGTCGGCACCGTTGTCCGGGAACACCGCGATGCCCAGGCTGGCGGTGACGGTGAGCAGTTCGCCGGCGACCTCGATCGGCACCCGCAATTGATTGAGAATCTTCTGCGCCAGCTGCGTCGCGTAATCCGGGTTGGTGCTGCCGGCCAGAACCACGAATTCGTCGCCACCGAGGCGGGCGACCGTATCGCTGCTGCGCAGCACGCTCCTGAGCCGTTCGCCGATGGTGCGCAACAATTCGTCGCCGAAAGCATGGCCGAGCGTGTCGTTGATGATCTTGAAGCCGTCGAGATCGAGAAACAGCAACACGCAGCGCTGTTCGTTGCGCGCCGCCTGGACGATGGCGTTCTGCAGCCGATCCTCGAACAGCAGGCGGTTGGGCAGTCCGGTCAATGAATCGTGATGCGCGAGGTAGTGAAGTTTCTGCTGGGCCTCGTAAATTGCCGTCACATCGGAAAAGGCCATGACAAAATGGGTGAGCTCGCCGCCGGCATTGCGCACGGCGCTGACGCTCTGCCAGGCGGGAAAAGCCTCGCCCGACTTGCGATAGCAATGCACTTCGCCGTGCCAGAACTCGGCCATTCCCGACTGCCGGCAACAGCCGTAGCGTTCCGGCCCCGGGCTGATACGCAGCAAAGGCTCGGGATCGAGACCGACGACTTCGCTCTCGGCGTAACCGGTGATACGCGAAAAAGCCGCGTTGACGCTGACCACCAGCCCGCGCGCGTCGGTGATCGCGATGGCCTCGGCGGTCGCCTGAAAAACGACGCTCGACTGGCGCAGCCGCTCATCGTTGTCGTGTCGCAGGGTCACGTCCTGCAGGATGCCGACCACCCGACCGGACGCCGGCACGCCGCCGTAGGCCTTGACATGCGCTTCCACATAACGCGGCGGCACATGGTTGCCCTGCGTGCGAAACAGGATATGGGCCGTTTCGCCGCCCGCCAAGGTCGGATTGAGCGCCGCGTGCACGCGCTCGCGGTCGGCCGGCGAAACCCGCGCGATGAACGCCTCCCATGGTTCGTCGAGCGGCGTCGACGGGTTGCCGAACAACGCCCCGAGGTGAGCATCGCCCTGCATGCGGTCGGCGCTCGGACTCCACTCGAGAACCCCGAGCGAACCGGCGGCGAGCGCCAGCTTCAGGCGTTGCTCGCTTTGTTCAACGGCCAACTCGTCGTCACGCCGCGCCAGCGCCATCTGGATCGTGGCGTGCAATTCGCGGCCCTCGCACGGTTTGACGAGATAGCCGAAGGGGCGGCTGGCAAGCGCGCGGCGCAGCGTGTCGTCCTCGGCGTAGGCGGTCAGGAAGACGACCGGAATTCGGTGTCTGGCGCGAATCTCGGTCGCCGCCTCGATGCCGTCGAGCCGGCCTTCGAGATGGATGTCCATCAACACCAGATCGGGCCGCTCCGGCGCGGCATCAACCTGGCTGATGGCCTGTTCGCCGCTGGCGACGACCGCGTCGACACGGTAACCGAAGCCCTGCAGCTGCCGTTTGAGGTCGAAGGCGACGACACGCTCGTCCTCGACGAGCATCAGATTCGCCGGCAGTCTTGCACTCATATTCACTCCTTTCCGGCGCTTTGCACCGGAAAACTGACGCGAAACAAGGTTCCGCCAGCGCGCTCGATTTCGAGCGCGCCGTGCAACTGATCGACGAACAGCGGAACCAATTGCAGACCCAGCGACGAACTGTCCGCCAAGACCGCTTCAGGCGGCAGACCGATGCCGTCGTCGGCGACGCTGAAACAAATCCGGCCACTGCCATCCTCATTCAATCGGATCGCAATTTGCCCACGACGTTCCCCGGGAAACGCATGTTTGAACGAGTTTGTGACCAGCTCATTGACCAGCAGTCCGCACGGAATCGAACGTTCCAGGTCAAGGTGAATGGGCGCCTGCGGCAAAGCGAGGTCGAGCGTGATGCGCCCGCCCGCAGCGCGATAGGTGGCACGGATCGACTGCACCAGGCGCTGCAGGTAGTCGCCCAGATCGATGCGCGAAAAGTCCTTGCGTTCGTAGAGCAATTGGTGCGTCAGCGCCATCGCCTTGACGCGTCCGCAACTCTCGGTCAGGATCGCGCGCAGCCTGGCATCGGCGGCGTGGTCGGCCTGCAGATTGAGCAGGCTGGTAATGACCTGCAAGTTGTTCTTGACGCGGTGGTGAACCTCGTTGAGCAGCACCGTCTTTTCACGCAGCGCGTCTTCGAGGCGTTGCTGGGCGCGCTGGCGCTCGGTGATGTCGATGATCGACGCCAACACCATGCCGCCGGCCTCGGTATCGAGCGGATTGAGCCCGATCTCGATCGGGAACTCGCTGCCGTCGGAGCGACAACCGGCGAGGTCGCGCCCGACCCCCATCGGCCGCGGCCGCGGATCGCTGAAGAAGCCGGCACGGAACTGGCGGTGGTGGTGGCGGAAGCGTTCGGGAACCAGAATTTCGACCGGCTGCCCGATCAGCGCCTCGCGACGGTAGTCGAACATCTGCTCGGCCTGCGCGTTGACCAGCACCATGATTCCCTGGCGATCGATCATGATCATCGCGCTCGGCGCCCACTCGACGACGCGCCGGAAGGAATCCTCGCTGAGCTGCGGGCCAGGTGGTCGCATCGATCCGAGCGGACAGCCCGACGCGCGGTCGTCCCGATCGGGTTTGTCGTTGGCGACGGTGCGGCCGGCCATCTCGCGACTCATCGAGCGACGCGCCGGGCAATCAGGGCGAGGCGCGAGCCGGAACGATCAGCATCCAGGCGACGCCAAAGCGATCGGTGAGCATGCCGAAGCAGGGGGACCAGAACGTCCTGCCGAGCGGCATCGTCACCCGCCCGCCGTCGGCGAGCAAGCCATACACCCGCTCGGCCTCGGCTTCGTTCGGCAGCGCGAGCGAGAGCGAGAAACCGCAAAAGCCCACACCGGGCTGGCAATTGTCGGAAGCCATGATCTTGCTTTGGCCGACGCTAAAGCTGCAGTGCATGACCTTGTTCTCGAATCCGGGTTGAAGGCTACCCGGAGGAGGCGGCTCCGGACTGTCCTTGTAGCGCATCAGCACGTCCACCTGAGCGCCCAGCGCCGATCGATAGAATTCGATCGCCTCTTCGCAGCGGCCGTCGAAAAAGAGGTAGGGCTCAATCCGCAGGTCTGACGTGACCTTGGTGCTGCTGCTCATGATTTATCCTTTCAATGGTCTTGGCCGGGGCGCAGTCCTCGATCGCCAAGTCGGCACGGGGCGCGGCGCTCGAGCCCGCCTTCGCCGCTCAGTAGCCGGCGCGCGGCGCTGCTTTCGGCGCCGCCATCGGCGGCGTCAGTTGGCTGCGAATCTCGCCGCCTGGATTTGCCGCGCTATGCACGTTGACGTAGAGCTCGCCCGCCAGATAACCGGCATACTGTTCATCGCTAAGCTTGGCCCCCGGCGGAACGCTAAACGTTTCATCGGAGACTTTGCTCAACGGAACGATCACCGGTCCATTGCTGCCGGTAACGCCGTGGTGGATGTGCGCGGCGGTGGCGACAATCCCCGCCACCTTGATCGTGCCGCTCACGCTGTGGTCGGGCAGGACGGTGATCTGCCCGGAGCCAGTGGCCGCGGTCGTCACCGGCGGCACCTCGGCCTCGCCCTTGAGGACGATCCCCTGCTGCGCATGCAGACTCGCCGAAGCGAGCAGCAACAAGGCCAGCCGAGATATGCGCCCGAGCGCAGTGGGGTGTGATTTCGGGTCATTGCTCATGGTCAACTCCTGGAAGAAAATGAGGCCGGCGAACAAGCCGGAGACGACAGGCGAGGCAGCAACCGCGTCAGCGTCGAGCGACGCCGCGTAGGCCGTGTGAAATGACGAGTGCCGGCCGACGAATGAACCTGGGAGGGGTTCGCTTTTTTGATTTTCCCGGTTTCAAAAAAGTTCCCCGCCAACGCGCGCCGACGATCGTCGCTTGACCGGCACGCGGGCATCGCCAAGCGAACAAGGGCGTCGCCGGCCGCCGCCGGCCCGATCAAGAAACGCCGACGATCCGCAAGCGGGTGCGCAAGGCGTCGACTTCGCCCTGCAGTTGCAGCGCCAGCGCGGCGCCGGCCAGATTGACGCTGAGCTCGCGCCGCAGGCGCAGGGCCACCGTCGCGCGCCGCAGGTGAGTGCCGGAAAAACGCCAGCGGTGCGGCACGCCACCGCGCGGGTCGAGCAGCCCTTCGGCGACCAACTCGACGATGCAGTCGACCGGCACCGCGCAGGCGTGACTGACTTCAGCCAGCGTCAACTCGCTCAGTTCTTCGAGAATGATGCTGCTCAGTTGCGGCAAGCTGCGGGGATCTTCGTTTTCCATGCTTACACTCCAAGTCCGGCACGCGGCGCGAACGAGGCGAACTGCCCGGCCATATCGAGATAGAAGGCATTGGCCGCGGCACTGTCGGCCGGCGGCAGCACCGGCTGCAGCACGGCGTAAAAATCGCCGGGCGTCGCCCCCGGAATGCCACGACCTTTGAGCCGCAGTTTGCCTCCGGCGAGCGAGCCCCGGCACCTTGAGCTCGATCACGCCGCTCGGCGTCGGCACCTTGACCGTGGCACCCAGCACGGCTTCCCAAGGGGCGACGGGAAGGTCGAGATAGACGTCGCGCTGATCGACGCGGTAATGCGCATGCGGGTTGAAACCCACTTCCAGGTAGAGGTCACCGGACTGCCCCGGGCGCGCCCTGTCCGCTCAGCCGGATGTGCTGCCCCGCGTGGACGCCGCGCGGGATGGTCACCTTGAGCTGGTGCCGATGCATTGCGACGCGGCCGTCGGCGCCGGTTTCAGGTCGCTGCAAGGTGATCGTGCGGGTGGCGCCGGCATAGGCATCCGCGAGATCGATCAGCACCTTGGCGTGATGATCCTCACCGCGCGAGGTGAACGGCGATCGACCGCGCTGCGCCAGCACGCCCGTAGAGCGCTTCGAAGAAATCGCTGAAGTCGCCATCACCCGCGTTCTGGCCGGAATTGCCGTCAACATCGCCGCCGGAAAATTCGAATCCGGCATTCCAGTCCGGCGGACGGAAGTCCTGACCGGCCTGCCAATGGCTGCCGAGCTGGTCGTAGGCGGCGCGTTTTTCAAGATCCTCGAGCACCGCGTACGCCTCGCCGAGTTCCTTGAAACGGACTTCGGCGTCGGGCGCCTGGCTGACGTCGGGGTGATACTTGCGCGCCAGTTGACGGTAGACGCGCTTGATTTCATCCTGCGTCGCATCGCGCGCGACCCCCATGATGCGGTAGTAGTCCTTGAATTCCATCACCATCCTCGACTATGACTTGCGCTCGCCGCGGGGGGCCGACGCAGCGGCTGGATTTTGGGCGACAGCAGGCGTTTCCTGCCGTGCCGCAGATTCAGGCGCGACGATCGGCGCCCAATGGCGACAGGCGCTCGCCTGCCCTTGGCGCAGCACTGACGGTTGTGGCGCATGTTCTTGCGTAGACATGGCTTCCCTTTCTTTTTCTGCTTGCTCGACTGAGCAGTCATCGGCGCGAAGCAGCACTTCCAAAACCGTCGGGTGACTGAGCGCACGATGAACAGGCCTAGCGTTGCGGAATTTCCAGGCGACGCATTCAGCGGCGGCCGCCGATGACCTGCAGCAGGATCGAGATGAGCGCGATGACCAGCAGAATATGGATCAGCCCACCCAGGGTGTAGGAGGTCATCAGGCCCAGGAGCCAGAGGATGACGAGAACGACGGCGACGGTGTAAAGCATGGCCAATTCCTTTCGAGTTGATTCAGGCACGCCGCAGCACTTGCTGCTTGGCCTGCGCTGGGGAGCGACAGAGCACCATGGTCGCCCAGCCAGCGTGCGGATTCTGTGCGCCGACGCACATAGGCGCAGCGCCTGATGCCGCCCGGACAAGGCGGTCAGCTCGCTTCGTTCGGCAGCGAACAGACGCTCGCTCGCCGACGCCCCAGTCTCGTGATAGCGCAGCCTGCGGGATGGAACGGTGGAAAACCTAGCCCCTGGCGCTGCCATCGAATAATTGGACGGGACCCGCCAATGACCGGAAAACAAAGCTCATCGAGCTATCGACTCGCCGTGCTCGGCGTACTGTTCGCCTGCCTGAATGCCTCTGCGGCTGACACCTACCCCGCCGCGCCGACGATTCGCGACGCCCACCAGTATTTCGCAGCGCTGGTCGAAAGCAATGGCGTGACTGCCATCTATGAGACGAGAAGCCGAAGCGGAGAAATTCTTGGCTACGAGAGTTTTCTCGTTGATCAATACCGGGATCTTGTCTGCCATTCCGGAATCACCTTGAAGAACGGCACAAAGATCGATATCGACTGGTCCGTTGTCGAAAAATCACAAGTCGGCGATGGCACGCTGAGCATTCTGCGTGGCCATCAAATTCAATTTGTATTTTTTCACATGCTCTCGGTTGAAGGCGGACTGCTGGTCGAGCCAGCGCACAGCATTGCACGATTGATCTTCGGAATCGGCGACGAGCTTTCCAGAAATCGGCTGGCCAAAGCGATTGACTTGACGTCCGCCGCGTGCCGCTCGAAATCGAAATTCGACTAAGGGAAACGGCGACGCAATCCCTGACATCGACCGTGGTCGCATCGCGTCAGCGACATTCGTCAGCCTGGCCGCCAGCCTGCGCCTGTGTTCGACAGCGCACCGACTTTCGCCGGCGTTCCGGCGATAGTTGAAGTGCCGGGGCTTGCCCTGGTCGGCGGTAGCGCAGGGCACGACGCATCAGCGCAACGGTTTCATTTGATCCGCCACAAATGAGGCGAAGTCTTTTGGCGCGAGAAACAGGTCTGGAAAGGACTGCAAAATGAAAATCCTGAAAAGTTTAAAATTGATCGGCATCGCCCTGCTGCTCATCGCCGGCGTCGCCGCCTGCGACAGCAAGCCGGGTCCGGCAGAGAGCGCCGGCAAGAAGATCGACCAGAGCGCGACCGACACCGGCAACAAGATCGGCGAGACGGTCGACAAGATCGGCAACAAATTGGACGAACAAAGCGCCAAGACCGGCGCGGCGATTGACGACGCCGAGATCACGGCCAAGGTCAAGGCGGCGGTCTTTGCCGAACCGGGTCTGAAGACGCTGCAAATCAGCGTCGATACGATCAAAGGCGTCGTCACGCTCAGTGGATCGGTCGATACGCCGGCCAACAGCCAACGCGCCAAGGGTCTGGCGGCGGCGGTATCAGGCGTCAGGGAAGTCGACAACCGGCTGGTGCAAAAATCGAACTGAGCCGTCGGCGGCCGACGGCCTCGCGGCAGCGACGCCATCCCCGGCGAACGATCAGAATTCCCGGGTCCGCGTGGCCTCTGGCGGGGGTATTCCGCGCTCGACGCTCATTGGCAAGATGCCAATTGTTCGTCCATCCTGGGTGGCCACCACAAGACGCCACTCGCCTGGCTGCGGGTTGAGCACCCAGGAGTAGCCGCGGAAACCGCGCCCCCGCCCACCGGTACTCAGGAAAGGCCGACGATAGACGACGCGCCAGCCCTGAGCGTCGTGCACCTCCCAGCGATGTTCGAGCGCGGCCGTGACGCCCAGCGGCGCGAATACCGCCGATACGCCATAGAGCTTCTCGCCCTCGGCGAGATGAACCGTGAGCGCCTGGTCGCGCCAGATTTGCCAGGCTGGCGCCTGTTCGACGCGCAGCAGATAGCGATCACCGTCGCGGACAAATTCGTTCCCGACCGCCAGATCCTGTTTGACCAACGGGACCGGCGCGATCATGTCCAGGCTCCAGGCCAACAGCAGCGCAACAGCCAAGAGCCAGGCCGGAAGAATCCGTCCGGGCTGCCCGGGGGCGACTCGCCACAGCAGGTGGGCCAACAAGATGCCGAGCCCGGTCGAGACGTAGAACCACCAGGGATTGAGGCTACCGACGGCATTGGGCAAAGCGAAATTGAAGAGCAGGATCGAATTGAGCGCAAACAAGGCCCAAATCAGCGTGAAATGTCGGCCGTAGCGTTTGCCGGCAAATTCGTTGCCGACCAGCAACAGGCCGAGGAGCGTCACGGTCAGCCACGAACCCAGGTGGCCCGAGCTCTTGAAATAGAGGATGAAAAGCGCTGAAAAGATCCCGCCGAAGAAGAACTGCAGCAGCAAATAAGGCGCTTGCCATCTGAACCCGGCCAGACCCCCGCGCAGCCCCTTGCCATCAGCCGGCGCAAGCGCCTTTCTGGCGTCGCGGGAAGCCAGCCAAAGGATCAGCAGACCGGCGCCGAACAGGAAAGCGCCGAGGCGCCACAGATCGACGACGCGGACGCGCTGGCCGATGGTCAGCGCGTCCCAGACAAATCCGCAGAGGAATGCGGCCACCGGGTAAAAACGCCGCAGGACCTTCAAAGTGGCGATCTCGCTCAATAAAAGCCGCCCATGATAGCCCCATCGATGCCGGGGTAGAATACCGGGCAGCGCGCCAAGCGAACCGATCGCGCGGGCACCTTGAGATTCCGGCGATCGATCCAACATGGCCCATGCCGAGCACCGGCTCACTCCGTCACCAATAACCCGCAGGCCGCCTATGTTCTCCCTTCCCCCTGTCACCCAAGCGTTGATCGTCATCAACGTCCTCGTCTTTTTTGCCGACAGCGTATTGGGCGGCTCGCTCGCTTCGCTGCTCGCCTTGTGGCCCTTCGGTCCTCGCTTCCTGCCTTGGCAGCTGATCACCTACGCTTTTGTTCATGCCGGCCTGCCGCATTTGCTGTTCAATATGTACGGGGTGTACCTGTTTGGCGGCGACGTCGAACGGGTCTGGGGAACACGCCGATTCTTGAGCTATTACCTGGCCTGTACGCTGTCGGCAGCGGCTTTGCAACTGCTGGTGACCACCCTGACCGGCGCCGATTACCCGACCGTCGGCGCATCCGGTGCGGTGTTCGGTCTGCTGCTGGCGTATGCGCGGCTATTCCCGAGCCGCCGGCTGATGTTGCTCTTCCTTCCGCTACCGCTGCCGGCGCCGCTGTTCGTCGCCGTCTATGGCGCACTGGAATTGCTGCTCGGCGTCACCGGAACGCAGGAAGGGGTCGCCCATTTCGCGCATCTGGGCGGCCTGGTCGGCGGGTATTTTTTCATGCGCTTCTGGAAGCGACGCCGTTGAATCGCCGAGCCCAGCCGATGACCAGTCGAAAGCCTTATGTCGCGGCCTTGGCCGCGCTGCTGATATCGACAGGCGCCGCTGCCTTCGACATCACCGAGAGCATGCTCAACCAGTTTATCGCGACCAAGCTCGCCGAAAAGAAATACAGCGATCTACATCTGGCGTCGCTGCAGGTGAGCTTGCTCGAAGGCTACGCAAGCTTCTGTGCCGTTGCTCGTCCGCAGATCTATCCGCGGCAGATCAGCTTCTGCGCGAATTTGACACCGAAATGGCGGCAGGACACGGGGTCCTTGCTGGCGACAAAAATGTCCCTGATTTCCTTGAACGTTCCCGGCGTCGATGCCCAACAAACCGAACTGGTGAAGTTGCTCGCGAATCAGAGCCTGTTGCCCGCCTTGGAGGGCATCGAGATTTACCGAGCCGAAACCCCGATCGAGAAGCAGGTTTCCAGCGTAAAGATCAGCCCCGGAAAACTGCAGCTCGATCTCTAAGCGGCGAGTCTAGGCAGCGCCGGCGGCCAGCCTGGTTTCGACCTCGGCTTCGGCCTGAAGCCAGTCGGCAAGCTCATATCCAGGCGCGAAATCGCGCCTTTCGGCGATGAAAAACGCCGCATCCTCGATCATCTGCTTGGGGTTGAAAACCGCATTTTCAGCGATCATTTGCTCGTATTCGTAAGTTCCTTGGGGACGGTTCGCCGCCTCGTTCTTGGCTGCGGTGGCCTGCTCCTGCGAAACGCGTTCGCGGTGGAAGTCGGTGGCGCCGAAAATCTCGCCTTCGTGCTTGTTTGCCGTCTTGCGCCTGGTTTTCATGGCTGGCTCCTGTCTGGTTCTTGCTGCAAAGCTGCGATCAACAACGCGGCGCACATCGCGACGCGCTAGCGGGGCAACGCCTCGGCATGATCAAAAGACTAAGCCAATTACGCCAACGGCTCTGTACGTTGGCGCGCATAGCAAGCGGTTCAGGTGGCCGTATTGCGCTCGGGCGTCGCGGCGCCATGCGCCCTCAACTTGCCGACGACCAAGACCAGCAGCGCTCCGCCGAGGTAGAAAAGCCAATGCGCGACGGCGCGCTCATCGGTGTAGTTGGCCACGACGTCTTCCTTGACCAGCATTTCGCCGGCAATCCAGCCGAGCAACATGGCCCCCAGCGTGACGATGATCGGAAAACGCTCCATCAGTTTGAGCACCACGCTGCTGCCGAAGATAACGATCGGAATCGACAGCGCCAAGCCGAAAACGACCAGCGGCAACCTGGCTTCGGGCAGCGCGGCCTCGGCTGCGGCGGCAACCGCCAGCACGTTGTCCAGACTCATCACCAGATCGGCGATCAGGATCGTCTTGATCGCGCAGAGCAGGTTACCGGCTTCCTTGATACGCCCCTCGCCGCCCTCGTCGACCATCAGCTGGATGCCGATCCACACCAGCAATACCGCGCCGACCGCCTTGAGCCAGGGCAACTGCAGCAACTGGACGGCGAACAGGGTGAGCAGCACGCGCATCACGATGGCCGCCACCGACCCCCAGATCACCGCCTGTCGCTGTTGCGCCGGAGCCAGCGAGCGCGAGGCCAGCGCGATGACGACGGCGTTGTCGCCGGAGAGCAGGATATTGACCCAGATGATCTTGAGCAGACCGATCCAGAATGCGCTCGTGGCAATGAGCTCCATGACTGATCCTTTGCTTTTGACCGGGCGCGGCGATTGCCAATGACGCGCCACGGCGCCCGAAGGATGTAATCATGCGCCATCGACGCGGCGCCTGCAATTGCGCAACAGCGATCGCCAGCCGGCATGGTGCTGCGCGTGGCGCCTAGGCGGCGATCGCCGATAACAGCGTGGCGAGCTTGATCGGCTTGAACAGCACCGGCCACCCCGAAAGTTCTGATTCTGCAACGCGCTCGCGCGAGGTATCGCCGGTCAAGATCACGGCCTTGAACGGCCTGGTCGAACGCTGCCCGATCGCCGCCAGAAACTCGACGCCGGTTGCCCCCGGCAGGCGGAAGTCGCTGATATAGACGTCGGCAGCGGCGATGTCCGGATTCGACAAGGCCTGCTCGGCGCTGCAGTACGTCGAAACCCGCATGCCGACCGACTCCAGCGAGGCTTTGATCGCCCCGACGACCAGGGCGTCATCCTCGACCACGACGGCATGCCGCTCGACGCGATCGCGTGCCGCTCTGATCTTGCGTAGCGGACCGCCTTCCTTCTTGCGCCCCTTGCCGGCCAGCGGCAGGCAGAATTCGAAGACGCTGCCGCGACCGACCCGCGATCGGCAAACGATGTCGGTGCCAAGCAAGCGGGACTGGCGTTTGGCGATCGCCAGCCCGAGCCCCAGCCCCTTGGTCCGATCGCGCTCGGAATTTTGGATCTGAAAATATTCGTCGAAGATGTGGTTCAGGTGTTCTGGCGCGATGCCGATTCCGGTATCCCAGATCTGGACGACGGCCTGCCCGCCGCGGCGACGCACCGCCACCAGAATGCCGCCCTGCGCGGTATATTTGATGGCATTGCCGATCAGGTTGCCGAGCAGGCTCATGAGCAGCTTGCGGTCGGTCATGATCGCCGTTTCGCGGCGCGGGCAAAAGAGCATGAAGCGCAGGTTCTTGCGCTCAGCCATCGGCGACAGTTCGGCCGCCATGCGCGAAAAGAAATTCTCGACCTCGATGGTTTCCGGGCTCATTGGGACAATACCGGCGTCGAGCCGCGAAATATCGAGCAAGGCGCCGAGCAGTTCGCCCAGCGAATGAATCGACAAGGTCAGGTATTCGCTGATTTTTTTCTGATCGGCATTCAATCCGCTTCTGAGCAGCGCGTCGTTGAACAGGCTGATGGCCTGCAAGGGCTGGCGCAAATCGTGGCTGGCGGCGGCCAGAAAACTCGATTTGGCGCGGTTGGCGCGCTCTGCGGCGCGCTTGGCGGCAAGCAGTTCCGTCTCGAAGGCCTTGCGCTCGGAGGTATCCCGACCGACGGTCTGGAAACGGACGGCATTGCCGGCCGCGTCAAAAAAGGCGCGGCAGGTCCATTGGTTGCTCGCCCTCGCGCCGCCTGGCTTGAGATAGTCCTGCTCGTAAGTGGTGATCGGCTGTTGCGGCGTGAGCACGCTCAGGCGCTCGCAGACCAGCAACCGATTGCCGGTGGACAGGAAATCGAAAATCTTGCGACCGAGCAGTTGCCGGCGAGTCTTCCCGAGCAAGGAGGCCATCGCTTCGTTGACATAGGTCAGCGTGCCGTCGGCGTCAAAGGTCGCGACGAAAATCGGCATATCCTCGGCCAAACACCGGTACTGCTCCTCGCTGGCCTGCAACACCGCTTCCGTGCGCTTGCGCTGGCTGATATCGCTGAGCACCACGCGCAGCACCATCACCCCGTCAAGCTCGCGAGCGACGGTCGATTCGAGGCGCACCCACAGCGACGAGTCGCCGGGCCGGTGTAGCCGCAACTCGCAGACCTGCGGCTGGCCGCTGGCGATGAGCCGTCGGCGGTGAACGTAGAAAATGTCGCGGTCTTCGCTCTCGATGAAACTCAGGATCGGCTGATTGGCCAGCGCTTCTCGCGCGACGCCGAGCAAGGTCGCGGCACACAGATTGGCTTCGCGAATCAGACCGCTTCCGCTCAGCGTGCAGTAACCGACCGGCGCCAACTCATAGAGCGCGAAATAACGCGCTCGCGCGGCGTCGAGCGCCAGCTGTGCGCGCTGCAGCTCGTCGTTCTGCATTTCCAGTTCGATATGATGCACCCGCAGTTCGTGCACCATCTGCCGGATGGCTTCGGGCGACAGCACATCGCACGACCCGTCCACTTTGGCCGCCTGGCCGTCGACGACCGCTTTGGCGCGCCGGCGCAGTTCTTCGCTAGGTTCGAGTCGGTCATCCCGAGAAGTCATCGCTCAATCCCATTTCAACTCCCGTGATCCACGGAATTTCCCGCCGCTGTGCGGCGGCAAGCCGATCGTCCCGCCCTAGACCAGCACGCCTCGCTGCGAGCGTCTGACTGGCGACCCACGCGACGAATATTACGCTATTTGTCATAGCCCAGGCGGATTGAAATAGGCCATGCGAGTTGGCGTCAAGCGCCTGCGCTATCCGCCGCAGCCAAGCGCTACGACCTGGGCTCGCCGCGCTCGTTGACCCACACCGTCGCGCCCGGGGGCTCGCTCATCTGCAAGCGATGCGCCTGCCCGCGGAAGACGTAGGAGACGTCCCAGTACTCGGGTCGCGCCTGACTCGGCGTGCTGGCGCAACGCTCGACATCGCGCGTGCTCAGCTGCTGGCCGCCGCTGTCGCTGCCGAGTTTGTTGCCGACCAACGCGCCGGCGACCGCGCCCCCGGCGGTGGCCAGATCATTGCCGCGTCCACCGCCGACCTGATGGCCGAGGATGCCGCCAATGACGGCACCGGCGATCGTTGCGGGAACGCTGTTATTCGTTCGCTCCTCGACGACCTGTCGACGTTCGATCCAGCAGCGCTGCTCGGGCGGCCCGACCACGGCGCGAACCGCTGTAACATCGGCGGCATAGAGCCGCTCGTCACGGGCGCGGCGGTAATCGTTGCCGACCGGCGGCGCATCGTCGATGTGCGCTTCGCGCGCCACCTCGCGTAGCGACGAGATGCGGTCATTGAGCCCCATCGCGGCGAGCGAGCGATAGCTTCCCGGCGACAGGACAACGCAGCGACCGGCAAAGCGCCTGGCCTCGCAAACCTCCCAGCGGCCGTCCTCGACAACGGCCGACGAGGCCCGATCGTTGAAGCCGTAGCGTTGCAGGTTGCCGATCTCGCTTTCGGTGGTAAACGAGCGGCCGGCAAAGCCCTGATCTTCGTAAAAGGTAACCTGGGCGACGGCCTGCACAGCGACCGCCATGCTAGCGACGGCCAGGACGTTTCTCAACAGTGAGGTCATGATGCTCTCCAGTAGGACGCAAACGTCGCGGCAGCGCTTCTGGCGCGGGCTTATTTCTGGCTACCCTTGGCCGCGTCCTGAACCTTTTCACCGGCCTTTTCAATCTGCTGGCCGACCTTGTCGGCGGCCTTATCGACTTCCTTGCCGGCGCGCTCCGCCGGGCCTTCCTGTTTCTGGCAGGCGGGCAGCGTCGCCAGCAGCGCGCCGAGGACCAGCGCGACGCCGAATGTCTTTACGATTTTGATGCGGTGCATGTTTGGCACTCCGGTTAAGCCGCCCCCGCATCGCGGTGAGCGGCAGCAGCCCCCGAGGTCGGGCGCGAAAGATCACTACTTGCTGATTTCGTGACCGATGACGCCACCGACGGCAGCGCCGCCGACGGTGCCGAGCGCACCGCCGCCAGTCAGTACCGCGCCGCCGACGGCACCGACGCCGGCGCCGATGGCGGTATTCTTGTCCTGGTTGGACATCCCGGCACAGCCGCCGAGGCCGAGCAAGAGCGCGGTAACGATGGCGCAGGGTATAAATCTATGGTTCGTTTTCATTGGACTACCTCTGTCTCAAAAAGGGGGTTGTCGCCAGTGCGGGACGAATCCCGCACGTGTACTACTTGCCGGCGCTGACTTTGGCCTTGCTCAGACACTCGTCCTTGGTCGGACCGGAAAAGGTGTCGCACTTTTGCTGAGCGACCTTGTACTGCGCCTCGGTCTTTTCTGCCGCAGCGTCCTTGCGCGCTTCGCTGCCCTTGGCGCTCGCATCGCTGCGCGCTTCGGCGGTCTTTTCGGCGGCCACCGCGTTGGCGCCAACCGTCGTCTTCTGCGTTTTGGCGTCAGCTATCGCCGCCGTTTGCGCAGCCTTGGCCTCCTTGACGCAGACGTCCTTGACGTTGCCGGCCACGTCGTCGCACTTTTCCTTGGCGACGCCATAGTCGGCATCCGCCTTGGCGACGCGAGCGTCGTAATGGCTCTTGGTGCTTGGCTTGTAGTTTGCTTCAAGATCGGCCTTGGCGACCTTTTCCTGGCCCTTGGCCTGTTCGACGCAGATATCCTTGGCGTTGCCCGAGAGCGCGGCGCAACTGGCCTTGGCGCTCTTGTACTCGGCGCTGATCTTGCTCTTGCTGTCCTTGTACTCGGTCTTGCTGATGGTCTGCGCCATGGCGCCGGCGCTGAAGGCGAAACCGATCGCCAGAGCGACCATTTTGATATTGAAAGTGTTCATGAGAATTCCTTGTATAAATGGATGGGGAAATGCGTTACGGCCAGTCTTCGCCAAGCGTTCTGCCTTGCAGCAGCACGCTGTGCCACGGTAGCGATTGCGCACCTGGCTCCGACCATTTGCAGCTTAGGGAGAGAGTCCTGCGTGGTCTGTCTGTTGCCGCACACAGAAGAGATTCAATGATCGGGGCCGTTTTTTCGACCCTGCCGCGAAGTATTCCTCGGGCCTTCACCGGCCCCGGCATCACTCGCCAGCGAGATTTCTGCCGTCGATGAAGATCACGCGCTCGCCGGCACGCCAACTCGCCGAGCTCTCGGAACTCGCTGCGATGAACAGGTGGCTCGCGCCGTCCTTCATGCGCACGGTAAGCTCGACGCCCTTGGCCGACGTCTCGGCAATCCGGGCAAGCTCGCGCGTCGATTCGACGACGCCGCATTGCGCACACTTTGGATCGCTGCCCGCTTCGCGCACCGGATAGGCCACCGCTTCCGCTTCCGATACCATCGGCGCGGCGTTGGCCTGGTCGCTGGCCAGCGGAAAAAGCGCCAGCACGCCAGTGAGCACCGACGAGACAAAGACGATCGCCAGCGCGACCCGGATGCCGAGGCGCTGCCGGCTGACGTCGATGACGTCGCTGACTTCGCCTCGGCGCCAGCGGCGCAAGGTCAGCGCGACCAGCAGCAAGGCGGCGAACAGCGCAGCCAGGACATTCCAGCGCCAGCGACCGAGCCATGACAGCTCGCTGCCGGCGGCGTCCGGCACGGTATTTTCCCGACCGGACAGTCGCCGGGCTCTGCCTGAATTCATCGTACCCCCCTGATCGCCGTCGCGTTAACGGTCAGGCCTCAAGGTAGCGAGCGTTCCCCTGCCGGTCTGTACGCCAGCCCACGCAGCCCACCGCCACGTTCATTGGCCGACCTGCGCTGCGCCGTGGCGGCGTGATCAGGGCGCCAGAATCTCGTTGGACAACGCCAAACCGGCGGCGAACTCGCTGACACTGGCGATCGTCGTTTCGCAGATGGTGCTGATCGCTTCGCGCGTAAAGAACGCTTGATGGCCGGTGACAATGACATTGGGAAACGACAGCAGGCGCTGCAAGACGTCGTCGTCAACGACCGTATTCGACAGATCGCGGTAGAAAAGATCGGCCTCCTGTTCATAGACGTCGAGCGCCAGCCCGCCGAGTTGCCCGCTCTTCAGGGCTTCGATCACCGCTTCGGTATCGACCAGGGCACCGCGACTGGTATTGATCAGCAAGGCGCCGCGCTTGACGCGCGAGAGCGTATGCGCGTTGACGATGTGCTTTGTTTCGGGCGTCAGCGGGCAGTGCAGCGAAATGATGTCGGCGCGCTCGCCGATTTCCGCCGCGGCGGCATAGCGCGCACCGAGCGCTTCGAACTCGGGCGAGTGAAAGACATCGTAGCCGAGCACTTCGCAGCCGAAGCCGAGCATGATCTTGGTAAAGATGCGACCAATCTTGCCGGTGCCGACGACCGCGACGGTCTTGCCGTTGAGGTCAAAACCCAGCAGCCCGTCGAGCGCGAAGTTCGAGTCGCGCGTGCGGTTGTAGGCGCGGTGGATCTTGCGGTTGATCGATTGCAACAGCGCCACGGCGTGCTCGGCGACCGCATACGGCGAATAGCTCACGACACGCACGACCTTGATCCCGCAGTCTGCCGCGGCCTTCAGGTCGACGTTGTTGAAGCCGGTGCAGCGCAGCGCCACCAGGCGCGTTCCGCCGGCGGCCAGCGCTTTGAGCACGACATCGTCGGCGAGATCATTGACGAACAGACAAACGGCCTCGCATCCGGCGGCCAGGGCAACGGTTTGCGCCTCGAGGCGCGCCTCGAAAAAAGCGAGTTGATGGCCGGCAAGGGAATTGGCGGCGCTCAGAAACTCCCGGTCGTAACGCCTGGCGCTGAATACGGCAATTTTCATGAGAGAGGCTCCTAAAAAAGTGTTCACTGACCGTGGCGAATCGAACAGCAACGGATTGTCGCGAAGACGCAACCCGAACTGTTCGCTGACGAACAGTTCTCTTGGTGCCGAGGGCAAATAATCGGCGTGCGCTTCAAAGACGATTTGCGACTTCAAATATATAGAACTATATTGGTCCCGTATACTCTGATGAAGACCAGGACATGTTGAGAATTAGCAAAATGGCTGACTATGGAACGATCGTGCTGACGACGATGGCGAGAGAACCCGAGCGGACGCAGAGCGTCGCCGAGATCGTTTCGCTCACCGGTTTGCCGGTTCCGTCGGTGAGCAAGCTGCTCAAGACATTTATCCGCCAAGGACTCGTTCAGTCGCTGCGCGGCGCCAAGGGCGGCTACAAGCTCGCGCGGCCGCCGGCCGAGATTTCGACGGCGCAGATCATCAACGCCATCGACGGTCCGCTCGGCATGACACAGTGCAGCGCGGGGCCCGGCTTGTGCGGCCACGAACTGCGCTGCCAGGTTCACAGCCACTGGCACCGGATCAGCCGCATCATGCTCGAAGCTCTCGAACAGATCAGTTTGCAGCAGATGAGCGAGCCGGTCGTCGACACGATGAGCCTTGCCGATCTGCGTCCGCAGAGGCAGCGCGTCGTGCACCGGCAGACCACAGGAGAGACATCATGAGTACAACCCAGCTCGACGAGCTGATCGGCAACGAATACCAGCACGGCTTCGTCAGCGACGTCGCTGCCGACAGCGTACCGCGCGGCCTCTGCGAAGACACCATCCGCCTGATCTCGGCGCGCAAGAACGAGCCTGAGTTCATGCTCGAATGGCGGCTCAAGGCGTTCCGCCACTGGCTGACGATGAGCGAACCGACGTGGTCGACGGCACGCTACCCGGCGATCGACTACCAGAACATCATCTACTATTCGGCGCCCAAGTCGATGAAAGACCGGCCGCAGAGCCTCGCCGACGTCGATCCCGAGCTGCTGCGCACCTACGAGAAGCTCGGCGTTCCGCTCAAGGAGCGCGAGATGCTCGCCGGCGTCGCCGTCGACGCGGTCTTCGACAGCGTCTCGGTCGGCACCACCTTCAAGGCCAAGCTCGGCGAACTCGGCATCATCTTCGGCTCGTTCTCCGACGCCGTTCGCGAGCACCCGGAACTCGTCCAGCAGTATCTCGGTTCGGTCGTTCCCTACACCGACAATTTCTTCGCCGCGCTCAACGCGGCGGTCTTTTCCGACGGGTCGTTCTGCTACATCCCGCCCGGCGTTCGCTGCCCGATGGAGCTGTCGACCTACTTTCGCATCAACGCCCGCGACACCGGCCAGTTCGAGCGCACGCTGATCATCGCCGACGCCGGCGCCTACGTGAGCTACCTCGAAGGCTGCACGGCGCCGATGCGCGACGAAAACCAGCTGCACGCCGCGGTCGTCGAGCTCGTCGCGCTCGACGACGCGCGAATCAAATACTCGACGGTGCAGAACTGGTATCCGGGCGACAAGGACGGCAAAGGCGGCATCTACAACTTCGTCACCAAGCGCGGCGACTGCCGCGGCGCGCGTTCGCACATTTCGTGGACGCAGGTCGAGACCGGCTCGGCGATCACCTGGAAATACCCGAGCTGCATCCTGCGCGGCGACGACTCGATCGGCGAATTCCACTCGGTGGCGCTGACCAACAATTACCAACAGGCCGACACCGGATCGAAGATGATCCACATCGGTCGCAACACGCGCAGCACCATCATCTCCAAGGGAATCTCGGCGGGCCACGGGCAGAACACCTACCGCGGACTGGTGAAAATTTTGAAATCGGCCGAAGGCGCGCGCAACTACAGCCAGTGCGACTCTTTGCTGCTCGGCGGGGAGTGCGGCGCGCACACCTTCCCCTACATCGAAGTCAAGAACCCGAGCGCGCGCGTCGAGCACGAGGCATCGACCTCGCGCATCGGCGAAGACCAGCTCTTCTACTGCCAGCAGCGCGGCATCTCGGTCGAGGACGCGGTGTCGATGATCGTCAATGGCTTTTGCAAGGAAGTATTCAAGGAGCTGCCGATGGAATTCGCGGTCGAGGCTCAAAAATTGATGAGCGTGAGCCTCGAAGGCACCGTCGGCTAATCCACCAAGGAAACAGAACCATGTTGAAAATCAGCAAGCTGCACGCCAGCGTCGAAGACAAACCCATCCTGCGCGGCCTCGATCTGACGGTCAATGCCGGCGAAGTGCATGCCATCATGGGCCCCAACGGATCGGGCAAAAGCACGCTGGCGCAGGTGCTCGCCGGACGCGACACGTTCAAGGTCACCGCCGGCGAAGTGCTCTACCAGGGCCGCGACCTGCTGCCGCTCTCGCCCGAGATCCGCGCGCGCGAAGGAATCTTCCTGGCCTTCCAGTACCCGGTCGAAATCCCGGGTGTCAGCAACGTCTATCTGCTCAAGGCCGCGCTCAACGCCGTCCGCCAGCACCGGGGTCTGCCCGAACTCGACGCGATGGAATTCCTGGCGCTGATCAAGCAGAAGATGGCGCTCATGGAGATGAACGACGACCTGCTCTACCGCGCGGTCAACGAGGGCTTTTCCGGCGGCGAGAAGAAGCGCAACGAAATCCTGCAGATGGCGATCCTCGAACCGAAGCTCGCGATCCTCGACGAGACCGATTCGGGACTCGACATCGACGCGCTGCAGGTCGTTTCCAAAGGAATCAACGCGCTGCGCAGTCCCGACCGCGCGATGATCCTGGTGACCCATTACCAGCGCCTGCTCGACTACGTCGTTCCCGACTTCGTTCATGTGCTGTCGCAAGGCAAGATCGTTCGTACCGGCGGCAAGGAGCTCGCGCTCGAACTCGAAGAACGCGGCTACGGCTGGCTCGAAGAAAGCGCACCGACCACCGCCGCTCACGCCGCGGCCAAATCATGAACGCGCGCGACCATACGCTCGCCGACTTCGCGCGCACGCAGGCGACGCTTCCCGGTGCGCGCGTACCGTGGCTGGTGAGCGCGCGCCAAGTGGCGCTCGAGCGCTTCGCGCAGAACGGCTTCCCCGGCGCGCGCGACGAGGAGTGGAAATACACCAGCGTCGCGGCGATCGAGAAACGCGCCTTCGTCGCCATGTCGCCGCAGAGCGGTCACGACCAGGCAGCGGCCGCGCTGGTCGAGCAGTTTGCGCTGACCGGCGCCTTTCATCTGCTGGTCTTCGTCAACGGTCGCTACCGCCCGACGCTGTCGGCGCCCGGGCGATTGCCCGCCGGCGCGACGCTGAAGAGCCTCGCCGCGGCGCTCGAAAGTGCGCCCGAGGCGCTCGAACCCTATCTCGCCGACGACCGCAGTGACAATGGCCAGACCGTCTTCGGCACGCTCAATACCGCCTTCATGGCCGACGGCGCGTACCTGCATCTCTCGCGCGCAACGGTCGTCGAGCAGCCGATCCATCTGCTGTTCATCGCCACGCAAGCCGGCGCTGCGGGGGCATTGATCTGCCCGCGCAATCTGATCGTCGCCGAAGACGGCGCACAAGCGACGGTGATCGAGCACTATGCCGGCGCCGACGGCACGGTTTATCTGACCAATACGCTCACCCAGATCTTCACCGGTGCCAACGCCGCTATCGAACACTACAAGCTGCAGCAGGAAGCGCCGCAAGCCTTCCATATCGCCGGGATCCACGCGCTGCAGGCGCGTGACAGCCGCCTCTCGTCGCACTCGGTGAGCCTCGGCGCGCTGCTGGCGCGCAACGACATCAGCACGCGCTTCGCGGCGACCGGCTGCGACGCGACGTTCGACGGTCTCTATCTGGTCGACGGTCGCCAGCACGTCGATAACCATACGCGAATCGACCACGCCCAGGCCAACGGCACCAGCCGCGAGACGTATCGCGGCGTTCTCGACGGTCACTCGCGCGCGGTGTTCAACGGCAAGGTCATCGTCCATCCCGGCGCGCAGAAGACCGACGCCCGGCAGGCCAACCACAACCTGTTGCTGTCGCGCGACGCCGAAGTCGACACCAAGCCGCAGCTCGAAATCTACGCCGACGACGTCAAATGCACGCACGGCGCGACGGTCGGCCAGATCGACGACAACCAGCTCTTCTACCTGCGCGCGCGCGGAATCGAAGAGACGATGGCCAGGAGCCTGCTGGTGCACGCCTTCGCGGGCGACCTCATCGAACGCATCCGCGTCACGTCGCTGCGCACCCGTCTTGAACAGATCCTGTTGGCGCGGCTGCCGCAGGGCGAACGCATCAGGGAGCTTTCATGAGAAGCGAATCAAATAAGGTCTTGCGCGAGGCCGCAACGCCAGCCGACGTGGCACGCTGGCGCGACGATTTTCCGATCCTGCAAGAGACGATAAGCGGCGAGCCGCTCGTCTATCTCGACAACGCCGCGACGACGCAGAAGCCGCAGTCGGTGCTCGCCGCCGAAGCCGACTATTACCGCCACACCAACGCCAACGTCCATCGCGGCGTGCACACCCTGAGCCAGCGCGCGACCGACCAGTACGAAGCGGCGCGCGGCAAGATTGCACGCTTCATCAACGCCGCCGGCAGCAACGAGATCATCTATGTGCGCGGCGCCACCGAGGCGATCAATCTGGTCGCGCAAAGCTTCGCGCGACCGCGCCTCAAACCGGGCGACGAAATCCTGATCAGCGCGATGGAGCACCACTCGAACATCGTCCCCTGGCAGATGGTCTGCGAGCAGACCGGCGCGCTGCTCAAAGTCGTGACCATCAACGACGCCGGCGAGTTCGAGTTCGAGAGCTTCGAGCGCCTGCTCGGCCCGCGTACGCGGCTAGTCGCGCTCACCCATCTGTCGAACGCGCTGGGCAGCATCGTTCCGATCGAGCGCGTCATCGAACTCGCGCATTCCAGCGGCGTCCCGGTGCTGATCGACGGCGCCCAGGCCATCGCACATCTAACCGTCGACGTGCGCGCGCTCGATTGCGATTTCTACGCCTTTTCCGGACACAAGATCTACGGCCCGACGGGAATCGGCGTGCTCTACGGCAAGGCCGCGCTGCTCGACGCGATGCCGCCGTATCAGGGCGGCGGCGACATGATCCGCACGGTCACTTTTGAAAAGACTGAATACAACGAACTGCCGTACAAGTTCGAAGCGGGAACGCCCAATATCGCCGGCGCCATCGGCCTGGGCGCGGCGCTCGATTACGTCGGCGCGATCGGCATCGCGACCATCGCGGCGCACGAACGCGACCTGCTCGATTACGCGACGCGCGAGGTGTCGGCGATCCCGGGGCTGACGATCGTCGGCAGCGCGCGCGACAAGGCGAGCATCCTGTCGTTCACGCTGGCCGGCACCCACCCGCACGATATCGGCACCATCCTCGATCACCGCGGCGTCGCGATCCGCGCCGGCCATCACTGCGCGATGCCGGTGATGCAGCGCTTCGGCCTTTCCGGCACGGCGCGCGCATCGTTCGCGCTCTACAACACGCGCGCCGAAGTCGATACATTGGTCGCCGCACTGCACCAGGTTACGGAGATTTTTCAACGATGAGCGATCTGCGCGAACTCTATCAGGACGTGATCTTCGACCACTACAAGAAGCCACGCAATTGCCACGTGCTCGACTGCGCCAACCATCAGGCCGACGGCTTCAATCCACTGTGCGGCGATCAGCTCACGGTCTATCTCAAGGTCGAGCACGGCGTCATCACCGACCTGAGCTTCAAGGGCAGCGGTTGCGCGATTTCGACGGCTTCCGCCTCGCTGATGACCGAGGCGCTCAAGGGCAAGAAAATCGATGAAGTCGAAGACCTCTTCGAGGATTTTCACCACATGGTCACGACGCCCGAAGACGCGCCGCACCCCGAACTCGGCAAGCTCGAAGTGCTCGCCGGAGTCAGCGAGTTTCCGGCGCGAGTCAAGTGCGCGACGCTGGCCTGGCACACGCTGCAAGCCGCGCTCAAGAACCAGAACCAGCCAGCCACTACGGAGTAAGCGATGAATATCCAGTCACCCGATGCCGTCGCCAACGAGCAAACCCCGCAGTTGCGCGAAGCACTGATCGCCGCCTTGCGCACCATCTACGACCCGGAAATCCCAGTCAACATCTACGACCTGGGCCTGATTTACGCGCTCGAAATCGATCCGCCAGGACGCATCGCCATCGGCATGACGCTGACGGCGCCGGGCTGCCCGGTCGCCGAGACCTTTCCGGGGACCGTCGAGGATCGCCTGCGCGAAGTGCCAGGCGTCAGCGAAGTCCATGTCACGCTGGTCTGGGAACCGCCCTGGAGCATGGAGCTCATTCCCGAGCACGTCAAACTGCAACTCGGCTTATTGTGAGGAGATAGCATGTCGGACTGGATTGATGTCGCTCCCCAGCACGATTTCGCGATCGGCGAATATCGTTCGCTCGATGTCGACGGAACCCAGGTCGCCGTCTTCAATCTTGCCGGCGAGTACTACGCGATCGAGGACCAGTGCACGCACGACGGCGGCACGCTGACCGGCGGCGCGCTCGACGGCGAGCAAATCGTCTGCCCGCGCCACGGCGCGCGTTTTTCGATCAAGACCGGCGCGGTCCTGACGCCGCCCGCCTACGAGCCGCTCGCGACCTTTGCGCTACGCATCGAGAACGGCATGGTTCAGGTGCGCGACGCGCGCTGGGATTAGCCGCTCGGCCCGACGGCGACCACCGCACCTCGCCCGACCCGCTACAATGGCCGTTCCGCCGACAGACACCGCGGCCAAACAACGCCCAGAAGTGATCAGACCATGATTTCGCCACGCCGCCATACCGAACGTCACCGTACCGATCGCATCGGCTGGCTGCGCGCCGCAGTACTCGGCGCCAACGATGGCATCGTGTCGACGGCCAGCCTGGTGGTCGGCGTCGCTGCGGCCAGCGCCAGTCAGTCCAGCATCCTGCTCACCGGTGTCGCGGCGCTGGTCGCCGGCGCCATGTCGATGGCCGCCGGCGAATATGTCTCGGTCCATTCGCAGGCCGATACCGAGAACGCTGACCTGGCGCGCGAACGCGCCGAACTCGAAGACAATCCCGGCGCCGAACACCGCGAACTGGCGGCGATCTATGTCATGCGCGGACTGGCGCCCGAACTCGCGCAACAGGTTGCCACCCAGTTGATGCAGCACGACGCGCTGGGTGCGCACGCGCGCGACGAACTGGGCATTTCCGAAACGCTCGCCGCACAGCCAGTGCAGGCAGCGCTATCGTCGGCCGCCAGCTTCGCAATCGGCGCGCTGCTGCCGCTGGCGGTCTGCGCGCTGGCGCCCGGCTGGCTGCTGATCCCCTGCGTCGCGACCACCGCGCTGGTCTTCCTCGCGCTGCTCGGCGCCGTCGCCGCGCGCGCCGGCGGCGCCAGCCTGCTGGTCGGCGCCAGGCGCGTCACCTTCTGGGGAGCGCTGGCGATGGCCAGCACCGCCGGCGTCGGCGCGCTGTTCGGCGCAGTCGTTTGAGTGCGGGCTCGGCCAGAATTCTGCTTTAGCCCCCAGCGCATCGGCCACGACCATTCAAACCGCCCGGCAGGGCCAGGCGGCAGCGTTCCCGGCTTGGTCAAATTTGAGCGAATTGTTACAAACTGACACAAGCGCTCTCACTTTTGGCAGCTTCGTGTTGCGAATACACGACGAGCCTTCGATACTGCGCTTGCTTAGCAAAGGAGCCAGCGTCTATCTGCGCAGTCTCGCTCCGACGCTGCAGGCTGCTTTTCGACGGATGGACCGCGTCGCGCCGACGGCGAGTTGCCCAGGTTTGAAGGCCCCGCGGGCCGGAATTCGGTAATCAGCAAGACAAGCGTTTGTCTAACAGGGAATAAAAATGATAAGCCTCAACAAATCCATTTCGAGTAAATTGCTGTTCTGGTCGTGTATTTCGGCGGCGATCGTGATCGCCGCCATCGTCAGCTTCATTCAAGTCTCGATGATTCCGCAACTGACGGACAAAGCGCTGGCTTCGCAGACCAGCGCGCTGGCGCACTCATTGAAAGGGCTGTTCAACGACGAAGCGCAATGGACAGAACAAGCGCTGTCCAAGGCGGACCTGCTCGACGCCTCGTCGAATGGCGGCAAGACAGTCGCCACCTTGTTCGTCTTCAAGGGCGGCCAATACGTGCGCGCCGCCACCACCTTGAAAAAAGAAGATGGCAGCCGCGCCATCGGTACGGCACTCGACCCCGGCTCGGCGGCAGCCACGGCGCTCGCCGCCGGGAGCGAGTTCTCCGGACAAGTCACCCTGTTTCAGCGGCTGCATATGGCCAGCTACCTGCCCGTCTCGTTCGCCAACGGCACCCGCGGCGCGATCTTCGTCGGCATCGACTACAGTTCGGCTGACGAGATGCTCGAACTGGCCCACCAGATGGTCTATGTCTTGATCGGCGTGGGCCTCGTCGGCATCGTGCTGCTGGCGATCGGCCTGGCCTACGCGATTCGCACCATCGTCTCGAATCGTCTGCGCGCCTTCCTTGCCATGGCGCAAGGGCTGGCCAGCGGCAAGGGCGACCTGACGGTGCGCCTTGACGATTCGAGCGGCGACGAACTGGCGCACGTGGCCACAGCGTTCAACGTCTTCCTGGGCAAGCTGCACAATATGTTCATCGAATTCAAGGCAGAGGCCGGTCAGATGGGGTCTTCAGCCCATAGCCTGGGATCGGTCGTGCACCAGACCAACCAGCAGGCACACTCGCAACAAGACGTGACCAGCCAGGTGGCGGCTTCTGTCGAACAAATCTCGGTGTCAATCAACGAGGTCGCCGGACACGCCGCGCACGCCAAGGAGTCCTCGCAGTCGGTCAAGCAACGGACCGAGCAAGGGGTCGTCGATCTGACAAGTCTGTCCGTTTCGTTAAACAATACCCAAAACTCGATTGCCGCGGTCAGCGAAATGACCCAATCGTTCATCAACGACGTCGGCAAAATCAACGATCTGGTGGCCCTGGTTTCCGAAATCGCCAGTCAGACCAACCTGCTGGCGCTTAACGCCGCGATTGAAGCGGCGCGAGCCGGAGAACAGGGAAGAGGCTTTGCCGTGGTCGCTGACGAGGTTCGTAAATTGGCGACGCGATCGGACCAAACGGCGAGCTCGATTCGCGAAAACACGGGACACCTCGGCGAACAATCCGACAAGGTATCGATGGCCATGGCCGGCAGCGAAGAGGCGCTGCGCGACTGCGTCGAGCGAATGTCCAAGGTACAACTCAGCCTCAATGAAATCGACGCTTTGATCACCGATGTCGCCGTCGGCTCGGACGAGGTCGCCAACATGGTCGCTGAGCAGTCGGCAGCGTCCCAGGATATCGCGCAGAGCATGGAATCGCTGGCCATCTCGGGCGACAGTACGGCCAATCAGATGGATATCGCAGCGACGATCGCCACCCAGCTTGAAGGCGTTTCGCAGACGATGTCAACGGCGCTGGCCGGCTTCAAGACCCACGAACACGCGGTGTAGCGCGTCAAATCGAGCGACGCCGGGCGAGGCCCCGGCGCGTCCGGCGACGATCGCGTCGAGCGCCTGCTTGGCGTGTATCGCCATGAACTCGTCGCATAACGGTGTCAGATGAAGAATGCCGAAGCGGCCGGCGTCGACCGCTGCAGAGAAAGTCTGCAACGCCAAGAATCGACAGACTATCCCTTAAAGTGAAATAATTAATACCACATCAGAGTGTTTATCATCTTCCGAAGATTCAATAGAGTCCACGCCATGCACTGCACAGCGAGTGCACGGTCTGCAATACAGACCCACTTAAACGACTCAAAGGAAGATCATGAAAATCACCGTTATCGGCACCGGCAACATGGGCTCGGCCTTCGTCAAACAACTCGCGCGCGCCGGCCATCAGGTCAGCGTCACCGCACGCCACCTTGAAAAAGCGCAGGCGCTTGCCGCCGCCCACACCGGGGTGGGCGCCATCGCCATCGCCGACGCGGCGGCTTCGGCCGACGTCCTGATCCTCGCCACCGGCTACGGCGACGCCGTCGATGCCTTGCAGAGCGCCGGCGATCTCACCGGCAAGGTGGTGATCGACATCAGCAACCCGCTGACTGCCGATTACATGGGATTGACGCTCGGCTACAGCACTTCGGCCGCCGAAGAAATCGCCAAGGCCTTGCCCGGCGTAGAAATCGTCAAGGCCTTCAACACCGTCCTGGCGCAGGTGCTGGGCGAAGGCGCCGACTTCGGCAACGGTCAAACGGTGCCGGTTTTCGTCGCCAGCGACAGCCTGCGCGGCAAAGACGCCGCCAAGACGCTCGCCGAAAGCATGGGCTTTGCGACGATCGATGCCGGCGGGCTGAAGAACGCGCGTTACCTCGAACCGCTCGCCGGCCTCAACATCTACCTGGCTTACGGCGCGGGCCTGGGTACCTCGATCGCGCCGACCTGGATCAGCCGCGCCTGAGCCATCGTTCATTGCCGGGGCGACGCCCCGGCAATGACGCAAGGCATTTTCCCAATCGATCTCGTTTTCAAGGAATCCACGATGTCCACTTCAATTCAAAACACCCTCTCGCTGATCGGCCGCCTGCTCTTTGTCGCCTTGTTCCTGCCCGCCGGAATCGGCAAGCTCACGGGCTTTTCCGGCACCGTCGGCTATATCGCTTCGGTCGGCCTGCCGGCGCCGACGCTCGGCGCCGCCCTGGCGCTCGCCGTCGAGATCCTGGGCAGCCTAGCGCTGCTGGCCGGATTCGGCACGCGCATCGCGGCACTGGTGCTGGCCTTATTTACGCTGGTCGCCTCGTTCTTCTTTCACGCCTATTGGGCCGCACCCGCGGCGCAGCAGTTCGTCACCCAACTGCTGTTCATGAAGAACATCGCGGTGGTCGGTGGCTTGCTGGTGCTGGCGGCCAACGGCGCCGGCGGCTGGAGCCTCGACGCTCGGCGGACGCGCTGAGCGCCGGCTCAGACGCCGTACTGCTGGACCGCCTTGCGCATGCGAACGACGGCGGCGTTCAGATAGTCGACGGTGGCGCCGGTCTGGTTGACCACCGCGACGTTCTGTTCGGTCATGATCGCGACACGCTCGACGTTCTGCGCCATTTCGACCATCGCCGCCTGCTGCTCGTCCGAGGCGTTGGAAATCTCGCCGACCATGTCGGTCGTTTTGGTCATTTCGACGTTGATCTGGCGCAGCGATTCCTCGGTCGCATTGACCAGTTCGACGCCGTCGGCGACCTGTTGTGCGCCCGAGCGCATGCCGTCGACGGCGGTCTGCGTTTCGTCTTGAATGCTCTGCGTCATCGCGGCAATTTCCTGCGTCGCGCGCGTCGTGCGTTCGGCGAGCTTGCGCACTTCGTCGGCAACCACCGCAAATCCGCGCCCCTGCTCGCCGGCGCGTGCCGCTTCGATCGCCGCGTTGAGCGCCAGCAAATTGGTCTGGTCGGCGATTTCCTTGATCACTTCGGTGACGCGGGAAATCTCCACGGAGCGCTGACCCAGCGACTCGACCTGCTCGGCCGAATGGCGCACGGTACTGGCCAACGATTCGATGGTGCGACTGGCGTTGCGCGTGATCTCGCTTCCCTGGCGCGACACTTCGCCGGTCTGCGTCGCGGTTTCCATCGTCGACCGCGCGTGCGCGGCGACCTCGCCGATCGACACGGTGACTTCTTCGATCGCCGCGGCGGCCGACGAGGTCGCCTCGCTCTGCTTGACCGCCGAGTCGTGCGAACTCTTGACTCCCGCCTGAACGTCATCAGTCGCTGCCGCGACCTGTTGCGCGGTATCGGCGATTCCCTGGATGGTCGCCTGGATCGACGAGGCGAATTTGTCGGCCTTGCGCGCGATGCTGCCGATCACGTCGCGCCGGCGCAAATCGAGACGATGGCGCAGGTCGCCGGTCGACAACACCTGTTCAAGCCAGTCCGAAACAATATTGAGGTCACGCGCGGTGCGCGGTGCGTAGATCAGCAGGAAGAAAAGCGCGTAGGCAATCGTCAACACGGCCAGCGGCAGCGCGGCAATGCCGGGCAGCGTCGGACCGCCGAGCTGATCGCTGAGCGCATCGATCGCGGGCAGCAGCGCGGCGAGTCCGACCAGCATCATTTGCGAGCGCAGCGAGAGGAAGGCGTTGAGCCATGCCGCGCGATGCCTGACCACCCGCCCGTTCTTGATCTCAAGCGACTTGTCGCCGGCGCTGATGCGCCGGTAGGCGTCCTGCGCCGCGTCGATTTCAGCGCGCGTCGGGCGGACGCGAACCGATTGATAGCCGACCACTTGGCCGTTCTCGCGCACCGGCGAGACGTTGGCGACGACCCAGTAAAAACCGCCGTCCTGACGCCGGTTCTTGACGATGCCACGCCACGGCCGTCCCAGCTTGAGGTCGCGCCACATGTCGGCAAAGGCCTCGGGCGGCATGTCGGGGTGGCGCACCATATTGTGCGACTGGCCGATCATTTGCTCGCGCGAGAAGTTGCTGATCTTCGCAAAAGCCTCGTTGGCCTCGACGATCACCCCCTTGAGATCGGTGCTCGAGTAGATGAACTCGCCCTCGGGCAGAAGCGTTTCAACGTGGGTTACCGGGAGGTTCGTTTTCATGATCGCATCTTTCTTCGTTAGGAGGCTCGTTTCCGGGCATTCCTGGTCTGGGGACGGCTGGCGAGCAAAGCGCTGGAAGCGTCACATTGTGATGGGTACGACGGCTTGCGAGGCTTGCCCCCTGGCCGCCCAGGAGAACTCGAAAACGCCGGACGAATCATACCTGCTGCGCGGCCTTTCCCAACAGCTCTGCGTGCACGATTTTCGCATCCAGCGCAGCGCTATCGAAAGGCGTATCCTCTTGGCGGAAAATGCAGCTTGGCGATCGCGGATCGATCGTTGTCCGTTACGCAGCGCCCCGACCAACATGAAAGGCTGACGCAAAGATGTACAAAAATGAAGGCGACACCGAACATTCCGACGCGCTGGTGCTGTTTGGCGTGACCGGCGACCTCGCACGCAAGAAGATCTTCCCGGCGCTCTACGCCATGGCCAGGCGCGGCGCGCTCAGTGTTCCGGTGATCGGCGTCGCGTCGTCGAAGCTCAGCATCGAAGAGCTGCGCCGGCGGGCGACCGAAAGCATCCGCGAATACAGTGGCAGCGGCGGCATCGACGACCCACGCGCGCTCGAACAGTTGCTCTCGCGCCTCTCCTACGTCAGCGGCAACTACAACGAGGCGTCGACCTACAGCGCGCTCAAGCTGGCGCTCGGCGATGCGCGCCGTCCGGCGCACTACCTGGCGATCCCGCCGGCACTGTTCGAGACGATGATCAAGGGGCTGGGGGCATCGGGCCTCGCCGACGGGGCGCGCCTGATCGTCGAGAAGCCCTTCGGCCGCGACCTCGCGTCGTCGCGCGAACTCAACCGTATCGCACGCTCGGTTTTCCCGGAAGAGGCTATCTTCCGCATCGATCACTTCCTGGGCAAGGAAGCGATCATGAACATCCTCTATTTCCGTTTCGCCAACTCGTTCCTCGAGCCGATCTGGAACCGCGATCACGTCGCCAGCGTTCAGATCACGCTGGCCGAGCACTTCGGCGTCGAGGGGCGCGGCGCGTTTTACGAGACCGCCGGCTGCCTGCGCGACGTTATCCAGAACCACCTGTTCCAACTGGTCGCGCTGCTCGCCATGGAACCTCCGGCGTATCGCGGCTACGGCGCGATCCACGACAAAACTGCCGAAGTCTTTCACGCCATGCGCCCGTTACAGCCCGCCGACGTGGTTCGCGGCCAATACGACGGCTATCGGCGCGAGGCGGGCGTCGCCGCCGACTCGGACGTCGAGACTTTCTGCGCGCTGCGCCTGTCGATCGACTCGTGGCGCTGGGCCGGCGTGCCGTGGTACGTGCGTTCGGGCAAGTGCCTGGCGGGCACTGCCGCCGAAGTCATCGTCGCGCTAAAACCGCCGCCGCAGCGGCTGTTCGCCGACTCGGCGCCGGCCGACGGGCTGGCCAACTACGTGCGTTTCCGCCTGTCGCCCAGTTCCGCGGTCGCCCTCGCAGCGCGCGTCAAACTCGCCGGCAAGGAGTTCATCGGCGAGCAACGCGAGCTCTTTCTGCTCGACGAACGCCCTGGCGAGGAAACGCCTTACGAGCGGCTGCTCGGCGACGCGATGGCCGGCAACGGCGCGCTGTTCATCCGCCAGGACGCGGTCGAAGCAGCGTGGTCGGTCGTCGAACCGGTGCTTGTCGACCACCCGCAGGTCGAGCCTTACGCGCGCCAGAGCTGGGGGCCGGCTGCGGCCGACGCGCTGATCGCCGCCGACGGCGGCTGGCACCCGCCGGGGGGTTGAGCGGCCTATTCGATTCGCGCTAGCCCCCTCCTTTTTTGGACAAGTACGATGAAAACCTACCTGTTGCGCCTGCTGCTGATCCTCGCGCTGTGCTGCGGCGCCCACGTTGACGCTGCACCGCCGACCAATCAAACACTGACCGCACGCCACTTGGCCAGACTGCTCGCCGACCCGGTCGAGCTCGCCGAACTGACGCTCTTCTTCAGCCAAATGCCCAAGGGCGGCGACCTGCACCACCACTACTCGGGAGCGATCTACGCCGAGCAGTACCTTGAATGGGTTGAACGACAAGGCTTTTGCATCGACCAGACAAGCTACCGAATCCAGACTGATCCCGAACTGATCACCGCCCAGCGCCAACTCGACGCGGCGACGCGCCAGTGCCTGTCAGCGGCAGAGATCGTGGCCAACGATTTGCTCTATCGCGAACTGCTGCAGCGCTGGTCGAGCAAGGATTTTGCCAACCACGGCGCGCTCCAGCCGCCACCCGACCGCCAGTTCTTCGAGACATTCGGCTATTTTGGCCCGGTCTCCAGCACGCATCTCGACGAAGGCCTGCAGACGATCAAGAAGCGCGCGATTGCCGAAAACGTCAGCTATATAGAAACGATGTTCAAGATGGCACCGGCGATAGCGAACGATGCTTTCGACCAGGCCGTCGCGCAGGCGCGCGACGACGACGAATCATTGAGCGCCATTTTCCGCTCGCAGGCGATCGCTCTGGACAACGACCCGGCCTTCAAACAGAAAATCGCCGATCACGTCGCGCGCACCGAGGCGAGCAGCGCCGGCATCGACGATGAGCGATTCACCATGCGCTATCAGACCTACGTCGTCCGCCTGCTCGCGCCGTCGCAAGTCTTTTCCTCGCTGCTCGCCGGTTTCAAGGCCGCCAGCGCGAGCCCGCTGATCGTCGGGGTCAACATCGTCGGCGCTGAAAACCAGAACGTTTCGATGCGCGACTACTCGCTGCACATGAAGATGTTCCGCTTCCTCAAGGCGCAATACCCGCAGGTCAAACTCGCGCTGCATGCAGGCGAACTGGCGCTCGGCATGGTTCCGCCCGAGGGGCTCAAATTTCATATCGAGCAGGCGCTGACGATTGCCGGCGCCGACCGCATCGGCCACGGCATCGATCTGGCGCACGAAGCCAACGCGCTGGCGATCATCAAAACGATGCGCGATCAGGACCTTCCGGTCGAAATCAACCTCACCAGCAATGACTTCATCCTCGGCGTCAAGGGGCAATCGCATCCGCTTACGCTATACCGCAAGTACGCCGTGCCGTTGGTGCTGTCGACCGACGATGCGGGCGTCTCGCGCAACACGCTGACCAACGAATACGTCCTTTTCGCCAGCCGTTACCAGCCCGACTACGCCGAAGTCAAGAAACTCTCGTACAACGGCCTGCGCTATTCGTTCCTGCCGGCGAACGAGAAAAAACGCCTGCTCAAGCAGCTCGACGAGCGTTTCGCCAAGTTCGAGTCCGCTATCGCCGCGCTCAACAAGAGCGTCGTCAGGCCTTAGGGACGAATCTATTCGCCGCGGCTAATACCAGTCGAACACCGAGACCCCGACGCCGATCACGGTTTGCCGGTGGTTGTAATCGATCAGGCTTTCGCCATAACCCGAAAACACCTGAACGTAACCCTTGAGGTCGCCGGCGATCGGGAACGACCAAGCCAATTGCGCCGAACCGCGCGAATTTTCGCCACCGCGCAGGCTGTGGCGCGCCTGTAACGAAAACACTTGCCCCTGCCACTGGCGCGCGACGATCAGCTCGCCGCGGCCGATATAGTTCTCGATTCCCGGATTGTCGTCTGAACTCTCGCTCTCGGGTATCCGCCACCACGGGCGAACGAGCACCATCCAGTCGTCCTTTTCAAAGCCGGCCTGGGCGATCACCCGATTCCAGCTGCGCGAGAGCGGCAGCGCGCGACCGTTGGACTGGTGATTGACGCCGATGCTCGCCAAAGAGCCCTTGAAGCCGAGGAACTCGTAGTTGGTGTGGAAGGCGAGCATCGCTTCGGGCTCGTAATCGGTCTCGCGGAAAGGCCGCGAAAGATCGCTGTTATATGCCTGCCAGCGCGACGACTGGGTATAGCCGAGCCACAGATCGCCGTTGTCGCCGAACAGATTCTCGAGCGCCTTGGTCTTCAGGCTGAACTGGACCCGGGCCTCGACGGCGTCCAGATTGCCTTGTTCAGCGCCACCGTGGCCGATCGCCGCAGAGGACGGCGACTGATTGACGTTGTTGGTGTAACTCAGCGGCAGGAGGTAAATCGGCTTGTACGGACGCAGCACGAAAACGCCGCGCTGGCTCGGCGCATCGAGTTCCCACTGGTCGGTCAGCGCCGACCCGTGGCTGCGCAGGCGGTCGTTCTCACCTGAATTGAAGGTCGCCAGGCGGTCCTTCAAGCCGCGCTCGGCCGGCGCTTTGACGTCGTCGACCGTCGCTGGTGCCGTGATGGCGAGCAGCGAGGCGCGATCGTAACAGGCCAAGCGCTCGGCGTTGCTGGCGATCGCCGCGCAGCTCACGTCCTGGCCGATGGCCAGCGTCGGCAGCACTGCGGCAAGGAGAAGCGCGGCGGACAGGTTCCCGGAAACGTACGGCATGAGAGGCTTTCGTCAGAGGATTCGCCGCCCCTGACAAGGGGAGGTTGGGAGGGCTTAGCGACACAGATTCACGCTCGGCCGCACTATGCGGCAACGTCGCACCCGACGTCGGTGCGCTGGCCAACATAGCGCGCCCCCTCGCCAGGCCGCTCTGCTGAAATAGGCTGCTCTGTGTGCTGGCGCACCGTGCGGCGGCGCGCTGCGACCTAAGCTGCATGCCGGAATTCAAGGCGCAGCCTAGCCGAGCCTGCCGTTCGGATGCCGGCGAAACACCTGCTTTCCTGTCACGCAGTTCAATTCAAGCTAAAGGAAATCAAAATGATCCCCCTCGGACGCATCATCAAGAATCTTCTGCTGGTGGCCGCTGCCACCGTTTCGCTGGCCGCCGTCAGCACCCACGCCGGCGCGGCGACCGCCGAAGACCTCAACAAGGACGCTGCGCAGGCGTTGGAGAAGCTCTACCAGAGCAACCCGGCCGCCGAAGCGGTGGGCAAGCGCGCCAAAGCGATCCTCGTTTTCCCGAACATCGTCAAGGCCGGACTGATCTTTGGCGGCGCCTACGGTGAAGGCGTATTGACCAAGAACAAAAAGTTCTCCGGCTACTACAACTCGGTTACCGCGTCGTGGGGCTGGCAGGCCGGCGCCGAGTCGTATAGCTATGTCGTCTTCCTGATGAGCGACAAGGCCGTCAAATACCTCGACAAGTCAAAGGGGTGGGAAATTGGCGTCGGCCCCAACGTGGTGGTGGTCAATGAAGGTGTCGCCAAGAATCTGTCGTCGTCGACGCTCAAGGACGATGCCTACGCCTTCATCTTCGACCAGCAGGGCCTGATGGCGACGCTCTCGATCGAGGGAACCAAGATCTCGCCGATCAAGCGTTGAGTTGATTGATCCCGGCCTGGCCACAGGTCCAAGCCGGGCCTGATTTGACGTGAGCGCTGACGATGGCGCCTGGCTTCGCGCCTGGCACGATCGTTCAGGCTGCACTACCCTGGACTACGCACCACTCTCAACAGGAGATCTCCATGAGTCAATATCCGATTGCCGTTATCGTCGGCAGCCTTCGCCGCGATTCATTCAACCGCAAGCTCGCCGACGCCATCGCCAAACTGGCGCCGCCCGAGTTCTCGTTTTCGCAGGTGAACATCGGTGACCTGCCACTTTACAACCAGGACAACGACGCCACCCCGCCGCCGTCGGTGATCAAGCTCAAGGCCGAAATCGCTGCGGCCAAGGGGCTGCTGTTCGTCACCCCCGAATACAACCGTTCTGTTCCTGGCGTCCTCAAGAACGCCATCGACCACGCCTCGCGCCCCTATGGTCAGAGCGCCTGGGCCGGCAAGCCGGCCGGCGTGCTCGGCGTTTCCGTCGGCGCCATCGGTACGGCGATGGCGCAACAACATCTGCGCAATATTCTGGCCTACCTCGACGTGCAGACGCTCGGTCAGCCTGAGGCTTTCGTTCAAGCCAAGGACGGTCTCTTCGACGCGTCCGGCGAGATCGGCACCGAGAGCAGGAAATTCCTGCAAGGCTGGATGGATCGTTACGTGAGCTGGGTAAAAAGCCACGTCGGCTGAAAGCTCAATTCTTGCCGATGTCGTCGGCGGGCTCGCACAGATCGCCGTTTTCCCGCGACCGACAGCCATGACATCGGCTACCCCAAACGAGTAAATTACCCTATTTGCATTAATGTATTACATTAACTTGCAGGAGTAAGACCATCATCCATTGAGCGGACTTTGACTTGTCCACATTTTCTGTGGATAAGTCTGTGGATGAAAGAGGAAAGAGCGTGCCAAGTGCCTGTCAGACAAGGCTTTGCCTTACTTTGCGGATTTATTAAGCAAATCATAACCCGTTGTTTATTATCGGTTAATTTATTTTAACCAGCCACCAAAGCGCTAACTCACTGTTGCAACGTAATAAATCGTTGGCGTTTGCAATTTGTTGATAAGTCAAGTCTTGACAAGTCATTTTTTGCCGGCACGGCGCTGATGCAAGCTCGTTTCGACGACCAAGACGACGGTCTCGGCCATCAGACAGGCGGTACAACACGCTCTTCGACGACGACGCAGTGCTTCTCGGGATTCGTGAGAAACTATTGGCCTGACGAATACGCCTGGATTGCCGATCATGTCCTTTGCCAACTTTCTTACCAAATTCTCCTGGCCTGACTGGCTCGGGCTGATCTGGTTTCTGATCTGCTGGTTTGGTTATGAGCAGGTTGTCGAGCGCGGCTGGACTGGCCGTACCAGCCTGATGGAAGAGACGCACAAGCTTCGCCAGGGCTGGGCACGGGTGATGCTTGGCCGAGACCCGCGCATCGTCGATGTCGCCTTGATCGGCAACCTGCTGCCCAGCCTGTCCTTTTATGCCAACACCTCGATCTATATCATCGCCGCGCTGTTCGCCGCGCTGGGGACCATGGACCAGTTGATGAACGCGGCCTCGGAACTACCCTTTTCACGCGTCATCTCGCGCGAAGCGACCGAACTCAAGTTGCTCGTTCTGCTCGGCGTATTCGTGATCGCCTACTTCAAATTCACCTGGTCGCTGCGCCAGTTCAATCTGCTTTCGATCACCCTCGGGTCGGTGCCCCACGACGCCAGCCGCGAAGAACTGGAAAACCATGCGCTGAAGTTTGCCGCGGTCAATTCTTGTGCCGGCAACGATTTCAATCGCGGCCTGCGCGCCTACTATTTCGGCATGGCGGTTATGTCATGGATGGTTTCACCGTGGCTTTTCATCGTCTCGACGATGATCATCGTCATCGTCCTGGCGCGCCGCGAGTTTTCTTCGCCGGTACTCAAGGCGCTGACCGACTACGGCGAACGCTGAGCACGCGGGCTTGGCAGCAGCGCCCGTGCTATCGACCAGCGGTCGGTTTTTCAGCGCGCTGTCGATCAGCGCGGTCAAGCGCCATCGCGGCCGCGCAAAATAGCCCCGGCCAGCGCTGAAAGTGGCAATGAACGATCGACGCCGCCATGCTTGACGGCCTCCTTGGGCATGCCGTAGACGACGCAACTGGCCTCGTCCTGAGCCAGCGTAAAGGCGCCGACATCGTGCATTTCCTTGAGTCCGCGCGCCCCGTCGTCGCCCATCCCGGTCATGATCACGCCCATCGCGTTGCGGCCCGCGTACTTGGCCACCGAACGGAACAGCACATCGACCGACGGCCGATGGCGGTTGACCGGCGGGCCATCCTTGACCTCGACCACATACTGCGCGCCGCTACGCGCCAGTTGCATGTGTTTGCCGCCGGGAGCAATCAGCGCCAGCCCGGGCAAGACGCGTTGCCCGTTCCTGGCTTCCTGCACGTTAATCTCGCAAAGGCTGTCGAGCCGCGCAGCGAAGGCCGCCGTGAACATTTCCGGCATGTGCTGAACGATCACGATCCCCGGCGCCACCCGCGGCAGCGCGGTGAGCAAATGCTCGAGCGCGACCGTGCCGCCGGTCGAGGTGCCGATCGCGACCAGGCGCTCAGTGGTCTGCGCCATCGCCAGACGCGGCGCCGCCCCGGAAGTCACACCAGGTTCGCGAATCGGGGCCCGCAATTGCGCGCTACGCTGCACTGCCCCCATATTGGCGCGCGCCGCCGACTTGACGGCGGCGATCAGATCGTCGCTCGAATCCTTGAGAAAATCGCCGACCCCGAGGCCCGGTTTGGTGATGATCGATACCGCGCCCGCCGCCAGCGCCTGCAAGGTCGTTTCCGCATTCTTGGTGGTCAGCGACGAGCAGATCACCACCGGCGTCGGCCGCTCGGCCATCAGTTGCGAAAGGAAGGTAATGCCGTCCATGCGCGGCATCTCGATATCGAGCGTGACCACGTCAGGCCACTCGCGACGCATTTTGTCGATCGCAAAGATCGGGTCAGGCGCCGCACCGATGACCCGGATATCGGGATCTCGCTCGAGGATGGCGCTCATCACCTTGCGCACCACCGCCGAGTCATCGACCACCATGACCTTGATTTCTTTTCCCATGCCTACCCTTTCCTTGGCGACTCACCCCGGCCTTTTGGCGCTTGGCTGGGTTATGGCGTATTCAGAAACCCTCATCTCATGGCGCGGCTCAGAATTTCTCGAAATCGTTGACACCCTCGCTTGCCTTGACCGGGCGCTTCGCCGAAGTGGTCCGCGACGTACTGGCGGGACGCGTCGCCATGCGCATCGTGGTGTCGCCGACGACCTTGAACTGCGCCATGATTTCCATCAGATTGACCGCCTGCGCGCTCATTTCTTCGGCGGTCGCCGAAAGCTCCTCGGACGATGCCGCGTTCTGCTGCGTCACGCTGTTGAGCTGCGTCATCGCCTGGCTGATCTGATTGACGCCGGTCGTCTGCTCTTCCGACGCCGCGGTGATCTCGCTCACCAGATCGGCCGTCTTGCGGATCGACGGCAACATCGTTTCGAGCAGCGTTCCCGCACTTTCCGCCGTCTCGACGCTGCTGCTCGCCAGTTCGCCGATCTCCTGCGCCGCCACCTGGCTGCGCTCGGCGAGTTTGCGCACCTCGGCCGCCACCACCGCAAACCCCTTGCCGTGCTCGCCGGCGCGCGCCGCTTCGATCGCCGCGTTGAGCGCCAAGAGGTCGGTGCGGTAGGCGATGTCGTCGATGATCGAAATCTTGCCGGCAATCGACTTCATCGCCGCGACCGTCGAGCGCACCGCGTCACCGCCGGCCAGCGCGTCTTCCGACGACTTGCGCGCGATGCCGTCGGTGGTCTTGGCGTTGTCGGTGTTCTGCGCGATCGACGCCGACATCTGCTCGATCGCCGATGTCGTCTCCTCGAGACTCGCCGCCTGCTCCGAAGTCGCCTGCGACAGCACCTGCGAGGTCGATGAAACCTGAGTCGAGGCGTTGGTCAGTTCCTCAGCCGTGGTGCGAACCTGAGTGATCGTCTCCGAGAGCTTCTCGCTCATCTGCTGCATTGAAGCCATCAGACTGCCGCTGTCTCCAGCCTTAAGCTCGATCTTGCTCGTAAAATCGCCCAGCGCGATGCGGTTGGCGACCTCGGCGGCGACCCCCGGCTCGCCGCCCAACTGTTTCATCGTGCTACGGAAAACATACAGGCCGATCAAGAGAATCAGCAGGATGGCGATGCCTGATGCGCTGTTGGTCGTCACCGTCATCGTACTCATCAACGCCGCACTGCTTTGCGCATACGATGCCGCCTGGCGATCGTTCATTTCCATCAGCTTGTCGAGCGTAAGCTGCAAGGCGCTGGCGCTGACTCTGACTTTGGCGATGAGTTTCTTTATCTCGCCGAAGATCTCAACGAGCTCCTTTGGCGACTTGGCCTTGGCGAGCCTCTCCATTTCCGGGTTGACGTCGTTGCACAGCTTGAGAAATTCGCTCCAATTGCTCTTGAACTGCTTCCACACTTCAGCTTCTTCCGACCCCAGCGGAAGCGACTCGTAGATCTTCCCGCCCTTTTCGATCTGACCTAAGGCGGACAACCTTTCTTCGAGCAATTTGCTCACTTTGGCTTGCGCTCCCGGGTCATTTTCGAGCAGCACCAAATCGCGGTTATTGACCCGCACTCTGAGCTGACCGCGGGCGATTTCCATCAATCCATAAAGCGACGGCATACGGTGTTCGCTGTATTGCCTCACCGCGTCGCTTCCATTGCGCATGCCGATGAAGCCAGTTGCCGAAATACTGACGATCGCGACCATGGCTACGGCGATTAAAGCGATCAGTTTTGCTTTAATGGTTGAAAACATTTGAGTCTCCTTTGGTCGGAAAATATTCAATCTCAACAGCCATCGTAATCTGACAGCCCAAGCAAACTGTCTTCCGGCACGAACTGCGAAAAACCACCTACCGCTGCTGCTGCAAACCAATCACCAGCATTCGTCAATCGGCTCTATCGACCGATTTGATCGCCGCCATTTCCTCGATCGACAGCACGCGGGCAATGTCGAGGATGATCACGAAGCGGCCATCGACGCGCGCCATTCCGGCGATAAATTCGGCATTGACTCGGGTACCGAACGACGGCGGCGGTTCGATGTCGGCAGCACCGATCTCCATCACGGCGTTCACGCCGTCGACCATCAGGCCGAGAACATGGGTCGCGCCTTCGTGCTCGACTTCGACGATCACAAAGCAGGTGCGCTTGCCAACGCCGGTGGCCTCGCGTCCAAAGCGCACCGCGAGGTCGATGACCGGCACCACCGCGCCGCGCAAATTGATCACGCCGCGCAGCGACGGCGGCATCATCGGGACGGTGGTCGGCGGCGTGTATTCGATGATTTCGCGAATGCGCAGAATATCGATGGCATAGACCTCGCCGGCCAGCCGGAAGGCCAGATACGGCTGCCCCGTCGCGATCCCGTCGCCGATCCCCGACTTGGCCACCACCGGCGATCGGGGGGCAGCAGCAAGCTGCAGTTCTGTATTCATGGCCAACTCCCTAGAAGCGTTCAAAATCCGCCATCCCGGCATTGGCGGCAACGGTTTTCTTCGCCGCCGGGGCCTTCGCCGCCTTGGCCGCGCGCGGTGCAGACGACGCCCCGCCGTCAGCGACCCTGAACTGCGCCATCAGATCCTTGAGGCTTTCGGCCTGCGCGCTCATTTCTTCGGCGGTCGCCGAAAGCTCCTCGGAAGACGCCGCGTTCTGCTGCGTCACGCTGTTGAGCTGCGTCATCGCCTGGCTGATCTGATTGACGCCGGTCGTCTGCTCTTCCGACGCCGCGGTGATCTCGCTCACCAGATCGGCGGTCTTGCGAATCGACGGCAACATCGTTTCGAGCAGCGTTCCCGCGCTTTCCGCCGTCTCGACGCTGCTACTCGCCAGTTCGCCGATCTCCTGCGCCGCGACCTGGCTGCGCTCGGCGAGTTTGCGTACCTCGGCCGCCACCACCGCGAAGCCCTTGCCGTGCTCGCCGGCGCGCGCCGCTTCGATCGCCGCGTTGAGCGCCAAAAGATCGGTGCGGTAGGCGATGTCGTCGATGATCGAGATCTTGCCGGCGATCGACTTCATCGCCGCGACCGTCGAGCGCACCGCGCCGCCGCCGGCCAGCGCGTCTTCCGACGACTTGCGCGCGATGCCGTCGGTGGTCTTGGCGTTGTCGGTGTTCTGCGCGATCGACGCCGACATCTGCTCGATCGCCGAGGTCGTCTCCTCGAGACTCGCCGCCTGCTCCGACGTCGCCTGCGACAGCACCTGCGAGGTCGATGCCACCTGCGTCGAGGCGTTGGTCAGTTCATCGGACGACGAGCGCACCTGAGCAATGATTGTCGATAGTTTGTCGACCGTATTGTTGACGCTGGTCTGCAAGACGCCGAAGTCGCCCTGATAGTCGGCGTCGATGCTCTGCGTCAGGTCGCCCCGTTCGACCGCCGCCATCACGCGCTTGACGTCGTTGAGCGGCTCGACCACCGCATTCATGGTCGCGTTGATGCCTTCGATAATGGCGCGGAATTCGCCCTGGTGCTTGGCGGCATCGGCGCGGGTCGCCAATTTTCCTTGTTGCGCGGCGCCCGACAGCGCATTGGCGTCGGCGACCAGCGTCTGGATCGTCGCGCTCATCTGCTGCATCGACGCCATCAGGCTGCTCGAATCGCCCGGCTTCAACTCGATCCGGCTCGACAGATCACCGACCGCAATTCGTTTGGCGACCTCCGCCGCAACCCCGGGTTCGCCGCCAAGTTGTTTCATCGTGCTGCGGAAAACGTAAAGACCGAGCAACAGGATCGCCAGCACGGCGACGCCAGCCACCGCATTCATCACCATCGACATCACCGACATCTGCGCCGAACTGCTCTGGGCATAGTCTTCGCTGAGTTTGCTGTTGATCTCGATCAGCTTGTCGATTCCGGCGGTCAGCGCATTGGCGCTCGGCGCGACGGTGCGGCGGTGTTTTCCGATCGCCACGAAGAGCGCCTCAAGCTCGGCTTTTGACTTGACCTTGGCAATCTCGGCCAGCATCGCGTTGAGCTTGTCGTTAAGGACTTTCCATTCGGCCCAGTCCTTCTTGGCCTGTTTCCAGATCTCTTCTTCCTCAGGCGACCTCGGCAAGGGCTCGTATATCTTGGCGCCCTTTTCCATGCGTGCGAAGGCGGCATATTTCTTCTCGAGCAGCCCGCCAATCTTGCTTGACGCCTCTTCGTCGATTTCAAGAAGCTCCATCTCGCGGTTGGCGACGCGGCCTTCGAGTTGACCGCGGGCGATCGTCATCAGCCCCAAAACCGACGGCAGGTAATTGCCGCCCAGTTCCTTGACCGCTCCGCTACCTGAGCGCATTCCGACAATGCCGGAAAGAGACGCGCTGACAATCGCCACGACGGCTACCGCGATCAAAGCGATCAGTTTGGCCTTGATGGTTGAAAACATGAGTTTCTCCTTTGTCTTTCGAAAATTTCTACTGCCGTCGGCGGCCACCGCCGCATCCGGCCTCAAATACCGTCGAGCGCGCCCCGGCTCACGGCGCCGTCAGTGCCGCAGCGCTTGCCGCGACCTTGCGCCGCACTGCGCAATGGCGCACCAGCGCCGGCACGTCGAGAATCATGCCGACTTCGCCGTTGCCGATGATGGTCGATCCCGACACTGCCGGCACTTCGGCAAAGAGCGGGCCGAGCGGCTTGATCACCGTCTGGCACTTGCCGTAGATGCGATCGACGACGAGCCCGGCGCGCCGGCTGCCGAAACGAACGACGATCACGCGCGGCCGCGGATGCGCCGCGCCCTGCTCGCCGAACACGTCGCGCAAGCGGATGAACGGCAGCGCCTCGTCGCGTTGTTCAAAGTAATCCAGCTCGCCGACGTCGGGCGGCAGTTCGATGCATTCGACGACCATGTCGAGCGGAATGATGAAATTGGACCCGCCGACGCCGACATGAAAACCGTCGATGATCGCCAGCGTCAGCGGCAGGCACAGCCGCATGGTCGTGCTCTGCCCCGGCACCGATTCGATGTCGAGCGTTCCACGCAGCGCTTCGATGTTGCTGCGCACAACGTCCATGCCGACGCCGCGCCCCGAGAGGTTGGTCACTTTCTCGGCGGTCGAGAAGCCCGGCGCCAGGATCAGCCGATAGACGTCCTGGTCGGACAGGATGTCGTCGGCGCCGACCAGTCCGGATTCGACCGCCTTCTTGAGGATGCGCTCGCGATCGAGACCGCCGCCGTCGTCCTTGACTTCGATGTTGATGCTGCCCGATTCGTGATAGGCGTTGAGCTCGACCGTGCCGCGCGCCGGCTTGCCGGCGGCCAGGCGCTTCTGCGCCGACTCGATGCCGTGGTCCATCGAGTTGCGCACCAGGTGCATCAAGGGGTCGCCGATCTTGTCGACCATCGACTTGTCGAGTTCCGACTCGGCGCCGTGAATCGACAGTTCGATGTCCTTGCCCAGTTCGCGCGAGACGTCGCGAACGACGCGCGGGAAACGCGAGAACACTTCGCCGATCGCCACCATGCGCAGGCGCAGCGCCATGTCGCGGATGTCTTCGACCAGCGAGAGCAGCACCTCGGCCGATTCCATCAGCGCGGGTTGGTTGATGCGGCTGATCTGCAGATGCGTACCGACGCCGGCGATCACCAGTTCGCCGACCCGGTCGATCAGCGCGTCGAGCCGCTCGGCCGGCACCTTGACGCTCTTCGACTCGACTACGCGCTTGTCTTCGACGCGCTTTTGCTTGTCGGCCGCCGCTTCGACGACGACCGGCTGGACCGCGCCGTGCTCGACCAGGATGTCGCCGATGCGCGCATGGTCGGGTCCGCTGCCCTGTTCGGCGAGCGCCTCTTCGAGTTCCTTGGCGGTCACCGAGCCGCAGGCGATCAACAGCTCGCCGATGCGCGCCACGTCGCCCTTCTGCGCTTCGATCAGCGCGAGGTATTCCGAAATCCGGCTGTTGGGCGGAACGATCACGATCGTCGCGCCGTCCTGGATAAACTCGAACACGCCTTCGATCTCGGCCTTGCTCGCCGAACTGCGCAGCGCGACTTCAAAGCCAAGATAGAAGAGTTCGGGATCGGCGTCGGCAAACGCCGGCAAATCGTCGAGGATCGTTTCGACGTGAACGAGCGTGCCGTACTGGCTCAGGTAGTTGATGAAGGCCAGCGGGTCCATGCCGTCCTGCAACACCTTGCGGCTAAAGCGCAGCGACAGGTGCCAGTGGTCGGAACCCAGCGCGCCGCCACCGCTGGCGGTGATCTCTGGCTCCGGCGCGGGTTCCTGTGCGCCGCCGGAAACGCTGGCGGTGGTCGCCACCGCGCCGCCGCCGAGCACGGTCTGCAGGCGAGCGAGCAGTTCGTCGCTGCGCGCGACCGGGACCTCGGTATTTTCGGCGATGGCTGCGATCAGGTGCGAAATCTGGTCCTGGCACTCGAGCAGCAGGCTGATCAGCTCGCTTGAAAAATGCATCTCGCCCTGGCGCAGCCGGTCGAGGACGTTCTCGACGACATGCGTGAAACGCACGACCTCGTCGAGGCCAAACAGTCCGCCCGAACCCTTGATCGTATGCGCGCAGCGAAACAGCGCATTGAGGTCATCGTCGCCGCACGCGCCGTCTTCGGCGCGCAGCAGGATCTCCTCCATCTGCGCCAGCAACTCGCCGGCTTCCTCCATGAAGGTACCCAGTGCTTGCGCCAGTACGTCGGATCCATTACTCATTGTCTAACCCTCAGTTTGAAACCACGGCGAACACGGCGGGCACAGCGAAAAACTTGAGTTTTTTGGTTCTCTGATGACCCACACGCGGGATCATTCATCAATACGATATGACTTATCGCTTTTTCGCCGTGTGCGCCGTGCCCGCCGTGGTTAACCGCATTTTCCAGCCTCACGACTGGCTCGCCGCGATGAACAGCGGGTCGCCGAGCGCGCCGCCCAGGTTGGCGAGGTCAACCAGCCGCAGGACCTCCGGCGGGTGATTGACGAAGCGCACGTCGCTGCCCGGATTGCGCTTGACGATCAGCATCAGTTGCAGGCCGGCGGTATCGATCTCGGTGACCCCCGACAGATCGACCTCGATCTCGCTCGCCCTGCCCATCGCCTCGGCCAGCGCCGACTTGATTTCGGTCACGCTGTAGATCGTCAGTTCGCCTGACAGCATCACCCGCGCGCCATTGCCCGCGTATTCGACCTTGGTGCTCATCGCCGCCTCACATCAATAGTTTGGAGACCACCGCCAGCAACTGCTGGGGCTGGAACGGCTTGACGACCCACGCCTTGGCGCCGGCGTCCTGCCCCGCCTTCTTCTTCTCGTCCGACCCTTCGGTGGTCAGCATGATCACCGGCATGAACTTGTAGGTCGCGATCTTCTTGAGTTCGCGAACGAAGGTAATGCCGTCCATATTGGGCATATTGACGTCGCTGATCACCAGATGGATCTTCTGGCCGGAGAGTTTGGCCAGCGCGTCCTTGCCGTCGCACGCTTCGATCACGTCGTAGCCGCCGCCCTTGAGCGCCATCCCCACCACCTGCCGCATCGACGAAGAATCGTCCACCACCAGTATCGTTTTAGCCATCACAGAACCCTTGATTAGAAAAAAGTGATTTCGCTCGCCGACACCGACCCCTTGGCGTCGGACGGGTGCGTGTTGAACTGTTCCAGCGTCGTGTACGTTTGTTCGAGCTGCGCAATCCACTGCGCCACATCGAACGGCTGCGCCGCCTCGCCGCTGCCGATCCGCCGCTCTTGCTCGCGAACCTGCGCCAGCAGGCGATCGATGTCCTGACACACCGCGTTCAGGATCTGGCTCGTGCGGTCCTGGAACTGCAGGTGCACCAGCACCGCCTCGACCCGCTCGCGAACGTTCTGACTGCCCTCCGCCATCTGCTGCGACGAGTCGCTCACCCCGCGCAGCACCCCGCCGAAGCGTTCGAGCACCTGCTGGATCGTCTCGCCCGAGCTCTTGAGCAGCACTTCGTTCTGGACCGACATCTGCCCCGCGCTGGCCAGTGCCGAAGTCGTCGCGCTATTGACCGCATCGACCTTTTGCTGAATCTCCTTGCCCAGCATCCCCGATTGGTTCGACAGCTTGCGCACCTCGTCGGCGACCACCGCAAAACCCCGTCCGGCTTCGCCTGCCCGCGCTGCCTCGATCGCCGCGTTGAGCGCCAGCAAATTGGTCTGCTTGGCAATGTCCGCCACCGCGCTGGCCATCCGCTTGAGGTCCTCGGTCACTCCCGCCAGACTCTCGAACTCGCGCAACATCGGTTTCTGCGCGTCAAACGCATGTACCAGCCGATCGAGCATGCCGAGCAGTTCGTCGCGCGAGTGCTCGATCACCGTCACCACCCCCTCGCTGCCGTCGGCGCTGCGCGCATCGATCATCTCGTGCAGCTTGGCCAGGATCGCACTGAAATCGCTCGTCAACTCGGTCCCCGCCGCTTCGGTCTGCGAGCGAACGATCGCCACGTGTTTCGACCAGCGGATCAGCGACGCATCGGCCAACTCATGCAGACTATGGACATAGGGCTCAAGCCGCGGCAGCGCTTGCGCCGCAGCACACTCGGCCTGCACCGCTTCGAGCACGCCACTGACCCGCTGCCGCTCCCACCACGACAGCCCGGCCGCCACCCCCAGCAGTCCGATCGCCAGCGCCACGCCGACCAGCGATGGAGCGCACCAGATCAGCAGCCCGCCACCAAGTACGGCAACCAGCAGCGGCGCCAAGCCAAGCCGCGAGACAGACGTGTTCTGCATTAAGCCCTCACCCCTTTGAGTTATTTCGCTAAGCTCGGCGCCCATTTCGCTTTGCGGGTCACCGGCCCGCCGACGAATACATACTCGCACGCTGGGGCTTTATTGTGCATCCGTACAAACCGAAGCAAACAGCGGGAATTACGGAGCCGGCAGCGATACGGCGGCTGTCCGCACGAACCAGCGCGCCGGCAATGCCGCCCGATTAATGCTGAAATCCTAGAATGGATCGTTCGGCGTTTTCAGTACCGCAAGCCAATGACAAAAATGGCAGACCGCGACATCGGCCCACCGTCGTTGCCCGCGGCACCGCGCTGCGGCTGACTCAGGCGCGCGCACCCGGCGAGCCAAGACGGGGTGCCCAGGAGTCCGGCGAGCGCAAGGTTCGCCTCCCCGGGTCAACGACCTCGGCTGTAGCTGACAATCGCCGCGGGGATCTGCTCGAGCGCCATGACCTGATCGACCGCATCGAGCTTGATGGCCTCCTTGGGCATCCCGAAAACGACGCAACTGGCCTCGTCCTGGGCGATCGTTCTGGCGCCGGCGTCGTGCATTTCCTTCATCCCGCGCGCGCCATCGTCGCCCATTCCGGTCATGATGATCCCCAACGCGTTCGCTCCGGCGAATTTGGCGGCCGAGCGGAAAAGCACGTCGACCGACGGCTTGTGGCGGTTGACCACCGGGCCATCGGCGACCTCGACCACGTATTGCGCGCCATTGCGTTTGAGCATCATGTGACGTCCCCCCGGCGCGATCAGCGCCCGGCCGGGGATGACGCGGTCGCCATTCCTGGCTTCACGCACCTCGATCTGACAAATACTGTCGAGGCGCTCGGCAAACATCGCCGTGAATTTTTCCGGCATGTGCTGGACGATGACGATTCCCAGACAGGTCGCCGGCAATTCGGTGAGCACCGCTTCGAGCGCCTGCGTCCCCCCGGTCGACGTCCCGATCGCCACGATCTGATCGGTGGTGCGGACCAAGGCCCGGTTGCTGGCGGGGCTAAGCATCACGTCGGCGGTCAATTTGGCAGCGGGAGCGGCGCTCACCGGGCGGCTCGGCGACGCGCCACTGCGCACCGCGCGCATATTGGCGCGCGCCGCACTACGCACGGCGGAAACGATGTCGTTTGACGAGTCTTCGAGAAAACTCTTGAGACCGATCTTGGGCTTGGTGATGATCGAAATCGCTCCCGCTTCCAGTGCCGCGAAGGTCGCCTGCGCGCCTTCTTCGGCGAGCGACGAGCAGATCACCACCGGCGTCGGGCGCTGCGCCATGATCTTCTTGAGGAAGGTGATGCCGTCCATGCGCGGCATTTCGATATCGATCACCAGCACATCGGGCCACTGCAACTTCATTTTCTGCATCGCGAAGATTGGGTCCGACGCGGCGCCGATCACTTCGATCTCGGCGTCGGTGGACAGCGCCTGGGCGACGACCTGTCGGACAAGAGCCGAGTCATCGACGATCAGCACCTTGATTTTGTCAGCCATCATTACTCCTGAGTTGAGCCTCGGCGTCCCGCTCCGCTGCGCGAAGGCCAACGGACAAGCATTCTACGGGCGAGTTCATGGCTTGCGATAGATCGTCGGACGCACCGCTTCGAGCTCATCGCAAATTCCGTTGAGCGTTTCCGAGTGTCCGATGATCAGATGTCCGCCGGGCTTGAGTCGTGGCAGCAGGTTGCGTACGACCTGCGCCTTGGTTGGCTGGTCGAAGTAGATCATCACGTTGCGCACAAAAATGACGTCGAACTCGCCGATATTGGCCTTGACCGGACTCATCAGATTGATCTGCAGAAAACGCGTTTTCTGGCGCAACTCGGGAACGATCAGGAAACTCCCGGCCTGCGAACGAACGCCCTTGAGGCAATACTTGGCCATGTAGCCAGGCGGAATCCCGTCGGTCCGATCGAGCGAGTAATGGCCGGTCGCCGCCTTTTCAAGCACCCGCGTACTGATGTCGGAGCCGACGATCTCCCACGGCGTGTTCGGCAGGTTTTCGGCGAGCACCATCGCCAAGGTGTAGCATTCCTCGCCGCTCGAACTGGCCGCGCTCCAGACGCGAAAAGGCGACGAGACGTTGCTGCGCTTGCCGATGATTTCGTCGCGCAGGAAGGCAAAGTGCTGCGGTTCGCGGAAAAAATAGGTTTCGTTGGTGGTCAACAGGTCGACCATCGCCTGCACCTCTTCGGGGTGCTCGCCGCTCGACAGCATTCGGTAATATTGCGAGAACGTCGCGAAGTCGTATTCCCGAAGGCGGCGCGACAAGCGGCCGACGAGCAAAACCTTCTTGGCATCGGAGAGGCTGATGCCGGCGATCTTGTAAATCAGGCGCTGGAACAGCGTGAATTCCTGATCGGAAATGGGGGCCGGTTCGACCATCAGGCAGGCTCGATTCTATTTGCGAAGGATTGGCGCGTTTGATCCGGCGTTTCGTTACCGGCAAATGATTCGCTCGGGCCGACCGTTGCCGGCCGGCCGCGGGTCAGGCCGCCGATAGCGGCGCCTCCATTCTTCCGAGATTGGCGACGACCGCCACCTCTTCGATCGACATCACCCGGTTGAGATCGAGGACGATGACAAACTTGCCGTTGATCTTGCCCATTCCCTTGATGAAGTCGTTGCGAATTCGCGCGCCGAATTCCGGCGGCGGCTCGATCTCGCTCGCCGGGATTTCCAGGACCTCGCTCACCGCATCGACGACCACGCCCATTTGCTGGCTGCCGTTGGCCGCCTCGATTTCGACGATGACGATGCAGGTGCGCTTGGTGTTCTCCTGTGCCGGGCGCCCAAAGCGTCGCGCCAGATCGACCACCGGCACCACCGCGCCACGCAGGTTGAGGACGCCGCGGATGAAAGGCGGCGTCATCGGCACGTCGGTGACGAATCCGTACTCGATGATTTCCCGGATCGACAGGATGCCGATGGCGAACATTTCATCGGCCAACAGGAAGGTGAGGTATTGGTGCTGCTCCCCGACCTCGGGAACAACCTCCCGGATGTCCGCCGCGCTGCGTAGCCGCGGCTTGCTAAGTTGCGTTTGCGTCGCTTCCATTGCGCCTCCTCTGGCCGATGACTCGCTGCACTGGCCGCGTGCAGCCAGGTCAAGGCCCGTTGTTTGATCAGAACCGCGTAAAGTCGTCTTCGTTAAGCCCGCCGCCCTTCTTGGCCGGCGCGCCAAGCGCAGCGCTGACCCGTGGCGCCTTGCCCGCCGGTCTGGCCTTGACCACCGCCGGTGCCTGGTGATGGGCCTGGGCGCCCGATCCCAGCGAGAAGAAGCCCATCAGTTCCTGAAGCGCGCCGGCCTGGCCGCTCATTTCTTCAGCGGTGGCCGCAAGTTCCTCGGACGCCGAGGCGTTTTGCTGGGTGATCTGGCTCAGCTGACTGATCGCGGTATTGACCTGGTCGACGCCGACCGTTTGCTCCTGCGAGGCCGCAGTGATTTCCTGCACCAGGTCGGCGGTCTTGCGCGTCGCCGGAACGATTTCGTCGAGCAGTTTGCCCGCCCGTTCGGCGAGTCCGACGCTGTTGCCAGCCAGTTGCCCGATTTCCTGCGCGGCGACCTGGCTGCGCTCGGCCAGCTTCCTGACCTCGGCGGCGACCACCGCGAAGCCCTTGCCGTGTTCGCCGGCGCGCGCCGCTTCGATCGCCGCGTTGAGCGCCAAGAGGTTGGTCTGGTAGGCGATGTCGTCGATGATGCCGATCTTCTTGGCGATCTGCTTCATCGCCGCGACCGTCTCGGTCACCGCCTGACCGCCGTCGGCGGCCTTCTTGGTGCCGTCGGCCGACATCGTATTGGCGACCTTGGCGTTATCGGTGTTCTGCCGGATCGACGCCGACATCTGTTCGACCGACGCTGAAGTTTCCTCGACGCTGGCCGCCTGCTCGGAGGACGCCTGCGACAGCGACTGCGCGGTCGCCGAGATCTGACCGGTGGCATTGACCAGCGTCTCGGTCGTCGAGTTGACTTCGGCGATGGTCGACGCGAGCTTGGCCGTCGTTTCGTTGATGGCGTCCTTGAGCACGCGGAATTCGCCCTGGTAGTCCTGGCTGATCGACTGCGTCAGATCGCCGGTGGCAAGCGCGCCCATCACCCGCTTGACCTCGTTGATCGGATCGACGATGGCGTCGACCAACTCGTTGAGTCCCTGCACCACTTCCTTGAACTGGCCGCGATGGCGCGTCTCGTCGCCGCGCTCGTTGAGTTGCCCGGCGATACACGCCTTGACCAGGCCCTGAACGTCGCCGATCAACATATTGAGCGGATTGACGACGGCGTCGAGCGTCGCATTGACGCCCTCGACGACGCGGCGGTAATCGCCCTGATGCTTGCTGGCATCGGCGCGAACGTCGAGTTTGAGATCGACCGCTGCCGCCGAAAGCATGTTGGCGTCATTGATCAGCGCGGTCAGCGAAGCGCCGACCTGCTTGAAGCTGCCGTCGATCTTGGCGAACTGCGCTTCGACGTCCTTGGTGTATTGATCAGAAGCCTGCGGCTTGAGGTCGAGGTTGAGGTCGCCCTTGCCCATGCGATCGAGGTTCAAGGCGACGCGGTGCACTTCTTTTTCCGTATAGTCCTTGACCGAGATCATCGCCGTGAGGTCGGACACCGTTTCGACATAGCCGACCGCCTCGCCCTTGGCGTTGAGCACGTTGGCGGTATCCTGCTTGCACTTCAAATTGCCCCAGTCGAAATAGCTCTCCTTGACGCCGACCTTGAGCTGCTGGATGCCGCAGTTCTTGGTGTTGCAGATGTTGGCGTTGGCCGTCGAACACGGACGGCCGACAGCGTCCTGACGGTCGCGCACATAGCCGCGTTCGACCATCAGTTTTTCGAAAGCCTTGTTGAGGAAGGTCCATTTCATGTCCATGTCGATCACATGGACCGGGAAGGGAACGGCGTCGAGGATAGAACGGTACCATTCGAGCTTGTCGACGACCACGTCGAGCGTCCCGTTGATGCCGGCGATCACCTTGGAAAATTCGCCGGCGTGCCTGGCCGCGTCGGCACGGCTGCCGAACTGCCCCTTGATGGCGTCGGCCGACAGCTTGTTGGTATCGGTGATCAACGCGCTGAGCGACGTCCCGACCTGTTTGAAACTGGCATCGATCTTGGCGAACTGGGCTTCGACTTCCTTCGTATATTCGTTGGACGCGGGCGAAGCGAAGTCGAGGTCGAGGTCGCCCTTGCCCAGGCGCTCGAGGTTCAGCGCGGCGCGTTGCACTTCCTGCTCCGTATAGTCCTTGACGCCGAGCGTCGCCGAAAGATCGGAAACCGTTTCGACGTAACCGACGGTCTCGCCCTTGGCGTTGAGTACGTGCGCGGTATCCTGCTTGCACTTGAGGTTGCCCCAGTCGAAGAAGCTTTCCTTGACCCCGGTCTTGAGCTGCATGATGCCGCAGTTCTTGGTGTTGCAGATGTTGGCGTTGGCCGTCGAGCACGGACGGCCGACGGCGTCCTGACGGTCGCGCACATAACCACGATCGACCATCAGTTTCTCGAAGGCGGTATTGAGATAGGTCCACTTCATGTCGAGGTCGATGACGTGGATCGGGAACGGCACGGCGTCGATGATCGAGCGGTACCATTCGAGCTTGTCGGCCAGGCGCGCCATCGCCGCCATCAGGCTGGTCTCGTCGCCGGCAGCGACCTCGATCTTGGTCGACACGTCACCCGAGGCGATCTTGTTGGCGATTTCGGCCGCGGCATCGGGTTCGCCGCCCAGTTGGCGACGCAGATTGCGCGTGATGAAGAAGCCGATCAGGCCGACCGCGAGCAAGGTCAGCGCCGAGAGGCTCAGCGACAGCAGCAGCGCGGTCTTCTTGGTCGAGGCAGCGTGCTCAGTCGCGTCCTTGGTCAGCGTCAGATTGTATTCAAGGAGTTCGTCGAGTAACTTGCCGACCTTGTTGCCGACCAGCGCCGCTTTTTCGGCCAGTTCGCGCGCCTTTTCGGTGCGGTTGGCGCGCGATTCGACGAGGATCGGCTCGAGCAGCGGATCGTACGTCTCCCAGGCCGCAGTCAGCTGTTTGACCATCTCCTTTTCCTTGTCGTCGGAGACGCAGGCGCTGCCCAGACAACCGTCGGTGACGTATTTCTTGAGGTCGACGGCCATCCCCTTGCGGTAGCCTTTGATCGACTCGTCGATCTCGGCCATCGCCTTGTCGTCGGTATTGATGATGTGGCGGTTGACTTCGAGCCGGGTACGCAGGTAATTGCGCCGGATGTCGTCGAGCAGGGCGAGCGTGGGCGCGCTATTGACGTTGCCGTAATTGGCCGCGTCATAGACTTTTTCCATCTGGTACTGGCCGATGCCGTTCGACAGGATGATTCCGAATAGCGCAGCGAAAACCAGCAGCGCCATTTTCTTTGCGACGGTAAGTTTCATGGGGGTCTCCATTGAAGAAGTTGAATCGACGTGCTGGTAAGCTGAAGCGGCTGGCGCGGCTGGCCGGCTTGGGCCGACGGACTTGGGCGACGGCAGCGGGATGATCGGAATCGTTTTTTTCATGGTCCTTACTCCGCGCTGACGAAACTTACGGCGCGCGCGTTGCGCCGGCTCTCGCTGCCCGCGACGCGGCGCACCAGACCGGGAACGTCGAGGATCAGCGCGACGTTGCCGTTGCCCAGAATGGTGAAGCCGCTGATTCCTTCGAGGCCGTTGAATACCTCGCCGAGCGGGCGGATCACGGTCTGGAACTCGCCCATCAGGTGATCGACGACGAGTCCCGCGCGGCGGCCCGCATACTGCACGACGACGACGTTCTCACGCTGCACCGGGTGCAACAGGAAAGCGAGCTCGGGATCGCCGGCGAGCGCCGCAGCGCCTTCGGCGGTGAGCAAGGTCGACGACTGCCCATAGCGCGGCAAATGGCCGCCGCGCTCGTCGTCAGACTCGGCGGCAAGCACCTCGACCGGCGTCTCGGAAACGTCGAAGAGCTGTCTGAGCCGGATGAACGGCAGCACCTCGCCGCGCAGGTTGAGATGATCGCGGCCGTGCGAATCGCGCGCTTCCTGTTCGGAGAGCTCGACGCATTCGACGACCATGTCTAGCGGAACGACGAACGACGAGGCGCAAACGCCGACCAGGAAGCCGTCGATGATCGCCAGCGTCAGCGGCAGACGGATTCGCATGGTGGTACCGACACCTTCGCAACTGTCGATATCGACGCTGCCGCGCAAGGCGCTGATGTTGCGCCGAACGACGTCCATGCCGACGCCGCGGCCCGAGAGGTTGCTGACCTGGTCGACCGTCGAAAAGCCCGGCTCGAAGATCAGGTTGTAGATTTCCTGGTCGGAAAGCTGCTGCTCGCCCTTGATCAGGCCGCGTTCGATCGCCTTGGCCAGAATGCGCTCGCGTTTGAGGCCGCCGCCGTCGTCGGCGACCTCGATCACGATGCTGCCCGAGTCGTGGTAGGCGTTGAGCCGCACCGTGCCGTGCGCCGGCTTGCCGCAGGCCAGGCGGACCGCGGCCGGTTCGATGCCGTGGTCCATCGAGTTGCGCACCAGGTGCGTCAGCGGGTCGCCGATCTTTTCGACGACGGTTTTGTCCAGATCGGTTTCGGCGCCCGAAATCTCGAGCCTGATGTCCTTGCCAAGGTCGGCTGAAACGTCGCGGACGACGCGCTGGAAGCGGTTGAAGGTGGCGCCGATCTGCACCATGCGCAGCGTCAGCGCCGAATCGCGCACTTCCTCGACCAGCCGCGAGAGCGTCGCGACCGCTTCAAGCAATTCGGGGATCGCCGTCTGCTGGGCGATCAGACTGGCGCCAGCGCTGGCGATGATCAGCTCGCCGATCAGATTGATGTGCTCGTCGAGCTTGTCGGCATTGACGCGAATCAGCCCCGATTCGGCGGCCTTGTGTTCCTTGACCTGTTTTTGCTTGTCGAGCGCCGCGCCGACGACCCGCGGCTGGACCAGTTGCTGCTCGACCAGCACCTCGCCGAGCATCGCGCGCGGCGGCTCGCTGCCGTCCGATTTGCCGTCCGATTTGCCGCCCGCTTCACTGCCCGTTTCGCCGCCTTGTTCGCCGCGCTGCTCACGCAGCGCCGAATCGAGCTCGGCCTGGGTCAGCGTGCCGCAACGCACCAGAATCTCGCCGAGCAACAGTTCCTCCTGCGGCAGGTCGTCGATCAGCTTGAGGTACTCGGAAACCCGGCTGCGCGGTGGAACGATGCGGATTCGCGCGTCGTCGCGAACGAACTCGAAGGCGCCCTCGATGGTCGCCTTGTCGGCGCTGGTGTGAAAGCTGATTTCGAAGCCCAGGTAGCAGGTTTCCGGGTCGAGTTCGGAAAGCGCTGGAACAGCGTCGACCAGCGTGACGATCTGCACGATCTGGCCGAAGGTGTTCAGATAGCGCAGCATCGATAAGGGATCCATGCCGTTTCTGAGCACGTCCGGACCGAGGCGCAATGAGATGTGCCAGTTGTCGGTGTCGGCGCCGTCGGCGGCCGGCGTCTCGAGCGGCGCAGCGCTGCCGCTCGGCGCCGGTTCGGCGACCGGCGCCGGCGCGTCGAGGTAGACGCGCAGCTGGCTCGCCAGTTGCTCGCTGGCCTGACGCGTTTGCTCGTCGGGTTCGGCGCCTGCGGCGACGCGCGAAATCAATACGCCGAGATGGTCGCAAACGCCGAGAAAGATGACCACCAGTTCGGAGGTGATACGCAACTGGTTGCTGCGCACGCGATCGAGAACGCTTTCCGCCACATGGGTAAATTTGACGACATGGTCGAGGCCGAAGAGACCGGCCGACCCCTTGATGGTGTGCGCGGCGCGAAAGATGGCGTTGATCGTTTCAACGTCGTCCGGCATCTGCTCGACGCGCAGCAGCGCCTCTTCCATTTGCTCGAGCAGTTCGCGGGCTTCGACAATGAAGGTTTGCAGGGCATCGTCCATGTCCATGACATTCTCCTGATCAGATCTTCGAGCGAATCAGCAAGGGATCGCCGAGATGTCCGGAGAGCTTGCATAGTTCAAGAACGTCGAACACCGCCGGGCTATGGCCGGAAAAACGTAGCGTCTTGTCGCGCAGCGCCGCCTCGCGCTTGGCGGCAACCATCAGCTGCATGCCGGCGCTGTCCATTTCGCCGACCTCGGACAGGTCGACTTCGACTTCCGTAGCCGCTTCGAGCGCGTCGATAAGCTGCTGCCGCAGAGCGGCGACGGTGTAAATGCTCAACTCGCCCTTGATCTCGATGTGCATCACGTGGTCTTCGCTGTTCATGCTGCGCTCCTTACGCCAGGACCAGCTTGGAGACTGCGAGCAACAATTGGGCAGGCTGAAAGGGCTTGACCACCCACGCTCTGACCCCGGCGTCCTGGCCTTCCTTCTTCTTCGTTTCGCCGGCCTCGGTGGTGAGCATGATCACCGGCGTAAATTTGTAGGCGGGCAACAGCTTGGCCGCCTTGACGAAAGCGATGCCGTCCATATTGGGCATATTGACGTCGCTGATGATCAGATGCAGCTTGCGCCCGTCGAGTTTGGCCAGCGCGTCCTTGCCGTCGCACGCGTCGATCACGTCGTAGCCGCCGCCCTTGAGCGCCATCCCCACCACCTGCCGCATCGACGACGAGTCGTCGACCACCAGTATTGTTTTAGCCATCACAGAACCCTTGATTAGAAAAAGGTGATTTCGCTCGCCGACACCTTGCCTTGCGCGTCGGACGGGTGCGTATTGAACTGTTCCAGCGTCGTGTACGTTTGTTCGAGCTGCGCAATCCACTGCGCCACATCGAACGGCTGCGCCGCCTCGCCGCTGCCGATCCGCCGCTCTTGCTCGCGAACCTGCGCCAGCAGGCGATCGATGTCCTGACACACCGCGTTCAGGATCTGGCTCGTGCGGTCCTGGAACTGCAGGTGCACCAGCACCGCCTCGACCCGCTCGCGAACGTTCTGACTGCCCTCCGCCATCTGCTGCGACGAGTCGCTCACCCCGCGCAGCACCCCGCCGAAGCGTTCGAGCACCTGCTGGATCGTCTCGCCCGAGCTCTTGAGCAGCACTTCGTTCTGGACCGACATCTGCCCCGCGCTGGCCAGTGCCGAAGTCGTCGCGCTATTGACCGCATCGACCTTTTGCTGAATCTCCTTGCCCAGCATCCCCGATTGGTTCGACAGCTTGCGCACCTCGTCGGCGACCACCGCAAAACCCCGTCCGGCTTCGCCTGCCCGCGCTGCCTCGATCGCCGCGTTGAGCGCCAGCAAATTGGTCTGCTTGGCAATGTCCGCCACCGCGCTGGCCATCCGCTTGAGGTCCTCGGTCACTCCCGCCAGACTCTCGAACTCGCGCAACATCGGTTTCTGCGCGTCAAACGCATGTACCAGCCGATCGAGCATGCCGAGCAGTTCGTCGCGCGAGTGCTCGATCACCGTCACCACCCCCTCGCTGCCGTCGGCGCTGCGCGCATCGATCATCTCGTGCAGCTTGGCCAGGATCGCACTGAAATCGCTCGTCAACTCGGTCCCCGCCGCTTCGGTCTGCGAGCGAACGATCGCCACGTGTTTCGACCAGCGGATCAGCGACGCATCGGCCAACTCGTGCAGACTATGGACATAGGGCTCAAGCCGCGGCAGCGCTTGCGCCGCAGCACACTCGGCCTGCACCGCCTCAAGCACGCCATTGACCCGCTGCCGCTCCCACCACGACAGCCCGGCCGCCACCCCCAGCAGTCCGATCGCCAGCGCCACGCCGACCAGCGATGTCGCGCACCAGATCAGCAGCCCGCCACCGACCACGGCAACCAGCAGCGGCGCCAGGCCAAGCCGCGAGACAGACGTGTTCTGCATTAGGTCCCCTCCCCCTTGCATGACGCTGATTTCCATTGACCGGGGGTATACCCCAGCCCGAGGGGCATGATCCCACGCGCGTTTTTGCTTGTGCATCCGTACAAACCGAAGAAAACAGCGGGAATTACGGATGCCACTCCACGGCGGCAAAACGCCGAACTACCTGGACTATCGCAGCGCGTAGACGGCAAGTCACACGACCTTGGGGCTTGGCGACGGAAGGTCAGCAACACGTCGCAGCGCGCCGCCAGAGGGCTTGAGAATCAGCAAGGCGTGCCCAATTATCGAGCAGCCGAAAAAAAGGCTGTCGCGCCAGCGACCTGGCGTACTTATCCAGGACTTACCCACAGGGTTGGCGGCCGATTCTGTGCACAGAATCGCCGCCGGTCTCGCCAATCAGTCGTAGCTGACGACCTCGACCGGCCCCGGGCGGGTCGAATAGCGATTCATCACGGTCATCTTCTCAAGCTCGAGGCGAAACTCCTTGCCGCCATAGACCGCGCTCCTGAGCCAGGCCACCTCGTCGTCGAGCGCGTGCTTGGGAATGCTGCGGGCCCACACCTTCTTGTCGGCATTCCAGCGGTAGGCGCGCGCCTTGAGTGCGTCCTTCGAGTCGAACGGAGAGCCGAGCGCCGAAACCTTGATCTCGCAGACGCGAGCGTTCTCAAGCAGCAGCGCCATCGCCTTGGCGCCCGACGACGGCAGCGGCTGCTGCAGCACTTCGAGCAGCGCCAGGCAGTCGTTCGACGCGCGGTGACCGGTGAAATGGAAGCCATAGAAGTAGGCCAGAAATTCGAGCTTTGAGCTGCCGATCCCCTGCGCCGACCACGGAATCTGCGCCCACGAACACGCCCACGCCTTGGCCGCGAAAAACGGGAAGCGTTGTTCGACGAAGACGCGGTCGAAACCGGCGTTGTGCGCGACGACCAGCGACACGCCGGCGATCAGCGACTCGACCGCGGCGTCGTCGATGCGTTTGCCGGCCACCATCTCATCGGAGATGTGGTGGATCTTGCTCGACTCCTCGGGGATCGGCATGCCGGGATCTTCGAGCTCGTCGAAAACTTCGACGATGCGATAAGCCTGGCCGGTCGCCGGGCACACTTCGACCAGCACCATGCCAAGCTCGATGATCTTGTCGCTCGCCTGATTGGTTCCGGTCGTCTCGGTATCGAGGATCGCCACGGTGATCAGTTTTTCGGGCGGCGGCGCGTCGCTGTACGCAGTGCGCGGCGGCAAGGGGCGAATCACCCGGCAATTGCCGCGCGCCAGCCAGTCGGCGATCTTGTTGATCTGTTGCGCGCTCGGTTCAAGGCTGTAATCGATGGTTTCCATGGGCTTTCTGGGATCAGTTGATGAAAATTCGCTGCGGGCGCGTTGCCACGCGCCAGATGATCGCAGATTATCGGCGTCGGGAACCAGGCTTCGGCGCCCAGGTATTTCAAAAGTCATTCGCGCCGTTCAAGCTATTTCGCTCTTTTTAGCCAAATTCGTTGACTTGAGCTTTTCCCCACGTATAATGCTGCCTTCTTCGACGCCGCAAGCAGCTCGTGCGGCAAAGAAGGCGCGTAGCTCAGCTGGTTAGAGCACCACCTTGACATGGTGGGGGTCGTTGGTTCGAGTCCAATCGCGCCTACCAACACAAAACTAAAGCCAGAGCGATCCTCTGGCTTTAGTTATTTCTGGGGTCGCATTATGCCGGTCATCACTTTGCCAGATGGTTCTCAACGGGAATTCGCGCAGCCGGTCACGGTCGCCGAGGTGGCGCAAAGCATTGGCGCCGGACTGGCGCGAGCCGCGCTGGCCGGCAAGGTCGATGGCCGCATCGTCGACACTTCCTTCCGTATCGAAGACAACGTCCAACTGGGAATCATCACCGACAAGGACGCCGAAGGGCTCGAGGTCATTCGCCACTCGACCGCCCACCTGCTCGCTTTCGCCGTCAAGGAACTGTTCCCCGACGCGCAGGTGACGATCGGCCCGGTGATCGAAAACGGCTTCTACTACGACTTCGCTTACTCGCGCCCATTCACGCCGGAAGATCTGCTCACGATCGAAAAACGCATGGCCGAAATTGCCAAGCGCGACCTGCCGATCTGTCGCGAAGTCTGGAAACGCGACGACGCAACGGCCTTCTTCAAGTCGATCGGCGAACACTACAAAGCCGAGCTGATCGCCGCGATTCCCGAAGGCCAGGACGTTTCGCTTTACCGCGAAGGCGACTTCGTCGACCTCTGCCGCGGCCCGCACGCCCCGTCGACGGGCAAGCTCAAGGTCTTCAAGCTGATGAAGGTGGCCGGCGCCTACTGGCGCGGCGACCACCGCAACGCCCAGCTGCAGCGCATCTACGGCACTGCCTGGGCCAAGAAGGAAGACCAGGACGCCTACCTGCACATGCTCGAAGAAGCCGAGAAGCGCGACCACCGGCGCTTAGGCCGCCACCTCGACCTCTTCCACCTGCAGGACGAGGCGCCGGGAATGGTTTTCTGGCACCCCAAGGGCTGGGCGATGTGGCAGCAGGTCGAGCAGTACATGCGCCGCGTCTATCAGGACAACGGCTACCAGGAAGTCAAGTGTCCGCAGATTCTCGACCGCAGCCTGTGGGAAAAATCGGGCCACTGGGAGAACTACAAGGACAACATGTTCACCACGGAGTCGGAAAAACACGACTACGCGATCAAGCCGATGAACTGCCCTGGTCACATCCAGATCTTCAACACCGGCCTGCGCAGCTACCGCGACCTGCCGCTGCGTTACGGCGAATTCGGCTCGTGCCATCGCAACGAGCCGTCCGGCGCGCTGCACGGCATCATGCGCGTACGCGGCTTCACGCAGGACGACGGCCACATCTTCTGCACCGAAGAACAGATCCAGTCCGAGGTCACCGACTTCAACGAACTGGTGCGCAAGGTCTATGCCGACTTTGGCTTCACCGACATCGCGATCAAGCTCGCGCTACGCCCGGAAAAGCGCGTCGGCTCCGACGAAGTCTGGGACAAGGCCGAGCTCGCGTTGCGCGAAGCGCTCAAGGCCTCGGGACTCGACTGGGAAGAACTGCCCGGCGAAGGCGCTTTCTACGGCCCGAAGATCGAATTCCACATCAAGGACGCGATCGGCCGTTCGTGGCAATGCGGCACCGTGCAGGTCGACTTCTCGATGCCGCAGCGCCTCGGCGCCGAATACGTCGGCATCGACAACGCGCGCCACGTGCCGGTGATGCTGCACCGAGCGATCCTCGGTTCGCTCGAGCGCTTCATCGGCATTCTGATCGAAAACTGGTCGGGCGCGCTGCCGCTGTGGCTCGCGCCGGTGCAGGCGGTGATCCTCAATATTTCGGAAAAACAGTCCGAATATGCCGAAACTGTTGCAAAAACGCTACGCAGCGCAGGCCTGCGCGTCGAGTGTGATTTGCGCAACGAGAAAATTACCTATAAAATACGCGAACATAGCTTGAACAAGCTGCCCTACCAAATCGTCATCGGCGACAAGGAAATGGCGGCCAATCTGGTTGCCGTGCGTACACGCGGTGGTCAGGATCTGGGGCAAATGACGCTCGAGATGCTGATCAAGCGACTTCAGGACGAAGTCGTATCGCGCAGTGGCACGGCTTAATTTTTGTCAGAATAAGGAGCGGAACCATCGCACTGCAAAAGGCGCAACGCGTAAACGAAGAGATCAACGCACCCGAAATTCGGTTGGTCGGTGAAGAAGGCGAGGCACTGGGTATCACCAGCGTCAGACAGGCTTTGCAACTGGCAGAAGAAGCAGGCGTCGATCTGGTTGAGATTGCACCGATGGCTCAGCCTCCGGTTTGCCGAATCATGGATTACGGCAAATTCAAGTACCAGGAACAGAAGCGTCAGCATGAGCAGAAGCTCAAGCAGAAGCAGGTTCAGGTCAAGGAGGTCAAGTTCCGGCCCGGTACCGACGAGAACGACTACCAGATCAAGCTGCGCAACATGACGCGCTTTCTGCAGGAAGAAGACAAGGTCAAAGTCACCTTGCGCTTCCGTGGTCGCGAAATGGCGCACCAGGAAATCGGCATGCGTCAGATTGAGCGGATCAAGACCGATCTTCTGGATTACGCCGCGGTCGAGCAGATGCCCAAGATGGAAGGCCGTCAGATGGTGATGATTCTGACGCCGAGCAAGAAGAAGTAGTTCGAGCAGTTCGCAGTAGCAGCGCCCAGAAGTGGTATCAGGTCAAAAGGACTCCCGTCGGGAGACACCTGCCGCCATGTTTATAAAAGGAGCATTCAATGCCCAAAATGAAGACCAAGAGTGGCGCCAAAAAGCGCTTCAAGGTCACCGCCAGCGGCCGCATCAAGCGCGGCCAGGCGTTCAAACGCCACATCCTGACCAGCAAGACCACCAAAGCCAAGCGCCAGTTGCGCGGTATGACCGGAGTGCATGACTCCGACAAGGCCATGGTTCGCGCCATGATGCCTTACGCATAAGGAGATAAAAGATGCCCCGAGTTAAACGTGGTGTAACGGCGCGCGCGCGCCACAAGAAAATCATCAACCTGGCCAAGGGTTACCGCGGCCGTCGCAAGAACGTATATCGCATCGCCAAACAGGCGGTGATGAAGGCCGGTCAATACGCTTATCGTGACCGCCGTCAAAAGAAACGTCAGTTCCGTTCGCTGTGGATTGCCCGTATCAACGCGGCAGCTCGCGAGCTGGGCCTGAAGTACAGCACCTTCATGAACGGCCTGAAGAAGGCGCAGATCGAAGTCGACCGCAAGGTTCTGGCTGATCTGGCTGTTTTCGACAAGCCGGCATTTGCTGCTCTGGCGACCCAAGCCAAAGCCCAACTCGGCGTCTAATTGGACGAGTGCTAAAAAAGGGAGGCTCGCGCCTCCTTTTTTTTCGGTGAAATGTTAAAAAAGTCATGCAGAACCTTGATCAAGTAGTACAAGACGCCGCCGCCGCATTCGCCGCGACCGATGACCCCGACGCGCTGGAGCAGATCAAGGCGCGTTTTCTCGGCAAAGGCGGCCAGATTACCGAGCTGCTCAAGGGGATGGCCAAGCTTTCGCACGAAGAGCGCAAGTCCGCCGGTGCCCAAATCAACCGTGCCAAGGAAGCCATCGAAACGGCGCTCAACGCGCGTCGCGAAGCGATCCGGCGCCTGGCGCTCGAAGCTCGCCTGGCCGAAGAATCGCTCGACGTCACCCTGCCCGGCCGCGGCGAATCGCGCGGCGGTCTGCACCCGGTGACGCGAACGCTCGAACGGCTCGAAACGCTGTTCCGCACGATCGGTTTCGAAGTCGCCGACGGCCCTGAAATCGAGGCCGACTTCCAGAATTTCACGGCATTGAATACGCCCGAGGATCACCCGGCGCGTTCGATGCACGACACCTTCTACCTGCAGGACGAAAACGGCCAGGTCGCGCAGGACATCCTGCTGCGCACGCATACCAGCCCGATCCAGGTGCGTTACATGCAGGCGCACGTCGCCAAGTACGCGCAGCTCGAAACGATGCCCGAGATCCGCGTCATCGCGCCGGGCCGCGTCTATCGCGTCGATTCGGACGCCACCCACTCGCCGATGTTTCACCAGATCGAAGGCCTGTGGATCGGCGAGAACGTGAGCTTCGCCGACTTGAAAGGCGTGATCGCCGACTTCCTGCGCCGCTTTTTCGAAAGCGACGACCTGCAATTGCGTTTCCGCCCGTCTTTCTTTCCGTTCACCGAACCGTCGGCCGAAATCGACATGGCCTTCATGAGCGGCGCGCACAAAGGCCGCTGGCTCGAAATCGGCGGCTGCGGCATGGTCCATCCGAACGTGCTGCGCCACGTCGGAATCGACCCGGAAAAATACCTCGGCTTTGCCTTCGGCATGGGCGGCGACCGCCTGACCATGCTGCGCTACGGCGTCAATGACCTGCGTCTCTTCTTCGACGGCGACTTGCGCTTCCTGCGCCAGTTCGTCTGATGGATCATCATGAAATTCTCAGAATCCTGGCTTCGCACCTTTGTTAACCCGACGATCTCGGGCGACGCGTTCTCTCATCTGCTGACCATGGCCGGCCTCGAAGTCGAGGAAGAAGAAAGCGTCGCGCCGGCCTTCGACAAGGTCGTCGTCGCCCACGTGCTCGAGGTCAATAAACACCCCGACGCCGATCGCCTCAACGTCTGCCGCGTCGATATCGGCGGCGGCCAGGTCCAGCAGATCGTCTGCGGCGCACCCAACGTTGCCGCCGGACTCAAAGTGCCTTGTGCGCTGCCCGGCGCCAAGCTGCCCGGCGACTTTACGATCAAGATCGCCAAGGTGCGCGGCATCGAGTCCTCCGGAATGCTCTGCTCGGCCAAGGAACTGGCCATCGCCGAGGACGCCTCGGGCCTGCTGGTGCTGCCCGCCGACGCGCCCGTCGGCCAGGACATCCGCGCCTATCTCGACCTCGACGACCGCCTGCTGACCTTAAAACTCACGCCCAACCGCGCCGATTGCCTGTCGCTCTCCGGCGTCGCGCGTGAAGTCGCGGCGCTCACCCACACGCCGGTGCGCTATCCGCAGATCAAGGAAGCGCAGGTCACCACTCCCGATCGCCGCGAAATCGTTCTCGACGCGCCCAACGCCTGCCCGCTCTATTGCGGCCGCGTCATTGCCGGCGTCAACGCCAAGGCGCCGACGCCCGACTGGATCAAACGGCGCATCGAACGCAGCGGAATCCGCTCGATCTCGGCGCTCGTCGACATCACCAACTACGTCATGCTCGAACTCGGCCAGCCGCTGCACGCCTTCGACAACGCCAAGCTCGACGGCGCGATCCACGCGCGCCTGGCGCAGCCCGGCGAAGAAATCCTGCTGCTCAACGAACAGACGCTAAAGCTCGAAGACGACGTGCTGCTCATCGCCGACGACAAGCGTCCGCTGGCGATGGCCGGGATCATGGGCGGCGAGGATAGCGGAATCAGCCTTGAGACGACCGAGATGTTCCTCGAGTCGGCGTTCTTCGCGCCCAAGGCGATCGCCGGCCGCGCGCGACGCTACGGTTTCGCCTCCGACGCCTCGCACCGCTTCGAACGCGGCGTCGATTTCGGCGCAACGCGCGGCGCGCTCGAACGCGCCACCGAGCTGATTCTCGAAGTCTGCGGCGGCAACGCCGGGCCGCGCTGCGAAGCCGCAGCGACGCTGCCCGACCGCCACCCGGTCCGCCTGCGCCCGGCGCGAGTCGCCAAGGTGCTCGGCGTCGCTTTCTCGATCGACGAGATCGTCGCGCTGCTCTCGCGCCTCGACCTCGTCTTCGCGCGCGACGGCGACGACCTGCTGGTCACCCCGCCGAGCTATCGCTTCGACGTCGAAATCGAAGAAGACCTGATCGAAGAAATCGCCCGCCTCTACGGCTACGACCACATCCCGGCGGTCGCGCCGCGCGCGCTGCTCTCGATGCTGCCGCACAGCGAAGACGCGCGCCCACTGTCGCGCGTTCGTCAGATCCTCGCCGACCGCGGCTTCCAGGAAGTCGTCAACTACGCCTTCGTTGAAGAAGCGTGGGAAGCCGAGCTGATGGCAAATACGTCGCCGATCCGCCTGGCCAACCCGATCGCCAGCCAGATGAGCGTGATGCGCTCGACGCTGATCGGCGGCCTGCTCGCCAACGTCGTCACCAACCTCAAGCGCAAGCAGACGCGCGTTCGCGTCTTCGAAACCGGTCGCTGCTTCCTGCGCGACACGCCGGGAACGCCGGTCGCCGGCTTCCGCCAGCCGTGGAAACTCGCGGCCCTCGCTTACGGCAGCGCGCAGCCCGAGCAATGGGGCTGCGCCTCGCGCAACGTCGATTTCTTCGACCTCAAGGGCGACGTCGAAATGCTGCTGGCGCCGGCGCGCGCGCGCTTCGAGAAGATCGCGCACCCGGCGCTGCACCCCGGGCGCAGCGCGCGCGTGATCTTAGGCGGCCAGGACATCGGCTGGATCGGCGAGCTGCATCCGCAATGGCTGCACGGCTACGACCTGCCGCTGCCGCCGGTGCTCTTCGAACTCGACCTCGACGCCGTCAAGACCGCCAAATTGCCGAAGTACGTCGAAGTCTCGCGCCAACCGCCGGCGATCCGCGACCTGGCGATCGTCGTCGACCAGAAGCTTGAACTGCAACAGCTTATTGATGGGATGACTGCCAACCGCCCGGCGATCGTTCAGGACATCCGACTGTTCGATGTATACACCGGAAAAGGCATTGCCTCAGGGGAAAAAAGTCTTGCCTTTCGTATAGTTATGCAAGATACTCAAAAAACTTTGCAAGAGGCGGAAGTCGATGCCGCAATGCAACAATTAATCCAATATTTGCAGCAGACCTTCGCGGCACAGCTTCGCGTCTGACGGGAAAAGGACATGACGCTTACCAAAGCAGAACTTGCAGATTTACTGTTTGAAAAAGTCGGCCTCAACAAACGCGAAGCCAAAGACATGGTCGAAGCCTTCTTCGAAGAGATCCGCAACGCGCTCGAGCGCGGCGACGGGGTGAAACTCTCGGGGTTCGGCAATTTCCAGTTGCGCGACAAGCCGCAGCGCCCGGGACGCAACCCGAAAACCGGAGAGGAAATTCCGATCACCGCGCGGCGTGTCGTCACTTTCCATGCCAGCCAGAAACTGAAGGGTGAAGTGGAGCTCTCCTACAATGGAACCCAATCCTAAAGATAACGGCAAAGAGCCTTTGCCGCCTATCCCGGCCAAGCGCTACTTCACCATCGGCGAGGTCAGCGAACTGTGCGGCGTCAAGCCGCACGTGCTGCGCTATTGGGAGCAGGAATTCACCCAGCTCAAGCCGGTCAAGCGGCGCGGCAACCGGCGGTATTACCAGCATCATGAAGTGCTGCTGGTACGCCGCATCCGCGAACTGCTCTACAGCCAGGGCTTCACCATCAGCGGCGCGCGCCATCGCCTCGAAGACTCGCTGGTCGAAGCCACGCCGTCGGCGCTGACGCCCGAGCGGCTGCGCGCCGAGCTGCTCGAAATCGCCGAAATGCTGAGAATTTGACTCCGAAATGAGCCCCAATCGGCGCGATATCGATTATAATCTCGCGCTGTCGGGGCGTAGCGCAGCCTGGTAGCGCACTTGCATGGGGTGCAAGGGGTCGTGAGTTCGAATCCCACCGCCCCGACCAAAGAATCAAACAAAAAGGCCAATCTTCGGATTGGCCTTTTTGCCATCTGACCTTCGGATGACTCATCCGTCAATCACTCGAACTGCCTCAAGAATAAAGAACTGGGCCAGCGATGGTCGAGCATCAGAACCCTGAAAAAAACACGACAACGACGCCAGCCCCGCCCTTCCGCTACGAGAGCACCGGCATCAGCATCCGCTTCACCGATGGCCGCGACCGCAAGCCACGTTCGCGCGATGCCTTCAACGGCCACCGTCCGGACACCGGCAGGGATGGCTTGCCCAGGGCGACAGCCTAGAACGAGCAAAGCAATCCCGAATAAACGGCCCAAGCCCGACGAATTGGCCAGCGCAATCATCGAAAACAAGGAGGCCGGACCAGAGAACTTCCGAGCCATTAGGGCGGCGCTGTTGTAGCATCACCTGGCAGCTCGCCATGCGGATTTATTACCTCAGGAATATCGCCCATCTCGTTTTCCCGTGAGACCCACCGAAAAAGTTTTTTCTTTCTATGACAAAAGCTTTTCACCATCGGCCAAACAGAAAGATTGAAAATGTCAGAGACATCGAATTTTGGAGAAGTTCCCTACGATAGGCTGCTGCGCCTTTTTTCGAGTGAAGCAGGCTCGAGCCCGGCTCTGGTCTGGCGCGCAGACCTGGTAAAAAACGAAATATCATTCCTCTGCGACGTTGCCATCCCCGGCATGGAGAACATCATCCCCGGCCTGCTGCAAGATGCTGCCGGCGCTGAATCCATTCTCGCGGCACAAGACCGGGAAGCTTTCACCCGCTTCCACGAACGGATGCGCCAGCGCCAACCTGTATCCGAGGTGTTCCGCGTGCATGGCCGCGACGGCCTGATGCGCTGGCTTTATATTCTGGGCACGCCGGATCCGGAAATCAGCTTCGGCTATCTTGGTCTGGTAACCGACTGCACGGGAATTGCCAACGGCATTCTACAACGAGGCAGCGAAACCGGCATCGCCGAGCATGTCGAGCTTTTCGACAACCCAGTTTTCATGGCGGAATGCCGCAGCCGACGGGTATTTGCCGCCAATGCGCCAGCGCGTGAGATCTTTGGCATCGACCCGAAAAACAAACCCGTTATTCTTTCCGATATTTTCGCCGCGAATGCCGACGCCTATATGCGCGACATCTACGAGCGACTGCTGTTCTCCTGCGCCTGGAACGGCCTGCTCACCCTCAACAACGCCCAAGGGCAAGCGATCGTATGCATGAGCCGGGTGCGTGCCTACGACCGCGACGGACACAGCTTGCTCTGGTTCTCGCTGAGCCCGCGCCAACCTGCCAAAGAGACCGCCCCCCCGCTCCCCCCCTCGCCCAAGGTTGAGATAGGGCTTGCCGATGCGAACGATATCCGCGGCCTTCTGCACGTGCTTCTCGACAATCAACCCAAGAGCCACCACGTTGACGCCGTCATGCTCTCGCAGATATTCATCGCCGCAGGACGAGTGGCCGTCACCGGCGTCGGCAAGCCGTTTGAAAGTGACAGCGAGAACGATGCCCACCCCTATTCCGGCTCAATCGCCGAAAACATGGTCCTGTTCGGACTGCCCCACATCATCGTCAAGGACACCACCAAAAGCATCAAGCCGATCGACTGGGCACTTTTCATTCCCAAGGGCATCCGCTCTTATCTGGCCCTGCCCTTCTACGTTGAAGGCGTTCTGCGCGAAGTCGTGATTTTTTGCTCCAGTCAGCCCGGGAACTTTGACGAAGCCAAGCTTCCCGTTTATTCCGGCTTGGCCAAGAGCCTGTGGGCCGAACTTCCCAGAGTACTGCCGAACTTGATGCAATCGCCCGCGCCGCAGAATTTGGTCCAACCAGATAGCGAATCGCCCGCCAATCAAACGAATCAGGAGTAAATCGACTGCGTTTTGTCACATAACACAGTGATTTATGGTGGTTATATTTTGTTTATTGCAACACTAAACTGCACCAACCAGATGAAAATATAGCTTGTAAGTCGTCATGGCGGGGGATAGGATTGCGCATCTCTGATTCGCAACAACTTACCCACGAGGCATCTGGCTGGACCAGATAAACAAAAAATGCCCACGACTTGCACCGAACGGATTCTCGACCTCGTCGCCAATCTTAGACTCGAGAAAGGGGACCGCTTGCCAGGCGAACGGGACCTCGCCCAACAACTCGCTGCCAGCCGCAACACGGTACGCGAGGCACTGATCACACTGGCTGCCCGCGGACAGATCGAGATACGTGAGCGCAGCGGCTGCTATCTGATCTCAGCCCAAACGCAACTCCCTTGGCACAACCTGCGCGCCGACGCCGAAGCCACGATCGACGCTCTACGCGCCGTCGGTCCGCATCTCGCCGCACGCACCGCGAAACATTGCCAGGCTGAACATATCCGCCTGCTGGAAGCCGCTACTGCGCGCCTTGGGCAACATCTGGTCGATCGCAACGCGACCGAGTTGGCGAGCGACTACGTTTCTTTCTTCGGCGTTTTGGCATCCCTCGCTGGGAACCCCTACCTAGACATGCTGATGAAAGAAATCGTCGCCGCCCGCAGCCAGCTCACCGCTGCGACAAGCCTGGACAAAGCCAAGGCGGGTTCCTTCTTTGAATTGCACATCAGCTTGCTGCAGGCCATTCAGGCCCACGACGCGCGCCGCGCACAATTGCTGGCGGCGCACGGGCTCGATGCTTTTGCCGTCATGCTGGGACACGCCCAAGCGCCACAAAAACCGCGCGGGCAAAGCTCATGAACCGCCGGGAATTCTTTGCCAGGAGCAATCCGCTGCGAACCGATTCAGGGGACCGCGCCACAGCACATGAACTGACAGCGTTCGACAGAAACGAGCTGTTCATGCGCGCCATGGCGCAAGGCATCGACCCCGCGACAGTAGACCCCGAGCGACTACCCGAGCTGCTCGGTCTGAAGGCAGGAGAAACGTAAGGTAGTAGACGACACGCAGAAGGAAACAAAAAAGCCGAAATTCCCCGCGACAAGAAAACCATCGATCAAGGAGATCACTCATGGAAGCGCAGAACAGAAACATAAGTTACCTGGAGAGCCGCAAGCTGGTAAAACGCTGGCGGGGTCCATTACCGGCGATAGCCAACCTGCTCATGATATTCGCCCTGTTTGGCGTCACCTGGTGGATATTTCAGGACCCCCGCGGCATTATGCGCATGTACACGCCCTATGTCGGCTATATGATCTGCCGCTGGATGCTTATCCTGCTCATTTGGGTGGCTTATATTTTCGACTTCTGGCCGTTCAAGCGAAGCTGGCTAAACAAGGCCCATCCGGTCACCAAAGGGGTCGTCCTGACCACCGTCAGCGTCGTCGCCATGATGTTGTTGATCAAGGGCTTCTTCATGGGCCTGCTCGGTCAGTACGGCATCGCCTATTTCAGTCCCGATCGGCTGCATGCCATGGGCCTGACCGAGTTTTATGCCGAGGAATACTCGACCGAGGCGATCATGATGTTCGCCGCCATCGCCTCGTGGCTCGCGCCGTCCTGGGTCGTCGCCTGCGAAAACGCCCCCTGGCAAAAACTGACACAACCCGCGCGCGGCATCACCATCGCGGTGGTGACTTTCTTCCTGTCGACGATCGTCTATTTCCTCACCATGCATTCGCACATGGCGATCTTGTTCGACCCCTGGCAGAAGTACACCGCGATCACCCCGCCCTATTGGGAAGGGTTCGCCAACACCGTGTCGGGGAATTTCCACATCGCCTGGATCATGAGCTGCACCGTCACCGTCTGGGTCTATGAGAGCATCTGGGAGCGTTACCCGTTCAACCTGATCAAGACCAACTGGTTGCGCCGCACGTCGGCCTTCTTCGGCATCATCGCCGTGGCCCTGTGCATGTGCTTCTTCATTTACTACGCACAAGACCTGATGTGGGGCGAAACCGTCCGCGGTACACGCCGTGAGATGGCGCCCGACTGGCGTTGGCTGCACGTCGGCGAAACGGCGATCTTTTGGCTAGTCGGCGTATTGGGGCTCAACTTCTACGGCGGCAACTGGCCGACCAAGTTCAGCCGCCCGGTTAACGTCTTCCTGCGCACCATAATCAGCCTGCTCATCGGCGGCGCAGTCTACGTCCTTTACTACAAATACGCCCATCTCTTCCTCGGCACGCAAAAAGGCTTTGCCCATCCGCAGCAGTTCCCGATGATCCCGATGATCTGGCTGATCAACATTGCGCTGATCAACCAGTGGTTCATGGATGGCTGGCCTGGCTGGAAAGCGGTTCCCAAAACTGAAACGGAGCTCAACGAAGTCGAGTCCGCCGTGATTGCCCACGACGTCTCGTGGACGCCCAGCCTGGCCAGAGGATTGGCGGTCGGCGCAACGGCAGGCGTCACGATCTACTTCGGGGTGATCAACATCCTGCCGTGGATTTCTCAAAATGTTCAGATTATCAAGTAATCCACAGAAGGAGAATAAATCATGACTGACGACATCACCACACCCCGCCGAAATTTCGTCAAAGGCGTTGCGACCGGCGTGATTGGCGGAACCCTTGCCGGAATGGGGTTTTATTCCTATACCAACTCGGCCTACAGCCGCCTACCCAAGGTTGCCCGCGAGCAACAGGAGTTCGGTGCAGTTCGCAGCGTCAAGGTGACCGCGATTTCGGAAACCAGTTGGTTCAATAACGCCCACTTGATGGAAGACATTCAAAAGTCGGGCGGCCTGCTGGTCGATCAGTACACGATCGGCTGGGGCCCCTTCGGCAACGGCAAGGGCCCCGGCAAAGGCAGCTATGAAGAAGGGATTGCCAAGATCAAAAAAATGATCCCAGGCGATCTAGAGGAAGCCTGGGCGCTTCAGGAAAAATCATCATTGCACCCCGACAACCCCGGCGGATTTTCCACCCTGATCGAGGTCGAGGATCTGGACGGCAGCAAACACAAGTACTTGCTCGATACCGGCTGGTCCTACGCCTGGATGGATCAAAGCTTCAAGCGCGAGGGCATCGACCAGATGCTCAAATCGGGCGAAATCGAAGCGCTGATCCAGACCCATGAGCATTTCGACCACTTCTTCGGCTTTCCCGTCGCGATGAAGTACAACAACAAGCTCCCGCTCTACATCCACAACGGCTTTTATAAGGAGGGGCGGCAATACATCGTCGATTCCGGCTATAAGGGCGATCCGATTGTCGTCGACAAGGAACTCACTCCCATTCGTCCCGGCATGATGTTGATGAAGTTCGACGTGCCGATCATCTGTCGCGTTTTCGGCGAAACATCGCTCGCCTTCAACGTCAAGGACAAGGGCTTGGTTCTGATTTCGGGTTGCAACCATCAAGGCATCCTGCAAATGACCAGCACCGCGATGAAGAAGCTGAAATACGACAATGACCGCTTCTACGGCCTGTATGGCGGCCTGCACATTTCACCATTCGAAGATTGGGACCCGAAATACGACGATCTCGTAATCTCGCTCGGCAAATGGAACTTCGAAAAAGTCGGCTGCAACCATTGCACCGGCCACCTCACCGCCAGGAAGTTCATCGAACGCGGTTATCCGGTGGTACGCGGCACCGCGCGCTTCCGGTCCTCAACGCCGGATTACCTGGGCAACGGCGACACCATTACCTTCGGCTAGAAGGCATCCTCGGGCCGCGCCTCGTGCGCGGCCTTCCCCCGATCGATAAGGTAATCCGTGCCTATTTCCTTTTTCAGTCCCGATTCCGAACACCTGCCGACGCCGGCGGATCTTTTTTCCCTGCCCCCCAACTGGATGACTGCCGCGTGTATGGACAGTCGCTTCCGGCGACTTTCCGGCTGGCTCGGGTTGGCGCCTGCGGCCTCGGTCCCGCGCGCCTTCACCTGCCGCATCAAGACACGCCCCGGCATCTTCGGCTTTTTACCCCTAGCGGCACGGCCAGCTGATTTGTCGATGGCCGATTTCCGCTTGTTCTATTTTCCCGCGCTCGACGACCCGATGATCGAGCGCGTTTCGCTTCCTGCCGCCATCGCCGCCGCCTCGCCCGAGGCCATGAAACTGATCCGCGACTTCCCCGCGCATCCGGAATTTTCAGCGCTCTTCGCCATCGCCGAAATGCAGCTGGCTTTGACTCATCCCGAACACGCGTTGGGCCTCGCGCTGACCGCGCCGACGCGCCGACGCATTAGCGTACCCGCTGGAATCGCCGCTCCTGGCGGGGACTGGTTGGTGCCGCCCGGCGGTTTGGAGGAAGACCTGCCCGCCTTTGACCTGGCGCGCGATCTATTCCGTATTCTTGCCGCCGGAGTCGCGGCAACGATGCAGGCAGCGCCCGACGCCATGCTTGCTGCGGAGGCCCCGGCGACCTGGCTGACGCGACACGCCGACGGCAGCATGACGCCTTCCGAGGCAGCGGATGACCGCCTGCGTACCGAGCTTCTGACCTGGGGAACAGCGACCCGCGCTGCCTGGCCTGAGGCCACGCTGCCCGTCGCCGCCGGACCTTACCAGCTGCTGCGCGTCGCCGCCGGCGTCGAAGCGCCCAGCGTAGAAGACTGCGCCGCGCTCAAGCGCCCGCGACTGGTGGTCCTGAGCGGCTTTCTCGGTGCCGGAAAGACCTCGTTCCTCAACCAATTCATTGAATTTCACCTCGCCCGCGACCAACTGGTCGCCGTGATCCAGAACGAGATCGGCGAGACCGGCGTCGACGCCCATCTGCTCGAAGGCGAGGATTCGGTGCTGGCAATCGACGCCGGTTGCGTCTGCTGTTCGCTGGCGGGAAGCCTGACGCGAGGAATTCGTCAGCTTACCGCCAGCCTGGCCCCCGAATTCATCGTATTGGAGACGACCGGCCTCGCCAATCCGATGAATATGATCGATGAATTCCACGAAATCGGCGACCTGGCAGAACTCGCCGCCGTGATCTCGGTGGTCGACGCCGCACGCTTTCGCGACAATCTCGCCGCCTCGGGCGTCACGGCGGAGCAAATTCGCGCCGCCGACACCGTCATCCTCAACAAGTGCGACCTGGTGACCGACGCCGAACGCACTGAAATCGAAGCGCAGATCCAAAGCATCAACCCACAGGCGCGCCTTATCGCGGCAGTCAATGGCCGGGTCAAACCCGCGGTCTTCGGCGAAGGCCTGTCACGCCACAGCGAAAACAAAGCAAAGTCCGTCTGCGATTGCGCCGGACACCAGCACGTCCACGGCGTCACTCACGCGGACGAAGGCTTCTCCGCGTTGCGCTTGGCCCTTGCGCCAGCAATCGACCGCGACCTCCTGACGCGCACCCTGCAGGCAAGTCCGCCCTGCGTACTACGCATCAAGGGCGTCGCACTGCTTTCCGACATCGATGCGCCGCAAGTGATCCAATACATCCCGGGCCATGTCGATTTCGAGCCCGTCCTCAGCGCCGCCGCAGACGCCCCTTTTGTTCTGATTATCGGGCGAGGCCTCGACGCGGCGGCGATAAGACAGCGGTGGCTCCCACTGCTTGACCAGGAGATGAACGCATGACCTGGATCGCACAAGGCGGCATGATGACCTGGCCGCTGCTCGCTTTGTCAGCAGTGGTGCTGGCCATCCTGATCGACCGCGGCATCGTCTTTTCAACCCTGCGTCTGCCCAGCGCGGCAGAAGAAACCGCGCTACTGGACGCGCTGCGAAAAGGCGACCAGGAAGCAGCCCGCGCACTGACCGAATCATCGGCGCCCGCCTTGCAGGCACTGATCGAGGCTCTGGGTTCTGACGAACCCGCCGCAGTCCGCGAATGCGACGCGGCAATCCGCGTCGAAGAAGTGGTTCGCTCGCTTGACCGCCATCTCGGCGTTCTGGCGTTGGCGACGCGAGTCGCTCCGCTGATGGGCCTGCTCGGCACCATCTTGGGAATCATCCTGACCTTTTCCCATTTATCCTCGTTGCACGGCGCGGTCGATATGTCGTCGCTCGCGGAAGGGATCTGGCAGGCTTTGATCGCCACGGCCATTGGACTTTTCATCGCCATTCCGGCGGTGTTCGCACACCACGCCTTCCTGCGCCGCGAAGAATTCGTTGCCTTCTCGCTCGCTCGTCTCGCCAACCGGGCTCTGGCACGCAAGAATGCCGAAGCGACGCCGTGATTTCGCTTAAACCTCGCCATCGAGAAACCCCGCTGCCGGATCTCACGCCGCTGCTCGACACGGTGTTCATCCTGCTCTTTTTCTTTGTCATCGCCGCAGCCTTTGCGATCCATGGTGTCGATCTGCGCTTGCCGAAATCATCGGCCGCCAGCAGTTATGCCGGACACCCGATCGAAATCCAGCTTTCCGCCGACGGTACCCTGCACCACCATGGCGAATTGATTACGCTGCGCGACGTGGCCTTCCTGGTCCGCAACAACACCAAAGGCGAGAGCAGCAACCGCCAGATTCTGCTGGTCCCCGACCGCCAGGCGAGCGTCGGTGATTTCATGGCAACGGTCGGCGCGATCCGCGACAACGGCGGCGACCGCCTGGTCATCGCCGCCGAACCCGCCGCCGCCGACAAACCGTGACCGACGGCGAACGCACCGCCACCGCTGTCGTCTTGTCTCTTGCCCTGCATTGGCTGTTCCTGAACGGATGGAAGCCCGACGCGACGACGACAGACGGAGCGGAGACAGACGACATCGTCGTTGTCGACAACGGCGGCATGGAAATAGGCATCAGCCTGGCCACGTCGATCACTCTGGAGCAAAGCGTTCTGCCGGCAGCGCCGATCGAGAAGGCGTCGCCGAACGCCGCAGACGCGGAGCGACGACGCGAGGCCATGACGCGTTATCTGGATCAGGTTTCTGAATCAGTCCATGCCCGCCGCCGCATCGCTGATGCGGGAAGGCATCTGGTCGGCAACGCCCTCTGCCGCGTCGTTATTGAAAATGATGGGCGCTTCTCATCCGTCGCCATACTGCGCAGTTCCGGCAATACAGAACTGGACGCCGATGCCGTGAAAGCAGTGCGCACGGCGTCGGGCGCGGTACCTCGCCCACGCATTCTCGGAAGTAACGCGATCTCCATCGCCCTGACGATCAAATACCAGTTCGGCTTATAGATAGCAGGCCGGTGACCACGGCCCACTACAGATACGGTCTGAGCGCGATCTTCCGATGCGGCAAGAAGGGACTCTCCCGCCGCCGATGCTTAACTTCAATCGACGGCGAAGGCATGGCATCTGTTTACCACTCAAAGACGGTTCCAACAAAGGCTGGGATGAAATGCGCCCCAAACCGTTCGCGCAGAATCGCCATCATGGCAAACCCGGTGCAGTGGTTAGCCGCGATCAACTCTGGCGAAAGCTGTTCAAGAGCATCAAGAGTCGCACTCTGCTGTTCAGCCGAGACCGGCGCCAAGTGGGTCCCTCCAATCCAGGTATGCAGCCGTGTCTGACCGGTGATGGCAAGACCGTGGCGGATCGTATTGATGATTCCGGCATGGGCACAGCCGCCGACCACTCGTAATCCCTGCTCGCTCGCGTGAAAAAGCGAAACATCGTCCGGAATGGAATCCTCAACACAGCAGCCATCGCTCTGGCAGGTAAACAGTCGGGAATCCCCCTTCTCATAGTCCGTCTGTCGCGGAACCTGGCCGCTGAACCAGAGACCGGGGATAACCTCCGTCGGTTGATCCGACAAAACCCACTGAGCGCCAAGCCCGGTCAACTGCGGCTTGGAAAACGGGATTCCGACATAGTGCTGTTTGCCGGCGACGGACAGTCGTGTCTGGAAGATCTCGCTGTGGGCGTAGACCGGCAGGGGCTTGGCGGCATGCTGCAAGACACTCATCAGACCGCCGACATGATCATAGTGTCCGTGGCTGAGGACAATCGCGTCCAGGCTTGACGGATGGACCCCGAGCAAACTCAGGTTGTGTACCACCGCACCACTCTGACCGGTATCGAAGAGGACTCGTTTGCCGTCACTTTCAATTAACAGGGAGAGTCCATGTTCGGCAAGGAATGGACCGCGCAATGACGGAGGAACGTAATTGTCGATCACCACAGTAACTTTCATTGCAACGCTCCTTAACAAAATCGTATTGGGTATTAAGCAACGAATAGGCTGAGTACCAGCAGCCCCCCCAGAGCCCACAAGCGAGGCGATGGTCGTCGAGAGTGTGTAGGTATTGAAGATATCACCCATTGACATGCCGAAGCCTTCCTTGACGAACCAGAAGCCCGGGTCATTCACATGCCATCAGCCGATGGCGCCAACTCCGATAGCAACGGCAACCAAGGCACGATCAAGATCGGGAAACATCGGCAGGATCCGACTAATCAAGCCGACCGCAGCGACCATGGCGATCGTCGCGCCCCTACGGCAGAGCGCATCACCGAAGCCATGCACCAGAACAGAACGAGTGGGTTGATATGCCAAGTGGCGAGAACCGCTTTGAGCGTTGCGCCAATCCCCCTATCCTTATGCTTTTCCCGCAATTCAGGGCCAATCTCCAGCAGGTCAGAAAAACGTCTAGAAACAGCGCCATCGCCGGATCTCCCTGGAGGTTGACGTACGCCATCGCCGGGTTATTTTTCCCAGAAGCACTTCCAGAATGGTTTTCGCGATCATCAAGATGAGGGTAAACAAGATGGCAAAGGGAGTCGTCCAGAACGCCGCCAACTGGTCGTCGGGCCTTGCCGTCAGATTTAAGAAGCGCTCAGGGGCATTCAACTTGAACTTGTTATCAATCATTTTTCCGACAACCAGCCGGGCAATCGCTGCGGCAGGAAAGCCGACGATCAAGCCATACAGGATTACCCTAGCGATATCGGCATTCAACCCGATTGCCACCGCTGTGACTACCGGGTGCGGCGGCACGATGGCATGAACGGTCAGCAAGTCGATAGTCATTGGGATGCTGAGCATCACGACGAACATGCCCGCCTCAATCGCCACGCTCGCTGTCCGACCCGCGCTTCCAACATGCGCAAATGAAATTTTTCGCCCCTACGTGCTGCAAGCCAAGCACGACGGGCATCAAGGGTATGGCAGCCGTGCACGCCAATAGCCACGCGCCTTCCAGAGCACACCCCGCCACCATGACCTGTTGACGGGCATTCAGCCGGCCGGGCAGGCTTCGCCGTCGATCAGCAATCGCTCGATTTCCGCAAGCTCGCGGTCATCAACGGAACGATTCGGCATCCAGTTGGTGGCGCGCCAGCTTGTCGTAGAGCGTTTTCTTCGGCAGATTCAGTCGCTCGGCCGCTTCGGCCACATTGCCGCGGGCGTTGCGCAGCGCCTCACGGATCAGGCTGTATTCGTAATTCTCCAGACGAGAGGCCAGCGAGACGGCGGCGGCCTGAATCGACTCGAGTCCGTCACCGACCCCCAGGCAGAGCCGTTCGGCAACGGCCTTGAGTTCGCGGACGTTGCCCGGCCAGTCATGGCGCTGCCAGCGACCCAGATCCTGCGCATCGAAGGTCGGCGTCTCGCGTTTGAAGCGGCGGCTGGCCTGCGACAGAAAATAGGTCATCAACGGCCCGATGTCGTTGAGCCGTTGGCGAAGTGGCGGCAGCTCGATGCTCACCACGTTGAGGCGGTAGTAGAGGTCGGCCCGAAAAGTCCCCTGCCCGGACAGGCGCTTCAGATCGGTCTTGCTCGCCGCGACGATCCGGCAATTGACGGGGATGCTGGCGTTGCTGCCCAGCCGTTCGACGCTGCGCTGCTGCAGCACGCGCAGCAGCTTGACCTGCAGTGCCAGCGGCATCGACTCGATTTCGTCGAGGAACAAGGTCCCGTTGGTCGCGTATTCGATCTTGCCGATGCGTCGCCGGTTGGCGCCGGTAAACGCCCCGCTCTCATAGCCGAACATTTCGCTCTCGAAAACTGACTCGGGCAAGGCGCCGCAGTTGAGCCCAACAAACGGCCCGGTGCGACCGCTCCGGTCGTGCAGCGCCTGCGCCACCACCTCCTTGCCGGTACCGGTCTCGCCGAGGATCAGGATATCGACGTCGGTGCCCGCCAGCGAATCGATGGTGCGAATGATCTTCTGGATGCTTTCCGACGGGCCGATCAGCGGCTGCTCGCGCAGGCTGCCCAGCTGCTCGCGCAGCGCGCGATTCTCCAGAAGCAGCGCGCGTTTTTCCAGCGCGCGGCGGACCACATCGACCAGGCGCGCCGAGTTGAACGGTTTTTCGATGAAGTCATAGGCATGGGCGCGCATGGCCTGAACCGCCATCGACACGTCACCGTGGCCAGTGATCAGGATGACCGGCAAATCGCGATCCTGTTGCTGGATCACATCGAGCAATTCAAGCCCCGTCATGCCGGACATGCGCACATCGCTGACGATGACCGCGGGACGATCCTGATCGAAAGCGGCCAGCGCATTCTTGGCACTGCGGAAGGTGCGCACCGTGATGTCGGCGAGCGTCAAGGTCTGTTGGCAGGCGTGCAAGACCGCTTCGTCGTCGTCGATCAGATAGACCGGCAAGTCCCCGGCTTCGTTACGCGCGCTCATGCCACCTCCAGAGCCACGGTAAATTCGGCGCCACCCAGCGCGTGATTGCAAACATCGATTCTCCCGCCGAGCTCGGCGACGATCATGCGCGAAATGGCCAGGCCGAGACCCAAGCCCTGCCCCGACAGTTTGGTCGTGAAGAACGGTTCGAACAAATGCGGCAACACCTCGTCCGCGATGCCGGGACCGCTGTCGTGGATAACGAGGCTCGCCCGTCCGCTCTCGCAGCGAGCGCCAATCGCGATGCGCTGCTCGGCGCCTTCGGCAACGGCATCGAGCGCATTGAGCAGCAGATTGACCAGCACCTGTTCCAGACGCTGCACGTCGGCCAGCACCCGGAGGTCGTCGGGCAACGCCTCGACGTCGATCTGCGCGCCGATCTGCCGGCGGCGCGATTCGACCATCCTGAGCGCCTGCGTGAGCACCTCCGAGAGATTCACCGCGAGGCGCTCCAGCGGCGACTTGCGCGCGAAGGTCTTGATTTCGCCGACGATATGCCCCATGCGCAGCGCCATCTGCTTGATGAAACCCAGATTTTCGCGAACTTCCTCGAGCCGTCCGCGACCCAGCAGATCGACCGCGTTATCGGTCAGCGTATGCAAGGCGGTGAGCGGCTGGTTCACTTCGTGGCTGATGCCCGCCGCCATCTGGCCGAGCACCGCGAGCTTGCCGGCCTGCACGGCACTGTCGCGCGTTTCGTGCAGGATCGTCTCGGTTGTTTTGAGCGCGTCGATTTTCTCTTCCAGCGAGGCATTGGTCGCCCGCAGATCGGCCGTACGCTCGGCGATGCGCTGCTCAAGTTCCTTGTGCGCCTGACGCAGCGCCACTTCGGCCTGTCGCCGCTCTTTGTAGCGCTTGACGTTCAAGCGGTAAAAGACCAGCGTCGACAACAGCAGGGCGACGGCAAATCCAGCGGCGATGCCGGCCAGGTCGGCGTTCTGCCGTTCCTGCCCGGTCCGCGACAGGAACACGATCGACCAGCCCAGCGTTCCCGTCTTGATCGATTGCACGAGGTAGTCCTGTTCCGGCCCGCCGGGCAAGGCGACGCGAACCGTTTTCGGCTCGTCCTGAAGGCCAAAATTCACGCCCAGCGGCTGCAAGTTCTGGTTGTCATACTGTCGCGACAAGCCGATCTGCTGCAAAACGCCGGGTTCGAGGGGCGTCAGGAAGTGGTATTTCCACTCCGGAACCGAGGCCAGAAAGATCACGCCATTGGCGTCGACCAGCAATACCGGATCGCCGCTGCGGACCAGCGCCGACTCGAAGTTTTCCAGACTGATCTTGACGATGACCGCGCCGAGGAGCGCGCCTTCGCTTTCTATCGGCGCCGCCAGGAAGAATCCCGGTTCGCCGGTAGTCGCCCCAACGCCGTAGAAACGTCCCAGCCTTCCCTTCAGTGCTTCCTGGAAATACGGCCGATAGCCGTAGTTGTGGCCGACATAGGACCCGGGCGAGCGGAAATTGCTCGACGCCAGCGTCAAGCCCTGCTTGTCCATCAGGTAAGCGGTATTGATGCCAGCGCCATCTCTGACGTTCGCCAGATAATTGTTGGCGCTGTGGTGCAATGTCTGCTGCCCCGGATTTTGCAGAAGCGCCTTGAGCCGATCCTCCAGCGCAATGATCCTGGGCAGGGATTCATTGCGCGAGAGCAGGAAATTGAGGCTGCGGCGATAAAACTCGCCACGCTGTCGCGACTGCTCGCTCAACAGATCCAGTTGGCGCGACAACACCGCATTCCTGACGCCCCATCCGGCAGCGATGCAAACGACGATCGCCAGCAGGATGCGCAGAACCGGCCGGATCCAGGCGCGGGCGGGGTGTAAAGGCAATGCGACAGACAGACTCATGCGCTTCGATCCGGAATAGAATCACCCGGCGTCTCCGGGCCGGCGGGCTTGGACAGCATATTACTCGCGACAGGCCTCGAGCACGATCACGGCAGTTGCTTCGATCCCCGGCAAATAGCCGGCCAGAGGACGGCAGCCATCGACCAGACACAATTCGTAACCCTTGGTATAAGGCGAATGCGCCAGATTGACGTGGTCCAGCGGCGCCACCGCCGGCCGGTAATGCCAGAACCCGTCGCGCAGCACCGCGCCGGGGGGCGGCTCCATGCCGGCACCGCTGCCCTTGATACGCGCCTCGACCAGGTGCAGCTGGCCGGCCACGAGCAGCCAATCCTCCTCCCAGCGAACTTTCTCGATCGAGTGCATCCAGGCCAGGGTAAAGGCCTGGATGGCGAGCGAGGCCGAAAGGCTGCCGGCGCTCAGGCACAAAGAGAGCATTTTTTCCGGCTGCGCAAAACATGCCAGAAGATAAACACGGCAGCCGCGGCAAAGCCAATCTCGTCAGTCAAGGGCAGCGCGACCACCAGCGAAAAAGCCGCCACCGCGGCGACGGCTCGCTCGATCAGCGTCAACGGGGCAAACAGATAGCCGATCGCCGCGCTTCCCCAGAGGAGAATCGCCAATGTCGTCTTGAACACGATGTAGAGCACGGAGAGGACGGTCGGATCGCCCTGCAGCATGAGCGCCGGGTCGTAGACGGCCATGAACGGAATGACGAAACCGGCGATCGCGATCTGCGTCGCCTTGAAGCCGATCTTCATCGCCGGCGCCTTGGCGATCGATGCGGCGGCAAAGGCGGCCAGCGCCACCGGCGGCGTCAAATCGGCCATGATCCCGAAGTAGAAGACGAACATGTGACTGACGATCAGCGGTACGCCGAGTTTGAGCAGCGCCGGCGCAGCAATCGAACTGGTGATAATGTAGTTCGGAATGGTCGGGATGCCCATGCCCAGAATCAGGCACACGATCATGGTCAGGAAGAGCGACAGGAAGAGGCTGGTCTGGCCGATGTCGAGAATATAACCGGCGAAATTGGACGCCGCTCCGGTCAGCGTCAGAACGCCGATGATGACGCCGACGATGGCACAGGCGATGCCGACCCCCAGCGCCTGCTTGGCCCCGTCGACCAGACCGGCCTTCATCGTCAGCAAGGTTTGCTGGCCGCCCTTGACAAGAAAATTGGCGGCGGTCAGCACGCCGATGACGCCGAGCACCGGAACGATTCCCCACTTGGCGAACGACGAAGCGCCGATGCCCAGCGCGACCCAGAAAACGTAACGCAGCGCGGTGGCTGAAATGCGCGCGGCAAGCGCGGCACCGAGAATCAAGATGGCCGTCAGCGCCAGCCCCATCATGCCCGAGAACATCGGCGTAAACCCGTTGAACAACATGTAGACCAGCGCCGCCAAGGGCAGCGCCAGATACCATTGCTCCTTGAGCGCCGACCACGGATTCGGACAGTCCTCCTTGGCCAGGCCGAGCAGCTTCAGACGTCCGGCTTCGAGGTGCACCATCCAGAAGGCGGTGAGGTAGTACAACGCCGCCGGGATAATCGCCGCCTGGACAATGTCCGCGTACGGCACATTGAGCGTTTCGGCCATGATGAAAGCGACCGCCCCCATGACCGGCGGCATGATCTGACCGCCCATCGATGAGGTGGCGACGACGGCGCCCGAGAACACCGGCGTATAGCCAAAGCGTTTCATCAAGGGAATGGTGAACTGACCGATCGTCAACACATTGGCGACCCCCGAGCCGGAGATGGTGCCCATCATTCCCGTCGCGATCACCGCCACCTTGGCCGGCCCGCCGCGAGATTGACCGACCAGCCCGAGCGCCAGCGAGTTGAACAGGCGGATCATGCCGGCGTGTTCGAGAAAACTGCCGAACAGAATGAAGAGGAAGATGTAGGTCGCTGAGACCAGCGTTGGCGTCCCGAGAATACCGTCGCTGCCCAGATAGAGCTGGCTGACAATCTGGTCGAAGCCATAGCCACGATGGGCAATCGACGCCGGCAGATACTGACCGAACAGGCCGTAGGCCAGAAAGCTGGCGCAAACCAGCGGCAGCGCCCAGCCCATCACCCGCCGGGCGGCTTCGAAAACCATCACCGACGCGATGGTGGCGACCACCAGATCGGCGGTCGTCGGATCGCCGGCGCGCTCGATCAGGTCCCCCTCGAAAATGAAGTGATAAAAACCCAGCGAGAAACCGATCAGCGCCAGCAGCACGTCGTGCCACGGAATCGCTTTCATATTCCTCCCCTTGCGCGCGGGGTAGAAGACGAAAATAAGCATGATCAGGAAGCTGACGTGGATGGCGCGAATCACCAGGCTCGAAAATGGATGGAACGCGGCAACGACGATCTGGAAAGCCGAAAAGCACAGCGCCGCGAAAACCGCGATGCGGGCTGCCCAGCCAGCCAGTTGCCGCTGGTGCCCATGCTCTTCGAAATCAGCAGGGTCCGGATGTGCGGAGTCCAGACCACGAGTAGTCTCGGTCATAGTATTTCTTTCGTTGTTCGATATGGAAAACGCGGTCGCCGCACGACAGGCGGCGGCCGGATCGGCATTGCAGCAGGCGTCGCGGCTATTTCAGCAGGCCGACTTCGCGGTAGTATTTCTCGGCGCCCGGATGCAGCGGCGCCGGCGGATTCTTGGCCGCGTTCTCCCTCTTGATGAGCTTGGCGGCGGCGTGCGCGGCAACCATCTGATCGAGATTCTCGAACATCGACTTGGTCATGGTATAAACGGTGTCGGTCGACACGCCCGAACGCGTCACCAGATAGTTCTGGATCGCCACCGTCGTTACGTCGGCGTCCTGCCCCTCGTACGTCTTGGCGGGAATAATCCCCACCTGGAACGCCGGATCGTTCATTTTGGCGACGATGTCCGCCGGGATGGTCAGAAAGACGACCTTCTGCGATGTCGCCAGATCACGCAAGGCGGCGACGCCCAGCCCGGATGACAGCAGGGTGACGTCCAACTGGCGGTTCTTCATCAATTCGACTGACTCGGCATACGAGAGGTACTCGACACGCGAGAAATCCTGATAACTCAGCCCCGCCGCCTTGAGAATCGCGCGCACGTTCAATTCGGTCCCCGACTTCGGTGCGCCGACGGAGATCCGCTTTCCCTTGATGTCGGCCAGCGACTTGATGCCCGAATCGGCGGCAGCGACAAAGTGGATGTAGTTCGGATAAAGCGCCGCAATGGTACGCAGCTTGCCAAGCGGCGTCTTGAACCCGGCATCTTCCTTGCCTTTCCAGGCATCGGACAAGGAATCGCCCAACGAGATGGCCGCCTCGCCACGACCGGCCTGCAGCAGATTGAGGTTTTCCGCGCTGGCCTTGGTCGCCTGCACCGACGTCTTTGAATCCGGGATCGCCTTGCCGTAAATTTGCGACAAGGCAACACCCAGCGGATAGTAAACACCGCTGGTGCCGCCCGTCAGGATGTTGATGAACTCGGCGGCCTGCGCCGAAACAGCGAAACAGGCTGCCGCGCTGATGATCAAAGTCTTACGTAGAAAGGCTTTCATGGGTTTGACTCCTGTGGTTTGTGATGAACTGATTCAAGCTTCGCTGAATTCGCCATTACTTATATGTCGGCCATCTGCAGAACGCGCTTTTGTGGCCCCCCGACGTCCTAGCAAAGCACAACTCGTTCCCGAATAGATCGCTGCCCAACATATTCGACAAGCCATTGAAACAACGGGCTATTGGCGGACAGCCAGAGCTGCGCCCAGGCGTTCAGCCGTGCAGGTTTCCAGAATCGCCGGCGCGGCGCGGATGGAAATCCGCACGCCATGGCCAGGCAAGTTCAGCGCTCCGGGAGTCTTGCGGCGAGCGGCCGGGACGTCGCGCCAGCTGCGCGACGCAGCTTTCGCTCGGACTGACGTGCGGCCACCACAGGATGCGTCAGGCGAGGTTGGCATCGCTGCCGTGGACGTCAGTAGGCACGGGCCTTCCCGAGCATCGCGCGGGAGCATGAGCGGGTGACGCGCCAGAGCCGGGCTGGCCAGGCCGCACGCCGAGACGGCGGCGCTCGTCGCCAGTCAGCGCATCGCGCTGGACACGCAAGCCGCGTGCGCCGGCTAAGCGCCTTTGATCGCGTCGTCCCTGATCTTCTGCAACTGGACGCGCGCTTGATGCAGCAGCTCGTTGAGCTCCCTGACGCCGGCATAGGCGTCGCCGTGCGTTTCGTCGGCCAGCCGGCGGCCCATTTCCTGGACGACGATCAGCAGGTCGGATAATTCGTCGATCGTTTCCCGCCGTTCACCTTCAATCGTTCCGTCTAACATGGCGATCCCCTCGGTCAGTGTCTGCGTACGCGGTGTCCTTAAATTCGGCGATGCTTTGTCACGCCCCCAGCGTAGCACGTCAGCGCCCCGCCACTCCAGCCCTCTTCAGCGCCCGGCGCCTACCAGCCGCAGCGCAGCACTTTCTCGGCCCAGAACAAGGTGGTGATGGTCTTGGCGTCGGTGATCTCGCCGTCGCGAACGGCCTGCACGGCGTCGTCGAGGCTCAGGTTGAAGACGTCGAGCAATTCGCCGTGGTCGAGCTGCTGCCCGCCCGCATCAAGCTGCAGACCGCGCGCCAGGAAGATCTCGATGCGCTCGTTCGAATAGCCGACGCAGGGGTGCATCACCCCGAGATAGCGCCACTCGCCGGCGCGGTAGCCGGTCTCCTCAAGTAACTCGCGCTTGGCCGTCTGCAGGATTTCTTCTCCCGGATCGATCTTGCCGGCGGGAAGCTCGAGCAGCGTTCGTTGCAGCGGGTAACGATACTGCCGCTCGAAAATCAGCTCGCCGCTGTCGAGCAGCGGAATGACGACCACCGCGCCCTGATGGACGACGTATTCGCGCGTCGCTTCGCTGCCGTCGGGCAGCCGGACGCGGTCGAGGCGAACTTCGAGAAGCTTGCCGTCGAACATCTGCGTGCTGTCGATCTGTTGCTCGTACAAATGCGCGTGCTGATCTTTCATACCCGACCCCCAAAAGAAAACGCCCCGACCGGCGGGGCGTTGATCGCTACAAAACCAATGGACTACAGCGAGCGCAGCAGCGCCACTGCGCACAGCGACATCAGCGTCTGCGGGAAGATGCCGATCGCGGCGACGGCCAGACCGTTGGCCGAGAGCAGCAGCTTGACGTCGAACGTCGCGTCGATGCGGTGGGCGTTGGCCGGTGGCGGCTCGAAGTACATCACCTTGACGACGCGCAGGTAGTAATACGCGCCGACCAAGGAAAAGAAGACGGCGGCGATCGCCAGCCACAGGTAACCGGCGGCGACGACCGCCTGCAGCACCGAGAACTTGGCGAAAAAGCCGACGAAGAACGGCACGCCGGCCATCGAAAACATCATCATCATCATCATCGCGGCAAACCACGGGCTGCGCTTGTTGAGCCCGGCGAAGTCGGAAATCTCGTCCGACTCGAAGCCGGCGCGCGAGAGCAGCATGATCATGCCGAAGGTGCCGGCGCTGGTCAGCACGTAGGTGATGACGTAGAACATCGACGAGCTGTAGGCGTTGATCGCGTAGCGCGCATCGCCGCCGATGACACCGGTGATCAGGCCGAGCAGCATGAAGCCCATGTGCGAGATCGCCGAATAGGCGAGCATGCGCTTGAGATTGGTCTGCGCGATCGCGCCGAAGTTGCCGATCGCCATCGACAGCACCGAGAGAATCATCAGCATCGCCTGCCAGTCGGCCGAGGCGACGATCAGGCCATTGACCAGCATGCGGATGACGATGGCGAAGGCGGCGAGCTTGGGCGCACTGCCGATGAACAGCGTCACCGCGGTCGGCGCGCCGTGATAGACGTCGGGAATCCACATGTGGAAGGGAACGACGCCGAGCTTGAAGCCGATACCGGCAACCAGGAAGACGATGCCGAAACCGAGGATGGTCTTGTTCGCCTGACCGTCAAACAGGCGCTCGGCGACCGCCGAAATATCGAGCGTTCCGGTCGCGCCGTAGATCATCGACATGCCGTAGAGCAGCAGACCCGAAGCGAGCGCGCCGAGGACGAAATACTTCATCGCCGCTTCGGTCGAAGCGACCGAGTCGCGGTTGAGCGCGACCATCGCGTAGAGCGCCAGCGACAAGAGCTCGATCCCGATGTAGATGGTCAGGAAATGATTGGCCGAAATCATCACCATCATTCCCAGCGTCGCGAACAGCGTCAGCGTGTAGAACTCGCCCTTGGCCATGTCGGGGCGCGCCTGGACGTAAGCGCGCGAGTAGAAGAGGACGACCATCACCGTGACGTAGAGCAGCTCCTTGAGCAGATCGCCCATCAGATCGCCGACGAACATGTTGTTGAACGTGTAGAAGGTCTGCCCGGTGCTGGTCAGCGCCGTCGCCACGATCGCCCCGACCAGCGTCAGCTGGGTCAACACGAAGGTCGTGGTGCGCTTCTTGTCCTTGACGAACAGGTCGACGATCATGATCAGACAGGTCATCGCCAGCAGGAAGATCTCCGCAACGGCGAGGCGGAGATCAGGCGGTACAAATTGCATTTCGGCAAGCGTCATAGCGGATACCAATTATAGGATCTTGCTTACGGCGATGTGACGCAGCAGCTCATTGACCGAACTGTGCATGACTTCCGTGAAGGGGAGCGGGTAAAGGCCCATGCCCAGTGCGCAAACGGCGAGCAGCGCCAGAATCAGGAACTCGCGGCCGTTGATGTCGGTGAGCTCGGCGACATGGTGATTGGCGACGGCACCGAAGACCACGCGCTTGTACATCCACAGCGTATAGGCGGCACCGACGATCAGCGTCGTCGCTGCCGTGAAGCCGACCCAGAAGTTGAACTTGACCGCCGCCATGATGATCATGAACTCGCCGACGAAGCCCGAAGTCGCCGGCAGCGCGGCGTTGGCCATGGCGAACAGCATGAAGAACGCGGCGAACTTGGGCATGGTGTTGACCACCCCGCCGTAGTCGGCAATCTTGCGCGAATGGACTCGGTCGTACATCACGCCGATGCAGTAGAACATCGCGCCGGCGACGAAACCGTGCGAAACCATCTGCATCAGCGCCCCTTCGACGCCAAGCACACTGCCGGCGCCCAGTGCACCGGCCTCGGTCGGCGCGCCGAACATGAAGAAGCCGAGCGTCACGAAACCCATGTGCGCGATCGACGAGTAGGCGACCAGCTTTTTCATGTCTTCCTGGACCAATGCCACCAAGCCGATATAGACGATGGCGATCAGCGACAGCGCGACCATCAGTCCCGAGAGTTCATGCGCGGCGTCGGGCGCGATCGGCAGCGAAAACCGCAGGAAGCCGTAGGCGCCGAGCTTCAGAGCGATCGCCGCAAGAACGATCGAGCCGCCGGTCGGCGCTTCGACGTGCGCGTCGGGCAGCCAGGTATGCACCGGCCACATCGGCACCTTGACTGCGAAGGCGATCAAGGACGCGAGGAAGATCCACATCTGCGCGACCATCGGGATCGGCATCTTGTGCCAGTCGAGAATCGAGAAGCTGCCGCCCGACTGGACGAAGAGATAGATCAGCGAGATCAGGAACAGCAATGATCCCATCAGCGTAAACAGGAAGAACTTGAACGCCGCATAGACGCGCCGCGGTCCGCCCCAGACACCGATGATCAGGTACAGAGGAATCAGCGACGCTTCGAAGAAGACGTAGAACAGCATCGCATCGAGCGACGCGAAGATGCCGTTGAGCAGCCCCGACATGATCAGGAAAGCGGCGTTGTACTGCGCCACCCGGCTGCTGATCACCTGCCAGCCGGCGAGAACGACGATCACCGTGATGAAACTGTTGAGGATCAGGAACAGCATCGAGATGCCGTCGACGCCCAGGCTGTAGTTGATGTTGAAACGCGGAATCCACGGCGACAGCTCGACGAACTGCATCGCCGGCGTCGTCACGTCAAAACCGGTGTAAAGCGGAATGGTGACCAGCAGTCCGGCCAGCGAACCGAGCAAGGCGAGCATCCGCGCCAAGGGCGCATTGCGATCCGACCCGGTGGCCAGCACGATCAGGCCGGCGAGGATCGGAACCCAGATGGCGTAGGAGAGAAGCGGTGTACCTGACATATCGTTCCCAGTCTCTTAATACAGTTCAGGCGCGCATGAGCCAGAATGAAAGCAGCGCACAGACACCAAAAATCATCGTGAAGGCGTAGTGATAGATGTGGCCCGACTGGAAAAGACGCGCCAGCATCGAGATGAGTCCAACCACCCGCACGGCGCCGCCGACGATCAACCCGTCGATCACCCCTTCGTCGCCGCCCTTCCACAAGCCGCGGCCGAGCAGGCGAGCGCCGCCGCACACCACCACCTCGTTGAACTTGTCGAAGTAGTACTTGTTTTCAAGCAAAGTATTGAGCGGACCGCAAGCCGCCTTGATCGCCGTCGGAATCGACGGACGCTTGAGATAGAAGAACCACGACAGCACGACGCCGGCCAAGGCCAGCCAGAACACCGGCGAAGTCGCGGCGTGCATGGCCATGGCGAAGGCGCCGTGGAACTCGCTGGCCAGCTCTTCCATCACCGGATGCGCTTCGTGGTTGATATAGATCGCGCCCTTGAAGAAATCGCCGTAGAGCATCGGCTCGATGGTGAGGTAGCCGATCACCACCGACGGGATCGCCAGCAACACCAGCGGCAGCGTCACCACCCACGGCGTTTCGTGCGGCTTTTGTCCCGGCGCCAGGCCGTGATGTTCTTCATGCACCGCGTGCGCATCATCGGCTGCGTGATGATCGTCGTGCGCGGCGTCATGTGCAGCAGCGTCATGCTTGGCATGCGCGTCGTGAGTCGCCTCATGCGCCTTGCCGAAGCGCTCCTCGCCGTGGAAGACCAGGAAGTACATGCGGAAAGAATAGAACGCGGTGATGAAGACGCCGGCCATCACCGAGAAATAGGCGAAGCCCGAGCCGGTGATGTGCGACAGCGAAACCGCTTCGATGATCGAGTCCTTCGAGTAGAAACCGGCGAAGAACGGCGTTCCGATCAGCGCCAGCGAGCCGATCAGCGAGGTGATCCAGGTGATCGGCATGTACTTGCGCAGGCCGCCCATGTTGCGGATGTCCTGGTCGTGGTGCATGCCGATGATCACCGAACCGGCGCCGAGGAACAGCAGCGCCTTGAAGAAAGCGTGCGTCATCAGGTGGAAGATCGCCACCGAATACGCCGAGGCGCCGAGCGCGACGGTCATGTAGCCGAGCTGCGAGAGCGTCGAATAGGCCACGACGCGCTTGATGTCGTTTTGGATGACGCCCAGGAAGCCCATGAACAGCGCGGTGATCGAACCGATGATGATGACGAACGACAAGGCCGTATCGGAAAGCTCGAAGAGCGGCGACATACGCGCGACCATGAAGATGCCGGCGGTGACCATGGTCGCCGCGTGGATCAGCGCCGAGATCGGCGTCGGGCCTTCCATCGAATCGGGCAGCCAGACGTGCAACGGAACCTGTGCCGACTTGCCCATGGCGCCGACGAACAGCAGAATGCAGGTGGCGCTCATCAGCGACACCGCGGTGCAGTCGGCGCCGAACAGCGAGATCGTCGCGTCGGCGAGCGCCGGGGCGTTTTCGAAAACGGTCTTGTAATCGAGCGAGCCGAAGTTGGCGAGCACTAGGCCGATGCCGAGCAGGAAGCCGAAGTCGCCGACGCGGTTGACCAGGAAGGCCTTCATATTGGCCAGGATCGCCGTCGGCCGCGTGTACCAGAAACCGATCAACAGGTAGGAGATCAGGCCGACCGCCTCCCAGCCGAAGAACAGCTGAACGAAGTTGTTGCTCATCACCAACATCAGCATCGAGAAGGTGAACAAGGCAATGTAGCTGAAGAAGCGGTTGTAGCCCGCGTCGTCCTGCATGTAGCCGATGGTGTAGATATGCACCATCAGGGAAACGAAGGTGACGACCAGCATCATGGTGACCGTCAATTGGTCGATCAGGAAGCCGACCTCGAAAGTGTAGTCGCCCGATGCCAGCCACTGATAGACGGAGCCGTTGAAGGTGTTGCCGGCGCGCACGTCGAGGAAGATGAAGAGCGAGGCGACAAAGGCGATGGCGACGCCCGAAATCGCCGCGGTGTGCGCTACCCAACGCGGTATCACGCGGCAGAAAAGGCCGGCGATCGCCGCCCCGACCAGGGGCGCCAGCGGAACCAGCAGGTAGAGTGATTGCATTTCCATGTTAACCCTTCAGGCTGTCCAGATCATCCACGTGGATGGTCTTCAGGTTACGGAACAGCACGACGAGAATCGCCAGACCGATCGCCGATTCGGCGGCAGCAACGGTCAGAATGAAGAAGACGAAAATCTGTCCGGCCAGGTCCTGCATGTAATGCGAAAAGGCGATGAAGTTCATGTTCACCGCGAGCAGCATCAGTTCGATCGACATCAGGATGATGATCAGATTCTTCCGGTTGAGGAAGATGCCGACGATACTGATGGCAAACAGAATCGCGCCTAATACCAAAAAATGGGACAGTGTAAGCAAGGTGCCTCCCTGATTCCTTCTACAAATGGCAGCGCCAGGCGGTGCCACGTCGTGTTCTTGATTCTTGATTACTCATCAACCTACCCGAGCCAGCGACTTCAGTCGCGCGACTCGGCAGGCATCTTCAACACCCGCACGCGATCCTTGGCCTTGACGAAAACCTGCTGCCCGGGACTGACCGACTTGGTCTTGCGCTTGCCGCGCAGCGTCAGCGCCGCGGCGGCGACGATGCCGACCAGCAGGATCACCGAAGCGAGTTCGAACGGATAGACGTAATCGGTAAAGAGCACGCGGCCGACCGCCTTGACGTTGCTGTAGTCGCCAGGCGTCTGCGGCACATTGCTCTCGAACAGGTCGTAGAAGCTGCCGACCAGCACCAGGCTCATCTCGGCGGCCATCAGCAGCGCGACGACCGCGCCCAGCGGCAGGTAGCTCCAGAAGCCTTCGCGCAAGCGGTCGAGGTTGATGTCGAGCATCATCACGACGAACAGGAAAAGCACCATCACCGCACCGACATAGACGAGCACCAGCGCGATCGCCAGGAATTCGGCCTGCAACAGGATCCACACGCCGCTCGCGCTGAAGAACGCGAGCACCAGATGCAGCGCGGCGTGCACCGGGTTGCGCAGCGTCACCACGCGCAGACTGGCATAAACCAGGATGGTGGATAGGAAGTAAAAAACGAAGGTCTTGAATTCCATCGTATCGGCGCCTGTTAGCGGTATTTCGCGTCAAGTTGGCGGTCTTCGGCGATCTCTTGTTCATAGCGATCGCCGTTGGCCAGCAACATCGGCTTGGTAAAGTAAAGGTCGCCACGTTTCTCGCCGTGGTACTCGAAAACGCGGGTCTCGACGATCGCATCGACCGGGCACGCTTCCTCGCAGAAGCCGCAGAAGATGCATTTATTCAGATCGATGTCGTAGCGCGTCGTTCGCCTGGATCCGTCGTCGCGCTCGGCCGATTCGATGACGATCGCCATCGCCGGACAAACCGCCTCGCACAGCTTGCAGGCGATGCAGCGCTCTTCGCCGTTGGGATAGCGGCGCAGCGCGTGCAGACCGCGGAAACGGAAGCTCTGCGGCGTTTTTTCCTCGGGATACTGAACGGTGATCTTGCGCGCGAACATGTGCCGCCCGGTCACCGACATTCCCTTGAACAGTTCCTTGAGCAGGAGGCTGTTGAAAATCTCTTTCATCGAACCCATGACTAGCCCCTCACTTCCAGATATTCCAAGGCGACATCATCCAGCAACCGACAACCACCAGCCAGATAAGACACACGGGGATGAACACTTTCCAACCGAGCCGCATGATCTGGTCGTAGCGATAACGCGGGAAGGTGGCACGGATCCAGAAGAAGAAAAATACGAATGCGCCGATCTTGGCGAACAACCAGAAGATGCTGTCGGGCAGGAAACTCACCGGCGACAACCAGCCGCCGAGGAACAGCGTCGAGATCAAGGTCGAGCACATCAGCATCGCCGAGTATTCGGCGAGTTGGAAGACGGCGAAAGCCATCCCCGAATATTCGACGTGGTAGCCGACGATTTCCGATTCGCCTTCGGCCATGTCGAACGGCGCGCGGTTGGTTTCGGCGACGCTCGAGACGACATAAACGACAAACATCGGCAGCAGGCACAGCCAGTTCCAGGAGAGGAAAGTCAGCCCCATGTCGGCGAAACGCCCCTGCCCCTGCGCCTTGACGATGTCGCCGAGATTCAGGCTGTTGGAGACCATCACCACGACGACCAGCGCGAGACCCATCGCGACTTCGTAAGAGATCAACTGCGCGGCCGAACGCATGCCGCCGAGAAACGCATACTTGGAGTTCGATGCCCAACCGGCCAGGATGATGCCATAGACGCCCATCGACGTCACCGCAAGGATGTAGAGCAGGCTGGCATTGACGTTGGCGACGATCATCACGTCGTTGAACGGGATCACCGCCCAGGCGACCAAAGCGGGTCCGAAGGCGAGCACCGGCGCGAGCAGAAAAACGACCTGGTCGGCGCCGCTCGGGATCACGACTTCCTTGAGCATCAGCTTGAGGCCGTCGGCCAGCGGCTGGATCAGCCCCCACGGACCGACGCGGTTCGGGCCGATGCGCACCTGCATCCAGCCAATCACCTTGCGTTCCCAGAACGTCGTGTAGGCGACGATGCCGAGCAGCGGCAGAATGATCAGCATGACCTTGATCACCGTCCACACCACGGTCACGATATCCGGCCACAGCGCGCCGAAGAAGTCCTGCCCCAACTGCATCAGCATGTTGAAATACGGGATCAGAAAGCCCGGCAGCAGTTGCTGCAGCGTCTCAACCATCATGCACGCTCCACGTTAATCGTACCGAACATGTCAGCGAGCGCAGCCGTCGTGGCGTGTGCCGCCGCCACCCGCACGCAACCCATCGGCACGGACTCGTCCGCCCGGGCGGTCAGCAGCGCTTCGCCCTGCCCCTGCCTGACTCGTACTTGAGAACCTTCGGCGATGCCAAGCTGCGCCAGCGTCGAAGCATTCAGCCGCGCGCTCGGCGCCTGTGCGTCGCGCGTCTTCTGCAGCGCTTCGCTGCGCCGCACCAGCGGATCGGCGAAGTATATCGGCACCTCGGCAATTCTTTGCAAACCACCGGCCGCTGCGCTAAGAGAGAAGGCGACGCCGTCGATGGCGTTGCTGAGACCGCCGACAAATTCGCTGTCCGGCGCGACGATTTCGTCGCGCACCTGTTCGCTCGATTCGTAATCGAAACCGGCAAGGCCCAGCACGTTGCCCAGCACGCGCAACACCTTCCAGCCCGGACGCGCCTCGCCCAGCGGACGAACGACGCCGTTGAAACTCTGCACGCGGCCCTCGCAATTGACGAAGGTCCCCGACGTCTCGGTAAATGGCGCCGTCGGCAGCAGCACGTCGGCGTAGTCGAGCGCGGCCTGGTGCTTGAACGGCGTCAGCATGACGACGAGCGCCGCCTGCTTGAGCGCGGCGATCGCCTGCTGCGGATTATGGCAGTCGAGCTCGGGTTCGACGCCGAGCAGCACATAGCCCTGACGCGGCTTTTCGAACATTTCGTAGGCGTTGAGCGCGGTCGCATCAGGCAAAGCCTTGGCGACGTAGCCACCGACGCTGTTGGCCGCATCCCCGATGAAACCGAGACGCCCACCAGTGAGCCGCGCAAGTTCGGCGGCCAATGCATGCAGCTGGGCGGCTTGCGCGCTTTGCTCGGCGACGTTGCCGAGCACAATCGCGCGCTGCTCGCCCGCGCACAGGCTCTCGGCGATCGCCTGGCTGGTCGCGCAAGGCGTGAGCGCCTCGAGACCGGCCGGACAGACTTCATTCTTGAGCGCCGCCGCGGCCTTGACGACACCCGCCAAGGCGTTGGCCAGTTGATCGGGAGCGACCGTGAGCTGGCCGTGCAGGTTGATCAGCGGATCGTCGCCGGTCACCGAGATCAGGCTCACCTGACCCGATTTCTTGGCCAGCTGGCGCAGACGCTGGGCGAACAGCGGGTGATCCTTGCGCAGGAAACTGCCGACCACCAGCGCCGCGTCGAGATCCTTGATCTCGGAAAGTTTGAGTCCCAGCCAAGGCGTTCCGGCGAGCTTGCCGTCAGCCGAAAAATCGCGGCGACGGTTACGAAAATCGACGCTGCCCGAACCGAGTCCGCGCGTGAGCTTCTGCAGCAGATGGAGTTCCTCAAGCGTCGAATGCGCCGAGCCGAGCGCAGCGATCGCTTCGCCGCCGTGCGTCTTGGCGATGTCCTTGAGCGCGTGCGAGACGTAGTCGAGCGCGACGTTCCAGTCGACTTCGCGCAGCGCGCCGTCGACGCGGATCATCGGCTTTTGCAGGCGCTCGGAGGAATTGAGTCCTTCGTACGAGAAGCGCTCCTTGTCGGAGATCCAGCATTCGTTGACCGCTTCGTTCTCGCGCGGCAAAACGCGCATCACGCGGTTGCCCTTGACCTGGATGGTGAGGTTGGCACCGAGACTGTCGTGCGGGCTGACCGACTTGCGCCGCGACAACTCCCAGCTGCGCGCCGAATAGCGGAAAGGCTTCGAAGTCAGCGCACCGACCGGGCACAGGTCGATCATGTTGCCCGAGAGCTCGGAATCGACGCTGCGGCCGACGAAGGTTTGAATCTCCGAATGCATGTTGCGGTTGGCCATACCGAGTTCCATGACGCCGGCAATTTCCTGACCGAAGCGAACGCAACGCGTGCAATGGATGCAACGCGACATTTCCTGCATCGAAACGAGCGGACCGACATCTTTGTGGAACACCACACGCTTGGCTTCCTGGTAACGCGATGCACTGCTGCCGTAACCAACCGCCAGATCCTGCAGCTGGCACTCGCCGCCCTGGTCGCAGATCGGACAATCGAGCGGGTGATTGATGAGCAGGAACTCCATCACGCCCTTCTGGGCGTTGACCGCCATTTCCGAGTGCGTGAAGACCTTCATTCCGGCCGTTACCGGCGTCGCGCAGGCCGGCATCGGCTTGGGCGCCTTCTCGACCTGCACCAGACACATGCGGCAGTTGGCGGCGATCGAAAGCTTCTTGTGGTAGCAGAAATGGGGGATGTACGCGCCAACCAGCTCGGCAGCGTCCATGATCGTGCTGCCTGCAGGCACCTGCGCCGGTTTGCCGTCGATTTCAATATCTAGCATATCGCTTGCCTTAGACCGTTGCCTTGAAGAAGCCGCTGCCAGCGCGCTGCACATCGGGCGGCACCAGGCACTTCTTGTGTTCAATGTGGTAAGCGAACTCGTCGCGGAAATGCTTGACGAAGCTCTGCACCGGCATCGATGCGGCGTCGCCGAGCGCGCAGATGGTGCGGCCCATGATGTTGGTGGTGATGCTGCCGAGCAGATCGAGATCGTCGGCGCGTCCCTGCCCTTGTTCGATGCGATGGACGATCTTGTAGAGCCAGTTGGTGCCTTCGCGGCAAGGCGTACATTGGCCGCACGACTCTTCGTAGTAGAAGAACGAGAGTCGCTCAAGCGCGCGGACCATGCAGGTCGTCTCGTCCATCACGATCACCGCACCGGAACCGAGCATCGATCCAGCCTTGCTGATCGAATCGTAGTCCATCGTGCAGTCCATCATGATGCTGCCGGGCAGCACCGGTGACGACGAACCGCCGGGGATGCAGGCCTTGAGCGCGCGACCGCCGCGCATTCCGCCGGCCATTTCGAGCAGCGTCGAAAACGGCGTACCGAGCGGAATTTCGTAGTTGCCCGGTTTATTGACGTGACCCGAAACCGAAAAGAGCTTGGTGCCGCCGTTGTTGGCCTTGCCCGCTTCGAGGTAGGCGTCGGCGCCGCCGTTGATGATCAGCGGTACGGCAGCGAAAGTCTCGGTGTTGTTGATCGTCGTCGGCTTGCCATAGAGCCCGTAGCTCGCCGGGAAAGGCGGCTTGAAGCGCGGCTGGCCCTTCTTGCCTTCGATCGACTCGAGCAGCGCAGTTTCTTCGCCGCAGATGTACGCGCCAAAACCGTGGTGCGCGAAAAGCTCGAAATCAAACCCCGAGCCGACGATGTTCTTGCCCAGGAAACCGGCGGCGCGCGCTTCGGCGAGCGCCTCTTCGAAGCGCAGATAGACTTCCCAGACTTCGCCGTGAATGTAGTTGTAACCGCGCGCGGCGCCCATCGCGTAACCGGCGATGATCATTCCCTCGATCACCGCATGCGGGTTGAAGAGCAGGATGTCGCGGTCCTTGAACGTCCCCGGCTCGCCTTCGTCGGAATTGCAGACGACGTACTTGTCGCCGGGAAAGGCACGCGGCATGAAGCTCCATTTGAGACCGGTCGGAAAACCGGCGCCGCCGCGACCGCGCAGCACTGACTTCTTGACCACGCCGATCACGTCGTCCTGCGTCATTTTCTCGCCGGCCAGCACCTTGTTGAGCGCCGTATAGCCGCCGCGCTTGACGTAGTCGGCGAGATGCCAGGCCTTGTCGCCGTCGAGCCCGACAGTGAGCATCGGGTTGAGTGCACCGAGGATCGCCATTATTCGAACTCCGCCAGCAGTTTGTCGATTTGCTCGGGCAGCATCGAGCTGCACATGCGGCGGTTATTGACCAGCATCACCGGCGCATCGCCGCAGGCGCCCATACACTCGCCTTGCTTGAGCGTGAACTTGCCGTCGGCGGTCGTCTCGTTGAAGTCGATGCCGAGTTTCTGCTTGAGGTACTCGCCGGCATCGACGCCGCCCGAGAGCATGCACGGCAGGTTGGTGCACACCGTGAGCTTGTATTTGCCGACCGGCTTCAAGTCGTACATGTTGTAGAAACTGGCGACCTCGTAGGCGGCCATCGGCGCCATGCCGAGATAATTGGCGACAGCTTCGATCCCTTCCGGGGACAACCAGCCCTGCTGTTCCTGGGCAATGGCCAGCGCCGCCATGATCGCCGACTGTTTCTGCTCGGGCGGATACTTGGCGATCTCGCGATCGATTCTCTTGAGGGATTCTGGTGTCAGCATTAGCGGTCAATCTCGCCAAAAACGATGTCTATTGTGCCGACCATCGTTACCACGTCGGCAATCATGTGGCCACGCGTCAGCTCGTTCATCGCCGACAGATGGACTAAACCGGGCGAACGGATCTTGAGGCGATACGGCTTGTTGGCGCCGTCCGATATCGCGTAGATGCCAAACTCGCCCTTGGGGTGCTCGACCGCCGAATAGACCTGGCCTTCGGGAACGTGAATCCCTTCGGTACACAGCTTGAAGTGATGGATCAACTCTTCCATGTTCGACTTCATGTTGGCGCGCGGCGGCGAGGCGACCTTGTAATTGTCGGTGATCACCGGACCCGGATTGACTCGCAGCCAATCGACGCACTGCTGGACGAGGCGCGTCGACTGACGCAGCTCCTCGACGCGAACCAGGTAACGGTCGTAACAATCGCCGGTGACGCCGACCGGGATGTCGAAATCGAGACGGTCATAGACTTCGTAGGGCTGCTTCTTGCGCAGATCCCAGGCGATCCCCGAGCCGCGCAGCATCGGACCGGTAAAGCCGAGCTGCAGCGCGCGTTCGGGCGTGACGATGCCGACATTGACCAGCCGCTGTTTCCAGATGCGGTTGTCGGTGAGCAGCGTTTCGTATTCGTCGATCAAGGTCGGGAAACGCTTGACGAAGTCGTCGATGAAGTCGAGCAAGGAGCCGCTGCGCGCCGCGTTGATTTTCTTGAGCTCGGCGGCGTTCTTAAACTTGGATGGCTTGTACTGCGGCATGCTGTCGGGCAGGTCGCGATAGACGCCGCCCGGACGATAGTACGAAGCGTGCCAGCGCGAGCCGGAAACGGCTTCGTAGCAATCGACCAGATCCTCGCGGTCGCGCATCGCGTAGAGCATCATCGTCATCGCGCCGACGTCGAGCCCATGCGCGCCGATCCACAGCAGGTGGTTGAGGATGCGGGTGATTTCGTCGAACATCACGCGGATGTACTGGGCGCGAATCGGCACCTCGATGCCGAGCAGTTTCTCGACCGCCAGGCAATAGCCGTGCTCGTTGCACATCATCGACATGTAGTCGAGGCGGTCCATATACGGCACCGACTGCACCCAGGTCTTGGTTTCGGCGAGCTTCTCGGTGGCCCGGTGCAGCATGCCGATGTGCGGGTCGGCGCGCATCACGACTTCGCCGTCGAGTTCGAGAACCATGCGCAACACACCGTGCGCGGCCGGGTGCTGCGGCCCGAAATTGAGCGTGTAATTCTGGATATCAGGCATTGTCGGCGTCCCCGTAGCTCGCTTCGCGAACGATTCGCGGCGTCACTTCGCGCGGCTCGATGGTCACCGGCTGATAAATCACTCGCTTCTGATCGGGGTCGTAACGCATCTCGACATAACCTGAAATCGGAAAATCCTTGCGGAAGGGATGGCCGATGAAACCGTAGTCGGTGAGCAGGCGGCGCAGATCGTTGTGCCCCGGGAACACGATGCCGTAGAGGTCGAAGGCTTCGCGCTCGAACCAGTTAACCGAATTCCAGATCGAAACGACCGAGGGGACCGACGGAAAATTGTCGTCGGCGGCAAAGCAGCGGACACGCAAACGCCAGTTGTTGGCGATCGAAATCAGGTGGCTGACCGCGGCAAAGCGCTTGCCAGACCACTGCGCATACGTCGAGTAATCGACGCCGCACAGATCCATCAATTGCTCGAAGCGCAACTCGGGTTCGTCGCGCAGCATCGTCATCACGGCCAGATAGTCGGCCGCATCGACATCGATGGTGATTTCGCCCAGGGCGACTTGCTGCGAACGGATTTGCTCTCCGAGATGTTTTTGCAGGTTCTGGCTAAGCACTTCAAGCTTGGCGGACATTGTCAAAACTCCGGACTCTCGGTTGAACTAGCGGGCGATGGTGCTGGTGCGGCGAATCTTGTTCTGTAGCTGGATCAGGCCGTAGATCAGCGCCTCGGCGGTCGGCGGGCAACCGGGAACGTAAATATCGACGGGGACGATGCGGTCGCAACCGCGGACAACCGAATACGAATAGTGGTAGTAGCCGCCGCCGTTGGCGCACGAGCCCATCGAAATCACCCAGCGCGGCTCGGCCATCTGGTCGTAAACCTTGCGCAGTGCCGGTGCCATCTTGTTGCACAGCGTCCCGGCGACGATCATCACGTCGGACTGGCGCGGACTGGGGCGAAAAACGATGCCGAAGCGATCGAGATCGTAGCGCGAACAGCCGGCGTGGATCATCTCGATTGCGCAGCAGGCCAGGCCAAAGCTCATCGGCCACATCGAACCGGTGCGCATGTAGTTGATCAGCTTGTCAGCTGTCGTGGTGACGAAGCCTTCCTGGAGAATGCCATCAATACCCATCGTTCACTCCCAATCCAGCGCGCCCTTGGCCCAGGCATAGACATAGCCGACGACCAGAATGGCAATGAAAACCAGCATTTCGACAAAGCCAAACCATTTGATCGAATCGGTGTGCACGATCTCGCTGAAGATCGTTGCCCACGGCACGAGGAAGGCGACTTCGAGATCGAACAGGATGAACAGGATGGCGATCAGGTAATACCGCACGTCGAATTTCATGCGGGCGTCTTCGAAGGCCTCGAAGCCGCATTCGTAGGGCGAGAGCTTTTCGCTGTCGGGCCGGTGGGGCGCCACGACCATACCGGTGATGACCGGCGCGATACCGAAAACGACGCCAATCAGGACGAAGACAAATACAGGGAAATAGTTTTCCAGCATGATCCGCCACGCTATCGCTTAAATTCAGATCAGAGCCACCCTTGCTGGACAACTCCACTTGGTGCCGACGATGAGACTCGAACTCATACGACCGAAGTCACTACCCCCTCAAGATAGCGTGTCTACCAATTTCACCACGTCGGCACTGCTTGTCATACGGCGGGGATTTCAACGAGGGAAAAACCAATCCCCACCGCTTTCCTGCAATCGTTTTACTTTGGAATATCCTTCGTCTTCGAGCCAGAATCCACCGGGCTTCCGGACTTGTCAGCACCAGCCGCAGCGGGCGTTGAAACAGGCTGCGATGTTACCGCATCCTGCATCACACTGCCAGACGTTTTTGGCTTGTTCGACGCGATATAAGCCAAAGAAAGACTGGTCACGAAGAACACGGCGGCCAGCACTGAGGTCGTCCGGCTCAGGAAATTGGCCGAACCGGTCGCGCCGAACAGACTGCCCGACGCGCCGCTGCCGAAAGCCGCACCCATGTCGGCGCCCTTGCCGTGTTGAACAAGAACCAGACCGATGACACCGATCGCCGCCAGGATATGGACCAGCAAAACTGTAGAAAACAGATATTCCATGTTGCCTCTTTATTGAACTGCGGCGCGACAAATCGCCAGGAAGTCGGCAGCGACCAGTGCTGCACCGCCGATCAGGCCGCCGTCGATATCCGGCATGCCAAGCAACTCGACCGCATTGCCCGGCTTCATGCTGCCGCCGTAGAGAATTTGCAGGCCCTCGGCGACCTTGGCGTCGGCGCGAGCGATCTGCGCGCGAATCGCGGCATGCACTTCCTGCGCCTGCGCGGCGGTCGCCGTACGACCAGTACCAATGGCCCACACCGGCTCGTAGGCAACGACGGCGTCAGCGAACGCGGCGACGCCGACGCGCTTCAAGACCGCTTCGATTTGCGCCGAAACGACGTCGATGGTCTGCCCGGCATCACGCTGCGCCAGCGTTTCGCCGACACAGAGCACGGGACGCAAACCGGCAGCCAGCGCTGCGGCAAACTTTTCGGCGACCAGCGCATCGGTCTCGCCGTAGATCGCACGACGCTCGGAGTGGCCGACCAGCACGTATTTACAGGCAAAATCGTTGAGCATTGCGGCGCTGACTTCGCCGGTGAAGGCGCCCTGCGGCTGCTCGCTGAGGTTCTGCGCGCCCCACGCGACGGGGGTTCCGGTCAGCACCGACTGCGCCTGCGCAAGATAAGGAAAAGGAACGCAAACCGCGACGCTCATGCCCTTGAGGTCAGCGACACCGGCCAGCACGCCCTGCAGCAATTGCAGATTGGCTTTCAACCCGCCGTGCATTTTCCAGTTACCGGCTACGAGCTTTTGGCGCATGACATACCCCGCGAAAAAGGGCGCATTATAGTCAAAACAAGGCCCTTTGGTCAATAACAAGCCGGTGCCAGGTTTTCCGAAGGCATAAAAAAGCGACCGCTTTGAGGCCGCCGCCGCTGCGCAACAACGAATGGATACAAGCGCTTCGGCTAGCCGAAACGACCGGTAATATAGTCCTCGGTCTCCTTGCGCTTGGGCTTGATGAAAATCTGGTCGGTGACGCCAAACTCGACCATCTCGCCGATGTACATGTACGCCGTATAGTCGGAGATGCGCGCCGCCTGCTGCATGTTGTGGGTAACGATCAGGATCGTGACCTTTTCCTTGAGCTCGCTGATCAGTTCCTCGATGCTCGCCGTGGCGATCGGGTCGAGCGCCGAGGTCGGCTCGTCGAACAGCATCAGCTCGGGATCGGTCGCCAGCGCGCGCGCAATGCACAGGCGCTGCTGCTGGCCGCCCGACAGGTTGGCGCCGAGTTCCTTGAGCCTATCCTTGACCTCACCCCATAGCGCCGCGCCGCGCAGCGCGGCTTCGACCTTGTCGTCGATCACCGAACGCGCGCTCTCGCCACGCACGCGCAGGCCGTAGGCGACGTTCTCGTAGATCGACTTGGGAAAGGGGTTGGGTTTCTGGAAAACCATGCTGATGCGCATGCGAACTTCGATCGGATCGACTTTTTTCGACAAGAGGTCGGTGTGATCGGGATGGAAATCGATCGCCCCCTCGTAGCGATTACCGGGATAAAGGTCGTGCATGCGGTTGAAGCAGCGCAGATAAGTCGATTTTCCGCAGCCCGACGGGCCGATCAGCGAGGTCACCTTCTTCTCGTAGATCGGCATGTTGATATTCTTGAGCGCCTGGAAGTTGCCGTAATAGAAGGAAAGGTTACGGGCTTCGGCCTTGAGCGGCGCTTCGTTGGTTATCGAATTCATTGAATTTGCCTTCTTACCACTTGATGTTCTTGCGTAGCCGATAGCGCAGCCAGATCGCCAGACCGTTCATGGTCAGCGTCATCAGCACCAGGATGAAACCGGCTGCCGCCGCATTGTTGAGAAAAGCCGCTTCGGGGCGCGACGTCCAGTTGAACATCTGGATCGGCATCACCGTGAAGGGAGCGAACAACCAGTCGAACAGACCCGCCGGCGGTTCGCCGGTAAACGGCGCGGTCGGCAGGAAAGCGATGAAGGTCAGCGCACCGACGGTGATGATCGGCGCCGTTTCGCCGATGGCGCGCGCCATGCCGATGATCACGCCGGTCAGGATGCCAGCGCTGGCGTAAGGTACGATGTGATCGCTGACTACCTGCCAGGTCGTCGCACCGCAGGCATAGGCGCCCTCGCGGATGATCTGCGGGATACCGCGAATGGCCTCGCGGGTAGCGACGATGACCACCGGCAGGATCAGCAGCGCGAGCGTCAGGCCGGCGGTCAGGATGCTTTGGCCGAGCCCAAACGTATAGACGAAGAGGCCGAGCGCCAGCAGACCGTAAATGATCGACGGCACGCCGGCGAGGTTGGAGACGTTGATCTCGATGATGTCGGTAACCCAGTTCTTCGGCGCGTATTCTTCGAGATAGACGCCGGCGGCAACGCCAAGCGGCACGGCGGCGAACGCGGTAACGACCATCACCAGCACCGAACCGACCCACGCCGAAAGGATCCCGGCGTTGGCCGCACGGCGCGACGGAAACGACGTCAGGAACTCGACGTTGATTCGCGCCAGGCCATTGACCGCCATGTCGGAAAAGAGCGCGACAAAGGTCATCAGGCCGAGCATCAACGCGAGGATGCCGAGCACGCCGAACAGGTAGTCCCAACGCTTGTGTGCGACGATCATCGAGCGCAGGTTCTGCAATTCCTGTTGATTCATCTTAGTAGGCCTCGCGGTACTTCTTGCGCATGTAAAAGCCGATCAGATTGAAGACCAGCGTCAGCAGCATCAGCATCAATCCGGCCGCGAAGATCGTCTGATAGCCGATGCTGCCGTGCGGCAGATCGCCGAGCGCGACCTGGACGATGAACGAGGTGATCGTCGCGCCGGGCTGCGCCGGATTGAAGGTCAGATTGGGCTGCATGCCGCCGGCCACGGCCAGGATCATCGTCTCGCCGACGGCGCGCGAAATGCCCAGGATATAAGCCGAGGCGATCCCCGAAATGGCCGACGGAACGACCACCCGCAAAGCGGTCTGCAAACGCGTCGCGCCGGTCGCGTAAGAGCCTTCGCGCAGCGCCATCGGCACCGCGCGCATGGCATCCTCGGAGAGCGAGGCGACGTAGGGAATGATCATGATGCCCATGACGATCCCCGCCGACAGCAGATTGAACCCGGGCAGATCCGGATAGATCTTCTGCAGCAGCGGCGTCAGGAAGAGCAGCGCGAAGTAGCCGTAGATGATCGTCGGAATTCCGCCGAGCAACTCGAGAAACGGCTTGGCCACCTCGCGCACCGAAAACGGCGCGAACTCGGAAAGATAGATCGCGATCAGCGTTCCGAGCGGGATCGCCACCAGCACCGCGACCGCCGAGCTGGTGATCGTCCCCGAGAGCAGCACCATGATGCCGTAATGGGCGTCGTCAAAGAGCGGCGTCCACTGCGTATCGAACAGGAAATCGGTGAGCGGGACATGCTGGAAAAAAACCCAGGACTCGCTGACCAGAATGTAGACGATCGCCGTCGTCGTAAAGACCGAGACAAAAGCGGCAAGAAAGAGGACCGCTTCGATCACCCTTTCCTTGAAATGGCGGGTAAGGTCCTTTTTTAGTCGGTCACTGGGTTCGGACATGACATCTTGCCTTCCGGCTGTCGCTGCGTATGAATTCACCAACAAGTTCCTCAAGTCTATCCTGAAACAAGGCGTCAAAACCCCCGGCCAAGCCGGGGGAGGCACTTAAGGGGGCTTACTTGGCTTCGAGCTTCATCAACTGTTCAATGGTGATGCCGACCTTGTTCTCGCCGCCGAACTTGGTGCCTTTGGCGCGCTTGGCGAACTGCTCAAGATTGTAAGTGTAGGCCTTGGCCGGCAAGGGAACGATCTTGACTTCCTTGACCAGTTTCTCGCCGCTCTTCATGTAGTACTCGACGAACTCTTTGACTTCGGGCTTCTCGGCCGACTTGGCATTGACGTAGACGAAGATCGGTCGCGCCAGCGGCTGATAGGTGCCGTCGATCACGGCCTGTAGCGACGGAGCGACCGCCGGCTTGCCTGGCGCCGCGATGACGGCGACGGCAGCCAGCTTGTCCTTGTTCTCGACATAGTACGAGAAGCCGAAATAACCCAGGCCGCCGACGTCGCGCGAGACGCCCTGGACCAGCACGTTGTCGTCCTCGGACGCGGTGAAATCGCCGCGCGTCGCCTTGGCCTTGCCGTTGATCGCCTCGGTGAAGTACTCGAACGTCCCCGAATCGGCGCCCGGACCGTAGAGCTTGATCGGACGATCGGGCCACGCCGGGTTGACCTGCTTCCAGCTGGTGATCTTGCCCTGCGCCGCCGGCTCCCAAATCGCCTTGAGTTCGGCGACCGTCATGTTCTTGGCCCAATCGTTCTTGGGGTGGATGACGACCGTCAGCGCGTCGTAAGCGATCGGAAATTCCATGTACTCGACGCCGGCGGCCTTGCAGTCTTCCATTTCCTTTTTGGTGATCGGACGCGACGCGTCGGAGACGTCGGTCTCGCCGCGGCAGAATTTCTTGAAGCCACCGCCGGTACCGGAAATCCCGACCGTCACGCGAACGCCGTTCTTCTTGGACTTCTGAAAGTCCTCGGCGACCGCCTCGGTAATCGGATAGACCGTCGACGAACCGTCGACCTTGACCAGCGGCACATCGGCGTGAACTAACGCTGAGCCGACAACACCAACCAGTGTCAGCGCCGCGACCGCAGCAAATTTCGAGATCTTCATCAACATTCTCCTTGGATAATCACCACAACAGGTGCGTTGGGGCGAGTATATCGAGCGAATGTGACAACTCTGTTACATCACGATGAAACGGCCTCGCGCACCGCCGCAGCGAGTTTTTCGGCCGCCGCGCTGACCTTCTGCGCATCGCGCCCCTCGACCATCACGCGCAGCAGCGGCTCGGTCCCTGAGGCACGCAGCAACACCCGCCCCTCGCCCTCGAGCGACAATTCGACCTGGCGCAGCACGCCGCCGATCAACGGATGATCTTTCCAGGCAAAACCCTTGACCAGCGGCACGTTGATCAAGAGTTGCGGATAAAGCGTCAATTGGCCGAGCAAGGCGGCGAGGTCGCCGCCCTCTTCGCGCAGCGCGCAGAGCACCTGCAGCGCCGAGACGATGCCGTCGCCGGTCGAGTGCCGGTCGAGGCACAGGATGTGTCCCGAGTTCTCGCCGCCGAACAGCCAACCCTTGTCGCGCAGCATTTCGAGCACGTAGCGGTCGCCGACGCCGGCGCGCGCGAACGGGATCTGCAGTTTGGCCAGCGCGTGCTCAAAAGCGAGGTTGGTCATCAGCGTACCGACCACGCCGGCGACCGGCGCCTGACGCAGACGGCTGCGAACGACCGCCAGCAACAATTGATCGCCGTCATAAACGGTCCCGCCGGCATCGACCATCATCACCCGGTCGGCGTCGCCGTCGAGCGCGATGCCGAGGTCGGCCTGATGCGCGACGACCGCCCGACTCAAGGCGGCTGGCGCGGTCGCGCCGACCGACTGGTTGATATTGAGGCCGTTGGGCTCGGCGCCGATGGCGATCACCTCGGCGCCAAGCTCGTGAAAGACGTGCGACGCAATGTGATAGGCGGCGCCGTGCGCGCAATCGACGACGATCTTGAGGCCGCGCAGATCCAGGTCGTTGGGGAAGGTGCTCTTGCAAAACTCGATGTAGCGCCCGGCCGCATCGTCGATGCGGCGCGCGCGGCCCAAATCGGCCGAATCGACGCAGACGAGCGGCTGATCGATCCCGGCCTCGATGCGCGCCTCGACCTCGTCGTCAAGCTTGGTGCCATGCGCCGAAAAAAACTTGATTCCGTTGTCGTAATAGGGATTGTGCGACGCCGAAATCACCACGCCGGCCTGCAAGCGCAGCGCACGCGTCAGGTAGGCGACGGCCGGCGTCGGCATCGGGCCGACCAGGCAGACATCGACACCGGCAGCCGAAAAGCCGGCTTCGAGCGCCGCCTCGAGCATATAGCCCGAGATTCGCGTGTCCTTGCCGATCAGCACCGCCGGTCGCTCGCCGGCCTTGTGCCGACCGCTCGCCAGCTCGTTACCGACCAATACCCGGCCCGCCGAATAGCCCAGATGCATCACAAAATCCGGCGTAATCGGGAACTGCCCGACCCGGCCGCGAACGCCGTCGGTGCCGAAATATTTTCTTGCCATTGTCTTGCTCCTTGCCGTGCCGGAATACGGAAATCGAAAACTCGCCATTATACCGAACGCCTTATCGGGCGCGTGGGCGGGCGGCGCATCAATCAAAAACCGGCTCCTGCCGTGAACGCCGCAGCTGCGCAGGCGTCTATGGCCGCCTCGCCAGGATGTCCGTGCCGCCTGCCCTGCAGCCCTGCGCTCAGCTCAGCGCCAGGGCAGCTTGCTGGTCAGCAGTCCGCGCAGTTCGTCGTTGAGCGCACTCGCCAGCAGCTGCGTTCGCCCGGCGATCCAGCCGCGGGTCAGCGGGTCCGGGTCGCCTTTGGGGTGCATTTCCTTGATCAGACGCGACGCCGTCACCTGATCGTTGAGCGTACCAAGCAGATCCTGAATCGTCGCCAGCGACGCCTGGTACTTGGCCAGACGCTTGCCGGGCAGCAGCGGCGCGAAAAACTCGAGCGCATAGCGCAGCTTCTTGAAAGCGATGCGCAGTTCATGGCGACGTTCGGCGTTCATCTTGCCGTGCTCGCCGGCGAGCCGCTCTATCATCTGCGCGCGTTTGCCCAGACGCCGCCGCGCGAACCTGGCAAGGTTCAAGTCCGAAGACCCGCCCTCGGCAGCGATGGTCGGCGCCTCGACGCGAAACAGCGCTGCCGAGAAAGCCAGCAGCAGCTGACTGTAATCCTTCTGCTTCAAGGCCTCGGCCGCCGACGCCTGCGCCTTGGCCTTGGTCGCTTCGCCGCGCGCGCGCAACAGCGCGAGATCGGCATCGCCCGGAAAGGCTTCCTCGAGCGGCGAGAGCGTCTCGGTCAGGAAAACATCCCAGTCGCGCGCGCTGCCCAGCCCCGCCGCCAGCTTGCGCCAGCGCGGCGAATAGACCGCAACGAAAGCCGGATTGAGCACCGGCGCGAAGAGATTGAACGCCGAGCGCAGGCGGCGGATGGCAACTCGCGCCTGATGCACGAACTCCGGGTTGCCGCCAGCGACGGCGCCCGCCTCGTTGCCTTGCAACTGCGCAAGACAGGACAAGGCGATCGCGCGAAAGGCCTCGACCGGCGACTGAGCACGGGTCACCTGTGACGGCGGCGCCTTGAGCGGATCGGCGGCGGCACCGTCGGCCAGCGCATAACCGCGTTCGGCCTTGCTGGCGATCTCCGGGTGCAGCTGCAGGTCGGCGGCCAGCGCGATCGCCAAGTCGAAAAGCGGGTCAGGCGATGCGCCCTCGAGCAGCTCGAGCTCCAGTTCGCACAGCGCTTGCGCCGGCTGGCCGCTGGCGCTGATTTTGCCGCGGTCGAGCGCGATCTCGATGAGCGCGCCAGTATGGCTCAGCGTCCACGCGCAGCGCGTGAAGTCGGTGGTGAATACGGCTTGCAGCTCGGACTGAAGCGATTGCAGAAACTCGCGCAGATCGGGGTCGGTGACGATGGCAAAATCGAACACGCCGGGCTGCGTCGCCGCTTCCCACTCGCTGCGTTGCGCGAGCCCGCCGGCACCCGAAGCGCCGACCTTGACGGTCATCAGCCAGAGCGCCCAGCCCTTACGCCGCAGGCGCACGGCAATGCCGCGCCGGCGCAGGTCGAAATCAGGCGTGTCATAGTAGGTATTCTGCAAGCGGTATTTTTGCGGCGCGGCGGCTGACAATAGCGGGTGCTTGACCAGGCGACGCGACTGGGCTGGCGACAAACGCAACTTGAGTTCGATTTCCTTGGCCATTTTCTCTCCCTGTTGCTTTTTCTCAAGCGCACTGACCGGCTGCTCGAGCCGACGCGACGTCAGTCGCCGACCACCGCCTGCCAGACCCGCAGAGCGTCGCAGGTTTCGCGCACATCATGCACGCGCACGATGGCGGCGCCGCGCTCAACCGCCAGCAAGGCGACAGCGATGCTCGCCGCCAGACGCTCGCCGACCGGACGGCCGGTAATCGCCGCCAGCATCGATTTGCGCGACATGCCGACGAGCAGCGGCAAGCCGTCGATCGCGAAACGATCGAGATGACGCAGCATCGACAGATTGTGCTCCAGCGTCTTGCCGAAGCCAAAACCGGGATCGAGCAGCAAACGCTCGCGCGCAATTCCGCCGGCCAGCGCCGCGCTCACGCGCGCTTCCAGAAATGCGCGAACTTCGCCGACCACGTCAGTGTAGTCCGGCTGCTGCTGCATGGTCAGCGGCTGCCCCTGCATGTGCATCAGGCAAAGCGCGCAATCGCTGCCGGCGACCGCTTCAATCGCGCCGGGCATGCGCAGCGCGCAGATGTCGTTGATCATCGATGCACCGTGGTCGATCGCAGCACGCATCACCTCGGGCTTGTAGGTATCGACCGAAATCGGCACGCCGCAGTCGGCCAGGCCAGCGAGCACCGGCAGCAGACGCGCGAGTTCGTCTTCAAGCGAGGTCGGTATGGCGCCAGGGCGCGACGATTCGGCGCCGAGGTCGAGCAGGTCGGCGCCGGCGTCGATCTGCCGCCTGGCGTGCGCGATCGCGCGCTGCGCATCGCTCGCCAGACCGTCACCGGAGAACGAATCCGGCGTCAGGTTGACGATCCCCATGACCAGCGGGCGACTTTGCGCAAGCTCAAATTTTCCGCAACGAAGCATTCGTAACACCAAAAAAAACCGGGGGAATTTGCACTCCCCCGGTCGGTTTGATCAGGCTCAGGCCGGCGCTGCGGCACTTGGCGCCGCATCAGGCGGCGGCGTATCGGCCGGCCCCGCCGCCTTGGCTTGCGGCTGCCTTGGCGGTCGTGGCGGCAGTCCCGCCATGATGTCGTCGATCTGGTCGGCGTCGATCGTTTCAAGCTCGAGCAGCGCCGCGGTCATCGCTTCGACCTTGTCGCTGTTTTCTTCGAGCAGCTTGCGCGCCAGCGCGTATTGTTCGTCGATGATCCGGCGGATTTCGGCGTCGACCTGCTGCATCGTCGTTTCCGACATGTTCTTGTGCGTCGTCACCGAGCGCCCGAGGAAAACCTCGCCGTCGTTCTCGCCGTAGACCATCGGTCCCAGCGCATCGGACATGCCGTAGCGCGTCACCATGTCGCGCGCCATCTGCGTCGCGCGCTCAAAGTCGTTCGACGCGCCGGTGGTCATCTGGTGCATGAACAGCTCTTCGGCAATCCGCCCGCCGAACAACACCGCGATGCGGCTCATCAGATAGACTCGGTCGTAGGCGTAGCGGTCTTCTTCCGGCAACTGCATGGTCAGGCCCAAGGCTCGACCGCGCGGGATGATGGTGACCTTGTGCACCGGGTCGGACTTGGGAACCAGCTTGGCGACCACCGCGTGACCCGACTCGTGATACGCCGTGTTGCGCTTTTCTTCCTCGTTCATCACCATGCTGCGGCGCTCGGCGCCCATCAGGATCTTGTCCTTGGCCTTCTCGAAGTCGTCCATGTCGACCAGGCGCTTGCCGCCGCGTGCGGCGAACAGCGCGGCTTCATTGACCAGGTTGGCGAGGTCGGCACCGGACATCCCCGGCGTACCGCGCGCCAGGATGTCGGCCTTGACGTCGGGCGACAGCGGCACCTTGCGCATGTGCACGATCAGGATCTGTTCGCGACCGCGAATATCGGGCAGCGGAACGACGACCTGGCGGTCGAAGCGGCCCGGACGCATCAGCGCCGGATCGAGCACGTCGGGACGGTTGGTCGCGGCGATCACGATGACGCCGGAACTGCCCTCGAAGCCGTCCATCTCGACCAGCATCTGGTTCAAAGTCTGTTCGCGCTCGTCGTTGCCGCCGCCCAGGCCGGCACCGCGCTGGCGACCGACGGCGTCAAGCTCGTCGATGAAGATGATGCACGGCGCGTGCTTCTTGGCATTTTCGAACATGTCGCGAACGCGCGCGGCACCGACGCCGACGAACATTTCGACGAAGTCGGAACCGGAGATCGAGAAGAAAGGCACTTTGGCTTCGCCGGCGATGGCTTTGGCCAGCAGCGTCTTGCCGGTACCCGGATTGCCGACCAGCAGCACGCCTTTCGGAATGCGCCCGCCGAGCTTCTGGAACTTCGACGGATCGCGCAGGAAATCGACGAGTTCGGAGACCTCTTCCTTGGCCTCGTCGCAACCCGCGACGTCGGCGAAGGTGATGCTGTTGGTCGATTCGTCGAGCAAGCGCGCCTTGCTCTTGCCGAACGAGAAGGCGCCGCCACGGCCGCCGCCCTGCATCTGGCGCATGAAGAAGACCCACACGCCGATCAAGAGCAACATCGGGAACCAGCTCACGAAGATGCTCATCAGGAACGACTGCTCTTCCTCGGGCTTGGCTTCGATCTTGACGCCGTGCTTGAGCAGATCGGAAACCATCCACAGGTCGGGCGGCGCGTACGAGGTCAACTTGCGCCCGTCGCTGGTCGTCGCCTTGAGGATGCGCCCTTCGATCACCACCTTCGAGATCGATCCCTTGCCGACTTCCTCCATGAACTGCGAGTACTCCATCGAGGACTGGGTCACCTGACGGGTATTAAACTGGTTGAATACCGTCATCAGTACCAGACCGATGACCAGCCACACCGCCAGATTCTTGAACATGTTATTCAATGCCTTACCTCTTCCTCGTTGCTCCCCAGGAAACTCCTGGAGGAATATGTCTTGCGGAAAAAAGCCATTCTAAACCTTCTCAAGCAGTTGCGGCACTATCCGCCCAGCGAGACCAAGGGAAACATCAGGTTTTCAACCCCTTGCCGAGCAAATACACTTCTGCGCTGCGATCGCGAGAGGCATCGGGTTTGCGCGACGAAACGGTGGTAAACACCAGCCTCATCTCGCGAACGAAGTCTTCGAAACCATAACCCTGAAACACTTTGACCAGAAACGCCCCGTCCGGCTTGAGCCAGTTGCGCGAAAACTCGAGCCCCAGTTCGGCCAGATGCATCACCCGCGCCTGATCGGAAAGGAGAATACCTGACATATTGGGGGCCATATCGGAAAGCACAAGCCCTACCTTCTGACCGGCCAGAGCTTTCTCCAGTTCCGCGAGCACCTCGTCTTCGCGAAAATCGCCCTGAATGAACTCGACGCCGTGCAAGGGGTCCATCTCGAGCAGATCGAGCGCGATGACCCGCCCCTTGCCCTGCATGCGCTTGGCAGCGACCTGCGACCAGCCGCCGGGGGTCGCGCCGAGGTCGACGACGGCCTCGCCGCTACGGATCAGGTGATCGCGGTCGTCGATTTCCATGAGCTTGAACGAAGCGCGCGAGCGATAGCCCTCGGCCTTGGCGCGTTGCACATAGGGGTCGTTGACGTGCTCGCGCAGCCACGCATTACTCGTTCGGGTTCGTTTCATTGGCTAAAACTCGGTAAAATGCGTTCTTTGAAAAGGTTTACTGAATGCTCGATATTACCGCCGACCAGCGACGCGCACTGCGCGCCCGTGCCCACGCCCTCAATCCTGTCGTGGCGATCAGCCAGAACGGGCTGTCCGATTCCGTGATGCAGGAAATCAGCACCAGTCTCGTCAGCCACGAACTGATCAAGATCCGCGTCTTCAACGACGACCGCGCCGTGCGCGAACAGTATCTGGCGAGCATCTGCGAACAGCTTGACGCGGCCCCGGTGCAGCACATCGGGAAGCTGCTCGTCGTCTGGCGTCCGAATCCCGACGCCAAGCCGGCGACCGCACCGCGTCGCGGTCGCGCCGAACCGCGCCGCAGCAAGCGCAGTTTTCAGGGCGGCACGCGCAGCTAAGCCGCGCCTTTGGCAACTTTGCGGAGAACAGGACGGGGCTGGATTCAGGACTGGATCCAGCCTACTTCACCGCGCGCCCGGCGCCGACCACCAGCAGCACGCCGAGCAGACTCTGCACCAAGTAGAGGATACTCGAAATACCGTGCCAGGTCGCGAAGCGGTCGCGCAGCACGCTCTCCATCACCTCGCGCGGCAGCGCTTCGGCCTTGAGCTGCGCGAGCCAGGGCTGGAGGCCGAACTGGCTGACTGCGGTGAGCGCCAACATCACCACCAGCAGCCAGAACCCCCCGCGCTTGAGCGCTCCACCGCCCAGACGCAAGAGCATCGAAAAAAGCAGATAGGCGGCGCAGACGAGCCCCACCCAGCCGATCAGCGCGAACAGCTTGCCGGCCAGCGCTCCGGCAAGTTGCCGGTCGGGCAGTGCGGAAAAAAGCGTCGGCGCGACCAGATAGCCGATCGCCCACAGGCCGCCGACCCACAGCGTCAGCGCGACGATATCAAGTGCATCGGCAAAACGACGCATCGCCTACTCGTAACGCACGTCAAGCACTTCGTATTCGCGCAGACCGCCCGGCGCCTGGACCTGCGCGATATCGCCGGCGAACTTACCGATCAGCGCGCGGGCAATCGGTGAATTGACCGAGATCTTTCCGGCCTTGATGTTGGCCTCGTCTTCGCCGACGATCTGGTAGGTGACCTGCACCCCGTTGTCCTGATCCTCAAGATCGACCGTCGCGCCGAAAACACAGCGTCCGTCGGCGTCGAGCAGTTTGGGATCGATGATCTGGGCGTTCGACAGCTTGCCCTCGACCTCCTTGATGCGTCCCTCGACGAAACCCTGGCGCTCCTTGGCGGCGTCGTACTCGGCATTCTCCGAAAGATCGCCGTGCGAACGCGCTTCGGCGATCGCCGCGATCACCGTCGGCCGATCGACCGTTTTGAGTTGATGCAGTTCGACGCGCAGCGTTTCGGCGCCGTTGACGGTCAAAGGTACTTTACTCATGTCTTTATTCTCGCTAGCAAAGCAAAACCGCCGGCGCCGCAAAAAAAGCGGTTTGGCCGGCGGCTTTTCGTTTGTTTATTTCAGTTGTTCGTGCAACGACTGGATCGAGTATACCCTCAGTTCGCCACGGTTCTTGATGCCGACCGCAGCAGCCTCGGCGCCCCATACCGTGGTGTACATGGTAACCCGTGCGGCGAGCGCCGAAGTCCGAATCGAACGCGAATCGCTGATCGCTTTTCGTTTTTCATCGGCCGTATTGATGATCAGCGAAATTTCCTTGTTCTTGATCATATCGACGATGTGCGGACGGCCTTCGGTCACTTTGTTGACCACCGCCACGGGAATGCCTGCGGCAGCGATCGTCGCCGCCGTACCGCGTGTAGCGATGATCGAGAATCCGCAACCGTGCAGATCGCGGGCGATTTCGACGACCTTGGGTTTGTCCGATTCCTTGACGCTGATGAAGACCGTACCCGACTCAGGAAGTCTCACGCTGGCCCCGGCCTGGCTCTTGACGAAAGCTTCCTCGAAAGTCTTGCCGACGCCCATCACCTCGCCGGTCGATTTCATTTCGGGTCCGAGAATGGTATCGACGCCCGGGAACTTGTTGAACGGGAAGACCGCTTCCTTGACCGAGAAATACGGCGGGATGATCTCGCGGCGCACGCCCTGACTGGCGAGCGACTGCCCGGCCATGCAGCGCGCCGCGATCTTGGCGAGCGGCAGGCCGGTCGCCTTGGAGACGAAGGGAACGGTGCGCGAAGCGCGCGGATTGACTTCGAGCACATAGACCACGCCGTGCTGGATGGCGAACTGCACGTTCATCAGGCCGCAGACATTGAGCCCCTTGGCCATCAGCTTGGTCTGCCGGCGCAGTTCGTCCTGAACTTCGGCCGACAGCGAATAGGGAGGCAAGGAACACGCCGAATCGCCCGAATGCACGCCGGCCTGTTCGATGTGTTCCATGACTCCGCCGATGATCACTTCGTCGCCGTCGGACAGCGCGTCGACGTCGACTTCGATGGCGTCGTTGAGGAAGCGGTCGAGCAGCACCGGCGAGTCGTTCGAAACCTTGACCGCCTCGCGCATATAGCGCTCGAGGTCGCGTGCCTCGTGCACGATCTCCATGGCGCGCCCGCCGAGCACGTACGACGGACGGACGACCAGCGGGTAGCCGATTTCCTCGGCCAGACGCAAGGCGTCGGGTTCGGTGCGCGCGGTACGGTTGGGCGGCTGCTTGAGGCCGAGTTCCTCGAGCAATTTCTGGAAGCGCTCGCGGTCTTCGGCGGCGTCGATCATGTCCGGGCTGGTGCCGATGATCGGCACGCCGTTGGCCTCGAGGTCGCGCGCCAGCTTGAGCGGCGTCTGGCCGCCAAACTGCACGATGACGCCGACCGGCTTCTCGATGGCGACGATTTCGAGCACGTCTTCGAGCGTCAGCGGCTCGAAATAAAGCCGATCCGAGGTGTCGTAATCGGTCGACACAGTCTCCGGATTGCAGTTGACCATGATCGTCTCATAGCCGTCCTCGCGCATAGCGAGTGCCGCATGGACGCAGCAGTAGTCGAATTCGATGCCTTGGCCGATGCGGTTGGGACCGCCGCCGAGCACCATGATCTTCTTCTTGTCGCTCGGCCGCGACTCGCACTCTTCCTCGTAGGTCGAGTACATATAGGCGGTGCCGGTCGAAAACTCGGCGGCACAGGTATCGACGCGCTTATAGACCGGGCGGATTCCCATAGCGTGCCGGCGCGCGCGCACCTCGGCATCGCTGACCTTGAGCAGCTTGGCCAGACGACGGTCGGCGAAGCCCTTGCGCTTGAGTTCGCGCAGCGTCGGCGCGTCGATCTCGTCGAGCGACATGTCGTCGAGCGCCATCTCGATGCGAACGATATCCTCGATCTGCGCCAGGAACCACGGATCGATATGCGTGAGCTGATGGACTTCGTCGAGCGTGAAGCCGTTCTCGAAGGCGTCGCCGACGTACCAGATGCGCTCGGGTCCGGGCTCACCGAGTTCGCGTTCGAGTTCCTCGCGGTCGGTGGTGCGCTGGTTCATCCCATCGACGCCGACCTCGAGGCCGCGTAGCGCCTTCTGGAACGACTCCTGGAAAGTACGGCCGATGGCCATCACTTCGCCGACCGACTTCATCTGCGTGGTGAGGTGCGAATCGGCGGTCGGGAATTTCTCGAAGGCAAAACGCGGCACCTTGGTCACCACGTAGTCGATCGACGGCTCGAAAGACGCCGGCGTCTTGCCGCCGGTAATCTCGTTGGCCAGTTCGTCGAGCGTGTAGCCGACCGCCAATTTAGCCGCCACCTTGGCGATCGGGAAGCCGGTCGCTTTTGACGCCAGCGCCGACGAGCGCGAAACGCGCGGGTTCATCTCGATGACGATCATGCGACCGTCGGTCGGGCAGATCGAGAACTGCACGTTGGAACCGCCGGTATCGACACCGATCTCGCGCAGCACCGCCACCGAGGCGTCGCGCATGATCTGGTATTCCTTGTCGGTGAGCGTTTGCGCCGGCGCGACGGTGATCGAATCGCCGGTATGCACGCCCATCGGGTCGAGGTTCTCGATCGAACAGACGATGATGCAGTTGTCCTTCTTGTCGCGGACCACCTCCATCTCGAATTCTTTCCAGCCGATCAGCGACTCCTCGATCAACAGCTCATGCGTCGGACTCGCTTCGAGACCACGCTTGCAGATATCGACGAATTCTTCCTGGTTATAGGCGATGCCGCCGCCCGAGCCGCCCATCGTAAACGACGGCCGGATGATCACCGGGAAGCCGATCGCCGCCTGCACCTGCTGCGCTTCCTCCATCGAATAGGCGATCGAAGAACGCGCCGAACCGAGGCCGATCTTGGTCATCGCGTCCTTGAACTTGAGCCGGTCTTCGGCCTTGTCGATCGCTTCCTCGGAAGCACCGATCATCTCGACGCCGAATTTCTCGAGCACGCCGTTGTGCGCCAGGTCGAGCGCGCAGTTGAGCGCGGTCTGGCCGCCCATGGTCGGCAGCAGCGCGTCGGGGCGCTCTATTTCGATGATCTTTTCGACGACTTTCCAGGTAATCGGCTCGATGTAGGTGACGTCGGCCATTTCCGGGTCGGTCATGATCGTCGCCGGATTGGAGTTGACCAGGATCACCCGGTAACCCTCTTCGCGCAAGGCCTTGCAGGCCTGGGCGCCGGAGTAGTCGAATTCGCAGGCCTGGCCGATGACGATCGGGCCAGCGCCAATGATGAGAATGCTTTTTAGGTCTGTACGCTTGGGCATGAGTTATTTGTTCCCGCAGTCTTGCATCTGCTTGATGAACCGGTCGAAGAGGTAAGCCACGTCGTGCGGACCGGGGCTCGCTTCCGGGTGTCCCTGGAACGAGAACGCCGGGACGTCGGTGCGCGCGACGCCCTGCAACGAGCCGTCGAACAAGGACACGTGCGTCGGCCGCAAATTGCCCGGCAACGAGCCGGGATCGACGGCAAAACCGTGATTCTGACTGGTGATCAGCACCTGCTGAGTATCGAGGTCCTTGACCGGATGGTTGGCGCCGTGATGGCCAAACTTCATCTTCAAGGTCTTGGCCCCCGAGGCCAGCGCCAACAATTGGTGGCCGAGGCAGATGCCGAAGATTGGAAGCTTGCGGGCGAGCAGTTCGCGAATGGCGGTGATCGCGTAATCGCACGGCTCGGGATCGCCCGGTCCGTTCGACAGGAAAACGCCGTCGGGCTGGTACTTGAGCACTTCAGCGGCCGAGGTCTGCGCCGCAACGACGGTCACTTTGCAGCCGCGCGCAGCGAGCATGCGCAGGATGTTGCGCTTGATGCCAAAATCGTAGGCAACGACGTGAAAGCGTGGCGCTGGCGCCGCCTGATAGCCCTTGAGCGACCATTCGCCGCCGTCCCACGCGTAAGGCGAAGCAACGCTCACGACTTTGGCCAGATCCATTCCGGCCAGCCCCGGGAACGCACGCGCCTCGCTGATGGCTTTCGCCTCGTCGAGCGCGCCGGACTCGGCGGCGACGATACAACCGGCCTGCGCACCGTTCTCGCGCAGGATGCGCGTCAGCTTGCGCGTATCAATCCCGGCGATGGCGACGACGCCATTCGCCTTGAGGTAGTCGGGCAGCGTCTGCTGCAAGCGCCAGTTCTCGGCGCGAATCGGCAGATCGCGGATGACCAGGCCGGCTGCGAAGTTGGCGCGCGACTCGAAGTCCTCCTGATTGCAACCGGTGTTGCCGATGTGCGGATAGGTCAAGGTGACAATTTGCCGGCAATAGGAAGGATCGGTGAGGATCTCCTGATAGCCGGTCATCGCCGTATTGAACACCACCTCACCGCTGGTCGTGCCGGCGGAACCGATGGCATAGCCACGAAAGAGGGTGCCATCGGCAAGGGCGAGAATGGCGGGCGGAAGCGAGGGTAGCAACGACACGTAAGACTCCTGATCCGTAGCTTAGATACACAAAAGCGGGACGAGCGCACAGCCCTCCCGCCTAAATACTTGAAAACCTTCGGATTATACCGAAGAGCCCTGATTTCGGCAATTTTCCTGCGAAATTGGCGCCTTCTGCCGGCGCGCTCGCCGCTTGCCATCGGCGGTCAAACAAGGCGGTCAGACGATAATCTCGCCGCGAACAAAACGCTCCATTTCAGGCTTGACGCTTGCCATCTCGAGCAGCAGAACATCGACTAGCTCGGCGCAACGGCTCCAGAGATCGCCGTCGATCGATTTGGCGGCCTGCTCAAGGTCAAGCGCCTTGCGCCGCGCGCCTTCGGCGTGAAAAATGGCGAACAGGCTCTTGACCGTGTGCGCATCCAGACACAGCTGCGCAGCGTTCCTGTCGCGCAAGTCGGATTGAATCCGTGCCAGATGCTGCTCCCACTCATTGACCATCATTCCGGCCATGGTCTGCAGCAGATCGTAATCGCCCAAGTCGCGCATCGCCGCCGCCAGATCGAGCGTCGTTTCGCGACGCGTCGAGTCAACCGGTGGAACGACCGGATCGTCGGCGACGTCGCGCCCAAGACAACGATCGATTGCCGCGTAAAGCTCGTGCGGCTTGATCGGCTTGGACAGGTAATCGTCCATCCCGGCCTGCAGGCAGCGCTCGCGGTCGCCATCCATGGCGTTGGCAGTCATGGCGATGATGTAGATCGGCTTGAAATCGTCAACGACGACCCAACTGCGCCTCATTTCGCGCGAACGGATCGACTCGGCGGCCTCGATGCCGTCCATCACCGGCATCTGCAAGTCCATGAAGATGAAATCGAAATGCTTTTTCTCGAAGCAATCGACCGCTTCTGCACCGTTATTGGCGAGGCTGACGCGATAACCGCGCTTCTTGAGCAGGCGTTGCGCAAGCTCCTGATTGACCGGATTGTCCTCGACCACCAGCACGTCGATGTGCGCCGAATCCTCGGCCACCGGCGGATCGGCAATGGCGAAGGGATCGAGCAGCAGCCCCTCCTCGCCCTTGAAGCCGCCAGCGAGCTTCAAGGCCTCGACCAGATCGTCGCAAGCGATCGGCTTGACCAGATGGGCATCGACCCCCAGTTCGCGCAGGCGTTTCAGATGTTGCCGCTGCTGCTCGCTATCGAGCAGCATGATCAACTTCTCGGGATGGCGACTGCCCAGCCACGACTCGGCAAGCACCATGCCACCAGGCGACGGCATCTGCGCGTCGACCAGAACAAAATCGTAATGAAAACCGACCGCCCGCGATCTTTCAATCGCATCGATCGCCGCGCCAACCTCGACGACCGGCGTGAGCTGCATTCCGATGCGCGAAAAATAGCTCAGCAACAGGGTCGCCAGCACCGGGTTGCCGACCAGCAACAGCGCGCGCTGCGCACAGAACCATTGCTCCGGCAGCGCCGCCACGCCGGCCGAATCGACACCGAAACGACCGGTAAAGAAAAACGTGCTCCCTTGGCCTTCAACGCTCTCGAGCCAGATCTGTCCGCTCATCATCTGCACCAGGTGGGCGCAGATCGTCAGCCCCAGGCCGGTTCCACCGAAACGCCGCGTCGTCGAATCGTCGGCCTGCGAAAACGCTTCGAAAACAGCGCTCTGCCTGGAAAGCGGGATGCCGATACCGGTATCACGAACAGCGAAGCGCAGCAGCACCGAAGCCGTCGCGCGTTCGTCAACGCTGACCTCGACCGAAACATTGCCCAGGGCAGTAAACTTGACCGCGTTGCCGACCAGGTTGGAGATCACCTGACGCACTCGCGTCGGATCGCCGATGACGCGCGCCGGTACGTTCGGCGCGACGGAAACGATCACTTCCAGACCTTTCTTGTGCGCCACCACGGCCTGGGTACGAACGGCTTCGAAAACCAGACTCGAGAGCGAAAACGGAATCTCTTCGAAGCGCAGCTTGCCCGACTCGATCTTTGAAAAGTCGAGAATGTCGTTGACAATCGCCAGCAGCGATTCGGCTGAAGATTTGACCGTCCGCAGATAGTGCCGCTGCTCATCGTCAAGCGAGGTATCGAGCGCCAGCTCGGTCATGCCGATAATCCCGTGCATCGGCGTACGCAGCTCGTGACTCATATTGGCCATGAAATAACTGCGCGCCCGGTTGGCCGCCTCGGCTGCTTCCCGTGCGGTCAGCGCCTCAGCTTCCGACTGCCTGAAGTCCTTGATGTCGCGGTGCAGCAGCAGCACGCGAGTCGGTTCCTCAGCCGCATCGCGAGCGACGATCGAGCCCTTGAGGAATAGCCACTTCCAGTGACCTTCCTTGGTCTTGAGCCGGCATTCGGCCTGAAAAAAACGCGACTGACCCTGCACGCACGCCGCCATCGCCGCATCGAAGTTCAGCAGATCATCGTTCTGGACCAGCGCCCGCCAGCAGACGATGGTGTCATCCAGATCGCCATTGGCATAGCCAAGCAGCACCTTCCACTGCTTGCCCGAATCGATTTGACCGCTTTTGAGGTTCCAATCCGAGAAGGCATCACCGGAAAGCTCGGACTGCAACTGATGCACGGCAAAAAGCTGCGTGATCAGCGCATCGATGGCATCGAGCAGTTTGGCCGCCCCGCGTGCCAGCAGCGGGTGGTCTTTGGCGGCGTCCGCCAGCAATTGCCGATAGACTGACTCGCCGTCGCCGCCAAATATCTCGCGAATCTTGCCGGCAAGAATGCGGGATTTCATCGCGCGATAACCGGCGACCGGCTGGGCTGAAAATACTCAGCGCAAACCGAGGACATCCTGCATATCGAACAGGCCACAGGAACGGCCGGCCAGAAAGCGCACCGCGCGCAGGCTACCCAGCGCATACGGCACCCGGCTGCCCGCCTTGTGGCTGATCTCGACGCGCTCACCAGTACCGCAGTACATCACCGTGTGGTCACCGACGATATCGCCACCACGCACGGTGGCGAAACCGATGGTCGACGGATCGCGTTCGCCGGTGTATCCCTCGCGGCCATAGACGGCGCAGGTTTTCAGATCGCGCCCGAGCGCATCGGCAATCACCTCGCCCATGCGCAGCGCGGTTCCCGATGGCGCGTCGACCTTGTGCCGATGATGCGCCTCGACGATCTCGATGTCGTAACCCTCATTGAGGATGCGCGACGCCGCGTCGAGCAACTTGATAACGACATTGAAGCCGACGCTCATATTGGGCGAATAAACGATCGGGATCTCGCGCGCGGCAGCAGCAATCGCCGCCTTGCCCGCGTCGTCGATCCCCGTGGTGCCGATCACTGCGGCGACCTTGTGCCGACGGCAGATCTCCAGATGCTCGAGCGTGCCTTGCGGACGCGTAAAATCGATCAGGCAGTCGGCGCGCGCGATCCCCGCCTCGACGTCGCTGCTCACCGCGACGCCGCAGGGCATGCCGACCAGTTCGCCGGCGTCCTTGCCAATCGCCATCGTTCCGGGCTGATCGATCGCCGACACCAGCGTCGCTTGACCGTCCTTGAGCACCGACTCGATAATCATTCGCCCCATGCGACCACAGGCGCCAACGACAGCAATCTTCATTCCGTTCATCCTAGAAACCCACGCTTTCCATCATTTTTCCAAAAAAACCTCGCTCCTCGGTCGGCGGCACCGCAGCGCCAGGCTCGATCGACCCCAAATCGATCTCGCGCGACTTGCTTTCCGGGGCGGTCGCGGCGTCGGCGGCCTGCGCCGCCATCACATCGCCGCTGACGCTGAGCAGCTTGCCATCGGCATCAAAAAAGGTCGAGAACTTTCTCGTCTCAACGACACCGTTTCCCTTTTGCAGCCGATAAACATAATCCCAGCGATTGGCATGAAACATGTCCATCAACACTGGCGTGCCAAGGATAAAGCGCACCTGATCCTTGCTCAGACCGGGTTTGAGTTGAGAAACCATATCCTGGGTCAATACGTTGCCCTGCTGAACGTCAATCTTGTATTCATTGACGATACGCGGCACCGAGGAGCAACCAGAGATGGCGGTCGCCAGGAAGACCATTCTGGCCAGTCGAGAAAGAATCATGCTTGGGATGTTTCTTGGTAAATAGTCGGAAATACGCGTCGAAAAGCAGCCTGGGTACGAGAAATCACAACATCCGGTATATGATAACCGAAAAGAACGTCTCCCTTCTTCGCCGATCAAGCCCAATCCATGAGCAAACCCACCGACCTCAAGAGCACCGGGCTCAAAGCCACAGGCCCGCGCTTGAAAATTCTCGAACTTTTCGAAAAAGCCGAGCAGCGCCACATGACGGCCGACGACGTCTACCGCCTGCTGCTCGCCGAAAAAATGGACATCGGCCTGGCCACCGTCTATCGCGTGCTCACCCAGTTCGAGCAGGCTGGCCTGCTCGAACGCCACCACTTCGAATCCGGCAAGGCGGTTTTCGAGATCAACGCCGGCAAACACCACGACCATCTGGTGTGCGTCAACTGCGATCGCGTTGAAGAGTTTTACGACGAGGAGATCGAGCGCCGCCAGAAAAAAATCGCCAAGGATCGCGGCTTCGTGATCCACGAGCACGCGCTCTATCTCTATGCGGAATGCACCAAGCCCGACTGCCCGCACCGCGGCCAGACCGCGCAAGACTGAACGCCGCTGGCGATGCCGAGATAAACCGCACTCAGGCAAAGAGGTCCAGGCGCCCGCCAAGTCCGCTGCTTTGCTCGACCCCCTGGTAGAAACGGCTGCCCCCCTGATCCGTAGCGCTTTGCTGCAAGCGCATGGCGGCGATTTCCATCCGCGCTTCGCTCGCCATGCGCTGCGCCTGCGCCGCCACGCTGTTGTCCTGAGCAGAGGGGTCGGCAGGCGCCAACGCCGCCGCACGAATATGCTCGGCCTTGGGAATTGTCTCCTGCGGCGTACTGGCGGGCGAAACGTCAATCGAAACTTCGCCGGCAACGGCATAGCGCTGCTGGTCGGGACCGGTCTGATAACTGAACGACGCGCCGCCGCGCACCAGATCGCCGCCAACCGAGAGGTGCGCCTGCTCGTGTGCGCGAACCTGGCGATCGGTCTGGCGAAGCTGCAAGACCTGTTGCTGCTCCTGCGCCGTGAGTTCGTTGGACTTGGCCGGCGAAGCACCCGACTCAGCCGAATCGTTCGTCCCAGTAGAAGTCAACGCAGCGATTCCGGTCGACGACGGCGCAGCGAAACGCGTGCGCATTTCGAAGCCAAGGCCGGCTGAGGTCGAACTGGGTGCAATGCCCTGAATCATCGTAGAAATAGCCTTTACGGCAAACCGCTACGTTGCTCAGGTTAGATCATAAGCTGGTGATTTCCCAGCGCTAATCTAGGTCAACCGGATCAGCTGCCAGCCAGCATCTCGCTCGCGTGCTGCCGGGTGATCGCCGTAATCTCGACACCACCGAGCATGCGCGCGATTTCTTCAACCCGCGCCGCGTCGTCGAGCGCGACGACGCGACTGCGCAACTGCCCGTCCGGCGCGCTCTTGATCACCTGCCACTGCCAGTTGGCGCGCGCCGCGACCTGCGGCAGGTGGGTGACGCACAAGACCTGCCGTTCGCACCCCAGTTCACGCAGCAGGCGACCGACGACCTCGGCGACCCCGCCACCGATGCCGACATCGACCTCGTCGAAAATCAGCGTCGGAACGCTCGCCGCCTGGCTCGTCACGACCTGAATGGCCAAGCTGATTCGCGACAGTTCACCGCCCGAGGCGACCTTGGCGAGCGCGCGCGACTCGCTGCCCGCCAGGCCGGCGATACGGAACTCGACCAGCTCCTGGCCATGCGCGCTGCCGGCTTCAACGGGGACCAGACCAACTTCGAAACGCCCGCCGCCCAGCGCCAGTTGTTGCATCACCCGGCTGACATCGAGACCCAGCGCGTCAGCGGCCTTGCCGCGGCGCTTCGAAAGATCCTTGGCCAAAGCCTCGTACTGCTTGCGCGCCGCAGCGACACGAGCCTCCAGCGCGCCGATGTCGGCGCTCTCGCCAAGCACCGCAAGCCGCGCCTGCCAGCGCTCGAGCAGTGCCGGCAGGTCTTCCGGAGTCGAGCGGAATTTCCGTGCGCAACCGTGCACCGCTTCGATTCGGCGCTCGGCCTCACCCAACCGCTGCGGATCGAGGTCCACGCGATCGGCATAGCGACGCAGCGCCGAAACGGCTTCGGCAAGTTCGGTCTGCGCCGATTGCAGCAAAGCGGCGACCTCGGCCAACGCCGGGTCGTACTCGGCCAGACTATCGAGCCGGCGAGCCACCGTATCGACCAGCTGCTCACACGCCGCGTCGCCTTCGGCGAGCAGGTCGAGCGAAAAGCGCGCACCTTCGACCAGACTGGCGGAGTGTGCCAGACGCTTGTGTTCGATATTCAAGGCGTCCCACTCGGCAGGCGAAAAACCGAGCGTTTCCAGCTCGCGCACCTGCCACTCGAGTTGCTCGCGCTCCTGCGCCAGGGCCTGCGCGCCGCCGGCGGCAGCGTCGAGCAGACCGCGGATTTCCCGCCAGCGGCGCCACGCCGCAGCGACCTCGTCGAGCAAGGAACCAAGCCGGGCGTGGCTATCGAGCAAGGCGCGCTGCGCATCGCCGCGCAGCAGCGATTGATGGGCATGCTGGCCGTGGATATCGACCAGCGACTCGGCGACCTCGCGCAACTGGGCCAGCGTCACCGGCGAACCGTTGAGATAGGCGCGCGAACGCCCGTTGGTATCGACCACCCGGCGCAGCAACAAGCCGTCGCCGCTATCGAGGTCCTGCTGGCGCAGGCAGGCCGCTGCCTCGGGCGAGCCGGCAAGGTCAAACTCGGCAGCGACTTCGGCGCGCTCGCAACCAGAGCGGATCAGGCCGACATCGGCACGTTCGCCCAGCGCGAAAGCCAGCGCATCGACGAGAATCGACTTGCCGGCACCGGTCTCGCCGGTCAAGGTCCCGAAGCCGGGATTGAACTCAAGCTCGAGCCGGTCGACCAGAACAAAATCCCGAATTGTCAGACGACGCAGCATGGGCGGATAGAGGGTTTCAGATGAGCGCGTGGCTTACGGGGCAATGGGCTTTTCGCTCCAATGCAGCTTCTGGCGCAGCATCGCAAAATAACTGTAGCCAGGCGGATGCAGCAGACAGATCGAATAATCCGAACGACGAATGCGCACCAGGTCCTCGGGTTGCAGATCAAAAGTCACCTGGCCGTCGAAGTGCACTCGCGAATCCGTCGCGCGGACAATGCGGATTTCGATTTCGTTGCGGTCGCTGACCAGGATCGGCCGATTGGTCAGCGAGTGCGGGCAAAGCGGCACCAGCGCAATGCCGTGAACCAGAGGATGCAGGATCGGGCCATCGGCCGACAAGGAATACGCCGTCGATCCGGTCGGCGTCGAGACGATCAGGCCGTCCGAACGCAGGTTGTAGATGAACTCGCGATCGACCAACAGCTCGAACTCGATCAGGCGACCGATCGACCCCTTGTCGACGACGACGTCGTTGAGCGCGAGATTGGACACGATGCGCTGGCCGTCGCGCCACACTTCGGCAGCCAGCAGCATGCGATTTTCCGCAGAGAACTTTCCGCCCAGCAGATCGTCCAGGCTGGTCAGCATGTCGTCGCGCGCGATATCGGTGAGAAAACCCAGACGCCCTTGATTGACGCCGACCAGCGGCACCTCGAAGCGCGCCAGTTGCCGTGCGGCATTGAGCATGGTGCCGTCGCCACCGAGCACGATCGCCAGATCGGCGCGCTCGCCAATCGCCGTAAAATCGCAGCGCTGCCAGTTTTGCAGATTGGCCGGCGCCTCGGCGTGGCTGGCCGTCACATTCTCGACCAGCACCGTAACGCCACGCTCGTAAAGACTCGTGGCCAGAAGACAGAGCGACTCGGCAATCTCGCGACTGTGGTACTTTCCGATCAGCGCAATCGTTTTCGGTGCAGACGCACGTCCACCAGATGAAAAAACGGGGTCATCATTCATGGTCCGAATTAAACCACAGAATCGCTTTCGCCGTGCCTTGCGACGCGTACCGGGGCATAACACGCCGGGCTGTCGTTTTATTTGTTCTTTGCGCCTTGGTTAAACGCTGCTTCTTTTTGTAGAATCGTCCTCATGCTCGATGAACGCTCCAGAACATTGCTCAAGACCTTGGTCGAACGCTATATTGCCGACGGCCAGCCGGTCGGCTCGCGCGCGCTCTCGAAATACTCAGGGCTCGACCTGTCGGCGGCGACCGTGCGCAACGTCATGGCCGACCTCGAAGAGCTGGGCTTCATTGCCAGCCCGCACACCTCGGCCGGACGCGTGCCGACGCCGCGCGGCTATCGCTTCTTTGTCGACAGCCTGCTCACCATGCAACCGCTGGAGATCGAAAAAGTCCACGCCATCGAAGGCCAGCTCCACCCCTCGCAGCCGCAGCAACTGATCAGCAGCGCGTCGCACCTGATTTCAGGACTCACCCATTTTGCCGGCATCGTGCTGACGCCGCGGCGCAAGACGCCGAGAATCCGCCAGATGGAGTTCGTCAGCCTGTCCGACAAGCGAATCCTGCTGATCCTGGTCACCACCGACGGCGATGTGCAAAACCGGATCCTGTTTACCGAGCGCCCCTATTCGCTATCGGAACTGGTGGTCGCCACCAACTATCTCAATCAGTACTTTGCCGGCAGCGAACTTGAGCACATCCGCAACCGGGTCCGCGACGACCTGCGCAAGCTGCGCGGCGACCTGCAGGGCTTGATGGAGGCGGCGCTCACCGCCGGCGACGAAGCGATGAACCGTACCGATGAGCGCTACATCATCTCCGGCGAACGCAATCTGCTCGAAGTCGAAGAGCTCTCGTCGAACATGAAGCGACTGCGCGAGCTTTTCGATCTTTTCGAACAACGCACCGCGCTGATGCAACTGCTCGATATTTCGCACCGTGCCGACGGCATCCAGATTTTCATCGGCGGCGAATCGGGCCTCGCGCCGCTCGACGAATGCAGCGTCGTCACCGCGCCGTACGAGGTCGACGGCCAGATCGTCGGCTCGGTCGGCGTCATCGGTCCGACGCGTATGGCTTACGAACGCGTGATACCGATCGTCGACATCACCGCCAAACTGCTTTCATCCGCGCTCACCTACCAGAGCAACGCCTGATGCCACGCTATCTGCGCGAACCCGCCTACCGTCACGGCAGTGCGGCCCGGACCGCAGTCGTACTGGTCAATCTGGGCACCCCCGCAGCGCCGACCGCTACGGCGGTGCGCCACTACCTCAAGGAATTCCTCTCTGACCCGCGCGTCGTCGAGATTCCGCGAGCGATCTGGTGGCTGATTCTCAACGCCATCATCCTCACCGTGCGGCCCAGGAAATCGGCCGAAAAATATGCTGCGGTGTGGACAGCCGAGGGTTCGCCGCTCAAGGTGCATACCGAGCGCCAGACCAAACTGCTGCGCGGCCTGCTCGGCGAAGCCGGACACCACGTGCAGGTCGACTACGCGATGCGCTACGGATCGCCGTCGATCGCCGCGACCCTGTCACGGCTCAAGGCCGAGGGCGCGACGCGAATCCTGCTGCTGCCGCTCTACCCGCAGTATTCGTCAAGCACGACGGCGACCGCCGTCGACGCTGCTTTCGCCTGGGCAGCCGCGACGCGCAACCAGCCCGAATTTCGGACCGTCCGCAGTTTTTGCGACCACCCGGGCTATATTGACGCGCTGGCCAACAGCGTTCGCCAGCACTGGCAGAGCCATCCTCGCCCGCCCAACGGCTACCGGCTGATCATGAGCTTTCACGGGGTTCCGCGCTACACGCTGGACAAGGGCGATCCCTACCACTGCGAATGCCACAAGACCGGGCGATTGCTCGCCGAAGCGCTGGGGCTCTCGGCAGACGACTACCAGATCTGCTTTCAGTCGCGTTTTGGCCGCGCCCAGTGGCTGCAACCGTATACCGCGCCAACGCTGGCATCGCTCGGCCGACAGGGGGTTGGCCACGTCGACGTGATCTGCCCCGGTTTTCCTGCCGATTGTCTCGAAACCCTCGAAGAAATCGCCATCGAAGGCAAAGCCACGTTCATTGCCGCCGGCGGACAGACGTTCAACACCATCCCCTGCCTCAACGAGCGCGACGACTGGATCGGTGCGCTCGCCGACCTCGCCGCAAGCCATCTGCAAGGCTGGCCGACGCGCGCCGCGCCCGACCCGGCCACGCTCGCCGCGGCCGCCTCGCGAGCCAAAGCGCTGGGCGCCAGCGATTGAAGTCGCCGCGAGGGGCTTTGACCAAAAATAGTACTCAAGCAATCGCCTGCGATCGCCGTTAATTGATGTTAAGAAACGTTAACGCGCATTATTGGAGGCCGCCATGAAAATCGCCAGCGCCGCACTGCAGATGGAAGCTAGCCACAACAAGCAGCAAAGTCACGAGGTCAAGGCCTCGGTACGCAGCTGGACGACCAATCGTGCAAGCGCCGGCAGCGAGCCAGGCACCTTGGCGGCAGCGTCGTCGGTGTCGCTCTCGGAGAGCGGCAAGGCCTTGCAGTCGAACGAATCGGCAGCCATCCAGCAAAGCATCGACGATGCCGAAAACGACCCGAAGCTGCGCTTGATCCGCTCGCTGGTCGCCATGCTGACCGGCAAGGATATCAAATCGCTGAGCGCCAGCGCGCTAAAGCTAGAGGCTTCGGCGCCTGCCGTTCAGACGCCGACAACAACGAATGCAACGGATACAACGAATACGCCGACGACGCCGACCGCGGCGACGTCAGCGCCGACCGCATCCGCCTTCGAGTACGCGCGCCGCGAAACCTACAGCGAAAGCGAGCAGACCAGCTTTTCAGCAAGCGGCTTGGTTCATACCGCCGACGGCAAGCAAATCGATTTTTCCGTGTCGCTGTCGATGTCGCGCAGCTACTACGAGGAATCCAATTTCAGCATCACCATCGGCAACACGCGCCAGATGCAGGATCCGCTGGTCCTCAACTTCGACGGTGCGGCGGCCCAACTGACCGATCAGCGCTTCACGTTTGACCTCAATTCCGACGGCAGCAACGAGAGCATCAACTTCGTCGCCGGCGGCAGCGGCTTTCTCGCGCTCGACCGCAACGGCGACGGCAAGATCAACAACGGATCGGAACTGTTCGGCGCGAAAAGCGGCAACGGCTTTGCCGAACTCTCTGCACTCGACGATGACCACAACGGCTGGATCGACGAAAACGACGCGGCCTACGCGCAATTGCAAGTGTGGACCAAGGACAGCAACGGCAACGATCAGCTCTCGACGCTCAAACAGGCCAACGTCGGCGCCATTGGACTGGCCAACGCTGCCACGTCGTTTGACCTCAAGGACGCGAACAACGAACAGCAGGGCCGGATCAGATCGAGCGGAATATTCTTGCAGGAAGACGGCAGTGTTGGCACTATTCAGCAGGTAGATCTTACGATCTGACCCGACTCTGGGGCTCGCCCCGGCCTGGGCTTGGTCTGCCTTTCGTCGCGCTGCAGGAGTAGCCAGGCATGAACAATCTGAAGATTTGGGTCCGGCTGACTGCCGCGATATGGTTCGTTCTGGTTATCGTATGGGCCGGAATGATTCACTGGCAGGCCGACGTCAGCCGGGAAACGTCGATTCGTCAGGCCGGAGATTTCGCCAAGAGCATCCACGAAATGACCATGGCCGGACTCACCGGCATGATGATTACCGGCACCATCGGGCAGCGCGAGGTTTTCCTCGACCAGATCAAGCAGTTGAGCGTCATCAAGGACCTGCACGTGGCGCGCAGCGACGCCGTCGTAAAAGTCTTCGGCCCCGACACCAAGTCGGCACGCCCGCTCGATGCCCTCGAGCAGCAGGTGATGAAGGACACCAGGCCTTACGCTGCCATTGACAACGAAGGCGACGTCCAAACGCTGAGGGTGATCACGCCGACGCAGGCGTCGACGAACTACCTCGGCAAGGATTGCATCAGTTGCCATCAGGTTCCGGAAGGCACGGTTCTGGGCGTCGTCAGCATGAAGGTTTCGCTTGAATCGGTTGAACGCGACGTTGCCAGTTTTCGCTTCAAGATCGCGCTTGCCGCTGCCGGTGTCAGCCTGCTGCTGCTCTTCGTAATTTACAAATTCACTCGACATTTCGTGACGCGTCCGCTCGACGAGTTGAGCGGCAGCCTCACCGAAATTACGCGCGGTGACGGAGATCTGACGCGCCGCCTCGAGGTTCGCGGCAAAGACGAGATTGGCCAAACGGCCCGCCGCTTCAACGAAATGATGGAGAACTTCTGTCGGCTGATCCAGCAGATCAGGGATTCAGCAAGCACCGTATCGTCCGAATCGCAGGAATTGTCGGCCTCGGCGCAACGCATCGCGGCGGGCTCTGCGACACAGAGCGAACGATCGGCCCAGGCTGCCAGCGCCGTCGAGAACATGGTCAACAGCATCGACTCGATCTCACAAAGCACCGAACTCGTTCACCAGCAGTCGCAGGAAAGCCTCAAACGCGCCAACGAAGGCAATCGCGTACTTAAACAACTGAGCAGCGAAATGGGCGATGCTGAACAGGCGGTCAAGCTGATGTCGTCGTCGATTACTGATTTCGTCAAGAACACCGAGGCAATCACCGTCATCGCCCAGGACGTCAAGGGAATTGCCGAACAAACCAACCTGCTGGCCCTCAACGCGGCGATCGAGGCAGCGCGGGCGGGCGAGGCCGGTCGAGGCTTCGCGGTCGTGGCCGACGAGGTGCGCAAATTGGCCGAGCAGTCCGCGCATTCCGCCAGCCGAATCGGCGGCATTACCGGAACGCTGGCGGCGCAATCGATCAAGGTTAGAGAAGCCATCGACGAAGGCCTGGAACATATTGCTTCAAGCCAGAAAGCGGTAAGTGGTGTGGCCAATGTCCTGCAGTCGGAGCATGGTTCGGTGCTTGAGGTCGGGCGCGGGCTCGACGCCATCGCCTCGGCAACAGACGAGCAACGACGTGTCAGCCATGAGGTCTTCGAAAATATCGAGGCCATTTCCGGAATGGCTGAGCAGAACAACGCGGCGATTACCCAGACAGCGGCCGCGGCGCAGTCGCTCAACGCGCTGGCACAAGCCCTGCAGACCATCGTCCGGCGTTTTAAGACATAAACTTCCCACACCAATCAGGGCGGCGCCAGTTCCAGATCACAGCCGGCGCGGCTGCCCTGCACTGCCGACGGGCCCCGTTCGGCAAGCGCCTGGTTGGCGTCGCGCAGACGGCCAAGCACACGGCTCACCAGGGTTTTCTGGAATCGCTCGTGCAACTCGTCGGAGCTTAGTTCCAGCGCCGCGCTGTTGATTTCGAGAAAAAGAGTCGGCTCCAGCGTCACCACCGAACAAAAACGCGTCGTGTCGCTGGGGTGCAGATACGCCATTTCGCCGACGACCTCACCTGTGCCGAGACGGCAGATCGCCTTGCCGCCAACCGAGACCTCGACGAAACCGCCGAGCAGAACGCCGAACACGCGGTTCTTGTCGCCCTCGCGGATCAGCACGACCTTCTCTGCCACCTCGCGCCAGACGCTGATGCGCAGCACTTCCCACAACTCGATATCTTCAAATTCGGTGAAAAATTCAATGCGGCGCAGTCTTTCAAAATGCGTCGTATCCTGGACGACGGCGTCCTCGTCGAACATCTGGTAACGCACCGTCGACAGATCCTTGGCGAATTCGGCGCCGTTGCGATAACGGCTGTATAGATCCTTTTCGAGCGCCTTCTTGATGATCGGATCGAGACCGGACGGCAGATTCGGGTTGAGCGCGCAGACCGACGGCGTGTCCGCATTGATGATCTTGTAGACCAGCGCCCCCTGGTTGTTGGCGCGAAACGGCAAGCGCCCGGTAAGTAGCTGGAAGAGCAGGACCCCCAGCGAATAGAGGTCGGTTTTCTGGTTGAGCGGGTAGTTCTTGATCTGCTCGGGCGACATATAGGCCGGCGAACCGACGCCCATCACGAAGGTCGAGTCGCGGTTCATGTCCTTGTGCAGGTTGAGCGCCAGACCGAAGTCGGTGATTTTCGGATTATCGTCAGCGTCGATCAGGATGTTGGCCGGCTTGATGTCGCGATGCACGACCCCCTGGCGAAAGGCGTGATCGAGCGCCAGGCAACATTTGAAGATGATGCCGATGACACGGTGCATCGGCAGCAGACGGTTGATCGCGCAATAATGGTCGAGCGCCGTGCCGTCGATGAATTCCATGACCAGATAGGCACGCTCCGGCTCGATCACCGCGTCGTATAGCTTGACGATATTGGGATGATCGAGCCGCCGCCCGATCGAATCCTCGGTCTGGAACAGCTTGCGCAGCCGACGCGACATCGCCGCATTGTCGTCGCCAAACTGAATCAGTTTGACCGCCACTTCGCGCTGCGAACCGGGGTCGCGCGCCAGATAGACAACCGCCGTCGCGCCCTTGCCCAGGGTACGAATGACCTCGTATTTGCCAATCGTCTGCGTCATGCCGGTGTCCTTTTAAGGACGCAACAACAGGCTCAATATCCTAACAGCATAAACGGGCAGCGCATCGGTATTTGTCGGCCCGGTACAAATAAAATTCAAAAAATGCTTGAAATAAAATAAACCGCCCCAAGCTAGCGACAAGTTTTCCCGGAGACCCTAAGGTATGCAAACGCCAGACAAAGAAATCCCCGCCGACGCCAACAGCCCGGCAGACGCTACGCCCCCCGCCGTCGATGTCGAGCCGAGCCTCGAAGAAATGATCCGCCTGGCGGAACTCAAGGCGGAAGAACATCACGACGCCTGGCTGCGCGCCAAGGCGGAAACCGAAAACGTTCGTCGCCGCGCGCAGGACGACATCGCCAAGGCGTCGAAATTCGCCGTCGAACGCTTTGCCCGTGAGCTGCTGGCGGTCAAGGACAGCCTGGAAGCGGCGCTCGCCGCCGAAGCGCCGAGCATCGACAGCATGAAAGCCGGCAGCGAATTGACGCTCAAGCAACTGGTTGCCGCCTTCGAAAAATCGAACCTGACCGAGATCAACCCGGTCGGCGAGAAGTTCGACCCCCATTTCCATCAGGCGATCAGCATGGTCGAGGCCGAGCAGGAGCCGAACACCGTCGTCACCGTGCTGCAAAAGGGCTATTTGATCGCCGATCGCGTGTTGCGCCCGGCATTGGTCATCGTTTGCAAGGCAAAAGCTTGAAATTAAGTCGATGCACCCCACTTGGGGTACATCGCGACGAGTCACCGAATCAACGAATCATCCTAGAACACTGAAAAGGACACCGACATGGGCAAAATCATTGGCATCGACCTGGGCACCACCAACTCCTGCGTTTCCGTGATGGAAAACGGCAAGCCGAAGGTCATCGAAAACTCCGAAGGCGCGCGCACCACGCCGTCGATCGTCGCTTACGCCGAAGACGGCGAAATCCTCTGTGGCGCGCCGGCCAAGCGCCAAGCCGTGACCAACGCCAAGAACACGCTGTACGCCGTCAAGCGCCTGATCGGCCGCCGCTTCGAAGAAAAGGAAGTGCAGAAAGACATCGGCTTGATGCCGTTCAAGATCCTCAAGGCCGACAACGGCGACGCCTGGGTCGAAGTGCGCGGCAGCAAGATCGCGCCGCAACAGGTCTCGGCCGAAGTGTTGCGCAAGATGAAGAAGACCGCCGAGGATTACCTTGGCGAAGAAGTCACCGAGGCGGTCATCACCGTTCCGGCCTACTTCAACGACAGCCAGCGCCAGGCGACCAAGGACGCCGGCCGCATCGCCGGTCTCGAAGTCAAGCGCATCATCAACGAACCGACCGCAGCGGCGCTCGCTTTCGGCATGGACAAGAAGCAGGGCGACAAGAAAATCGCCGTCTATGACCTGGGCGGCGGCACCTTCGACATCTCGATCATCGAAATCGCTGAAATCGACGGCGAGCACCAGTTCGAAGTGCTGGCGACCAACGGCGACACCTTCCTGGGCGGCGAAGACTTCGACCAGCGCCTGATCGACTACATCATCGAAGAGTTCAAGAAGGAAACCGGCGTCAACCTCAAGTCCGACGTTCTCGCGCTGCAGCGCCTCAAGGACGCCGCCGAAAAGGCCAAGGTCGAACTGTCGTCAGGTCAGCAGACCGAAGTCAATCTGCCCTACATCACCGCCGACGCGTCGGGTCCGAAGCATTTGGCGGTCAAGATCACGCGCTCCAAATTCGAATCGCTGGTCGATGAACTGATCGAACGCACCATCGAGCCCTGCCGCATCGCGCTCAAGGACGCCGGCTGCAAGATCACCGACATCGACGACGTGATCCTGGTCGGTGGCCAATCGCGCATGCCCAAGGTGCAGGACAAGGTCAAGGAATTCTTCGGCCAGGAACCGCGCCGCGACGTCAACCCCGACGAAGCGGTCGCCGTCGGCGCCGCCATCCAGGGCGGCGTGCTGCAAGGCGAAGTCAAGGACGTGCTGCTGCTCGACGTCACCCCGCTGTCGCTCGGCATCGAGACGCTCGGCGGCGTGATGACCAAGCTGATCAAGAAGAACACGACGATCCCGACCAAGGCCAGCCAGGTCTTCTCGACCGCCGACGACAACCAGAACGCAGTGACCATCCACGTACTGCAGGGCGAGCGCGAAATCGCTTCGGGCAACAAGAGCCTGGGCCAATTCAACCTCTCGGACATCCCGCCGGCACCGCGCGGCATGCCGCAGATCGAAGTCACCTTCGACATCGACGCCAACGGCATCCTGCACGTTTCGGCCAAGGACAAGGCGACCGGCAAGGAAAACAAGATCAAGATCCAGGCCTCCTCGGGTCTGTCCGAAGAAGAAGTCCAGCGCATGGTGCAGGACGCCGAATTGCACGCCGAAGAGGACAAGAAGGCGCACGAACTTGCCGAAGCGCGCAACCACTGCGACGGAATGATCCACACGGTCAAGAAGTCGATGACCGAGTTCGGCAAGGAACTCTCTGACGAAGAGAAGACGGCGATCGAAGCGGCGATCAAGGACGCCGAAGAAGCCATTCGCGGTGACGACATCGAAGCCATCAAGGCCAAGAACGAGGCGCTCGGTACTGCGGCGCAAAAGCTCGGCGAAAAGGTCTATGCCAAGCAGCAGGCCGAAGCCGCTGCCGCTGAAGGTGCTGCTGGCGCAGCTGCAGCTGGCGCCTCGGGCGAAGCCAAGAAGGATGACGGCGATGTCGTCGATGCCGAGTACAGCGAAGTCAAAGACAAGAAGTAAGCGGCGGCGAGCGAGCATCGGCAGCCACGGGTGGGGGGCGTATAATCGCCCCTCGCCTCATCCCTCATCCCTTTCAAGACCCCATGGCTAAACGCGACTTTTACGACATTCTCGGCGTCAACCGAGACGCTTCAGAGGACGACATCAAGAAGGCCTACCGCAAGCTGGCCATGAAGCATCACCCCGACCGCAATCCGGACAATCCCAAGTCCGAGGACCAGTTCAAGGAAGCCAAGGAAGCCTACGAGATCCTGTCCGACGGGCAAAAGCGTGCAGCCTACGACCAGTACGGTCACGCCGGCGTCGACCCGCAGGCCGGGATGGGCGGCTTCGGCGGTGCCGGCGCAGGTGGTTTTTCGGACGCCTTTGGCGGAATTTTTGACGAGATTTTCGGTGGTGGCGGCGGCGCACGCGGTGGCCGTTCGAACATCTATCGCGGCGCCGACCTGCGCTACAACCTCGAAATCACGCTCGAGCAGGCGGCCTTCGGCACCGAAACCAAGATTCGCATTCCGACCATGGAAGTCTGCGAACCCTGTCATGGCACCGGCGCCAAGGCCGGAACGCAGCCCAAGACCTGCCCGACCTGCCAGGGCAGCGGCCAGGTTCGCCTGCAGCAGGGTTTCTTCTCGATCCAGCAGGCCTGTCCGAAATGCAACGGCACTGGCCGTTTCATCGCCGACCCCTGCCCGTCCTGCCATGGCGCAGGACGTACCAAGCAGCACAAGACACTGGCGGTAAAAATCCCGTCCGGAGTCGACGAGGGCGATCGCATAAGGCTTTCCGGCGAAGGCGAGCACGGCATCAACGGCGGCCCGGCGGGCGACCTTTACGTACAGATCCACCTCAAGCCGCATTCGGTTTTTCAACGCGAACAAAATGATCTGCACTGCGAAATGCCGATCAGTTTCACCACCGCGGCGCTCGGCGGCGACATCGACATCCCGACGCTTGACGCCGTCGCCAAGATCAAGATCCCGGCCGAAACGCAATCGGGCAAGACCTTCCGCCTGCGCGGCAAGGGCATCAAGGGCGTGCGCAGCCACACCCATGGCGACCTGCTGTGCCACGTGGTCGTCGAAACCCCGGTGAGCCTCACCGAAAGGCAAAAGGAATTGCTGCGCGAGCTCGAGGAATCGAGCCGCGAGAACTCCGGGCGCCACAATCCGCGCGCCAAATCGTGGATGGATCGCGTTCGCGAGTTCTTCGCCGCCAGCTGATCGTTCGTCAGAGGCAGAAAAGCCCGTCAGAGCCTCTGAGCTCGACGGGCTTTCTTATTTCAGGAATCCGAGTGACGCGGGCTACTTCAGCCAGCGGCTGACGATGCGCTGGTACTCGCCATTTTCCTTGGTCAGGTGCAGCCACTGGTCGACGTACTCCTTGCTCAGCACGTCGCCGCGCGGCAGCAGGTAGGCCATTTCGCCGTATTGCAGCGGTTTCTCCGGGTTGACCGCGCACAGGCCGGGTCGCAAGCGCTGCTGGACGATGGTTTCGGCCGATTCGGTGACGAAGACGTCGGCATTGCCCTTGAGCACTTCGTCGAAGATTCCGAGGTTGTCGCCGTGGATGGAGAGCTTGGCGTTCTTGAAATTGGCGCGCGCAAAGCGTTCGTTGCTGCCGCCCGCGTTGGCGATCACGCGCACTTCGGGCTGATCAATGTCGGCGATGGTCTGGAAACGCTTGACGTCGGCGCAACGCACCAGCGGCGTCTTGCCATTGACCATATAGGCGCTGCTGAACGACGCTTTTCTCTGGCGCTCGAGCGTCACCGAGATCCCGCCGACGGCGATATCGCATTTCCCGGCAGTAAAATCGCCCATCATGTTGGCCCAGGTCGTTTTCACATACTCGACCTTGACCCCCAAGGACGCGGCCAGCGACTGCATCAGGTCGATATCCAGCCCCTCGTACGCGCCTTCGCCGGTAGCGAAACTAAATGGCTTGTAGTCGCCCGGCGTACAGGCGCGGAGCACGCCGGCCTTGACGACTTCGTCAATCGATGCGGCGCGAACAGGGAGTGCGGCGAGAACCAGCGCGGCGCACAGCGTCAAACTCAAGGGACGGAACAATTTCATCGTAATTCCTTGGTGATGGTCGAAGGGAAGCGTAAAAGCCGATCAGAATTTATCACGATCTCTGACGACCACGAATATCAACAGGCCACTAGCCCAGCGCCTTGCTCACCACCTCATACACGTCGCGCGAGAGATCAGGCTGCCGGCTCAGCGCTTCGAGCGCGGCGCGCGCATGATCCTGGCGCACGCTATCGAAACGCTTCCAGCGATCGAAGCAGCGCGCGAGGCGCGAAGCAACCTGCGGGTTGGCGGGGTCGAGCGCGGTGATCTGCGCCGCGACGAAACGATAGCCGCTGCCGTCCGCTGCGTGAAAGTGCCGGTGATTGGCGCCGAAAGTGCGCAGCAGCGCGTAAATCTTGTTGGGGTTTTTCGCGTCGAACGCCGGGTGGCGCGTCAGCGTCTCCACTCGCGCCAGCGTTCCCGGCAAGCGGCTGCTGGCCTGCACCGACAGCCACTTGTCGACGACCAGCGCTTCGTCGTGCCAGCGCGAGTAGAAGGCATCGAGCGCCGATTCGCCTTGGTCACCGGGACTGTTGGCCAGCACCGACAAGGCCGCGAACTGGTCGGTCATATTGTCGGCGTCGTCGAACTGCCGGCGCGCCAGCGCACGGTACTCATCGCTATCGAGCTCGTTGAGGTAGGAAAGACAGAGGTTGCGCAGACGACGTCGGCCGGCACCTAGCGTATCCGGTCGATAGGCGGAAAGCGGCACCAAGGCTTCGTAGAGGCGCGCAAAGTCGCTCGCAAGGCCGCTCGCCAAATGGCGAGCAAGCCCGGTTCGAGCGGCGTAGAGCAGTTCCGGATCGACCACTTCCATCTGTTCGGCGAGCGTCGCTTCGCTGGGCAGCGTCAGCGCCTCGGCGATGAACGCCGGGTCACCGGCACCGACCAGCACCTGGCGAGCGGCAACCAGTACGCTGACCGGCCAGTCGATCGTCTCGCCGCGCGCGAGACTGGCGACGGCGCGCCGGATCAGCTCGCCGTAGAGCCGCTGCCCCGCCTCCCAGCGGTTGAACGGATCGCTGTCGTGCGCCAGCAGCAGCGCGAGATCGGCTTCGCTGTAGTCGTACTCGAGAACGACCGGCGCCGAGAAATCGCGCAGCAGCGAAGGCACCGGCGCTTGCCCGATGTTCTCGAAAACGAAGCTCTGCTGCGCTTGCGTCAGCTGCAGAATCCGCGTCGTCGCGCCCTGCCCCAGGTCCAGATCGCCGCCCTGCGGCGCGACCAGTCCGACCGCAACCGGAATCAGGTAAGGCGATTTCTCGGCCTGCCCCGGCGACGGCGCGCACGACTGCGCGAGCGTCAACGTGTAACGGCGAGCGGCCGCGTCATACTCGCCGCGCACCTTGAGCTGCGGCGTTCCGGCCTGGCTGTACCAGGTCATGAACGGCGTGAAGTCGAAGCCGGCGGCGTCGCCCATCGCCGCGACGAAGTCGTTGCAGGTCACCGCCTGTCCGTCGTGGCGTTCGAAGTAAAGATCGATGCCGCGCCGGAAAGCATTCTTGCCGATCAGCGTCTGGATCATTCGCACGACTTCGGCGCCCTTTTCATAGACCGTGCTGGTGTAGAAATTGTTGATTTCCAGATAAGTCTCGGGACGCACCGGATGCGCCATCGGACCGGCATCTTCCGGGAACTGGGCGGCACGCAGTCCGCGCACCTCGCGGATACGCGCAGTCTCGCGGCTATGCGTATCGGCGCCGAATTCCTGATCGCGGAATACGGTCAAACCTTCCTTCAAGGATAACTGGAACCAGTCGCGGCAGGTCACGCGGTTGCCGGTCCAGTTGTGAAAGTACTCGTGCGCGACGACGCGGTCAATGTTCTCGAAATCGGCGTCGGTGGCGACGTCGGCGCGTGCCAGCACGTACTTGGTGTTGAAGATGTTGAGCCCCTTGTTTTCCATGGCGCCCATGTTGAAGTCGCCGACGGCGACGATCATGTAGTGGTCAAGGTCGCATTCGAGGCCGAAGCGCTGCTCGTCCCAGACCATCGATTTCTTGAGCGCCGCCATCGCGTGCGCGCACTGGTCGAGCTTGCCCGGCTCGACGTAGATCGCCAGTTGAACGTCGCGGCCCGCAGCGGTGCGGTAGCTGTCGCGCAGCACGTCGAGCTTGCCGGCGACCAGCGCGAAGAGATAACAGGGCTTCTTGAACGGGTCCTGCCAGGTCGCGTAATGGCGGCCATCAGGCTCGTCGCCGGCGCCGACCGGATTGCCGTTGGCCAGCAGAAAAGGAAACGATGCCTTGTCGGCATGGACGGTGGCCGTGTAACGCGCCATCACGTCGGGACGGTCGATGAACCAGGTGATGCGGCGAAAACCCTGCGGCTCGCACTGGGTGAAGTAGCCGTCACGGCTGCGATAGAGCCCCGAGAGCTGGGTATTGGCGTCCGGCCGGATGCGCACCCGGGTCTCCAGCGTAAACGCCTCGGGCAAGCCTTTGATCACCAGTTGCTCAGCGCTCAGCGTGTAGGCTTCGGCGGCCAGCAAGCGGCCGTCGATCGCGACCGACAGCGTTTCGAGTTCCTCGCCGTCGAGCACCAGCGGCTGATCGCCGGCCACCGCGCGGTTGCGCATGCAGGCGAGCCGGGCGGTAAGCAGCGTCGAATCGCTGCGGATATCGACGTCAAGGTCAACGGTGTTGATCAGCCACGACGGCTGAGCGTAATCGGCGAGATGGACAGCGGCGGAAGTGTGCATTGCGGGTATTCCAGATGACGGCCAGCCACGATGATAGCTGAGATGCGCTAAAGTTGCGCTGCGCGAGGTCACGCAGGCGTACGCTGGCCAGCACCTTGGCACGCGCCGAACTTTTCCGGAACGATGTTGACGAACAAGCACTTAGCCAAGGCAAACGACTAAGATCAACCCACTCAAACAAAATAAGGAAACACCATGGCAAACACAGTCACGCTCGGCGGCAATCCCGTCACGGTCGCCGGTTCATTTCTGACCAAGGGCCAGTCGGCGCCCGCTTTCTCGCTGGTCGCCAAGGATCTGGCCGACGTTTCGCTGGCGAGCTTTGCCGGCAAGCGCAAGGTGCTCAACATTTTCCCGAGCATCGACACGCCGACCTGCGCGCTCTCGGTGCGGACCTTCAACCAACGCGCCAGCGCGCTGGCCAATACCGTCGTGCTGTGCATCTCGGCCGACCTGCCGTTCGCGCAAAACCGTTTCTGCGGCGCCGAAGGCCTGACCAACGTCGTCACCTTGTCGACCATGCGCGGCCGCGAATTTCTCGAAGCCTACGGCGTCGCGCTCAGCAGCGGCCCGCTCGCCGGCGTGGCGGCGCGCGCGGTCGTCGTGCTCGACGAGAATGACCGGGTACTGCACGGCGAACTGGTCGCCGAGATCAAGAACGAGCCCGATTACGATGCGGCGCTCAAGTCATTGACCTGAGCACACGACAGCGGTACGGTTAACCTAACGGGCACCGACCAGGTGCCCGTTTTATATTTCGTTGACATAAGTAGAAGAAGAGAAAACGAGCCGTGGAATTAGTCAACTCAATCGTCAAGGCGGTACGTATCCTCGACCTGCTCAAAAGCAGTGGCCCGCTCAGTTACATCGAAATACTCAAGCAGATCCCGCTGCCGAAAAGCACGCTCTTCAAGATATTATTCACGCTGGAAAACGAGGAACTCGTTCGCCGCGATATCGATAGCGGACGTTACCAACTGGGCGTCAGGCTGATCGAATGGGGGAGTGGCGCGCGGGCGCAGTTGGAAATCCGAAAAGTCGCGCTGCCCTTCATGCAAAACCTCAGTGAGGACCTGAAGTGCACGATTCACCTTGCCGTCGTCTCCAACGGCGAAGTGCTTCCGATCGAGAGTTTCGAGTCGGGCAGCACCTCCTGGCCGCATCACATTTTTCACGGCGGCGTCGGCATTCCGGCGCCTTTGCACGCAACGGCTGCGGGCAAAGCCATTCTTGCCTTCATGAGCCGCGACGAGATTCGGCGAACGCTCAACAACCCGGGGCTGCAAAAGTTCACCGAAGCGACCATTACTGATTTTGATCAACTTGACGCCGCGCTCGCCGAAATTCGCCGACTCGGCTATGCGGTCAGCAACTCCGAACACTTCGAGATGGTTCGCGGCGTCGCCGCGCCGATCCGCGACCACGACAACAAGGTGTTCGCTTCACTGAGCGCACTCGGGCTGGTCTCGCGAGTCTCTCCCGAGATGATTCCTGAAATCGCGTCGCAGGTCATCAAGGTGGCCGACGAAATATCGCGGTTATTCGGCTACTCGGCCGAGTCGGCATAAGCTTAAAGACGTCAGCACCTCAGCTGACCGAAAGCCAATTTCCAGCGCCTGACACCGAAAATTATCGGAACAGCGCCAAGCTCCCAGATTCTGTTTGACTTCATCAACGACCGCGCTTTATCATTATCCCAACCTTTGTGAACTTGGTTCACATATAGGAACTTAAATGTATTCAGGTTCTCATTCCGGAAAAACGACAGCCAAACCGATTCGCGTAGCAGTCATCGGTGCGGGAGAATGGTCGCGCCAGTATCACCTGCCCTCGCTCAAAGCGCTCGCCAGCGAAATCCCCCTTGAGATCGCCGGGATCTGGAACCAGAACGCCGAAACGGCAGAACTGGCGGCTCGTCAATTCAAGATCGGACGCGTCTATCCGACGCTTGACGCGCTTGCGCAAGACGAAGGTGTCGACTGCTTCGTCGTCGTCGTCAATTCCAGCGCGACCGCCGAAATAGTCTGCCGGCTATCGTCGCGCAAGCTGCCGATCTTTAGCGAAAAGCCGCCCGGCAAGTCGTATCGGGACGCGCTGCTGCTGGCCGACCAGGTGCAGGTTCCGAATGTCGTCGCCTTCAACCGTCGCTACATGCCGATCAATCGGCGCTTCAAGGCGCTGGCCGATGGCATCGACGACGCCTTCTTCGCCGAATGCCATTTTTATCGCAACGAGCGCCACTACGAGCATTTCATCGTCGAGACCGGAATCCACGGAATAAATTACATGGAATACCTGTGTGGACCGATACGCAGCGTTGAAACCGAAACGCAAAGGCTGCCGAGCTCAGGCAGCGACATCTGGATCAGTTCGGTGACCTTCGAATCGGGGATGCGCGGTCTCTTCAAATTTTTCCCCTGCTGCGGATCAAGCGTCGAGCGCTACGAACTGCACGGACGACATTCATCGATCTACCTGCACTGCCCCCAGTCCTACACCAGCGACCATCCGGGAAAAATCGACATTCATGAAAATGGAAAGTTGATCTCGACGCTCTACGACGAGGACTGCGGATCGCCGCTGCGCACTGCCGGGATACTCGACGAATACCGGGATTTTTTCCGCGCCGTCAGCGACGGCTCGAGCACCGTTTCAAACTTCCGCAATGCCTGCAACACCATGCGCGTCGCCGAGGCCATCGAAGCGGCAAGCGACATTCTTGACCGACAGTGACGGTCAGCTCGCCACCTTCGCTCTGACCTGATTGTGCAGATGATCAAACGCTGAATAGACGGCCCGGGGATTTGCGCTGATCAAAGGCTTTGCCAATAACGAGGAGAACAATGAAGCTTGTCAAATCAGAAAGGTGCTTTCTGCTGCCGCAGGATCATCGCTGTTTCAACAACTGCCATGCGTCTACGCTTACCAAGCTGGCTGACGGAGAATTTCTGGCGGCTTTTTTCGCCGGTCTGCGCGAAGGCGAAGGCGACGTCGCGATCTGGCTCGCGCGCACGCAGCGCGGCGTCTGGCAGCCGCCGCTACGGGCGATCGCAGAGAACGGGCTGGCGCACTGGAATCCGGTGCTGCTGCGCGAAGGCGACAGCGTATGGATGTTCTACAAGGTCGGCCCAACGGTTCATGACTGGATCACGCGCTGGGTCGTCTCACACGATCAAGGGCAAAGCTGGTCGGCGCCGCAGGAACTCGTCGCTGGCGACTCTTTGCCGCGCGGGCCGGTCAAGAACAAACTGATCGTGATGAGCAACGGTGAATGGCTGGCGCCAGCATCGATCGAAAACGAAGCGACCTGGGACGTCTTTGCTGATATTTCGGCCGACCACGGCAAGACCTGGAACAAGTACGACGTGCCGATCGATCATCAGCGCTACGAAACGGCGGGCGACGGTGACGTGTGGAGCGGACTGGCCGCCAACGCGCTGTGGGAAACCGACGTCGATCGCGTTTTCAAATGGGATGGCGTGATTCAGCCGACGCTCTGGGAATCGGCGCCGGGTAAGGTGCATATGCTGATGCGCAGCACCCGCGGCTACATCTACCGCAGCGATTCGACCGATTTTGGCCGCAACTGGTGTGCAGCCTACGCAACGACGCTGCCCAACAACAACAGCGGCATCGACGTCGTTCGCCTGGACGACGGCGGACTGGTCCTCGCCTACAACCCGATCGCCGGCAACTGGGGAAGACGCTATCCGATCTCGCTCGCCTACTCGGCAGACAACGGCCAGAACTGGTCGGACATCTTCGACATGGAAAGCGAAGAAGGCGAGTTCTCGTATCCGGCGATCATCGCCGATGGCGACCGAATCCACCTGACCTATACCTGGAATCGAAAGAACATCGTCTACCAGAAAATCTTGCTGGGCTGATTGGCGAAGGCGTCACGTTTTTGCAGCAATGTTTGGCAATCAACGGGTTTAACCAATAACTAAGGAGAGAACGTCATGAAAAAGATATCGGTACTTTTCGTTGCGCTGCTGTCGGCAATTGGCGGGCAAGCGCTGGCCCAGAACATTACCTATCCGACCAAAAACATCGAGGTGGTGATCCCCAAGGGGGCCGGCGGCCCGACGGATACGGCGACGCGCACGCTGATCGAGTTTGCCAAGAACAAGATGCCCAAGGGAATCATCTTCGTCCCCGACAACAAGCCGGCCGGCAACGGCGTCGCCGGCCTGCTCGACGTCGCCAAGTCGAAGCCGGACGGCTACAAGCTGGTGATGACCACGGTTGAACTCGCGATGTTCCCGCACGAAGGCAAGTCGCCGGTCACCTACGCCGACTTCACGCCGATCGTCGCCGGCGTCGCCGACCCGGTCGTTCTGGTCGTCAAGGCCGATTCGCCGTACAAGAACCTCAAGGACTTCATCGAAGGCGCCAAGGCCAAACCCGGCAAGGTCCAGATGGGCAACTCGGGAATGGGCGCTGTCTATCACCTCGCGGCGCTCAACATCGAACGCAAGCTGGGCGTCAAGTTCAACCACGTTCCCTTCACCGAAGGCGCCTCGGCGACCGTCGCTTCGCTGGTCGGCGGCCATATCGACGCAATCATCACCGGACCGAGCGCCGCCAAGTCGCAAGTCGACGCCGGCGCGCTGCGCATCCTGGGCGTCATGGACACCAAGCGCTTCGAGCTCTTCCCCGACGTGCCAACCTTCCAGGAAGCGCTGGGCCAGGACCTTGGCCTGCACATGCGCGCCTGGGCGATACTCGCCGGTCCGGCCAAGCTGCCTGAGAACATCACGCGCGAACTGACCACGGCCTTTGGCGATGTCGTCAAATCGCCAGAGTACCAGGCGGCGATCAAGAAAATGGGGATCATGCCGGTCGTCATCGTCGGCAAGGACGCCGCAGCGATGATGAAGGAAGACCACGACACCTACAAGGTCCTGATCGAAGAGTCCAAGAAAAAATAGGCGCCGTCATCCGCAGCTGAACACACCCGTGCCACCGACCACGGCGGCACGGGCAAGGGGAATCACATGAGGAAATACAACATCGTCGTGGCTTTTGGCGCAGCGCTTTTCGGTACGCTGATCATGTATTTTGGTCGCGATCTTTCGGGTTTTGAGGACGGTGTTCCGGGCGAGAATTACTGGCCTTCGATCATCGCCTGGCTGTTCATCTTGCTGGGCGCATTGCAGCTGTTGGAAGTCATCTTCTTCAAGGGCACCCGCGCCGAAAAGAAAGTCGACCTGAGCTCAAAGCCGGTGCGCATGGCCTACCTCTCCGCGCTGGTTTCGGGAATCTACGGTGGCCTGCTGCTCGCCGTCGGCTTTGTCGCCGCTTCGCTGGTCTTCGTCCCGTCAGTGATGGCGCTGATGGGCGAGCGCAAAATATGGGTGGCGGCGACAGTCTCCGTCGCCGTGGTTGGCACCATCTACGTTTTTTTTGCCTTGGTCTTCAACACCACATTGCCGTCCTCGGTTTTCTTCGAATAGTCGGACGGGGGACAAGCAATGAACGATATTCTCACTGCGGCGTCTGCCGTATTCAGCCTTCACGCGCTGCTGATGATTTTCCTCGGCGCTTTCGCTGGCGTGATCATCGGCGCGCTGCCAGGACTGACCGTCAATATGGGCATCGCGCTGCTGATGCCGCTGACCTTCACTTTCCAAGGAATGACCGGAATTCTGATGCTGCTCGGCGTTTATTGCGGCGCCATCTACGGCGGCTCGATCACCGCCATCCTGATCAACACACCGGGAACGCCGGCCTCGGCGGCGACCATCCTCGACGGTTATCCGCTGGCGCTCAAAGGCGAAGCGGGACGCGCGCTCGGCCTGTCGACGATGTCGTCGCTGGTCGGCGGTCTCTTCAGCGCAATCTGTCTGGTGCTGGTTTCGCCGCTGCTGGCCAAAGTCGCGGTCGGCCTGTCGGCTCCCGAGTATTTCTCGCTCGCCGTGTTCGGCATCAGCATCATCACCAGCGTCTCTTCGCTCTCGATCGTCAAGGGCCTGATGGGCGGCGCACTGGGTCTTTTCATCGCCATGATCGGGCTCGACCCGATGACCGCCGGATTCCGCTACACCTTCGATTCGGTCTATCTGATGGGCGGCATTTCCTTCGTCCCGGTACTGGTCGGCCTGTTCGCTTTCTCGCAGGGCATGGTGAGCATGGAAGACAGCTACCGCGGCGGTGAAAACCGCAAGGTGCAAGTACCGATCAAGCGCATCCTGCCGACCTGGCTGGACATGAAACGCGTCTTCCCGACGCAGATGCGCTCGGCGATCATCGGCACCATCATCGGCGCGATTCCGGGCACCGGCGGCGACATCGCCTCGTACGTCTCATATACGGAGGCCAAGCGCTGGTCGAAGCACCCCGAGGAGTTCGGCCACGGTTCGGTCGAAGGCGTTTCGGCGCCTGAGGCCGGCGCCAACGCGGTTGCTGGCGGCGCGCTGGTGCCGCTGCTGACGCTGGGCATCCCCGGCGACGGCGCGACGGCGATCATGATGGGCGCCTTCATGGTGCAAGGGCTTTCGCTCGGCCCGCTGCTGTTTACCGAACACCCGGTCGAAGTCAACACCATCTTCATCGGCCTGTTCGTCGCCAACCTCATGATGGCGGCCATCGGTTTCGCCGGACTGCGCTCTTCAGCCAAGATCATGGACGTGCCGCGCCGCATTCTGGTGCCTATCGTGCTGACGCTGTGCGCGGTGGGGTCCTACTCGGTCAATCACACGATGATCGACGTCTTCGTGACGATGGGCTTCGGCGTTCTCGGCTACATCCTGCTCAAGCTCGATTTCTCGATGTCGCCGATCGTCATCGGCATCATCCTGGGGCCGATGGCCGAAACCAATCTGCGCCGGACTCTGGTCATGTCGCAAGGCGATTATTCGGTCTTCTTCACACGCCCGGTTTGCGCGACCTTCCTGGTCATCGCCGTGATGACGCTATTCCTGCCGATCGTCGGCCCCAAGGTCTGGGCCTGGTGGAAGAAGCGCAGCGGTGGCCCGGCTCTCGTCGAGGCTGAAGGCAAAGAGTAAGCAGAGGATGCGGCGCCCGGTGCGCCGCATTGCTTTGCTGCGGCCGATTCATTTCGCAGCGCGGTGAAGAACGGCTAAAATCCACCGCATGGCCAACGCTGATTACCCGCTGCAACTGCTCTGCCACCCCGCGACACCGGCGCCGATGGTGCGCCTGATCGAAGCGCGAGCGACGGTCGAGCCCGACGGTAGTCTGTCACTGAACTACCGTTTGTGGGGCGACATCGCGCGCCTGCGCCTGCCGCAATCACCTTCGCCCGAGCGTAGCGACAGCCTGTGGCAGCACACCTGTTTCGAGGCTTTCGTCGGAAGCGTTGGCGATACGGCCTACCGCGAATTCAACCTCTCGCCGTCCGGCCAATGGGCGGCGTATGCATTTACCGGCTATCGTCAACGCGATGAAACGTTTGTGCCGAGCACCTCACCTCAAATCGTAACGCGCTTTTTCGCCGGCCACCTTGAAATGGACGTCACGCTGCCGCGCCAAACCTTGCCGTCGGCCCCCCGGCTGCAACTGGCGCTCGCCGCCGTCGTCGAGGCCGACGACATCGCCGACGGACGACACAGCTACTGGGCGCTGCGCCACCCTGCGGCGCGCCCCGATTTTCACCAGCGCGACGCCTTTACGCTTGAACTGGCAGCAAGCTAAACGCCCGCACGATCCCGTTTGAAAGATCCTCGATGACCGCCATTTTGTTTGGACTCGACCGGCTGCTCGCCGATCCCGCGCTGCGCGCACCGCTCATCGGCCAGCGCGTCGCGCTGCTCGCCCATCCGGCGTCGCTGACCGCCGATCTGACGCATGCGCTCGACGCGCTGGCCCAAGTCCCCGAGCTCAAGCTGACCGCCGCGTTCGGCCCGCAGCACGGACTGCGCGGCGACAAGCAGGACAATATGGTCGAGTCGCCCGACTTCCTCGATCCGCAACTCGGCATCCCGGTATTCAGCCTCTACGGCGCAGTGCGCCGGCCGAGCGCGGCGATGATGGAGACCTTCGACGTGCTGCTCATCGACCTGCAGGACTTAGGTTGCCGCATCTACACCTTCATCACCACGCTGCGCTACCTGCTCGAAGCGGCGGCGCAGCACGGCAAATCGGTCTGGATCCTCGACCGCCCCAACCCGGCCGGCCGGCCAATCGAAGGATTGCTGCTGCGCCCCGGCTGGCAGAGCTTTGTCGGCGCCGGCGAGCTGCCGATGCGCCATGGCCTCTCGATGGGCGAACTGGCGCGCTGGTTCGTCGCCACGCAGAAGCTCGACGTCGATTGCCGCGTCATCACCATGAGCGGCTGGTCGCCCGACGCGGCGCCCGGCTACGGCTGGCCGACGGGTGAGCGCAGCTGGGTCAACCCCAGCCCGAACGCGCCCAACGTCTCGATGGCGCGCTGCTACGCGGGAACCGTGATGCTTGAGGGCACGACGCTCTCCGAGGGGCGCGGCACCACCCGCCCGCTCGAACTCTTCGGCGCGCCGGACATCGACGCCAAGGCACTGATCAACGAGATGCACGCGCTCGCGCCGCACTGGCTCGCCGGTTGTCGCCTGCGCGACTGCTGGTTCGAGCCGACCTTCCACAAGCATGCCGGCCAGCTTTGCCACGGCGTGCAGATCCACGTCGACGATCCGAGCTATCAGCACGCCGCGTTCCGTCCCTGGCGGCTGCAGGCGCTCGCTTTCAAGGCGCTGCGCGGGATGCAGCCGGACTACCCGCTGTGGCGCGACTTTGCTTACGAGTACGAAAGCGACCGGCTGGCGATCGACCTGATCAACGGCGGCCCGCAGCTGCGCGAGTGGGTCGACGATAAAGAGGCATCGCCCGCCGACCTCGATATTTTGGCGCTTGCCGACGAAGCCGCGTGGGCTGCGGCGCGCCAGGAGTTCCTGCTCTACTGACGAAAAAAAACCGACGCAGCGCGAACGCCGGTCGGTTTCTTGTGACGCTGTGGCGATCAGAGCCGTTCGAAGATCGCCGCGATTCCCTGCCCGCCGCCGATGCACATGGTGACCAGCGCGTATTTTCCGCCGGTGCGCTGCAGCTCGTAGATGGCCTTGGTGGCGATGAAGGCGCCCGAACAACCGACCGGGTGACCAAGCGCGATGGCGCCGCCGTTCGGGTTGGTCTTGGCCGGATCGAGCCCGAGGCCCTTATTGACCGCGATCGCCTGCGCGGCGAAGGCTTCGTTGGCTTCGATGACGTCCATCTGATCGAGCGACAGGCCGGCCTTCTTGAGCGCCAGCTTGCTCGCCGGGATCGGGCCTTCGCCCATGATCTCGTTGGGAACGCCGGCAATGGCGTAGGAGACAAGGCGCGCGATCGGTTTCTGCCCGGCCTTGGCCGCGACGTCGGCTGCCGCGAGAACGAAGAACGCCGCCGCATCGTTGATCCCCGACGCATTGCCGGCAGTGACCGTGCCGTCCTTCTTGAACGCCGGTTTCATCTTGGCCAGCGTCTCGAGCGTGGTGTTGGCCTTGACGTGCTCGTCGGTATCGAAGACGACTTCGCCCTTGCGCGTCTTGAGAACGATCGGAACGATCTGCGACTTGAAGCGCCCTTCGGCGATCGCTCGCGCGGCACGTTGCTGCGACACGAGCGAGAAGGCATCCTGCTCCTCGCGCGAGGTATTCCATTTGGTCGCCAGGTTTTCCGCGGTAATTCCCATGTGGCCGACGCCGAAGGGATCGGTGAGCACCGCGACCATCATGTCGATCGCCTGCGTATCACCCATCCGCGCACCCGAGCGCAAGGCCGGCAGCATATAGCCGCCGCGCGACATCACTTCGACGCCGCCGCCGATCGCGTAGTCGGAATCGCCGAGCATGATGTTCTGCGCCGAACTGACGATCGCCTGCAGACCCGAAGAACACAGGCGGCTGACCTGCATGGCCACCGAATCCATCGGCAGGCCGGCCTGAATCGACGCGACGCGCGAAACGTAGGCATAGCGCGAATCGGTCGGGATGCAGTTGCCGACCGTCACGTATCCGATGAGTTGAGGGTCAACACCGGAACGCGCAATCGACTCCTTCATGACGATCCCGGCCAGTTCCGAGGGTTCCATTCCGGCCAGCGAACCACCGAAGGTACCGACCGCTGAACGGACCGCGCTTAGAACAACAACATCTCTGCTCATGATAATGCTCTCCAAAGTAAGTAATTAGAAAAGGGCTGTGGCCTAGCCTCCAGCCCGGACGGCGCTAGCCGAGAACCGGCGGAACGTAAGGCAGGGTCAGGCCAAGCAGCCAGAGCAGCAGCAGCACGACCGGCGCATGGAAGAGCAGTTGCAGCGTCGAATAGCCGGCCAGATCGCGCGCCTTGACGCCGGTCAGCCCCATCAGCGGCAACATCCAGAACGGGTTGATGAAGTTGGGCAGCGCTTCAGCTGCATTATAGACTTGCACCATCCACGCCAGATTGACGTGCAGCTGGTTGGCCGCTTCGAGCAGGTAAGGCGCTTCGACGACCCATTTGCCGCCGCCCGACGGCAGGAACAGGCCCAGGATCGCCGAGTACATGCCGCCGATCAGCGGCAGCGTGCCTTGCGTCGAAATCGAGACGAAGAACTTGGCCAGCACCTCGTTGAGCCCGGACCCCATCAGCACGCCGAAGATCCCGGCGTAGAGCGGGAACTGCAGCAGCACGCCGCCGGTCATCGGCACCGCCTTGGCCGCCGCGCGCAGAAACGAGCGCGGACGCCAGTGCAGCAGCATGCCGGCGATGATGAACATGAAGTTGTAGGTATTAAGGTCGAGCGCCGCGAGGCCGCCCTTGGTGCTGAACACGTCGTAGAGGTAGATGCCGCCGATGGCGACCAGAACGATCGTCAGGAACGGCGAGAACTCGAGCTTTTCGCCCGGCGTCTGCGCACTGCCGATGTCCTCGTGGCTGTCCTGATAGACGATGCCGGCCATTTCAGCGGTCTTGGCGTGCTTGGCGATCGGCGTCGAGGCGTAGCAGATCCAGATCGAGAGAACGAACAGCACGATGATCATCACCAGGTTCTGCCAGGTGAACAGCGTCTGATCGAGCGAGATGACGCCGCTGATCTTGAGCAGCGCCGGCGGGATCGATCCCTTGGTCGCCATCAGCAGCGCCGCCGACGACGACAGGCCCAGGGCCCAGATGCTGCCCAGCCCGAGATAACCGGCGGCGCCCATGGCGCGGTAATCGACGCCCTCGACGCGTTTGCTGATTTCACGCATCAGGATTCCGGCGAAGATCATGCTGAAGCCCCAGCTCAGCAAGGACGCCAGCATCGCCATTCCGGCGACGTAGGCGACCGCCGTCTTGGGCGTTTGCGGGAAGCGCGCCAGCACGTTGATGATTTTACGCACCGGTGGCGCGACGGCGACGATGTAGCCGCCGATCACGACGAACGCCATCTGCATGGTGAACGGGATCAGGTTCCAGAACGACTTGCCGAAGTCGACCGAGACCTGGTTGGGCGTACGGCCCATCGCCAGCGCCGCGACGGCGACGATGAAGACGGCGATGGCGGCAAACACATAGGCATCGGGAAACCACTTCTCGCTCCAGTCGGCGAGGCTGGCGCCAAGACGCGCGATGGCGCCTTGTTGCTCTGCTCCTTCGGATTTCTTTTGTACGGCTTGATTCATGATGGCGCTCCTTGATCGTTTTTTTAGAAAGCTCGGGGACTGCTGGACTACTGGGCGCTACTCGGCAACTTCATTTCGTGGCAGTCCGCGCTGACCGTGTAATCGGCTTCGGTCTTGGCGCGGATCTCGTCGAGGCTCACGCCGGGCGCGGTCTCGGTGAGCACCAGTTGGCCGCCGACGAAGCGGAAGACGGCGAGCTCGGTGACAATCGAAGTCACCTTGCCGGCTGCCGTCAGCGGCAGCGAGCAGCGCTTGAGGATCTTGGCGCCGCCGCTCTTGGTCGCGTGTTCCATGGCGACGATGACGTTCTTGGCGCCGGTCACGAGATCCATCGCGCCGCCCATTCCCGGAACCATCTTGCCGGGAACCATCCAGTTGGCGAGGTTGGCCTGCTGGTCGACTTCGAGACCGCCGAGCACGGTGACATCGACGTGACCGCCGCGGATGATCGCGAACGACATCGCGCTGTCGAAGAAGGCCGTTCCGGGGACCATTCCGCACGGCTTGCCGCCGGCGTTGACGAGATCGGGCAGCGCCTCGCCGTTGAGCGGACCCATGCCGAGAAAGCCGTTCTCGGATTGCAGCGTGATGTGGATTCCCTCGGGCAGATAATCGGGGATCAGCGTCGGCAGGCCGATGCCGAGGTTGACCACGTCGCCGTCTTTCAATTCCTGCGCGACGCGGCAGGCAATCAGATTCTTCGCATCCATCTTATTTCTCCCCCACCAGAACGAGCGCATCGACCAGAATTCCCGGCGTCATCACCAGTTCGGGGTCGATCTGCCCGGCGGCGACGATCTCGTCCGTTTCGGCGACGACGTAGTCGGCGGCCATCGCGATCAGCGGGTTGAAGTTGCGCGCGGCGCGCTGGTAGGTGAGGTTGCCCTTGTCGTCGGCACGGTGCGCCTTGACGATGGCCAGATCGGCGCGCAGCGCGCGTTCGACCAGATACTCGACGCCGTCGAAGGCAAGCTTGGTCTTGCCGTCCTCGACGATGGTGCCGACGCCGGTCGGCGTGAGCACGCCGCCCAAGCCCGAACCGCCGCAGCGGATTCGTTCGGCGAGGGTGCCCTGCGGCACCAGTTCGACTTCGATCTCGCCGGCGATCATCTGGCGGCCGGTTTCCGGGTTGGTTCCGATGTGCGAGGCGATGACCTTTTTGACGCGGCGGTTGGCGATCAGGATGCCGACACCGCTATCGGCAAAAGCCGTGTCGTTGCCGATGATCGTCAGCTCCTTGATTCCCGAGTCGAGGATTTCGCGGACGATTCCGTCGGGCGTCCCGACGCCCATGAAACCGCCGAACAGGATGCTCATTCCGTCGTGGAAATGCGATCGCAAATCAGCGTAGCTGATTCGCTTGCAAGGTGTAGCCATGTGCTTGACTCCTTCTGATGTAATTATTCGATCAGAAGGGCTAACGCACGATGCGTGCCGGCCGGTGCGTTGGCCGGCAGGCCAATGGCTGCGGGCGTCTCCAGGGGGCTGCCGGGAAAGCCAGGCAGCACGCGCCTTTCCCGGCAGGCCGGCCCACGATCGCCTTTTGACGGGCTTTGCGGGGCGTCGCCGCAGCCCGGCCCCGGCGCTCAGTCGACCATCAGGCGCCGCACGCCCGAGACCGCGCCGATCACCTCGATGTCATCAAAGCGGGCGATTACTGCGCAATTTTATTCACACTGGATGACAGCATCTGCGCACTCGCCGCTATCGAGGTTGAACTCGTGCAGCTTGTAGAGCAACGCGCGCCGGCTGATGCCAAGCTCGCTCGCGGTGCGCGAACGGTTGGCGAGATTTGATGCTCAAGCCGTGGTAATCAGGCCCCGATCAGACTGGCCAGCCCCAACAGCAACAGCAACAGCAACCAGAGCAACAAGGCACGCCAGACCAAGCCGACCGCGCTCTGCATGAAATCGACATCGGCTTCGTCGCCGGTCCCCATCTCGGCGCGATCGGCAATCTCGCCGGCCTCGACCAACGGCATTCCCAGGCGGACCCCGAGCGCCCCGGCGCCGCTCGCCAGAACAATGCCGATGCCGCTGCCCAGGTGGCTATCGGGCCATTTGTCGGCCTGCGTACGCCAACAGTAAACGGCATCCTCGAAATTGCCGACGATGGCGAAACCTGCGGCCGTCAGACGCAGCGGCAACCAGTCGATCAGCGCAAAAGCCTGTTGCGAGAAGCGCCCGAAACTGCCGTCATCATCGTCGCTGCGCCGCCCCCATTGGTCGGCAAGAAATGCCGCGACGCGATAAAGGACGGCGCCACACGGTCCCGGCAGCAGCACGAAACAGACCAGTACGCCAAACACGTGGCGATGCGCTGCGCTGAGCGCTTCTTCGATCGCCAGCCGGGCAATCTCCGACGACGAAAGTTGATCGGCCGGGCGCCCGCGCCACTCGCCGAGCAGCTTGCGCGCATGCGGCAAATCGTCCATGCGCAGCGCCAGTTGGATATCGGTGTAATAGTGGCTGAACTGCCGAAACCCCATCGTCAGATAGAGAATCACGACGGTCCATAGCCAGGCCAGCAAGGGATTGACGGCATAGAGCGCGGCATCAACGCCGCCGGCCACCAGCACCAGCCCGCCGACGGCGACCAGCCAGGCAATCAGGCCGTGAGCCGCTTCGCCGGCGTTGAACAGGCCTTCAAGAAAGCGCGCGAGCCGAGTCAACGGTTGGTGCACGACCAGGCGGTAAGGCAAGGGCCGAATCTGCTCAATCAGCAGAACGGCGATCAGGGAAAAAAGGGCCATGGCAAAAGTGTGAAGGGATGGCACGAGAAGATCGGCGCCCGCCCAATGTCTCAAAAAACCAAGATACCATAATTCCTGAGCCGTCGGCCGATCGCCACGCGGACGATCAAACCGCCAGCGCCCGCGAGAGCGTCACGATGATCCCGGCCGTGGCGCCCCAGATGAAGTAGTCGCCGTAGGGCATGGCGAAATAGTGGCGCAACTTCCCCCGATAGTGCAATGAATGTTGCTGATGATTGGCCGCGTCCATCAGGAAGGAAAACGGCACTTCGAAGATCTCGGCGACCTCGCCAGGCTCCGGGTGCAAATCGAAAGGCGGCTTGACGACCGCCACCACCGGCGTCACGCGAAAGCCGGTGCCGGTGCGGTACTCGGGCAAATAGCCAAGAATCTCGACATGCCTCGCTGACAAACCGATTTCTTCCTGCGCTTCACGCAAGGCGGTTGCCGCTGGAGAGTCGTCCTCGGGCTCGACTCGCCCACCGGGAAAGCTGATCTGCCCCGGGTGATCCTTGAGGTGCGCAGTGCGTTGCGTGAGCAGCACCGACGGCCCGCCCTGGCGCAGGACGATCGGAAAGAGCACCGAAGCCGGCGTCAGTTCCTCGTCGCCGACCCCATCCTCGAGCACAAAAACGCTGCGCGAAGGACATGGCTGCAGCACCGAGCGCAGCCGATCAAGATCGATCCCCTGCGGTTTTCCTGGCGCGCCGTTCACCGGATCAGTTGCTCGCTTCCTCATCTTCTATTTCGGCGCGCACTGCGTTGAGGGCATCCTGCAAGGTTTCTTCGGACAGCGCATTGATCGACGTAGCAACCAGATCGGCAGACTCCACGGCGCCAACCGGCAGGTGCTTGCTGTCCAGACAGGCGATCAGAGCCGCGGTCGAACCGACGACGCGCAGCAAGGTCTGCCGCTCGGTCATCAACAATTCGAGTTCGCGGCGCAACATGATTATTTCCTGGTCGCGATCGGGCATTCAATTCTCCTAGTAACGTTTCTTCAGCGTCATGGTTTCGCCATTGCGCTGCATTTCCATACGGTTCAAAAAACTCATCCCGAGCAGTGCGATCGGCATATCCTGTTGATGCACCATGGCGTCAACGTTGTTTAAAAAAATTTCACCGACACGCACGGTGTCGAGCTTGACGCGTGAAACGACGGCCTGACCATTGGCCGTATTGGTGATTCCCCGCTGCCCGCGACTGGCGTCAATGCCGATCCGGCGCGCATCGCTGGCGCCCAGAGAGACCAGCGACGCGCCGGTATCGACGAGAAAACGGACGCTGGTTCCATTGATGTTTCCGGTGGCATAAAAATGCCCCGCCGCATCAGCGGTCAAAACAGCCGTTGCCGGACCGCCCCCCGACGGTTGCACCGCGACGTTCTGACCGACCCGCAATACCCGCTTCTTGCCGTCGACTTCAAGGGTCGCAGTCTCCCCCTCGATCGCCAGCACTTTCACCCCCTCGTCAGTGCGGGCACCCAGCGCGACGATGCGTGGCGGGCCGCCGTCGATGGTCAGCAAAGCCTTGCCCGGAAACAGCCCGGCCAGACCGACGTCAGCCCCCTTCGCCGGCGACGTGGCCAGCAATAGGCAGATCAAGGCCGCCGGGGTAAAATCGCTGAAGCGCCGAAGACCAGCGCCAAAACCAGCGCCTTTGCCCAGCAAGCCTCCGACCATGAAACCTGTTGCCATTTTTCGTCACGCCGAAAACGAGGGACCGGGCTATTTTGCCACATTCCTCGACCAACACTCGATTCCTTGGCAACTGATCGCCATCGACCGCGGTGAAACGGTGCCGACACGGCCCGGCGACTATTCCGGACTTTGCCTGATGGGCGGGCCGATGAGCGTCAACGATCCGCTGCCCTGGATCGCTAAGTTGTGCGCACTGATCGGCGATGCCGTGCGCCAGAACATCCCGGTGATCGGTCATTGCCTGGGCGGGCAGCTGATCAGCAAGGCGCTCGGCGGCAACATCACGCGCAGCGCGTACAAGGAAATCGGCTGGGGACGCGTACGCGCCGAAAACAACGACAGCGCAGATCGCTGGCTCGGCGATTGGCGGCAAAAAACGGGCGGCCTCGCCGAAGTGTTCCAGTGGCACGGCGAAACGTTCAGCATTCCGCGCGGCGCGCAACGAATCTTTGGCAATGCGTTCTGCGCCAACCAGATGTTCGCACAGGGCCCTCATCTGGCGATGCAGTGCCATGTCGAAATAAGCGCCGAGATGATCGCCGCGTGGTGCGCGGCCTGGCCGGACGAGGTCAAAGGCCTTGACCCGCTGCCGCCGACGGTGCAGACAGCACAGCAAATGTTGGCCGACGCGCCGCCCCGCCTTGATGCCATGCGCCAACTCGCCGACCAGCTGTACACGGTGTGGATCGGCGGACTGAACAGCGCTTTGCCCCCCGCTGCGCTCAAGGACTGAGCCGCCCGCCGGCTACACGGTGGGCTGGCGGGCTGGCAATACAGCGGCCACGAAACTACCATGGCAAGACCGATTGCACTCTTGTCACGCCTGCCGTTTGCGGAGGACGCCATGGGAATTCTCGATTGGTTCAAGAACCGTCCTGGTCAATACGATCCCGACCGGGTATCCGACGAATTGATTCAGTGGGCGGTCGACAAGTCGATTGCCTTGATCAATCCGCGGCTCAAGTTGCTAGCGAATTATCAGCGGCGATTGCAACCGGCGATCGAGACGACCATCGCCTTTCTGCGCGCGCAGGTCTCGGTGTTGCCTGCCGTCCATTCGCTTTCGGCGAAGACCTGGTCTACCGACCCGGCGTTACGGGCCTTTTTTGCCGCGCCGAGCGATATCCCCGCGCTGCTCGGCAACTCGGACAATCTGCGCACCCTGTTCGACAAGTTCCCCGAACTTCCCGAAGCGTGCCTGGTTCTCGGCATGGCGTTCAAGGAGCAGCGGACCTTCGGCATGGCGCTGCAGGGCGAGATGGTGCAACGCGATGTGGCGCAAACCAGCGTGAGCTTCTCGGACCACCGGGCGCGCCTGTGCAGCCATGACGAATCGCGATTGCGCCGCATCATCGGCGTCGAGGTTTTCGAATACCTGTTGGCGCACGCCTTGGCTGAGATCGGTGCAGAGCGCGCCGAACGGCGCGAACTGCAGGAAAATCGTTCGCTGATCCGCGCCCGCCTGAGGTTGCTGCAGCAACACGGACCAGGCCTGGGATCGATGTTTGGCGCCGAGCCTGCGGCGCGCAGCGAGCAGGACCGGCTGGCCAGCGAACTGCTCGAGAACGAGCGGCAACTCGAATCGATCGGCGGCAACGAGTCCTTGCTCGAGGCGGAATTCGAATGTCTGCGGGACGTTCTCGGCAAGCCGCAAGCCTATCTGCACTTCGAGCCGAAGCGCTTGCGGCTCAATACGATGAACGTAATACTCGATCAATCGAGCACCGACCGGGTCGCCGACGTCGATTTCGCCGTTGCCGAACTGAGCGGGACGCCGCCGATACGGCGCGCCTTCGTGCTGGCGCGCGTTGCGCGTGATGAGCTTCCGCCGCCGAAAAAAATCGATTTTGCCGACGCGGCACGCTACCTTTGAAGCGCTCGTCTAGAACAGGACGCCGAACAGCGTTTTGAGCAGTTCTTCCAGGGACATCAGGGTCAAGGCCAGCGGCACGATCGGCGCCAGGGTGGCGACGACAAGCCGCAGCACGTCGTCCTTTTTGATTGGCGCAAGGTGCATGCTCCTCACCACGTTGTAACTCCCGGAAAGATCGGCGAGCGACTGGATGTCGCTGCTGCCGACCAGCGCCTCGTCGGCCGGTGCGCCGCCGCGCAGCCATTTGGCATCGAACTCGCGAACGTAGCGCTCGGCCAAGGTCCCGTACTCGCGCAGTCCCTTGCGCCTGGCCTGCGCGAGCTGGGGCAAAAAGACCAGCAGCGGGCCGAGGACCACGCACAGGAGAAAGATCACCATGACGGCGATCTCGACCTTGAACTCGGTCAGCACCGCACCGACGAAGAAGATGCGGTTGGCCAGGTTTCCGGCGAGCAAGGCGCCGTGCGCCACAGCGAGGATAGTGAAGGCATAGACCTGTTCGGAAAGAAAGCTCAGACCGCCGACCTGATCCGGATGCGTAGCAACCAGGCTCAGGTCGATGCGCGACACCAGCCACAGAAAGCGCGCCCAGACGAACAAGCGAAAATACCAGCGGCACAGCAGGAACTGGAAGACCGGCAGGCTCACGTAGCCGTACCAGAGCCCGGCGAGCGAGAACTTCGCGCCGCCTGCAGACGATGTCGCATACCAAGTCAGCGTATCGAGCGCGACATACTGGCGCCAGACGATCATCACCCCGACGCCATAGACGAGAACGATCAGCAAGACCTCGGCGAGCACCGAATTGCGCAGCCGAAAGGCCGACGCGATTGCGGCTTCGAATCGCCCGACGGCGTTTTCCGGAATCAAATTGCGCTCGCGAAATTGCTGCAGCAGCAGGCGCATGCGCCGGTGCACCACCAGTTCGGCGACGATCAACAGCGGCAAGGCGACCAGGAAACGAATGTGGACTTCGATGTCGAGCAGAAACGGCACCACCGCACGCTGCCCCCACGCCGACCCTTCCCAGGTCGACAGCAGCAGCAGCGGCAACCAGGTCAGCAAGGTGAACACAATGAGGCGTTGACGCACCATCAACAACGCGTCGTCGGACAGGTGAGCGCGGCGCAGAAGCTGGAAAAGCGGTCCGCCCAGAACCAGAGAAAAGTCAGGCGGATTCTGGAACTGACTCGAACCGACGGTTCGTTGCGGGGTGCTCAATTTCATGGCAGGCCTCTTCGCACGGCAGCGTCGCCTTGGGCTCACGCGGCGCCGACTGGTCTGTTGAGGAGAGTTTGCTCATTGGCTACTGGTCGTCATGCCGCCCAAGCAGGGAACGGCATTGATCGAGGGATCCAGCCACCGGGTTCATTGAAAACGGCCGAAGCGCCGTCGCCAGCAACCCTCCTGGCCGGCGGCGGCGTGTTCCTTGCCCTTATTTGGCTTTGCGCTGTTTTTCCGGACCGACGGCTGATGGCGAGTACTCGGGAATATATTTGAACGGATAATCGACGCCTTTGTAGAGACCGATCTTGCGCTTGGGCAGCTTGACCTTTTCGCTCGGTACAAGCTCGTAGGGAACGTGCTCCAGCAGATGGCTGATGACGTTGAGGCGGACCCGCTTCTTGTCCTCGGAACGGGCGACGAACCACGGCGCCCATGACGAATCGCTGGCGGCGAACATCTCATCGCGCGCCTGCGTATAGTCGTCCCAGCGGGTGAACGATTTGACGTCCATCGGTGACAGCTTCCAGATCTTGCGCCCGTCGGTGATGCGGTCGCGCAATCGCCGCTCCTGCTCCTGCGGGCTGACCTCGAGCCAGTACTTGAGCAGAATGATTCCCGACTCGACCATCGCGCGCTCGACGCCGGGTACCGCTGCGAGGAAACCCTTGACCTGTTCGGGCGTGCAGAAACCCATCACTTTCTCGACCCCGGCCCGGTTGTACCAGCTACGGTCGAAAATCACCACCTCGCCGGCCGCCGGCAGATGACCGATGTAGCGCTGCACGTACATCTGACTCTTCTCGCGCTCGGTCGGCGCCGGCAATGCAACGACGCGAAACACGCGCGGACTGACGCGCTCGGTGATGGCCTTGATGGTACCGCCCTTGCCCGCGCCGTCACGCCCTTCGAAGACGAGGCAGACCTTGAGCCCCTTATGCACCACCCACTGTTGCAGCTTGACGAGTTCGACATGCAGCCGCTTGAGCTCTTTTTCGTAGGCTTTGTTACCGAGCGCTTCCTTGCCTAATCCCGTTGCCGGAAAATCCTGCTTCTTGCCCGCCATGATCGCCTCCTTGAAGTCGAAGAAAAACCCGCTGCCGCCGTCCTCGTTACTGCGCCACTAACCCAAATAACATACTATACCTAGACCTCGCCGTTCGCTGCTGCCAAAATAGGCAGCGACAATTCGGCGTGTTGTGACGTTGGCAATTTTGGCCAGACAGTGACTGCTGGGCCGCAAAGAAATATCCTGATCAATCCGCAAGTTCAGATTCAATGCAATGGGAATCCATGAGCAATCGATTTCGTTTTCTTACGACCGCGCTTGCCGGCTTGCTGCTGATCGGATCGCTGGCGCATGCCGGCGAAGCAAGGCCGCCGCGTATCGCGCTGGTTCTCGGCGGCGGCGGCGCGCGCGGCGCGGCGCACATCGGCGTGCTCGAGGTGCTCGAGAAACTGCGCGTTCCGGTCGACTGCGTGGCGGGAACGAGCATGGGCGCGCTGGTTTCCGGCGCCTATGCCTCGGGCTTGTCGCCGGCGGCGATGCGCAGCGAACTGGCGAAAGCGGACTGGAACGACATGTTCCAGGACAACCCACCGTATTCCGAAATCAATTACCGCAACAAGGTGATTTCGACGCGTTTCATGCCGGGCTCTGAAACCGGGGTGAGCGAAAAAGGCGTTGCCTATCAGGGCGGTGTCGTCTCCGGGCAGAAGATCAAGCTGTTCTTCAACCGCCTGGTCAATTCCGACTTGGGCGAACGCAACATCGAATCGCTGCCGCTACCGCTGTCGATCATCGCCACCGACATCGGCAACGGCGACAAGGTGGTCTTCCGCGACGGCAGCCTGACCAAAGCCATGCGCGCCAGCATGTCGGTTCCCGGACTGATGGCGCCGATCGAACATCAAGGGCACAAGCTGGTCGATGGCGGCCTGGTCGACAACGTACCGATCGACGAAGCGCGCGCGCGCTGCCAGGCCGACATCGTGATTGCCGTCAATGTCGGTTCGCCGCTGATGAAAGCCGAAGACGTCGGCTCCCTGCTCACCGTCTCGGTGCAGATGGTCAATATCCTGACCGAACAGAACGTCACGCGTTCGTTGGCTTCGCTCAAGCCGACCGACATCTACATCAAGCCCGACTTGGAAGGGATCACGGCCGGCGATTTTTCCAAGAGTTCGGAAACTGCCGATCGCGGCAAAGTCGCGGCGGAGGCTTTGGCCGATCGGCTCAAGCCCTTGGCGGTAAGCGAGGAGGCCTACGCCGCGTGGTCGCAAAAGATCGCCTATGCCCGGCAGACGGCGCCGCGAATTGACGAGATCCAGATCGCCAAGCTCAAGACGGTCAATCCCGCGGCGCTCGAGCGGCATCTGCGAGTCAAGCCCGGCGACCAGGTCGACGACGCGAAGCTCAACCAGGACATGTTGCGTGCCTACGGCGACGGCTGGTACGAAAGCGTCGACTATTCGCTGCTCACCGAGCGCGACCGCAACATCCTGCGCGTGCTGCCGATGGAAAAGAGCTGGGGCCCCGACTACCTGCGCTTCGGTGTCAGCCTGTACTCCGACTTCAAGCAGGATTCGTCCTTTACGCTGCGTACGGCCTACGACAAAACCTGGCTTAACTCGCTGGGCGGCGAATTGCTGGTCGGCGCTGAGATTGGCCGCAAGAATGCTTTGGCCGTCGATTTGTATCAACCACTTGAAGACCGACAACGCTATTTCCTGGAGTCTTCAGCGTCGTACTCGACCGAGACCGTTGGCATTTATCAGGATAGCCACAAGATCGCCGACTACGAAAAGACCAAGGGCAACGTGTCGCTGGGCGCCGGAGTCAACGTCGGCCTGCTCGGCCAGCTACGCGTCGGCTGGCGGCAGAGCTGGCTCGATGCCAACCTGAAGACCGGAATTCCAATAGCGATGTATCCTGAAAGCACGACGACGTCTTACGGTGGCGCGTACGCCGGACTCGATTTCGACCAGATGGATCGGCTTTATTTCCCGACCTCAGGCTGGTCGTCCAGGCTCGCATACTTCAACTCGCCGGGCGAAGGCTACAGCAGGGTTTTTGCCTTACTAGGCGGCGCCCACGCCTTCGGCGATTATGTGCTCAACGCCAAAATCAGCTATCAGGGTTCGGTCAAAGGCCGCTTGCCGGCCTACGACGCCGCCACGCTGGGCGGTTTCTATGAGTTGTCCGGCTTCGCCCAGAATCAGCTCAGCGGCGACGACATCAGCTACGCTGGGCTGCGCCTTGAAAAAATCATCGGCCGCTTGCCGATGGGCTTGCGCGGCGATATGCGCGCCGGGTTTTCGCTCGAGACCGGCAAGGTCGGCACGCCCTATACCGAAACCCAGCTTACCGGGCGAATCAATTCGGCGTCGATCTACCTTGGCGGTGAAACGCCGCTCGGGCCGGTCTATCTGGGCTACGGACGATCCGACAGCGGCGCGTCGAGCGTCTACCTGTTCCTTGGAACACCTTGAAAGGAGAACATCATGCTTGGTAAATTCATCGTCAGTGTCGTCGTCGCCCTGGGCCTAGCCTTGGCGGGCAGTACGCCGTCCTTCGCCGCCAAGAACAGCAAGGAAGAACAGCGCGCTGAAGTGCGCAAAACCAGTCAACAGATTCTGGGCCAACTCTACCGGATCAAACCGTCGGCCAGGAGTGCGGTCGCTTCGGCCGCCGGCTATGCGGTGTTCAGCAACTTTGGCATGAAAATCCTTTTCGCCGGGGGCGGCGCCGGTTCGGGTCTCGCCGTCAATAACGCCAGCAAGCAGGAAATCTTCATGAAGATGGTCGAGGTCCAGGCCGGTCTGGGTCTGGGCGTCAAGAAATTCCGCGTCGTTTTCATCTTTGAAACGCAAGCTGCATTCAACGAATTCGTCAACTCCGGCTGGGAATTTGGCGGCCAGGCGACGGCTGCGGCGAGCTATGATCAAAAGGGCAGCGCCTATCAGGGCGCGGCATCGGTGATGCCCGGCGTATGGGTGTATCAGATGACCGACGAGGGCTTGGCGCTCGAGCTGACCGGTAAGGGGACCAAGTATTACAAGAACGATGATCTGAATTGAGGGGCTGCTCATTGCGTTGCCAATGAGCGATGAGATGTCAGCTGTTTAACTTTTATTCCAGGAGATCTTCATGAAACACCCTATTTCGCTGCGCCTTGCCGTAATTGCCGTTCTCGCCGTCCTGCCAACGCTGGCCTTGGCGCAGATCGCGCCCACCGGTGCGGTCGTGGTGCAGAAGGACAAGGGCGCGGTACGCGCCGCCAAGACGGTTGTCGTGCAAGGCGCGATCACCGCCATTGACCAGGAAAGTCGGCACCTGACGATCAAAGGCGGCGGCGGCAACGAGTTGTCTCTGGTCGCCGGCCCCGAGGTCAAGAACTTTGCGCAATTGAAAGTCGGCGATATCGTAACGCTCAACGCCATCCGCTCGCTGGCGCTTGAATTGAAGAAGGGCGGCACGGCCGCGCGCGAACGCGTCGAGAGCACCGAGACGGTGCAAGCCAAGCCAGGCGAGAAACCGATGGCCGGCGAAGCGACGACCGTTCGCGCCATCGCCGACGTCACGGCGGTCAACCAGAAGACGGGAATGGTCACCTTGCGTGGCCCCGAGCGCACGCTTGACCTGGAGGTCAAGGACAAGGCCATCTTGAAGGACATCGCCGTTGGCGATCAGGTCGAGGCCACCTATGTCGAGGCGATCGCCATTTCGGTCAAGGGCGCCAAGCCGGCCAAGACGGTGAAGTAAACGCTGGATCGCCGCCCGAGCGTCGATCGTGCGCTCGGGCGGTAAGCTGCGGCGAGATTGCCGCCTCAGTGAGAGATCGATTCCGGCGGTACGCTGCAGCAGCCGCATCGGTTGCCAGAGCAAACTGATAGTGAGGATACCGAAATGACCAAACGCTCCCTGTACTTGCTTGCCTTGTCGCTCGCCCTGATCGGCGAAGCCGGCGCGCAGCAATTTGTTTACCCCGCCAAGGGGCAGTCGCCTGAGCAGCAGAAGGCCGACGAGTCCGCCTGCTATTCCTGGGCGGTCCAGCAAAGCGGTTTCGACCCTGCCAAGCCGCCGCCTGCGCCAGCGCCAGCCAAGCCGCCGACGACCGCGACGGGAACGACCCCGGGGGCGGGAGTACGCGGCGCGGCGCGTGGCGCGGTAGTCGGCGAACTGGTCGGCGGCGACGCGGGTGCTGGCGCCGCCGCCGGAGCGGTCGCCGCGCGCGGACAAAGCCGCCGGCAGAATGCGGCAGCGGCACAACAAGGACAACAGCAGGCGAGTGCCCAACAGCAGCAGCAACAAGCGGCTTTCGGCAGAGCGCGAGCAGCATGCCTCGAAGGACGCGGCTACAGCGTCAAATGACGCGCCAATGGAAAGCGGGAGGAAGCAAGATGAATTCTTTTTTTTGCAACTCAGCGGGCAAACGAAGATGGTCGCTACGCGGCACCTTTCTGGTGCTCTGGATAGCCGCCTCTGGCGCCTTCGCCCAGGCGCCGGCCGCCAGCGGCGGCGGTGCGCCGGCGATGAGTACGGCGCAACTCGACCAACTGGTCGGGCCGATCGCGCTCTACCCGGATGACCTGGTCGGAATCATTCTTCCCGGGGCGACGTATCCAATCGAGATCGTTCAGGCCGATCGTTTTCTCGACAAGCGAAAGAGCGACAAAAATCTGAAGATCAACGACGCCTGGCACGATTCGATCAAGTCGCTGCTCAACTACCCTGACGTAGTCAAGAAGATGAGCACCGATCTCGACTGGACGACGGCGCTGGGCGAAGCCGTGGTCGCCGACCAGGGCGGCGTCCTGGCAGCGATTCAGCGCTTTCGGCGCAAAGTGCAGGCGGCCGGCAACCTCAAATCCGACGACAAGCAGACGGTCGTCGTCGAAAAGGAAGTGATCCAGGTCGTTCAGGCCAACCCGGAAGTGATCTACGTGCCGCAGTACAACCCATCGACCATCGTGGTCGCGGGTAGCTATCCGAGTTACAGCTATTATCCGGCACCTTATCCGGTTTATTACTACCCCTACCCGCCGGGCGCTGCCTTCGCCACCGGGCTGATCTGGGGCGCGGCGGTCACCGCCGCCTGGAACGGCGGCCACTATGACACGCACTACGGCGGCGGCGGCAACAACACGATCAACGTCAACCGCAATACGACGGTCAATACCGGCAACATCAATACCGGAAACCTTAACCGCGCGACTTCCCAGTCGGCGCAGGGAACGGCGTGGAAATCCGAAAAGCAGCCGGGCCAGGTCAGCGGCGCGGCGAGTCGTCCGACCACGCGTACCGGCGACCTGCAAGGCGCTGGTGCGGGAAGCAATCTGGCCGCGGGCGGTGCTCGTCCGACGGCGGACTCGCGGCCGAGTGCCGGCACCAGCGAGCGCGGCGCGGCACCCAGCAGCGGCATGCAAAACCGTGGCGGCGATGCCTTTGGCGGCTACGACTCGGGGCGTGATGCGCGAGCCGACAGTTCGCGCGGCGCGGCGAGCCGTGAATCGATGAACTCGCCATCACGCGAACAGTCTTTCCAGGGCGGCGGCGCACGTTTCGGTGGTCGCGGCGGCCGTCGATAAGGAGAACAAGATGACTACGATCAAGACTGGCACATCCATGTCAATTCAATTTTCCCGGTTGGCGTCGCTCCTTCGCGGTCTGGCGCTGGCGCTGCTGCTATCGACTTCGCTGCCCGGTGGCGTCGGCATCGCCGCCGAACAACAGACCTTTGCCACGCCCGAAGCGGCGGTCAGCGCACTGATCGACGCGCTCAAGGCCGACGACGATGCGGCGCTGATCTCGATTTTTGGCGAGCGGCACAAGCGCCTGGTGGTGTCTCCGGACAAAGCCGAGAACAGCGCACTGCGGGCCAAAGTGCTGGCCCGACTTGAGACCTTGCACGTGCTTGAAGACGCGGGGCCCGATCGGCGCAGCTTGCTGATCGGCGACGCGGCCTGGCCGCTGCCGATTCCGCTGGTGCGTGAGCAAGGCGCTTGGCGCTTCGCCACCGAATTGGGCGAGGATGAAATCATCAATCGCCGGATCGGCGCCAACGAACGCGAAGCCATCAGCGTGCTGCGCGCCTATCTTGACGCGCAACGGCAGTACGCTGCGCGCGACCGCAACGGCGACGAGGTCCTCGAGTATGCGCAGAAGCTAGGCAGCAGCCCGGGCCAGCACGATGGCCTCTATTGGCCGGCCGACGAAGCAAAAGGCGAAGAAGCCAGCCCCTTCGGGCCGCTGATCGCAGCCAGCGCCGACTACCTCAAGGGGCACCAGGCCGGTGATTCTTTCCGGGGCTACCACTTCCGTATCCTGACTCGGCAAGGCAAGAGCGCGCCCGGCGGCGCCTTCAGCTATGTCATCAACGGCCGCATGATTGCCGGCTTTGCGCTGATCGCCTACCCGGCGCAATACGGCGAAAGTGGCGTAATGACCTTCATCGTCAGCAACCACGGCAAGATCTACCAGAAGGATCTTGGCGCGGCGACCGCCAAAGCTGCAGCGCGGATCAGGGAATTCAACCCGGACGCGTCGTGGCAGGCGATCGGCGATCGCTCTTGAGTCAACACTGGCCGACCTGAGGCGACCCAGGTGAAATCGACGCTGCGCGTGCTGGCGGCGCTGGTCTTCGCGATCGACGCGATGGCCAGCGACTTCGGCAGCCCGGGCGGCCCCGAACCCGCCAACATCGACGCGCTTAGCGACGTCCTGCGCCAGGATCCCTACGCGCTGGAGTTGCTGATCAGCTTCGGCACCTCCAAGGGCGGCTCGGCGGGCCATCTCGCGCTGGGCATCCGCGACGCCGCGGGTGACGACGACCGCGTCTACTCCGCCAACTTCTATGCCGACCGTTCGCCCAAACACGAGAGCGGTTTTTACACCGACGATCTGATGCTCGGCATCGCCAAAAAGGAGTACCTGTTCAAGACGCGCTCGTCGCTCGCAGAGACCACGTCGTTTGGCCTCGACTTCGGCGAAATCTACAAGCGATCGGTGATCGGCATTCGCGTCTACGGCGTTGCGGCCGAAGAGAAGGACGCCATCGCCGCGTTCTTCGCGCGAATCAACGACGACTATCACCAGCGGACCCGCGATACCGAATACCACGCGGGTGAAATCAAGTACGACTATATGCACCTTAACTGCGCCAAGACCATCGGCTCGGCATTCCGCTTTGCTGCCGGCTACGGCGATCTGGAAATCACCAGCGCCAAGGTGCTCACCCAGCGGCGGCTGGTCGTCGCCGCCAAGGCCAACATCCCCACCGAAATGGCGATCAAGCTCGTCAAGGCCTGGCACCAGCGCGGCTACGCGATGGACGTGGTGTTCTACAAGAAATACGGCAACTCGACTTATGTGGACCCGCACGACGAGGACAAGGTCGCTTTCAAGGACTTGCCCAACCGTTTCCCTTCGGTGTTGTCGCGCGACTTTCGTAGCGACGAGGGCGAGTACCAGGACTTCGACAACCTCTTCGCGATGTACCTGCTCAACAACATGGGCAAGTACAGCGTGCGCGTCGATGAACAGACCAAGCGCCTGGTGGTCAAAAAATACAAACAGCCGATGGCTTACCCCGAGGCCGCCGAACTGGCGACCCGCGACGCCCGATCAGACAGCAAGAGCTTCCGCCTGCTGCGTCGCTTCCTGCCCAGGGGAAGCAAGATCGACGAAGCCGCGGATAACACGCAGCTCTACAATATCCCCGACGACGGCAAGACGCTGCCCTAAAAAAAAGCGCGGCCAACCGGTCCGCGCTTTTCTTGGGGATTTGAGCAACTCAATCCTTGTGCTCGACCACCACGCACTGATAGACGCCGCCGAAAAAGGTCTTCTTGCGCCAGGTGAAGCGCTCGGCATTCGTCGCGTACGAACACAGTTCGTTGTTCCAGAGCGCCTCGGCAAAGGGTTCCAGATAATGATTGACGAGCTTGAGGATGTAACGAATCGGCTGCCATTTGGCCGGATTATGGTAATCGACGAAAACCGCCTTGCTGCCCTTGGGCAGTTTTTCGAGCATGTTATTGACGATTTCGTATTTCTTCTCGTCGGGAACCTCGTGCAGCAGGAAGAAGCTGCAAATCAGGTCGTAATCGACCGATTTCACGCCGTCAAAATCCGCTGCATCGCTGCGAATGACCTTGGTCCAATCCATGCTGTCGAGCTTGCGATGACCATGCTCGATCTGGATCGGCGTCACGTCGGTCAGATGGAACGAGCCCGTCGGACCAACCTTTTGCGCAGCACGCGTCACCAGATCGCCATAAACGTGCGCCAGTTGCCAAACGCGCATTCCCGGCTTGATCTCGTTGAGATACGCGCGCATCAGACGTTGATCGTTGAGAAACAGCAGAATCCGCACGACCCAGATGTGGTCGAGCGCGCGCACCCACTTGGGATCGACATACGCCCAATCGTACACTTCGGTCATGTACGCGGGGACGCCCTCGTAGTAGGGGTCAATGGCGAGTGACGCGTGATTCTTGGTCATTTATCAAATCCGATCGAGTCAAATCCCCAGATCAGCCGGCCGGGCACCGCAAGCGTTGCGGCAAACAGAACAGAAGCAGGGGCAGAAAACCGTAAATTATCCCTGACCTTGGCTTGCCGGTCAAACCATTGCGCCCTCGCGGGATGCTGATCAGTGCGCTGTTTTGGTCGCATTTACCCACTTCGATTGAAGCAATCGCAGCGCCAAAAAATATGCAAAAAAACTTGCTACCCCCCGCCCGCCAAGCAACGACGGGCCTTCGCTCAAAATACGGGAATCGCGCAAGCGATTGATTTGCCGTTGATTTAAATCAAATCCACATATTTTCCGACCAACGCCGCTCGCCAAAAAAATTTTCAATCGTCGCGTGCGCAGCGACGATTCGCGACGCCGAACGGGTTTCTGCGCTGCCGCCGGGTCAGACCGGCAGTGGCGCGAAGAGCGCGGCGATGTCGTCTTCGCCAAATTTGAGGCTGACCTGACGATCCTCGGACAAGATTCCGGCAGCGAGTTCGGCCTTGCGTTCCTGCAAGGTAAGAATTTTTTCCTCGATGCTGCCGGCGATGATCAGCTTGTAGACGAAAACCGGCTTGTCCTGACCGAGGCGATGCGCGCGGTCGGTCGCCTGATTCTCGACCGCCGGATTCCACCACGGGTCGTAATGGATCACGGTATCGGCGGCGGTCAGATTGAGTCCGACACCACCCGCCTTGAGGCTGATCAGGAAAATCGGGACTTCGCCCGCCTGGAATCGACGTACCGGCGTCTCGCGATCGACGGTATCGCCGGTCAGGATGACGTAGCCCAAGCCCGCGCGCTTGAGTTCAGCCTCGATCAGCGCGAGCATGCTGGTAAATTGCGAGAAGAGCAGGATGCGCCGTCCCTCATCGACTTGCTCGGGCAACATGGTCATCAACAGATCGAGCTTGGCGCGCTCCTTGACCTTCTGCGCCGAGACGGCCTTGACCAGACGTGGATCGCAGCAAACCTGGCGCAGCTTGAGCAGCGCGTCGAGGATGATGATCTGGCTGCGACCGAAGCCCTTGCTGGCGATCTCTTCGCGAACCATGGCGTCCATCGTCGCGCGGATCGTCTCATACAGATCGCGCTGACTTCCCGCGAGTTCGACCTTGCGCACGATGATCGTCTTGGGCGGCAGCTCGCGCGCCACTTCTTCCTTCTTGCGGCGCAGGACAAACGGGCGAATGCGCCGCGCCAGCAGGTGGCGGCGCTCGCCGTCGCCGAGCTTCTCGATCGGCGTACGCCAGTATTTGGTGAAGGTATTGCTGTCGCCGAGAAAACCAGGCAGCAGGAAGTCGAACTGGCTCCACAATTCGCCAAGATGGTTTTCCAGCGGCGTTCCGGTCAGACACAGGCGATGCCGCGCCTCAATCCGGCGCACCACCTCGGCGCCCTGACTGCGCGCGTTCTTGACCGTCTGCGCTTCGTCGAGGATCAGCAGGTGATAGCGATAACGCGTCAGCTCATGGGCATCGCGCCAGAGCAAGGGATAGGTCGTCAGCACCACGTCGTGCTGGCCGATCTCGCCAAACCGCGTCTTGCGCTCCGGACCGTGCAAGGACAGGATCGACAGGCTCGGCGCAAAGCGTGCGGCCTCGTTCTTCCAGTTGAAGATCAGCGAGGTCGGCAAGACGATCAGCGCCGGACGATCGAGGCGCCCGGCCTCCTTTTCGACCAGCAAATGCGCCAGCGCCTGCGCGGTCTTGCCCAAGCCCATGTCGTCGGCCAGGATTCCCGAGAGATTTTGCTGGCGCAGAAACTGTAGCCAGGCCAGCCCCTCTTTCTGGTACGAGCGCAGTTCGAGTCCAAGACTGGCAGGCGGCTCGATGTTGGTAATTCCCTGAGCGGCCGACAACTGGTCGGCCAGCGCCAACACGTCGCCCTGCCCGCGAAACAACCAGCGGCTGGTGTCGGTCAAATCAGCCAGACGCGGTGCGTCAAAACGCGACAGACGCAGCGTGTCGCCGCCCGAAAAACCGTCGAAGAGGTCGATCAGCGTCGTCGCCAACGGCTTGAGGCGCCCGGCCGGTGCGCGAATGCGCAGATTGGCCGGGGTCTTGAGCTCGATCATTTCGTCGTCGGCAATCTGCTGCAACAGCACGCCGTCGAGCCAGCGCGCATCGCGCCGGAACAGCGACGCCAAGAGCGGTGCCAGCGGCAAACGCTGACCTTCGACGATGATTCCCATATCGAGATCGAACCAGCCGGTATCAACCTCGAGCAGTTCGGCTTCCCAGGCGTCGACGTGCAGCGCGTGATGGCGAAAATCGTCGTCAAATTCGACCTGCCAGCCGGCCTCGCGCAAGCGCGGCAAGGCATCCTGCATGAACTCGGGCCAGCCCGCCTCATTGGCCAGCGCATAGGCGCTGTCGGGCGGGCTGCCGAAGGTGTGCAGCGCATAACCCGGGATTTTCTGCAAGCCGGTTTGCGCCAGAGCGTCCATCAAGGCTTTTTCGCGATCGAGCTGACGCACCACGCGAACCGTCTCGCCGTCCGGCAGCGTCGAGAACTCGCGAACGTCATCGGGCTTGATTTCAGCATCCTGATAGCGAAACACCGGCAACACCACGTCGAAAGCACCGGCGTTGTAGCTCGCCTCATAGTCGCGCCAACTGCGGTTGCCATGGGTCGCCAGCGTTTTCAGGCGCAACACCGGGACCGGGCTGGCGTCGATGCGGCGCAGCTGACTGCTGGCGTCCTCGGCGGGTAGCGGCAACTCGGGCGCCAGTTCGGCCAAGGCTTCGGCGACCAGCGCGGCCTCGCTGGCAGACAGCGGTGGCAGCGCAAACAGCCGCGCGATGACCTCCGGATTGCCCGGCACCTCGAGCGGACCGGTGATGCCTTCGTCCAGATCGATATACCACGGGGGTTGCAGCATCACCACCAGGCTGGCGGCAGGCGCCGGCTTGAAACAGGGCCGCTGCCGCCCGTTGCCATCCAGCCGCCAGCTGACGCTGGCCGGACGCGCCGGCGCCAGCAGCAGCGGCGAGCGATCGGTTTCTGCCAGCAAGCGTCCGGTCTGCGCCATGCGCCGCAAGACCTCGCCGCCGTGCTGCGGACCCAGGCCAAAGGCGCGCAAGCCGCTGTCATAACCCCGCCCGGCCCAGAGCAGACGAAGGATGGCCAGATCGTCCTCGCTGACAAACGGTGGCGGCTTGACCAAGGCCCGGTCGATGGTCCACCACTCCTCGGTGGTTTCAGGATCGCGCCCCTTATGCACGGTCACGCCAAAGCCCTCGGCGTTTTCGGTCCAGTGCAGGACATAAAACAACTGATTGCGGCTAGCAGCGCCCCGGCTGCCTTTCTTGCTCACCGCCAGCGACACTTGACGCAACTCTTCCACCCACGACAGCACGCCGGGATTGATGCGTTCCTTCAGGTCTTCAACGGTCTTTGACGACATGGACATCACAACTCGATTGGCAAACAGCGCCATGCCTCACACGAGGCAAACACCAGTACACGCAGGAAAATATCAAGAGACTGACCATGCCGCACGGGTCGTGCGGCGCCAAGGCGCTACGCGCCGTACTCAATCGCGGAAATTGCCGTACTTGATCGGAAAATCAGTGATCGATTTCTTGATCAGCGCGATGGCTTCCTGCAGCACATCGCGCTTGGCGCCGGTGACGCGTACCGCGTCGCCCTGAATCGCCGCCTGAACCTTGAGCTTGGAGTCCTTGAGCAGCTTGACGATTTTCTTCGACAATTCGCTCTCGATGCCGATCTTGATCTTGAGCTCCTGCTTGACCTTGTCGCCCGATATCTTCTGCAGCGGCTGCGGATCGAGGCGCTTGGTGCAATCCGGCTCCTTTTTTTCCATTTCGGGAAAAAGGATGTCCTTGATCTGACCGAGCTGAAAATCCGAGTCGGCGTGCAGCGTGATCACCTTGTCCTTCTCGTTAAGCTCGACCTTGGCGCTGGTGCCCTTGAAATCGTGACGCCCGATGATTTTCTTGCCGGTCGTATCGATGGCGTTCTTGAGCGCCACCATATCCACTTCTGAAGAAAAATCGAATGACGGCATCAGAGCCTCCGCTTAAGCAAAATGACAAACGTAATGATAGGGTTCGTCACACGAAATCTCGAACGACGAATTGCCGGGAACTTCGAAAGACTGGCCGGCGGCGTAGGTCGTCCAGTCGCCCTCGCCCTTGCGGCGAACCTTGCACGAACCGCCGACGCCTTCCATGATTTCCGGCGCGCCGGTGTTGAAGGTCAGCGACGACGGCAGGATCACGCCGACCGTTTTGCTGGTGCCGTCGGCCAGGCGCACGGTGTGGCTGACGCACTTGCCGTCGAAATAGACGTTGGCCTGCTTGACGACGCTTACGTTATCGAACTGAGTCATTTCAAATTCCCCATAATTTTTCAAAAACCGTCTTGGCGATGAAGCCGAGCATGCCGAACGACAACACGAAGAACAGCACCATCGTCCCGGTGCGGCCGGCCTTCGCTTTCCATGCCAGCTCGCCGATGATGAACAGCATGTAGAGCATGAAGGCACCGACCCCGAAGGTCATGCCAAAGCTCGACACCTGTGCCTCAGTAAAGCCTAGCATCGGCGTTCATGTTCGGCGCGGGGCGTTGGCCACGCGCCGCAGGCGTTGCGACACCACATCAGACCTTGACGCGACCGAGCACGAGGTACTCCATCAGCGCTTTTTGCACGTGCAGCCGGTTCTCGGCTTCGTCCCAGACGACGCTCTGCGGACCGTCGATGACTTCGGCGGAAACTTCTTCGCCACGATGCGCCGGCAGGCAGTGCAGGAACAGCGCGTTGGGCTGCGCCACGCGCATCATCTCGGCATCGACCTGCCAGTCGGCAAAATCGCGCATGCGTTCAGCATTTTCAGCCTCAAAGCCCATCGACGTCCACACGTCGGTGGTCACGATGTCGGCGCCGCGGGCAGCTTCCATCGGATCGGCAAACTCCTTGAAATGGCCGGTACCGTAGAGCCCGGCGCGCTCGGCTTCGATTTCGTAGCCCGGCGGCGTCGACACATTGACGTTGAAATCGAGCACCTCGGCGGCCTGCAGCCAGGTATTGCAAACGTTGTTCGAGTCGCCGATCCAGGCCACCGTCTTGCCCTGAATCGGCCCGCGTTGTTCGATGTAGGTGTAGATATCGGCCATGATCTGGCACGGATGATACTCGTTGGTCAGCCCGTTGATCACCGGCACACGCGAGTTCGACGCCAGGCGCTCGACGATTCCCTGCTCGAAGGTGCGGATCATGATCAGGTCGCTCATTCGCGAAATCACCTGCGCCGCATCCTCGACCGGCTCGCCGCGACCGAGCTGCGAGTCACGGGTATTGAGATAGATCGCCGCGCCGCCGAGCTGCTGGACACCGGCTTCGAACGAAAGACGGGTGCGCGTGCTGGCCTTCTCGAAAATCATCACCAGCGTTCGATCGGAGAGCGGCCAATACGGCTGGTAAGACTTGAATTGCGCCTTGATCCAGCGCGTGCGTTCGAACAGATAATCGTATTCGTCGCGACTTAAGTCCTTGAACTGCAGATAATGTTTGACGCCAGGTTTGACAGGGCTCATGGCAACTCTCGATCAGGGCGCAAGAAAATCAAGGATCAGCGCGCTAAGCCGGGCGACGAGTTCACGCCCTTCGTCGGCGCTGAAGTTCAGAGGCGGCAACAGACGCACCACCTTGTCGGCAGTCACGTTGATCAGCAGGCCGGCGGCGAGCGCGCGCATCACCAGTTCGCCGCACGGGCGATCGAGTTCGACGCCGATCATCAAGCCCTGGCCGCGGATGTCGACGACGCCCTTGGCGCCGGCCAAGGCCTCGCCCAAGCCGCCGCGAACCAATTGCCCAACCGTCTGCGCGTTGGCGATCAGCTGATCTTTCTCAACCACGTCGATGGTCGTCAGCGCCGCCGTCGTCGCCAGCTGGTTGCCGCCGAAGGTCGAGCCGTGATTGCCCGGTTTGAACAGCCCCGCGGCTTTGCCGGCGGTGAGGCAGGCGCCGATCGGCACACCGCCGCCCAGCCCCTTGGCCATCGTCACCACGTCGGGGACGATTCCTGAATGCTGAAAACCGAACCAGGTTCCGGTGCGCCCCATGCCGCACTGCACCTCGTCGCACAGCAGCAGCCAGCCGTGCTCGTCGCACAGTTTGCGCAGTTCGCGCTGATAGTCGACATCGGCAGTATGGATACCGCCCTCGCCCTGGACGATTTCAAGCATCACCGCGACGACGTTGTGCCCGGCAACCGTGCGAATAGCCGCCAGGTCATTGTAGGGAACGCGTACGAAACCGGAAACCAGCGGTTCGAAACCCGCTTGCGTCTTGCGGTTGCCGGTTGCCGACAAAGTCGCCATGGTGCGCCCATGAAAAGCATTTTCCATGACGATGATCGCCGGACTGTCGATTCCCTGCTGGTGACCATAGAAACGCGCGAGCTTGATTGCCGCTTCGTTGGCCTCGCATCCCGAATTGCAGAAGAAAACCTCGTCCATTCCCGACAGCGCGGCCAATTTGTCGGCCAGCTGTTCCTGTTGCGGCATGCGGTAGAGATTCGAGCTGTGCAGCAAGCGCCCGGCCTGCGCGGCAATCGCCGCGACCAGCCGGGGATGATTGTGGCCGAGCGTGGACACGGCGATTCCCGACATCGCATCGAGATAGCGCTTGCCGTCGCTGTCGGTGATCCAACTTCCCTCGCCATGACTGAAGGCGACGGGCAAGCGCGCGTAGGTATTCATTAGGTGCGACATATGCAAACAACCCCTTGCTGAGGCTCTGAAACTGAAACGGCGGCTTGCGCCGCCGGAATAATCACGCATCAGTACCAATCCGGTCGCTCGCGACAATGGCCCCAAAGGCCTGCGCGCCGAACTGGCAAGGGGAAGAATTTTAAGGGAAAAGCGGTGGTTTGTATATAAGCGTAATAAGCGCGAAAGATCGCACAGGCACGCTACAATGCCGCATGCGCATTGCTGTCTTCAACCAAAAAGGTGGTGTTGGCAAAACCACGACGACGCTCAACCTCGCCGCGGCGTGCGTTCGCGACGGTGGCCAACCGCTGGTTCTCGACCTCGACCCGCAATGCCACCTTTCGGTCATCCACGGCGCCAGCCCGCTCGATTCGACGCGCAGCCTGTTCGGTTTTTTCCAGGGCGTTCGCGGTCTTGACGAACTCACCATCCCCTGGGAAGGCATCGGGCGGCTGATCCCTTCGCACCAGCAGTTGATCAAGGTCGATTCGATCTTCGGCAAGGGCCCGGCGGTTCTCAACAAGCTGCGGCTTGGCCTTGAGGCGATTGACGAATCGGTGCCGGGCAACGCGGCGCAAACGACGCTGATCGATTGCTGCCCCTATGTCGGCGTGCTGGCGCTCAACGCCATTTTTGCCTGCGATGTCCTGCTCATTCCGATCTCGACCGATTACCTGTCCTTGCAGGCGGCCGAACAGATGACCCGAACGCTGGAGATTCTCGAACCGGTACTCAAACGACGCGTCGAGCGCCGCTACCTGCTGACGCGCTACGATCGCCGGCGCAAGATGAGCATCGATATCCAGGAGATGCTGCGCGGGCGCTACGACCACGAGGTCTGCCAAACGGTCATTACGGAGAATGTGGCGATCGCTGAAAGCCCGGCGAAGAACTGCGACGTGTTCAGCCATGCGGAATCAAGCGTCGGTGCCAAAGACTACAACGCACTCTTTTACGAACTGCGGCGAAACCGATTCATTTGAGCTAATCGGTCGGCCAGATCGAAGGCGGCCCCGAAATCAGGTCGACGACGTCTTCGAAAGTCACCGGACCGGTGCGCGGCGCCTGAATGAGCAGGCGCTTCGCTTCGAGAATTTCGCAGCCCAAATAGATCTGGCGCAATTTACGCTCGGCGTCGGACTCGTCCTTGCCAAATATCAACAGATTGTCGACCACGGCTCCGCTGCGCGTACGGATACGAAAACCATATTTGGCGGTAGGTGACAAATACATAAATCTGCCTCTGCATCAAATAGATGTAACGACTATATGCAGTAAATTATCTGAATATAAGCCAAGTGTCTATTTCTTTTATATAAGCAGTTTTTAGACAAAAATGATGAAATCATAAGCAGCGAGCACAGCGCGGTGAGCAAGGCGCTTTTCTGTTAGAATCCGCGCTCGCCGAAAGGTCATTAGCGCTTCCAAAAAACTCTTTTTATACTTCCCCGCCAAGACATGCGATTCTCGTCCAACACTCCATTCATCATCGTCGGCCTGACCCGCAACGGCAAAAAATTCCGCCCCAGCGACTGGGCCGAACGGTTGTGCGGCGTCCTTTCAGCCTTCGGGGCCGAAAAGAAAATGAAGTACTCGCGCTACGTGGGGCCAGGACACTACAACGACGAAAAAGCCGTTTTCGTCGACGGGCAGCTCTATGACATTGAGCCAATGGCTTATCGCTTTGTACTCAACTTTGCCCAGGACAACGACCTGCAACTGATCGAAGGCGCCTGCGCGATCACCGGCAAGGAAAAATAACTCAGACCAGGAAGAAGTCGCCGGCGCTACCGGCGACTTGCCGAACAGCAATAAAAAACGGCGCCGAAAGCGCCGTTTTTAAGTTCACAAAAAAAGAGACTGACTCAGGCGGCAACCAGCGCCTTGATCTGAGCCGAGAGACGACCCTTGTGCCGTGACGCCTTGTTCTTGTGAATGATCTTCTTGTCGGCGATACGATCGATCACCGAAACCGATGCTTGATAAATACTTTGAGCAGCAGCCTTGTCGCCAGCGACAATCGCCTTTTGCACACGCTTTACGGCCGTGCGCAGAGTGGAGCGCAGGCTGGCGTTGTGGGCGCGTTGCTTAACGGCTTGGCGGGCGCGCTTGCGGGCTTGTGCGCTGTTGGCCATGTATGTGGGTCCCTAAAAAATCTGATGGGTTAATCGAGAAGGCGCGATTTTACAGACTTCGCCGGACCAACGCAAGCGGCATTTTCATGCAGGAGATCGATCCGGCGCTGCGTTTTTCCGCTGGCGCCACTAAGCGGCTAAGATGGCGTCTTTTGCGCAACACCCAGAAAAGACCTGATGAACCTGCTTAGAACCCTCGCCACGATCAGCAGCATGACACTCTTGTCGCGCATTCTTGGTTTCGTTCGCGATTTCGTGATCGCCCGGATTTTCGGTGCCGGGATACTGACCGACGCCTTCTTTGTCGCCTTCAAACTGCCCAACCTGCTGCGCCGACTATTTGCCGAGGGCGCCTTCGCCCAGGCCTTCGTTCCGATTCTCGGCGAATACAAGAACAAGCGCTCGGAAACTGAAACCAGACAACTCGTCGACCACGTCGCCAGCCTGTTGCTGCTCGTTCTGCTCGCGGTCACGCTGATCGGCATGGCGGCGGCGCCGCTGCTGGTCTATATCTCGGCGCCAGGATTTGCCGCCGACGCCGGCAAATTCGCGCTGACCGTCACGCTGACGCGAATCACCTTTCCCTACATCCTGTTCATGTCGCTGGTCGCGCTCTCCGGCGGCATCCTCAACACCTGGAGCCGCTTCGCCATCCCGGCCTTCACCCCGGTGCTGCTCAACGTCGCGATGATCGTCATGGCGCTGTTCGCCGCGCCCTGGTTTGAGCGACCGATCCTGGCGCTGGGCTGGGCCGTTTTTCTCGGTGGCGCATTGCAGCTCGCCTTCCAGATCCCCTTCCTCAAGCGCATCAATATGTTGCCGCGCTTTGCAGTCGACTGGAAAGACGCTGGCGTGCGGCGCATCCTGAAATTAATGGCGCCGGCCGTCCTCGGCGTCTCGGTGGCGCAGATCAGCCTGTTGATCAATACAGTCTTCGCCTCGTTCCTGGGTACCGGCAGCGTCTCCTGGCTCTACTATGCCGACCGGCTGATGGAATTCCCCTCGGGAATCCTCGGCGCTGCGCTGGGAACCATCCTGCTGCCGTCGCTCGCCAAATACCACGCGACCGACAAGTACGACGAGTACTCAAAATTGCTCGACTGGGGATTGCGCCTGACTTTGCTGCTCGCGGCACCGGCGGCGCTGGCGCTGGCGATCATCGCCGTGCCGCTGATCACGACCCTCTTCCACCACGGTGCGTTCAGCGCGGTCGATGTCTTCAGGACGCGCGACGCGCTCACCGCCTACAGCGTCGGCCTGCTCGGGCTGATCCTGATCAAGGTGCTGGCGCCCGGATTTTACGCACGGCAAAACGTTCGCACGCCGGTCAAGATCGCGCTCGTCTCGTTATTCGTCACGCAACTGCTCAATCTGGCGCTGATCGGCTGGCTCAAGCACGCGGGACTCGCGCTGTCGATCGGTCTGGCCGCCTGCCTCAACGCCGCCCTGCTCTATCGCGGCCTGCGCCGGCACGGAATCTATTCGCCACAGCCCGGCTGGCCGAAATTCTATGCCAAGCTCGCCATCGCCCTGCTGGTGATGGGCGTCGCGCTGTGGTTTGCCGGCGGCGACGCCGCCGACTGGTTGCGCTGGGATACCACGCAACGCCTGCTGCGCCTATTGGCCATTGTCATTTTCGGTGCTACCGTTTATTTCGCTACACTATGGGTCACGGGATTTCGCTTGGGCGATTTCAAACGCCGTGCGGCGCAATAAGCCTTCTTGAGGAGAAAGCATGAAACTGACGAGCAGCAGCTTCAGCGACGGGAATGTGATCCCGGGCGAACTAGCCTTTTGCATTGCCAATCGCGCACATCATGTCTGCCTGGGCAAGAACCTCAACCCGCAACTTGCCTGGGATGACGTCCCTGCCGCAACCCAATCCTTCGCGCTGATCTGCCACGACCCCGACGTACCGAGCGTCGGCGACGACGTCAACCAGGAGGATCGCAGCGTCCCGGCAGCGCTGGCGCGCGTCGACTTTTTCCACTGGGTGCTCTTCGACCTGCCGGCCGATCTGCGCGAGATCAAACCAGGCGAGTATTCGAACGAGGTGACGCCGCGCGGCAAGGCGGGTCCGGCGGCGGCGCACGGCGCGCGCCAGGGGATCAACGACTATACGGGGTGGTTCGCCAGCGACAACGACATGCGCGGCGACTACTACGGCTACGACGGTCCCTGCCCACCGTGGAACGACGAAATCGTTCACCACTACGTATTCACGCTCTACGCGCTCGACGTCGCCGCGCTGCCGATCGACGGCAAGGCCAGCGGATCACAATTGCGCGCCGCAATGGCCGGACACGTTCTCGGCCAGGCCAGTCTGACCGGCCTATACACGCTCAACCCCGCCGTCACGATCTAGTCGGCGAGCGCAACGGAGCAGCGAAAGCCGCCTCGTTGGCGCTTGAGTCCGATCAGCTCACGAGACCAGCGGCAGGATCGGAACGATCATCAGCGCGACGATGTTGATGATCTTGATCAGCGGATTGACCGCCGGACCGGCGGTGTCCTTGTACGGATCGCCGACGGTGTCGCCGGTCACCGACGCCATGTGCGCTTCCGACCCCTTGCCGCCGAAATGGCCGTCCTCGATGTATTTCTTGGCGTTGTCCCAGGCGCCGCCGCCGGTCGTCATCGAAATGGCGACAAAGAGACCGGTGACGATGGTCCCCATCAACAGGCCGCCGAGCGCCTTCGGGCCGAGCAGCAGGCCGACAATCACCGGCACCAGCACCGGCAGCAGCGAAGGAACGATCATTTCCTTGATCGCTGCGCTAGTCAGCATGCCGACCGCGCGCGAGTAATCGGGCTTGGCGTCACCGTCCATGATTCCCGGAATCTCCCTGAACTGGCGGCGCACTTCGATCACCACCGCCGCCGCCGCGCGCCCGACCGCTTCCATCGCCAAGGCGCTGAACAGATAGGGAATCAGGCCGCCGATGAACAGCCCGATGATCACCATGTGATCGGAGAGATCGAAAGCCATCACGTAATTGAAACGCGCCTCGAGCGCATGCGTGTAGTCGGCAAACAGCACCAGCGCCGCGAGGCCGGCCGAACCGATCGCATAGCCCTTGGTCACCGCCTTGGTGGTGTTGCCGACAGCGTCGAGCGGATCGGTGACGTCGCGCACTTCCTGCGGCAAACCGGCCATTTCGGCGATGCCGCCGGCGTTGTCGGTAATCGGCCCGTAGGCGTCCAAGGCAACGATGATTCCGGTCATCGAGAGCATCGCCGTCGCCGCAATCGCAATGCCGTAGAGTCCGGCCAGCGCAAAAGTGACGTAGATCGCCAGACAGACCGAAAGCACCGGCGCCGCGGTGGCCTTCATCGAAACGCCGAGCCCGGCGATGATGTTGGTTCCGTGCCCGGTGGTCGACGCTTGCGCGACCAGCTTGACCGGCGCGAAATCGGTCCCGGTGTAATACTCGGTGATCCACACCAGCAAGCCGGTGAGCACCAGCCCGACCGTTGCCGCGCCGAAAATGGCGAGCGAACTGATCAGTTTGCCGTCGGCCAGCGCGATGCCGTCGCCGAGCATCCAGGTCGTGATCGGATAGAAGGCCAGCAAGGCCAGCACGCCGGCAACCGCCAGTCCGCGATAAAGCGCGTTCATGATCTTGCCGCCTTCACTCGCCTTGACGAAGGAACAGCCGATGATCGAGGCGATGATCGCGACGCCGCCGAGCACCAGCGGGTAGATGATCAGATTGTCGTTGGCGGTGGCTGCGCCCTTGACCATCATCGCGCCGAGCACCATCGTCGCGACCACCGTCACCGCGTAGGTCTCGAAAAGGTCGGCGGCCATCCCGGCGCAGTCGCCGACGTTGTCGCCGACGTTGTCGGCGATCACCGCCGGATTGCGTGGATCGTCCTCGGGAATCCCGGCTTCGACCTTGCCGACCAGATCAGCGCCGACGTCGGCACCCTTGGTGAAGATGCCGCCGCCGAGGCGCGCGAAAATCGAAATCAGCGATCCGCCGAAGGCCAGGCCGACCAAAGGTTCAACCGCCTGCTGAAAATCGGCGCCGCTGCCGCGCAGCGCCGCGTAGTAACCGGCGACGCCGAGCAGACCGAGGCCGACGACCAGCATACCGGTGATCGCCCCACCCTTGAAGGCGACGTCAAGCGCCGCCGCGACACCGCGCCGCGCGGCCTCGGCGGTCCGCACGTTGGCGCGCACCGAGACGTTCATGCCGATGAAACCGGTCGCTCCCGAGAGCACCGCCCCGATCACAAAACCAACCGCCATCAGCGGGCCCAGGAAAACGCCGATGAAGATCGCCAGGACCAGGCCAACGGCGGCAATCGTCGTATATTGACGGTTAAGGTAGGCCGACGCGCCGACCTCAATCGCCTTGGCGATCTCCTGCATACGCTCGTTGCCCGCCGGCAACGAGAGAATCCACCGGGTCATTGCAGCGCCGTAGAGCACTGCAATCACGGCACAAACGAGCGAGAATACGAGACCTGCCGACATGGAACCCCCTTACCAAGATGACTCAGCACCGCAGGCAAACGACCGCGGCCACTGATCGCGCAACGCTGCACAGACCACCTACCCGCTTCTCTGACGGAAGTTGGGGTTTGCCAGAAAACCGACTTTCTGTTCGTCCAGAAAACGCTAGTGTTGATTCCCACTCACGCCATTAGTTCAACGCGTCAAAAGCGGCCTGCCTGATCTGATCGATACTTCCGACGCCGGCAATCTTGCGGCACTTGGGCGCCTTGGGATCGCCGCTCGCCGACCATTTTTCATAGTATTCGATCAAGGGAACGGTCTGCGAGTGATAGACCTGAAGGCGTTTCTTGACGGTTTCTTCCTTGTCGTCGTCGCGCTGAATCAAATCCTCGCCAGTCACATCGTCGCGGCCTTCGACCTTCGGCGGATTGAACTTGAGGTGGTAGGTTCGGCCCGACGCCGGATGCACGCGACGGCCGCTCATGCGCTCGACGATTTCCGAATCGGCGACGTCGATCTCGAGAACGAAATCGATCCCCATGCCCGCAGCCTTCATCGCTTCAGCCTGCGGCAGCGTGCGCGGAAAACCGTCAAACAGATAGCCGGCGCGGCAATCATCCTGCTGCAAGCGGTCCTTGACCAGACCGATGATGATCTCGTCAGAGACCAGCCCACCAACATCCATCACCTTCTTGGCGGCTATCCCAAGCGGGGTGCCGGCCTTGATCGCGGCACGCAGCATATCGCCGGTGGAAATCTGCGGGATGCCGTATTTTTCGCAGATAAATTGCGCCTGCGTACCCTTGCCGGCACCCGGCGCGCCTAGAATGATAAGTTTCATTACTCGTCACTTTCTGAGAAATTCAAACTGAAGCAGCTTTCGAAATCAAATGGTATTGTGCACTGAAGCATAAGAACGCCGCAAGAGGGCAATAAACAGCTTAAATCCCTTTTTCGGCGTCACTTTATGCGCTTCTAAAAAATTGCTGCATATGCGCAGCGTCTTCCGGCGTATCGACGCCCGGCATCGGCAGATGGCTCGAGATGAGCACGCTGATGCGGTAACCATGCCACAGCGCGCGCAACTGCTCGAGCGCCTCGAAGCGTTCAAGCGGCGATGGCGCCAGGCGCGCGTAAGCGCGCAAAAACCGCGCGCGATAGGCATACAACCCGATGTGCCGGTAGGCCGGAATCCCGGACGGCAGGCTGCCCGTCTCGCGCGCAAAGTGATCGCGCGCATAGGGGATCGTCGCGCGCGAAAAATAGAGCGCGTCGCCGTCCGCCTTGCACACCACCTTGACGATGCTCGGATTGAGGAAATCGGCGGCACTGTCGATCGGATGCGCGACCGTCGCGATATCGGCGCCGCTCTTGGCCAGTTGCCGCGCGGTTTCGGCGACCAGCGCCGGATCGATCAACGGCTCGTCGCCCTGCACATTGACGACGATGGTGTCGTCGCCCCAGCCCAGGCGGTCGACGACTTCGGCCAGGCGATCGGTTCCGGTCGGATGATCGGCGCGCGTCAGCAAGACCGACAAGCCGTGCGCTGCGGCCGCCGCCTCGACGTCTTGATGATCGGTCGCCACCCAGATTTCTTCGGCGCCGGAAAGCGCCGCGCGCTCGGCGACGCGCACGACCATCGGCTTGCCGCCGAGGTCGAGCAAGGGTTTGGCCGGCAGACGCGTCGACGCATAACGCGCCGGAACCACCACCTTGAAACTGACGTCGTCGGCGCTCATTCGAACTCCTCCGCCGCCAGTTGGCGCGCCTCGTCAGGCAGCATCACCGGAATGTCGTCGCGCACCGGAAAAGCCAGTTTGCATGGCTTACAGACGAGTTCCGAAGCGCTCTTGCGGTATTCGAGATTGGCCTTGCAGATCGGGCAGACCAGAATATCAAGCAATCGTGCATCCATCGATTTTCTCCAGTATTGTGTCGAGCAATGACTTGCCGTCGGCGGCGGCAACAAGCTGCGCATCGACCGGCAGCACCCAGGCTTCGCGCGTCGTCAATGCGGCGCATTTTACCGCATCTTTCTCGGTCATCAGCAGCACACCATCATCTGCGAAGGCCAGATCTGCCGCGCTGTAATCGTGATGATCGGCGAACGCATGCGCCTCGAAGACGAGACCCTGCGCTGCCAGCTGCGCAAAGAAGCGCGCCGGATCGCCGATGCCGGCGATCGCGTAGAGCCGTTTGCCGACCAGGTCCAGCGCCGCGCAATGGCGCTGATCGTCGTGCAGCGCGAAGAAGCGCTGAGCGCAAAGCCGCATCGCGAACTGCGGCAAGTCGCGCGCTGCGCCGCGCAGCGGTTCCGGCACCTCGGCGAGCGAATTCCAGACCACCGCGGTGACCGATGACAGGCGCTGCAGCGGCTCGCGCAACGGCCCGGCGGGCAACAACTGCGAGTTGCCCGCGCCGCGCGCGTCGAATACCGCGATTTCGACCGTACGCTGCAATCGATAGTGCTGCAGGCCGTCGTCCGAAACGATGACATTGCATTCGGGATGCGCCGCCAGCAGCGCCTGCGCGGTCCGCACACGGTCGCCACCGACATGGACCGGAACGCCACTGCGCCGCGCCAGCAGCAATGGTTCGTCGCCGACTTGCGCCGGATCGCCATCGGCGGTCACCGCATGACCGCTCGCGGCGGCGCCGCGATAGCCGCGGCTGATGATTCCAGGTCGCCACCCGGCTTCACGCAAGCGCTGGGTCAGCCACAGCACGAGCGGCGTCTTGCCGCTGCCGCCGACGGTCAGGTTGCCGACCACGATCACCGGCACCGGCAAACGATACGAGCGCAGCAGCGCACCGCGATAGAGGCCACGACGCACGCTAACCAACAGCCGGAACAGCCAGGAGATGGGCAACAGCGCAAACAGTGCGCAGGCCAGTGGTCGCTGGTACCAGAGGCGGGCCAGGCGCTGTGCGCAACCGGCTTGACTCATGTCAGCGCCCCTCAGTGCGGCGATTGCGTGGCGAACGAAATATGGGGGTAACCGGCGGCCTGCGCGGCCTGCATGATATCGACGACGCTTTGATGCGTCGCCTTGGCGTCGGCGTTGATCACGATCACCGGATCCTTGGCATCGCCTGCCGCGCGGCGCAAGGCTTCGCTGATCGACTGGACGTCGGCAGCCGCGAGCGGCGCCTTATTGACCAGCACCTGCCCGGTCGCCGTCACGGCGACGCTCACTTCGTTGGGCTGCTCGGCCTGCTTGCTGGCGTCGGCCGTCGGCAGATTGATCTCGAGCCCGGAAAATTTGGCATAGGTGGTCGTCAGCATCAGAAAAATGATGATCACCAGCAGCACGTCGATCAGCGGAATTAGATTGATCTCGGGCTCGTCGGACCCGCGACCGCGTTGAAAATTCATGGCGCGCTCCTAAGCCTTGCGCTCGCCGTGCAACACCTCGACCAGACGCACCGCCTGCTGCTGCATCTCGATCACGAAACCATTGACCAGCGCGCGGAAGTGGCGCCAGAAAATCATTCCGGGAATGGCGATGACCAGACCGAAGCCGGTGTTGTAGAGCGCCACCGAGATGCCGTGCGCCAGTTGCATCGGATTGGTTCCGGTCGGCGACTGCGAGCCGAAAATTTCGATCATCCCGACGACGGTACCGAACAGGCCCATCAGCGGGCTGATCGAGGCGATGGTGCCGAGCGTCGTGAGATAACGCTCAAGCTCATGCGCGACGCCACCGCCCGCTTCCTCGACCGATTCGCGCATGATCTCGCGCGAACTGCCGACGTTGCGCAGGCCAGCCGACAGCACGCGACCGAGCGGCGACTCCTCCTCCAAGCGGTTGAGCATTGCCTCATTAACACCACCCTGCCGGTACTCGGCGATCACGCGCTGCAGCAAACCGCTGGGCAGCACCTTGACTCGACGCAATGCCACCAGACGCTCGATGATCAGCGCGACGGCAATGATCGATGCCAACAGCAAGGGCCAGATAGGCCAACCGGCCGCCAGAATGATAGAAAACACGCTTTCTCCCCAAGGATTTCTTCAACGGCGGACTTTAGCCTGAGCCGACGCCAGCGGCAAGCCCTGGACCAAAGTAATGTTGAAAATCTTATCCACATTTTCTGTGGATAACTTTGTGGATTAAAGGCGATCAAAACGCCTAAGTCCCCCTTTCGAAAGGCTTTTTCTTACTTTGCAAAAAAAACAGGCAATACAGTTAATCGTTAAAAATCAATACGTTATAAAAACACCATATGCAAAAGTAATTTTTCAAAAAAAGTGGCGCTACGGACAGCACCGAGTGTGAATGAATTGACATCGCGGTAGAATTGAGGCATGTCCGAACCCTCCCTCTACAGCACCAACCCGCCCCCCACCCTGCTCGCCCCGGTGATCCCGGTTTCGATGCTCAACCGCCTGGCACGCGAGCGACTCGAATCGGCTTTTCCGCTGTGCTGGGTCGCCGGCGAAGTATCCAACCTTACCTACGCCGCGTCGGGACACGTCTATTTCTCGCTCAAGGATGCGGCAGCGCAGGTCCGTTGCGTGATGTTCCGCAACCGCGCCCAGCTGCTCGGCTGGCGCCTGGAAAATGGCCAGCACCTCGAAGCGCGCGTACTGGTGACACTTTACGAAGCGCGTGGCGACTTCCAGCTCAACGTCGAAACGGCGCGCCGCGCCGGGCTTGGCAACCTCTACGAGAAATTCCTGGCGCTCAAGGACAAGCTAGAGCGCGAAGGACTCTTTGCCGAGGCCGGAAAGCGGGCATTGCCCGCCTTTCCGCGCCGCATCGGCATCGTCACTTCGCTGCACGCCGCCGCGCTCAGGGACGTCCTGAGCACGCTCGCACGGCGTGCGCCGCACGTGAACATCGTTCTCTACCCGACGCCGGTGCAGGGCGACGGCGCGGCGCGCGAAATCGCCAACGCCATTCGTAGCGCCAGCGAGCGACGCGACTGCGAAGTGCTGATCGTCTGCCGCGGCGGCGGCAGCCTCGAAGACCTGTGGGCGTTCAACGACGAAGCGCTGGCACGCGCGATCCGCGCCTGTTCGCTGCCAGTAATTACCGGCATCGGCCACGAGACCGATTTTACGATTGCCGATTTTGCCGCCGATCAGCGCGCGCCGACGCCAACCGCCGCGGCAGAACTCGCCGCGCCGCAGCGCTCGGTGCTGCTGGCGCGTCTGGCCGACTGCCGGCTCGCGCTGCGCCGATCGTTCAGACAGGGCCAGAACCAGCGCAACCAACAGCTCGACGGGCTGACGCTGCGCCTGCAACACCCGGCACAGCGCCTGGCGCGCCAGCGCGACGAACTCGCCAACCTGCAGCGACGCCTCGACCATGGCTTGGCGCAGGCCAGCACGCGCGGCCGCCAGCAGCTTGATGCGCTCAACCGGCGGCTATTGCTGGCGCGCCCGCAGACCGGCCGGCTCGCGCAGCGGCTCGCTGCGCAAGGGGCAAGGCTGGCCGGCGTATGGCAACGCGCCATGCACGGCAGATCAGACGACCTCACGCGCCTGGCGGCCAGCCTCACGCAGCTCAATCCCGACGCCGTGCTGGCGCGCGGCTACAGCATGGTGACCAACGAAGCGGGTAGAATCGTTTGCGACAGCAGCGCGCTGGAACCAAACGACCGTATCGCTGTCTTGTTTCACACTGGACGCGCTAACGCAACGATTACCTCGGTAAATAAGTAAGCAGTTCAAGTAACCCGTTCTACACTAGGCTCAACTGCCTCTCTGATAACAACACGCTGCACAAGGAGAAAACATGGAACATCAACTGCCGCAACTGCCTTTCGCCATGGATGCACTGGCCCCGCACATGTCGAAGGAAACCTTCGAATACCACTACGCCAAACACCATCAGGCCTACGTCACCAACCTCAACAACCTGATCAAGGGCACCGAATACGAAAGTCTCGACCTCGAAGCCATCGTCAAGAAGGCACCGGCCGGCGGCATCTACAACAACTCGGCGCAGGTGTGGAACCACACGTTTTTCTGGAACTGCCTCAAGCCCAACGGCGGCGGCGCGCCGAGCGGTGCTTTGGCAGCGGCCATCAGCGCCAAATGGGGATCTTTCGACGAGTTCAAGAAAGCCTTTCAGGCGTCGGCGGTCGGCAACTTCGGTTCCGGCTGGACGTGGCTCGTCAAGAAGGCTGACGGTTCGGTCGACGTCGTCAACATGGGCGCCGCCGGCACCCCGCTGACCACCGGCGACAAGGCCCTGCTCTGTATCGACGTCTGGGAACACGCCTACTACATCGACTACCGCAATGCGCGTCCGAAGTTCGTCGAGACCTTCCTCAATAGCCTTGCCAACTGGGCTTTCGCCGAGAAGAACTTCGCCGGCTAAGCAACTTCGCTCACACCGCCGTCGAGAACACCAAACGGGGAGCCTAATGGCTCCCCGTTATCTTTGGCCGTCACTCTGGGTGACGATGCCGGCTCGATTCCCCGCCTAAGCACTGCCTGCGAACGCTTGTCGTCGCGGCAGGCTTGTCGCCTAGCCGCCCGATCAAGGTCGCCGAGAGCGCCACAGCCTACGAATGGTGCTCGCTCGCCATGACGCTGTCCCTGACGATCAGACTGGCGCCGACGAGGATTTTGACGGCGTGCTGCTTTTCGGACGACTTGATAAGCTCATCGAGAAGTCTCACGGCGGAGTAGCCGATCTTCTGCTTGGACACATCAATCGTCGTCAGCGGCGGCTCCATCGTCGAACTCATCGGCAGGTTGTCGAATCCGATGATCGAAAGTTGCTGTGGAATCTTGATTCCGAACTCCCTGAATGCCTTGATGCAGCCGTAAGCAATGATGTCATTGGTGCAGAAATAGCAATCCGGAAGACTGATACCGCCTTTCAATTTCCCCAGCATGTCCTCGTAGGCGCCCTGGTAGGTTGAATCAACGGTCACGATATCCTTTTCGTTGAAATTGAGGCCAAGCTTCCTGATGCCTTCGAGAAACGCCGTTTTTCTGAGGTGGAAGTTGGTCGTCTGAACGTTGCTGGAAATGAGTCCAATGTCATTGAATCCGCAATCGACGAAGTAGGAGATGATCTTGAAGACCGCATCCTTGTTGTTCATGTTGACGAAGTTGGCTTCGAGAAAATCATAGAACGTATCGATGATGACGAGCGGAATCGTCGCGGCCTGGAAGAGCTTGATGTCGTCCTCGCTCAGCTCGGTCCCCAGAACGACGGCACCGTCGATGCCAATCCCGACCAATGACGAGGCGATGTCTTCGATCGGAACGCTCTCGAAACTGACTATTTCCAACTTGTAGCCGAGCTTGCTCGCCTCACCCGACATGCCGTCGATGTAATCGGAGATGAACGTGTTGTGATCGCGATTGACCGTGTGGCCGTGCTTGGCGATTTTCAGGAAGCGAAAGGTTCCGGCCTCGATGCCCTTGAGCGCCTTTGCCGGGCGCGGCGAATAATCGAGTTCCGCTGCCGCCAGCAAAACTCGCGCGCGGGTGTCGTCAGAAATTCCCGGCTTCCCATTTAGAACAAGCGAAACAGTTGCCGCCGAAACGTTGGCTCGGCGGGAGACATCCTTGATGGTTGCAGACATGGCTTGTTCCGATTTTGGTAGCAATTCCTGACAGCGTACGCGAAGAACGCCGTGAGCAACGGTCGTATTTCAGGCATTAAACGCGGTCATTATAGCCAAACCCATCGACAATGTTTAATAAAACTAAATAAAAATTAAACGACACAACGAAGACTAATTCGGCGAAGCGATTCCGACAAAAAGGACTGAAGGTCGCAATCAACGGTTTTCCCAATACGACCGACTGACCGCCGCAGGCGGTCGGCGACGCGCCTCTGGCGAACGCCGCCGCGGCCAGCTCAGGATCCCGGCGCGATGCCAAAAAATTATGGCGCCCCTCTATCCTAGAGGAACGTAGCGATTTAAGCACATCCCGAAGACAGCGCTGGTGCGCGCCAAAAATGCTGATCAGCGGTGCCACCGAGGGTCAGAAAAAACATCGCCAACAGCTTCCTGAAGCGACGCAGGCGACGCGCCAAACCTAGGACATCCGAACTGAACGTTTACTGAAAATTATCTTGACTCTTGTCGGAACATGGCGAATAGTTGCAAAAAAGAACTTAACAACTTCACTAAAAACAGGGGCTGGCACATGAAGCCAAAAACAGATCCTCAGCTTGCTTTCCTGATCAGCATCAACGTGCTGATTCTGTTGTGTGCGGCAATTCTATCGCGCGGCGCATTTATCGATTCGTACAACCTGCAATCGATGGCGGCGCAAGTTCCTGAGTTGGGATTGTTGGCGATCGGCGTAATGTTGGCGATGAGCTCAGGCAATGGCGGCATCGATCTGTCCGGAACCGCCTTGGCCAATCTTTCCGGGGTGGCTTCGGCGCTGCTGGTCTCCGCTTTTCTTTCGGCCGACGCCGATCCCTGGGCCTTTACCGTCGCTTTCGTCGCGGTCGCGATGCTGGTCGGTCTGCTCGGCGGTGTGCTCAATGGGCTGTTGATCGCCCATCTGGGACTGACGCCCATTTTGTGCACGCTCGGCACCCAGATGCTGTTCACCGGCGTCGCCGTCGTTCTCTCCGGCGGGGTCTCGGTTCGCGTCGGCAGCGCCGGGCCGCTGATGGAAATCGCCAACGGACTGGTGTGCGGCGTGCCGATTTCCTTCGTCATTTTCTGCGTCATCTCCTTGCTGATCGGCATGACGCTCAAATTCAGCCCGTTCGGAATCCAGCTGTTCCTGATGGGAACCAACGCCAAGGCGGCGCGCTATTCGGGTTTCGCGCTGAGCCGCATCCTGATCCGGACTTACGGCATGTGCGGCGTGCTGGCCGGCGTCGTCGCCGTGCTGATCGCTTCGCGCAACGTCAATGTCAAGTGGGACTACGGCCAGTCGTACCTGCTGATCGCCATTCTGATTACCGTCATGGCCGGCGTCAAAACCGAGGGCGGTTACGGACGGATGATCTGCATTTTCCTGTCGGCAACCGCCTTGCAGCTGCTGTCGAGCATGTTCAACTTTCTCGATGCGTCCAACTTCATCCGCGATTTCGCTTGGGGGATGCTCTTGCTGATCTTCCTCGCGACCATGCGTTACGACCTCAAATCGCTGTTCATCAGAACGACGAGCATTCCCACTTCTTCGGTACAGCGCCCTCCTGCATCGACGAATCATTCATGAGGGTTTTCAATTGGAGACGAACATGATTCATAAGGTCCTTTTCACTGCCATGGCCGCAGCCTGTCTGTCCGGTGCATCGGCGGGGCTGCAAGCCCAGGAAAAACCGGTGATGGCAACCGTCGTCAAGATCAGTGGGATTCCATGGTTTGACCGCATGCACGTCGGCGTCAAGGAGTTCGCGGCGGCCACCCCATCGGTCACCGCCTTTCAAAACGGCCCGTCGAATGCAGACGCGGCGCAACAACTGCGCATCGTCGAGGATCTGGTCGCGCGCAAGGTCAATACGCTAGCGGTGGTACCGATGGATCCGGCGGTCATCGAAGGCGTGCTCAAGCGCGCCATGGATCGCGGCATCGTGGTGGTCACGCACGAAGCCGACAACCAGAAAAACACCAATGCCAACATCGAGGCTTTCGACAACGCCGACTACGGCCGCGCGCTCAACGAAAAGCTCGCCTCGTGCATGGGAAAGCAGGGCAAATGGACGTCCTTTGTCGGCTCACTGGGCAGCCGCACGCACATTCAGTGGGTCGATGCCGGCGCCGAGAACGCCAAGAAATACGCAGGGATGACGCTGGTCGATGCCAAGAACGAATCGTTTGACGACGCCAACCGCACCTACGAGAAGGCCAAGGAAATCCTGCGCAAGCATCCCGACCTGCGCGGCTTTCAGAGCTCGGCCGGCAACGACGTGATCGGCATCGGCCGGGCGATTGAAGAAGCCGGTTTGCAGGGCAAGGTCTGCCTGGTCGGTACGGGCTTGCCCAATCCGTCGGCGAAGCTTCTTGAATCCGGTGCCATTTCAGCGATCGGCTTCTGGGATCCGAAATACGCCGGAATTGCCATGAACAAGATCGCCAAGCTGCTGCTCGAAAAGAAGCCGCTGACCGACGGCATGAACCTCGAGGTCAAGGGTTATGAAAAAGTGTCGGTCAAGAAGGGGCCGGGCGCCGGCGTGCTGATGGTCGGCAACGCGATGGTCATTGCCGACAAGTCCAACTACAAGGAATACCTGTTCTGATACGGCGCTAGCGCTCAGGGCCATGCCCGCATGGCCCTGAGCAGCAATCCCCTTAGCTTCGTCAGTCCAGGAACTTCGTCCAAAAGACATCATGCCAAGTGAACAGATAGATTCGATGAAGGACAAACCCAAATTGGGTTCCGTATTTCTGGAAACCCGCGGGATTCACAAGCGCTTCGGTGGCGTGCACGCGCTTCGCGGAGTGAGCATCACCATCAGATGCGGCGAGATTTACCACCTGCTGGGTGAAAACGGTTGCGGAAAAAGCACGCTGATCAAGATCATTTCTGGCGCCCAGCCGCCCGACGAAGGCTGTCTCGTGATCGACGGAAACAGCTATCAAGCGCTGACGCCGATCGAGTCGCTCGCTCTCGGGGTTGAAACGGTCTACCAGGACCTCTCGCTGATTCCCAACCTGACCGTCGCCGAGAACGTCGCCTTGAGCGAACAGCTGGTTCGCGCCAGCGGCCGGCTGGCCAAGGTACTCGACCGCGCGGCCTTGCGCGAAACATCACGGCGCGCGCTTTCAGCGGTCAATCTTGCGGTCACCGACGACTTTCTGGACACCGTCGTCAGCAACCTGCCCTTGGCCGTTCGCCAACTGATCGCCATTGCCCGGGCGATCGCCACCAAGGCCCGGCTGGTGATCATGGACGAGCCGACGACTTCGCTGACGCGAATGGAGGTCGAAAATCTGGTCCGCGTCGTCAATGAACTGCGCAAGGACGGCGTCGCGGTGCTGTTCGTGACGCACAAACTCGACGAGTGCTACGCCATCGGCGGCCAGGTGATCATCTTCAGGGATGGCCAGTGCGTTGCGCAGGACGACATTCAGGCGCTCTCGAAGATCGATCTGAGCCGCCTGATGACCGGCAAGCACCTCGACGGCGGCCGCTATCGAAAGGCGCAGCCTGCCGAACAGGTGCTGCTCGATGTCCGCAAACTGGGATGTGAAAGCTATTTTTCCGACGTCACTTTTCAGCTCAAAGTCGGCGAGATCCTCGGCATCACCGGACTGATGGACTCGGGCCGCAACGAACTGGCGATGACGCTGGCCGGCGTCATCGCCGCCAGCGGCGGTACCATGACGCTGGGCGGCGAGCAGGTGGTCATGGAAAGCCCGGCCGATGCGATCCGCTATCGGATCGGCTACGTTCCGGAAGACCGTCTTGGCGAAGGACTTTTCCTCGACAAGCCGATTCGCGACAACATCATTTCGGCGATCCTCGATCGGCTGCTCGGCGCCTTCGGGATGCTTGACCGAGCCAAATCGACGACCTTGGCCAACGACATCGTCAGCCAGCTCCAGATCGCCACCCCAGGGGTCGACTTGCCGGTTCAGTCGCTTTCCGGCGGCAACCAGCAACGTGTTCTGATCGGCCGCTGGCTGACCATAGCACCGCGCCTGCTGGTCTTGCACGGCCCCACGGTCGGCGTCGATGTCGGCTCGAAAGACACCATCTATCGATCGATCCAGGACCTCGCCCAGCAGGGGCTGGGTGTCATCATCATCAGCGACGACCTGCCGGAAATATTGCAGAACTGCGACCGGGTTCTGGTGATGCGTCGCGGCAAGATCAGAGCCGACGTGCTTCCCGAAATTGTCGCCGAAGATCAGCTTTATCAGGCCATGATCGCTGACGAAACAAAGGAGTGCCAATGAGTTGCGCAAACAGCCTGTCGGTCGATGGCGGCGGCGAATTCACCTTCCGCAGCCGAGTCAAGAAGCGCCTCGACAACCGACCCGAGCTCTTCACCCTCTTTCTGATCGTCGCCTTGAGCGTTTTCGTCGGCTCGGTCAACCGCGACTTCCTGCAGGTTTCGACATTTTTCGACCTGGCTCGATCGAGCACGGTCATCGGCTTGTTTGCGCTCGGCGTCTTCGTGATCCTGGCGGCCGGCGGCATCGATCTGTCGTTCACGGCGATTGCCGCCTTGTCGATGTACTCGGTGACCAAGCTGGTCGTCTCCTATTTCCCTGAGGCGCCGATGCTGCTGGTTTTCTTGGCGGCGGCGAGCGGCGGCGCCCTGCTCGGCCTGATCAACGGCTTGCTGGTGCACGGTCTCAAGGCGCCTTCGATGATCGTGACGATCGGGACGCAATATCTGTTTCGCGGCTTTCTGCTGTCCTTCGTCGGAACGGTCTGGGTTCTCTCGCTGCCCGACAAGATGGAGGCCTTCGGCAAGATCGCGCTGTTTTCCTTCGTTTCCAAGCAGGGGACGCACGCGATGCTGCCCGCCTTCGTGCTGATTCTGGTCTTCGCCTCGCTGCTGACCTGGTGGATCCTCAACCGCACGCTGATTGGCAAGGCCATCTTCGCGATCGGCGGCAGTCTGCCGATTGCCGAAAGGCTGGGTTACAACGTCAGGGCCGTGCATATTTTCATTTTCACCTATACCGGCGCGCTCGCCGGAATCGCCGGAATGATCCACGTGTGCAGCAACCGGCTGGCCAACCCCTTTGACCTGGTCGGTTCCGAGATCGACGTCATCGCCGCCGTGGTCCTGGGCGGCGCGCGAATCACCGGCGGCACCGGCACGGTGCCCGGCACGCTGCTCGGCGTCGTGCTGGTGGTCTTGATCAACAACGTCTTGATCATGGCCGGCGTTCCCAGCACCTGGCAGCGGGTCATCGTCGGGGCATTCATTCTGCTCGCCGGCGCGCTCTTCCTGCTGCGCCGCAAACGTTGATCCGAAGATATCCAGAGCGTATTGAAAAGCGTAAGCATCTAAAAATGGGCGTCACCTTGCGTGATGCCAAACCAGGAGAACTGTCGTGAAAAAATTCCTCAATCAACCCGAACTGTTTGTCGACGAGATGCTGGAAGGGATCTATGCCGCCCATCCGACGCTGCTCGCCTGCGCCGCCGGCGATCCGCGCTGCCTGGTTTCGGCGCGTCCGGTCAAGGGCAAGGTCGGTCTGGCGACCGGCGGCGGATCGGGACATCTGCCGCTCTTTCTCGGCTATGTCGGTGCAGGATTGCTCGACGGCTGTGCCGTCGGCGGCGTGTTCCAGTCGCCGAGCGCCGACCAGATGCTCGAGGTCACCAAGCGCATCGACCAGGGCGCCGGCGTCCTCTACATCTACGGCAACTACACCGGCGACATCATGAATTTCGACATGGCGAGCGAAATGGCCGACCTCGAGGGAATCAAGGTGCTCTCGCTGGTCGGCAACGACGACGTGGCGTCGTCGCCGAAAGGCCAGGAACACAAGCGTCGCGGCGTCGCCGGAATCTTCTTCATCTACAAGGCCGCCGGCGCCGCGGCCGCCGAGGGAATGAGCCTCGACGAGGTCAAGCGGGTCGCCGAAAAGGCCAAGGCCAACGTGCGCACCATGGGCGTCGCATTGACCCCGTGCATCGTTCCCGAGGTCGGCCACGCGACCTTCGCCATCGGCGAGAACGAAATGGAAATCGGCATGGGAATCCACGGCGAGCCGGGAATCCGCCACGGTGCGCTGCGTGCCGCCGACGACGTCGTCGATGAAATGATCAGTCCGATTCTGGCCGACCTGCCCTTCGCCAAGGGCGATGAAGTGGCGGTACTGGTCAATGGCCTGGGCGCGACGCCGAAGGAGGAACTCTATGTGCTCTTCCGCCGCGTCTCGGCGGTTCTCAAGAGCGCCGGGATTTCGGTATTCCACGTCTATGTCGGCGAATACGCCACGTCGATGGAAATGGCCGGCGCGTCGATCTCGCTGCTCAAACTCGACGAAGAACTCAAGCGCTTGATCGCTCGGCCGGCGCTTTCCCCATTTTTCGAGCAGCAGCAACTTTGATTCGAAGGACAACGATGGAAATCATTAGCAAATCGGATCTGGCCGGCCTGTTCGGACAACTGCGCGAGGTCTTTGCCGCCAAGCGCGATTTTCTGATCGAACTGGACGGGAAAGTCGGCGACAGCGACCTCGGCCTGACCATGAACAAGGCGTTCATCGCGGCCCACGACTCGGTTTCCGCCAATGTCGCCGACCCCGTCGGGCGGACCATCCAGCTCGCGGGAATGGCCATTGCCAAGGCCGCGCCATCGACGATGGGAACGCTCGTGGCGACCGGCTTCATGCGCGGCGGCAAGGCGCTCGAGGCGGCCTCTTCGATCGGAACCGCGCAAATGGCGCTGTTCTGGAACGCCTTCTTGACTGGCGTCATCGAGCGCGGCAAGGCCAAGCGCGGCGACAAGACCTTGATCGATGTCGTTGCGCCGATCGCCGAAGCGCTTGACGCTTCGGCGGCGACTCAGGCGACGCTGGCGCTGGCGCTGAGCAACGCGACCGCCGCCGCGACCGCGGGGCTCGAGGCGACCAAGGGGATGATCGCCCAGCACGGCAAGGCCGCGTGTTTTCAGGAAAAGACGCTCGGGCTGCAGGATGCCGGCGCGACGGTCGGTCTTCTTATCATCGATGCGATGCGCGCGTTCGTCGTCGGCGAAAAGGCTCAATCATGAAGATCGCCGTGATCGGAACCGGAATCATGGGAACCGGCGTCGGCTTGACGCTGCTTCGCAAGGGCCACGACGTCTATTGCTACAACCGGACCCGTGAGAACGCCGCCGAGCTCGTCGATGCCGGCGCAGTCTTCAGTGCTACGCCGCGGCAGGCGGCCGCAGGCGCCTCGCACGTGATCATCCTGGTCTGGAACGAGGCCGCACTGCGCAGCGTTCTCGAAGGCGCCGACGGGCTTTATGCTGCCGCCAGCGCGGGCCAGGTGTTTATCGACATGAGCACCCAGCTGCCAGAAACCGCGCGCGCCGAAGGCTGCGAGTTCGCAAAGAAAGGCGCCTTGTTCGTCGATGCCCCGGTCCATGGCAGCAAGGCCGAGGCCAACTCGGGCGGCCTGTGGATCATGGCCGGCGGCAGCCAGCCGGCCTGGCTGGCGGCGATTCCCGTTCTCAATGCCATCGGCGCCTCGGCACACCACATGGGCGAAACCGGTTCGGGCTGCATCGCCAAACTGTGCGGCAACCACCTCGTTTCGGCGATCCTGGCGTCGCTTGCCGAATCGCTGGCGTTGGCCAAGAAATCGGGAATCGACGCACACGAACTGATCACGCTCTGGGGCGAATCCGATTTCCGTTCGCCGATCATCGAGGGTGCCGGGCGCTCGATGATCGACCACGACTTTGCCGTCTCGTTCCACCTGCGGACGATGGTCAAGGACACCGAACTGATCAGGAACTATTCGGAAACGATCGGCGTTCCGGTCATGTTGTCCAACATCGTCCATGAACTCAACAAGATCAGCCAAAACCGCGGCTGGGGAGAGCAAAACGCCAGCGCCATCTTCCGACTCTTTGAGGAAATGGCGGGAATCGACGAGGCTCAGGGCAAGCGATGAATCGAAGCCCCCCGCCCAGCGAGGGGCTTTTCAAAAACTAATGCACGGCGCAACGGTTCGCCTGGCGACGAACCGTTGCCGACGAGTCTGCCCAAGTCATCCCAAGTCGATCGGAATGAAGATCCGCGAATCGCCTCGCTCGACGAGCACCGCGACGTGCTTGCCGGCCTTGGCGACCAGACTGCGCAATTGCTCGGCGCTGGTGATGCGCTGATCGTTGAGCGACAGGATGACGTCGCCGGGTTTCATCCCGGCGCGCGCGGCCGCGCCGGCGACGTCCTGGACGACGACACCGCCGCTCACTTCAGCGCCGCGCCGCTCGTCTGCCGTCAGCGGACGGACGACGACGCCGAGGCGGCCCTTGGCGACTTCAGGACTGTCGTTGCTGGCGACCTTCTCGTCGGAAAACTTGCCGACCGCGACGTCGATCTGACGCGTCACCCCCTTGCGCCAGATCTGCAAGCTGGCGGTATCGCCCGGTGCAATGGTGGCGACGATCGCCGGCAGTTCGCTCGAATTGACGACCTCCTTGCCGTTGATTCCGAGGATCACGTCGCCGGGCTCGAGGCCGGCCTTGGCCGCCGGGCTACCCTTTTCTACCGAGCTGACCAGCGCGCCGGCGGGCTTCTTGAGGCCGAAGGACTCGGCCAGCGATTGATTGATTTCCTGAATCGACACGCCGAGCCGGCCGCGGCTGACCTTGCCGTGGCTGACGATCTGCTGCTCGACGTTCATCGCCACGTCGATCGGAATCGCGAACGAGAGGCCCTGGTAGCCGCCGCTACGCGAGTAGATCTGCGAATTGATGCCGATCACTTCGCCGGCCATGTTGAACAGCGGCCCCCCTGAATTGCCGGGATTGACCGCCACGTCGGTCTGCAGGAAAGGCACATAGTTGCCGTCCGGCAGCGAACGCGACTTGGCCGAGACGATTCCGGCGCTGGCGCTGTTTTCGAAGCCGAAAGGCGAACCGATGGCCAACACCCAGTCGCCGACGCGAACATTATTGGTGCTGCCGGCCTTGAGTACCGGCAGGTTCTTGGCGTCGATCTTGAGCACGGCGACGTCGCTGGCCTTGTCCAGGCCCAGCACCTTGGCCTTGAATTCGCGCTTGTCGGTCAGTTTGACGGTCACTTCATCGGCGCCGTCAACGACATGCGCATTGGTCAGGATGGTGCCATCGGTGCTGATGATGAAGCCCGATCCCAAGCCATGGACGGGCGCTTCACCCTGCTGCTGCGGACCGCCGCCGAAGCGGCGGAAAAACTCGTAGAAAGGATCGTTGCGGTCGAGGCCGGGAATTTCCTGCGACTCGGCGGCGAGTTTACGCGTTCCCGAAACGCTGATATTGACGACGGCCGGTCCATTGCGCGCGACGATGCCGCTCATGTCGGGCAGCGACACCGCCGGCACCGCGGACTGGACGGCGGCGGCCGGCTCGACGGCGGCATGGGCATGGCTCACCGCCGGGAAATAATTGCCCAGTGAATACGATCCGGCCAGCGCCGCGGCAACCGCCACCGCGGCAGCGCTGAGTTTGAGTCGATTGACGTTCATGGTGCCTCCTTTAAGGATGAGCCCAAGCAAATGGCTTGGTGACGATCAGGAGAATGCACCGGCGAAACTTAAGGCTGACTTAAGAACGGCCTATCAGGAGATTGCGCGAACAGCAGGAAAATCAATGCGGACACGAAGCCCGCTAGCGGGCGCGTCGTCAAGGCTGATGGTCGCGCCATGCCGATTGGCGATCGTTTTGACGATCGCCAGGCCGAGGCCGCTGCCAGGACATTCGTCGCCGCCTTGCCGGTAGAAGCGGTCGAAGACGCGCTCGCGCTCGGCTGCCGGAATACCCGGGCCGCTATCGACGACTTCAAGATAGGGGTGCTGACCGGCCACGCCGCAACTGACGTCGATTCGCCCACCGGCCGGCGTGAAGCGAACGGCGTTGCCCAGCAGATTGGCGAGCAGCGTACTCAAGGCGTCGCCATCGCCGCTCACGCAGGCTGCCGGATCGATCGCGGCGGCTCCCAGATCGATATTCTTTTCGGCGGCCAATGCGGCGTGGTCGGCGACGACCTGGCGTACCAGGTCGGTGAGCGAGACGATGGCTACGGCCTGCTCGGCGGCGCCAGGCTCCTGACGCGCCAGCGTCAGCAACTGATGGACGGTGTGCATGCTGCGCGCCAGCCCCTGTTTGAGATCGTGTAGCGCAGCGCTGCGCTCGCCATCGCTGGCCGCGCGTTCGACCAGCTGGGTCTGCAACTGCAAGGCGGTCAGCGGCGTACGCAGTTCGTGTGCGGCGTCGGCGATGAAGCCGCGTTGGGCAAGCAGCGCGGCTTCGAGCCGGGAGAGCAGATCGTTGAGCGAATGCACCAGCGGCCGGACTTCTTCGGGGACCTCGTTTTCAACGAAAGGATGGAGCGAATCGGGCGTGCGCACGGCAACCGAGCGCGCCAGCTCGCTCAGCGGGCGCAACTCGCGAATCACCACCCACCAGATCAGCAGCGCGAAGAGCGGCAGCAAAATGCCGAACGGAATCAGCGTGCGCAGTGCCGCCGCTGCCGCCAGTTGCGAACGCACCTGCATCGGCTGCGCGACGGTGATCGTCTGACCGAGGTGCTGCAGCGCGAAAACGCGCCAGGCGCCTTCACTGGTTTCCTCGGTGGCGTAACCGAGCCGCGCGATGTCGGGCAACACGCGGTGCGGGCGAGAAGAGTAGATGCTCAACCCCTCGCGATCCCAGACGCGGATCACGAAATCGAAGTTCTTTTCGCCGGCCAGCGCTTCGGCCGAGCCCTGAAAAGTCTGGTCGCGCAGCGCCAGCGCGATCTGTTCGAGGTGATAGTCGAACAGATCGTTGGCCTCGTCACGCGCCGCCTTGTAGGTCGCCGCGGCGCCCAGCAGCATCACGGCGCTCATCGCGCCGATCAAGGCCAGCAGCAGCTTTCTGCGAATTGAATTCATCCTTAAAAGCTCAGTTAACCACAACGAACACAACGATCACAAAGGAGAAACAATGACTTGCAATGTATTGATGAATCACCCAGAAGGTGAGTCATAGAAACCTCCAAAACCCAAGGATTTTCGTTGTGTGCGTTGTGTCGTTGTGGTTCGAACTGCGGTTTCTAGGTTCATGGCTGACGCGGAACCAGGTAGCCGACGCCGCGCACATTGCGCACCCACTCGTTGCCGAGCTTGCGGCGCAGCGAATGGATATGGACTTCGACGGCATTGCTGCCGATCTCCTGCTCCCAGCCGTAAAGGCGGTCTTCGAGTTGCGCGCGCGACAGCGGAACGCCCGGTTTTTCGAGTAGCGAGTGCAGCAGCGCGAACTCGCGCGCGGAGAGCTTGATCGGCGCACCGCCGAGCGTCACTTCGTGGGTCGCCGGGTCGAGCGTCAGCGCGCCGTGCTCGATGACCGGCGTCGCGCGTCCCGAATTTCGGCGCAGCAGCGCGCGCAAACGCGCCGCCAGTTCGTCGAGGTCGAACGGCTTGACCAGGTAATCGTCGGCACCGGCGTCGAGCCCGCGGATCCGGTCGGACACCGCATCGCGCGCGGTGATGATCAGTACCGGCACGGCGTTTTTCTGCTTGCGCCAGAGCGCCAAAAGCTCGAGCCCGGTCTTCCTGGGCAAGCCGATGTCGAGCAGCACCGCGTCGTAAGCGGTCGTCTGCATCGCCAGTTCAGCGGCCGCGCCATCGCGCACCCAGTCGACGGTATAGCCCTGCTGGCCCAGGCCGGTGCGGATCCCGGCGCCAACCATGGCGTCGTCTTCAACCAGCAAGAGTCGCATCGGCGCTCAAGCCCGCAGAGAAAACGACCGTCGCAACCGGCGTTGGCACATGGAGAGATCCCGAGGACACATTGAAACCGGATTATAGGGGAGTTGACGCCTAACTCATCAATCCCGGTCGCTGGCCGCTTGCCGAAAACGCCGATGCGCAGCGCCTTCGACTGAAGCGGATACATGCTTTTTGGCAGCCCGAATACCTACAAATGAGGATATTTAAGCATCATAAGGATTGCTATTAGTTCTTCATCGGATACGCGAAAAACAGGCTGCAGCGATCCACGTTCGACGACAGAGACAAATCATCCGTCATGAAGAACCAAGGCACAGAAAGCGAACTCGAACGAAAAGCCAAAGACGTCGCGCGCGAGCGGGGTTTTGGACTTCCGGAAAACGTCGATCGTCTTTCGCCCGAAGAAGCGCGCCGCCTGCTACACAAGCTGCATATCCACCAGATCGAGCTGGAAATCCAGAACGATGAGTTGCGCCGAACGCAGATGGCACTCGACGCCGCGCGCGCGCGCTATGCCGACCTCTACGACCAGGCGCCGGTGGGTTATTTCACGCTCGACGAGGCCGGTCTGATCCTCCAAGCCAACCGCACTGCGGCGACCGTTCTTGGCCGAGCACGCGAATCGCTGGTCGCCCATCCGCTCAACCGCTTCATCGTCAATGAAGATCAGGACATCTACTACCTGCACCGCAAACAGCTCATTGCCGCAGGCGAGCCGAAGACCTGCGACCTGCGGATGCTCAAAGCTGACGAAACCACGTTTTGGGCGAGTCTGACCTCGTCGGTCACCCAAGGCCCCGAGGGGAAGCCGGTCTGCCGCATCGTCTTGCACGACATCACCCAGCGCAAGCAGCTTGAAGCCATCGCCGAAGCGACTTCGCGCTACTCGCGCAGCCTGATCGAAGCGAGCCTCGACCCGCTGGTGACGATAGACACCGACGGACTGATCTCCGACGTCAATGCGGCGACCGAAAAGGTCACCGGCTGCCCGCGCAAAGAACTGATCGGCAGCGACTTTTGCAACTACTTTACCGATCCGGAAAACGCCCGAACGGCTTACCAGCTCGTCTTTTCCCAGGGCTACGCGAGCAACTACCTGCTCGCCATCCGCCACGTCTCGGGCAAGGTCACCGACGTGCTCTATAACGCCAGTCCCTACCGCGACTCGGACGGCGAAGTCGTCGGTGTCTTCGCTGCCGCGCGCGACATCACCGAACGCATACGCGCAACCGAAGAATTGCGCGAGCAGAAGGAGTTTTTCCACCTGATTGCCGAGAACATCGGCGACTTCATTGCCGTCCTCGATACGCAGGGACGGCGACTCTACAACAGTCCGTCGTATGCGCTGTTCTTTGGCCCGGATAGAGACTTGCGTGGCACCGAATCCTTCGTCGAGGTTCATCCCGACGACCGGGAACGCGTCAAAAAGATCTTCGCCGAGACGGTCAAGACCGGCCGCGGCCGCCAGATTGAGTATCGCCTGGTGCTCGCTGACGGCAATGTGCGCACCCTGGAATCGCGCGGCAGCGTGATCCGCGATCGCGAAGGAAAAGTAGCGCGCGTGGTGGTGGTGGCGCACGACATCACCGAGCGCAAGCTGATGGAATACCAGATGCGCCAGATGGCCTTCCACGACACGCTCACCCAGCTGCCCAATCGGCGCCTGCTCGGCGACCGCCTGAGCCACGCCATGGCGAGCAGTGCGCGCAGCGGTTATTACGGCGCCGTGATGTTTCTCGATCTCGACAATTTCAAGCCGCTCAACGACCAGCATGGCCACGACGCCGGTGATTTGCTGTTGATCGAGGTCGCCGAACGGCTAAAGAGCTGTGTGCGCGAAATGGACACCGTGGCACGCTTCGGCGGCGACGAGTTTGTCGTGATGATCAGCGAACTCGACATGGGCAAGGCCGAATCGATTGCCGAGGCCGAGCTCATCGGCGAAAAAATTCGACACCGTCTGGCAGAGCCCTATCACCTAAACATCAAATGCCAAGGCAAGCCCGAACAGACCATCGAACACCATTGCACGGCAAGCATCGGGGTCGTGGTCTTCGTCAATCACGAAGACAGCCAGGAAAATATTCTGCGGTGGGCCGACGCGGCGATGTATCAGGCCAAAGAAAACAAACGCAACTCAATTCAGATTTTCGACTCCAAGTTAGGCGAGTTGTCCGGCGCCGAGTTCGGCGCCGTCTGAGCGCGACCTCGGTAGCGCGCCGCTTGAAGAGCATCGCTCGCGAGCAGGGAGCCAGAAATGACCACCAAACAGACGCCACTGGTCCGTCCGGGAAGACCGTATCCGCAAGGGGCGACCTGGGACGGCGAAGGCGTTAACTTCGCCCTTTTCTCGGAGCACGCCGAAAAAGTCGAACTCTGCCTGTTCGATTCGCGCGGCCGACGCGAAACCGATCGTATCGAGCTGCGCGAACAGACGGATCAGGTCTGGCACTGCTATCTGCCCGGCGCGAAACCGGGGCTGCTCTACGGCTACCGCGTTTTCGGGCCCTACCAGCCGCAGCACGGACAGCGCTTCAACCCCAATAAACTGCTGCTCGACCCGCACGCCAAGGCGCTCGTCGGCAGGCTGCGCTGCAGCGACGCCAACTTTGCCTACAAGATCGGCGCCGTGCACCAGGACCTGTCTTTCGACTGGCGCGACAACGCGCTGGCGATGCCCAAATGCCAGGTCATCGATCCGTCGTTCGACTGGCAAGGCGACCACCCGCCCGACACCGCCTGGAACGACACCATCATCTACGAGCTGCACGTCAAGGGCTTCACCCAGCGCCACCCCGAGATCGCCGAAGCGATTCGCGGAACGTATTCGGGGCTGGCCAGCGCGCCATCGATCGCCCACCTGCAGCGCCTCGGGGTGACCGCCGTTGAATTGATGCCGGTGCACTTTTTCGTCGACGATTCGCGCTTGTTGCAGTTGGGCCTACGCAACTACTGGGGTTACAACTCGATCGGTTTCTTCGTTCCCGAGCAGCGCTATGCGGCGACCGACGACGCCGTTCGCGAATTCAAGACGATGGTCAGGACGCTGCACCGCGCGGGACTCGAAGTGATTCTCGACGTCGTCTACAACCACACCGCCGAAGGCAACCATCTTGGGCCGACACTCAGTCTGCGCGGCATCGACAACGTCGCCTATTACCGCCTGACGCCGGACAACCTGCGCTTCTACATCGACTACACCGGCACCGGCAACACGCTCAACATGATGCACCCGCGCGTGCTGCAATTGATCATGGACAGTCTGCGCTACTGGGTGCAAGAGATGCACGTCGACGGCTTTCGTTTCGACCTGGCGGCGACGCTGGCGCGCGAACTGCACGACGTCGACCGGCTCGGCGCGTTTTTCGACATCATCCACCAGGACCCGGTGCTCTCCCGCGTCAAGCTGATCGCCGAGCCCTGGGATCTGGGCGAAGGCGGCTACCAGGTCGGCAACTTCCCGGTCGGCTGGACCGAGTGGAACGCCAAGTACCGCGACGCGGTGCGCAGCTACTGGAAAGGCGAAGGTGGTCTGATCGGCGACCTCGCCTTCCGCCTCACCGGGTCGAGCGACCTCTATGCGCACAATGGCCGCCGCCCGCACGCCAGCATCAATTTCATCACTGCCCACGACGGCTTCACGCTCGAAGACCTGGTGAGCTTCGAGCAGAAACACAACCTCGCCAACGGCGAGAAAAACCGCGATGGCAACGACAACAACCTGTCGTGGAATTGCGGCGTCGAAGGCCCCACCGACAAACCCGAGATCGTCGCGCTGCGCGCGCAGCAAAAGCGCAACTTCCTGGCCACCTTGCTGCTCTCGCAGGGCGTTCCGATGCTGCTCTACGGCGACGAGATGGGACGCACCCAGCAGGGCAACAACAACGCCTATTGCCAGGACAACGAAGTGAGCTGGCTCAACTGGGAACTGAGTCCCGACAACGAGCAACTGCTGACCTTCGCGCGGCAGATCGTCGCGCTGCGCCGCGCCCACCCCGTCTTCCGCCGGCGCAGTTTCTTCCAGGAACAGCGGCTGCGCGGCAAAACCAAGAACATCCTGTGGCTCAACCCCGACGGCCTGGAGATGGGCGATGACGAGTGGAACCAAGGCTTCGCGCGCTGTCTCGGGATGTACCTGGCGGGAGAAGCGATCGGCGAAGTCGACCGGCGCGGATGTCCGGTCGGCGACGACGACTTCCTGTTGATCCTCAACGCCTCGACCGACGAGATCCACTTCACCTTGCCGGGCTTTCGTTCGCACCTGCGCTGGCGGCCGCTCGTCGACACCTGTCTGCACTCGGAACCCGCGCAATTGAAGCGCTATGCGCGCGGCAGCACTTATCCGCTACAAGGCCGATCGCTGGTGCTGCTGATCCAGCCCAGAGCGCCGCTCAAACGCTGTTGATTCCGGCCATAGCAGCACACGCCGCTCACCGGACTGCCTTGGCGACACCGTCAATCCTCATCCCCCTTGCGCCGGCGATCATTTTCGGCGAGATTCCGACGATCCGAATAGTGCGTGCGCAAATTGCCCTGCTTGTTGATTTCCGCCTGCATCCGATCGGCCCAGTCTACCGCCGAACTGCCGTGTCCAAAATCCTTGCGCCGCGAAATCAGGAAGGCTTTTTTGGCGATCCTGTTGTCGATTTTGACTTTGACATTCTCGGCGAACTCTTCGACCAACTCGGAATTGACCACCGAAATATCCGCGAACTCCCGGTCGATCTCTATTTCCAGTTCCTGTTCTACTGGCTTGGAACTCGAATCGACTGTCGCCACCGGCTCGTGCTCGGAAGCCGTTGCAGGCACCGCCCCGGGATTGATCCTGATCTTCATCGCAAACTCCTGTTCGAAACCGATACGCCATGGAACAACGCGGTTCCTAAACCAGTCTAGGCAGGCCGCTTGAGCGAAGCAATGAATCAATTGTCGCGGCGGCAGTGACAGTCACCGCAGCGGGCGAGTATGCTGTAACGGCAACGCGCTCAAGGGAGAAAAATCATCAAACGGCTGGCCATCATCGCGTGCGTCCTGGTCGTGGCAACGCTTGCCGCCAGCGCAATCGCCATTCACTTCGTCGATCCGCGCTCACTCGCGCAATCGCTCGCCGCCTCGGTCAAAGCCGACACCGGGCGCGAACTCGCTTTCTCCGACGTGAAAATCAAGCTGCTGCCGCGACCGACATTGCATGTCTCGCAGCTGCGCTTGGGCAATGCCGCGTGGGCGGCGCAGCCGTGGCTGGCGCAGGTCGACCGGCTGAGCGTCGAAGTCGACCCGCTGGCGCTGCTCGCCGGCCGTCTGCACGCCAGGCAAATCGAGCTGTCGGGCGTCAGCACCTGGCTTGAGACCGACGCTGACGGCGTCGGCAACTGGCTGATCGGGGCGAAGACCAGAAGCAGCACGCCCGAATGGCTCAAGACGATTGAAATCGACGAGATCGCGTTGCAGGCGATCGCGCTCGACTATCGCCAAGGCAGCAGCGGCAAGACGAGTTCGCTACGCCTCGACTCGCTGCGCATCGAACGCCCGCTGGCGCCGCAAGCGATTCGCATCAAAGCCAGCGCCACCGTCGACGCCAAACGCGTCGAGGCGACGGCGACGGTCGGCGACCTGGCGGCGCTGCTCGCCAACGCGCCGGCCTATCCAGTCGACTTCGCGTGCCGCTACGGCGCCGCGCGCCTCGACGCGCACGGCAGCATCGACCGGCCGCTCGGGCCGGGAATTCTGAATCTGGCGCTGCACGTCGAGGCGCCTGAACTCGACGAACTGTTCGGCGCCAGCGCGCCGCCGCTGGGCGCCTTGCGCGGCACGGCACGACTCAGCGGCGCGCCGAGCGCCCCGTCTTTGTCGCAGATCGACATCGCGATCGGCGGCAACGCCGGCCCCAAAATCAGCTTGCGCGGCCAGATCGCCAACCCGCGCGCCGCCAGCGGCGTCGACTTGCAGCTCACGGCGGCGGCCACCGACTGGTGGCTGCCGACGCTCGCTGCAGCGCTGCCGGCGGATTTGACGCCGGGTCTGCCACCGGGTTTGCCACCATTCCGCTTGAGCACGCGCCTGCGCGATGACGCGTCGGGCTATCGGTTTGACGATCTTGAGCTGAGCGTCGCCGACAGCCGCGTCGGCGCCTCGCTGCAAGTCGGACGCGTTGGGCAACGGCTGCGCGTCAGTGGCCAGTTGACTTCGCCATTGATCGACCTGGCGCGTCTGGCAGCGCCGAAGTCGGCCGAGGCCGCCGGCACAGCCAAGCCGCGCGCTCGCTGGCAACTCGCCGATCAGAAACTCGATGTGGACCTTGAGCTCAAGATCGGGCTGCTGCGACTGCCCGGCGGTCACCAGCTGCACGCGGGCAGCGGACGCTTGCGGCTCGACGGCGGGCGGCTCTACGCCAACGCGCTGCAGGCGACCCTGGGCGGCGCCAAAGTCAGGATCGACGGGGGCATCGCCGATCCGCAGCAGCTCGCCGGAATCGATCTTGACGTCTCGCTCGACGGCAGCGAGCTCGCCGAGTTGCTCAAGTTCTTCGGGCGCAGCGTGCCGCCGCTCGCTGCCTACCACGGCCGCGCGCACCTGAGCGGCTCGCGCGCGAAGCTGCGCGCGAGCGCCATCGAAGCCGCCGCCGGCCGCGCCGGGCAGCAATTGCAGGCCAGCGGACAGATCGACGACGTGTTCAAGCAACGCGGCATCGCGCTGGCGATCACGGCCGACGTCAGCGACAGCGTGGTCGCCGGCCGGCTGTTCGGCGCCGACCTGCCGCGCCTGCCGCTCATTCACGCCGCGGCACGCTTGAGCGACGCGCCGGATGGCCATGTTTTCGACGATCTCAAGCTCGCGCTCGGGCGCAGCGCGCTGCAAGGCCGCGTCGTCTTGACCGGCGGCGAGACGCGTCCACGTATCTCGGCGACGCTCAAGAGCCCGCTGGTCGACCTCGCCGAGTTGCCGGCCGCGCCGCGCCGGCCCGGCGCAACCAAGCCCTTGCTCGCCGCCGATATCGACGCCACGCTGCACATTGACCGCGTGCTGCTGCCCAACCGGCGTGCGCTCGGCCCGCTCAGCGGCGAAGCGCGACTCGTCGCCGGCGCGCTCGAGCTCAAGCAGTTTGCCGTCGCGGTCGACGGCGCCGCAGCGACACTCGACGGGCGGATCGGCGATCCGCTGGCGATGGCGGCGATCGACCTGAACGTCGACGCCAGCCTGACGCGCAGTGCCGCTCTGGCGGCACTGACCGGGACGCGCCTCAAGGCGATCCCGGCGTTTACCGCGAGCGCTCGCTTGACCGACACGCTCGGCGGCTATCAACTCGCCGATCTCAGACTCAAGCACGCGGCGACGACGCTTGTTGGCGAGCTCGCCGTGACGCGCGGCAAGGAGCGGTTCAAGGTCGTCGCCAAGGGTAATTCTTCGCTGCTCGACCTCAGCGAACTGGCGACTTCGCCAGGCCGGAACAGCAAAGCCACCGCCCGAACGCGACTGATTCCAGACCTGGCGCTGCCACTGCTCGCGCTCAAGCGAATCGACGGCGAAGTCGACTTGCGCTTCGACGCAGTAAAACTTGGCGATACCGCGCCGCTCGGTCCGCTACGGGTGCACGCGCGTCTCGATGACGGCCGCCTCGACGCCGGACCGCTGCAACTCGGTGCAGCGGCTGAGCAAATGCTCAGCGCGTCGGCAACGATAGACGCCGGCAGCGCAACGTGGTCGGCCCATCTCGAAGGCAACGCAATCGATCTGGATCGGCTGCTGACGCGCATCAGCCACCCGGGGCTGATCACCGGCGGGCGTACCGACCTGGCGCTGCAGCTGCGTGGGCGCGGCCAATCGCTGGCAGCGATCGTCGCTTCGCTCGACGGCGAGGTCAAGCTCAAGGTCGGTGCGCTGCGCGCGCACAACGTCGCCGTCAATCTCGGCGAAGGGCTGCTGACGCGGACGCTCTCGCTAATCAACCCCTTCCTCAAAAGCGACCCGGATACCGACATCAAATGCATCGCGGCACGGCTGCCGGTCAAGCACGGCGTACTCACCTCCGAACGCCGTTTTGCCATCGAGACGGTCAAGTACAACGCGGTCCTCAACGGCACGGTCGACCTGCGCAGCGAACGACTCGACCTGGCAGTGCTGCCGATCATCAAGAGCGGCCGCGGGATCGGCTCGGGCGAACTGTCGTCGATCGTGCGGCTGCGCGGCACGCTGGCCGAACCGGCGGTCGGTGTCGACGCCGCCAGCGTCGCCAAGTCGGCGGTTTCGCTCGGCGCGGCGGTCGCCACGCTCGGCGGCTGGTGGCTCGCCGACGCGATGCTCAAGCAGGTCAAAGCCGATCCGAGCCCGTGCGCGACGGCGCTCGCGCGCTAGACTGACGCGCTGCCGTCGCCTCAGCCCTTTCGCAATCGAGTTCGAGCAGCTACGCTGAAAAGCGATCCGTCATCATCGAAGGAGAGCCGGATGAAGCCCATGCTCGTCTCGCTGCTGCTGATTCTGCTCGCCGGCTGCGGTGGGTCGCCGCGCTACGCGCCGAACGAGGAATTCGCGTCCGACGCGAGATACCACCGCGACTTCCTGGCCAATGCTACGGCGCTGTGCGATGCCGCCAAACGCGTGCTGCTCGGCGACGGCTACATCGTGACGCGCGCCGAAGATCAGAGCCTGGTCGGCGGCAAGGAATTTCAGGTCGAAGCGCAGCAGCACGCGATCATCAATGTTTATGTCAGCTGCGATCAGCGCGGCGGCGGATCGACGCTTTACGTCACCGCGACCGAAGAGCATTTCGACGTCAAAGCGACGCGCCAGAGCAGCTCGATCGGCTTCCCGATGGTCGCGCCGATCTACTACGGAACGCAGAGCGAGGCCAACGGGCAGGTCAAGACGCGCGGCGAAACGGTCAGCGAGCGCGGCTTCTACGAACGCTTCTACCGCGCCGTTCAGCGCCAGCTCGCCGCCGCGCCGTAGCGCCGGCAGCCCTCAGTACTGCTGGTTGTCGGCGACCGCGCGCAGCAGACGCCGGCGGCGGGTCAGCACAAAAGCGACGAAGAGCAGCAGCAGCGCGCCTTCGAGCAGCAGCGTGTGCGCCGCCCCGAAAGCGGTGGCGAGCAATCCGGCGAGCAGTCCGCCGAGCGCGTCGAAACCGAAACGCGCCGAAGTGAAAAACGAGACGACGCGCCCGCGCAGGTGCTCCGGCGCCATGCTCTGCAAGCTCATATTGACGGCGTTATTGCACGCCGAGATGCCGCCGCCGACGCCGGCCATCGCGACCATCGCCAGCATCACCGAGTCACTGAAAGTAAAAACGATCAGCGCGAAGGCGCTGGTGGTCGCGCCGATGATCAGCGTCAACAGGATCGAGCGCGAAGACACGCGGGTCGCCAGAAACAGCGTCGAGGTCAAGGCGCCGCAACCCGCCGCGCCCCACAGCCAGCCGAGCGTCGTCGCGTCGCCGGCGAAGACGTCGCGCGCGAAAACCGGCAATAGCACGGCGTAGGCCGAGACGGTCAGATTGACGACGCTGACGATCACGATCAGCATGCGCACCGGCCAGGTGTGCCAGGCGTAATGCACGCCCTCGCGCAGCACCTCGACCATCGATCCGCTGGCACGCGGCGGCGCGCTGCTCTTGATCAGGATGACGCCGGTCATCAGCGCCAGGAAAGAGCAGCCGTTGATCGCGAAACACGCGGCTTCCGAGGTCAGCCCGACGAGCAGGCCGGCGATCGGCGGCCCGATCGAGCGCCCGATGCTGAACAGCATGGCGTTCAAGGCGAGCGCGTTGGGCAGATCGTCGCGCCGCCCGACGAAGCTGCCGATCAGCGACTGGCGCAGCGGCGTGTCGAAGCTGTTGAGCAGGCCCAAAGTCAGCGACATGGCGATCAGAAAACCCGGACCGACGCGCCCAGTAAAGGTCAGCGCCGCCAGCGCGAAGCCCTGCAGCGCGAGCAGACCCTGCACGGCGATCAGCCATTTGCGCTTGTCCTGCTTGTCGATCCAGGCGCCGGCCAGCGGCCCGATCAGCAGTTGCGGGATCAGCGCACAGAAGGCGGTGACGCCGAGCAGCGCCGCCGAACCGGTCAGCCGATAGACCAGCCACGACATCGCCACCTGCTGGATCCACGAGCCGAGCACGGAAATCGCCTGACCCGCGAAATAGAAGCGAAAATTGCGCTGAGCAAGTGCTCGCATCGAGCGCGGTAGACGGCTGGAACGGTTAGGGTTCATGGCAGGCGCACAGCTTAACCGAAATCGGCGCTGGCGAAGCGTCAAGGCGAATTGGCGGACGAACGGCTCAGGGTGTAAGCTCGCGGCAAAATTTTTCGTTGATCGACCGCGCGCCGATCAACGCGCCAAGCGCTTCTTCCCCAACGCCACAAGGAAATAAAAAATGATCCATGTCATCGCTTCGCTGCAAATCAAGGAAGGCCATGTCGCGCAATTCATCGAGATCTTCAAGGCCAACGTTCCGAATGTCCTCAAGGAGCAGGGCTGCATCGCCTATGCGCCGACGATCGACATAGCGGCAGGCCTCGCGGCGCAAGCGCTCGACCCCAAGCTGGTGACCATCGTCGAGCAATGGAATAGTCTCGACGATTTGCGCGCGCACCTGGCGGCGCCGCACATGCTGGCCTACGGCGAACGGGTCAAGGACATCGTCGTCGGCAAGTCGCTCAAGATCCTGCAGAACGCCTGAGTTTCGCCGCGCGCGGCTGCTCTACTCGCCTCAGCGATTGACGCAGCTGTCGACGGCACCGCGGCGCGCTTGCCCGGCGGGTCCGCAAGGCGTCAGCGCGCCGGGCACCGGGTGCGGCGTACCGTCCTGGTCCATCTGCGCGGCGACCGTCTCCCAGGCGACCAGCCCCTGGCGAGAGAGCGTCAGGCGCAGCAGCCAGCCGCGCTTTTCCGCCGGCGCATCGAAGCCGTCGAAAACGAAATTGCCCAGGCTATAGACGATCAGCTTGCCGCGGTAGTATTCAGCGCCCTGGGTGACGTGCGGATGACCGCCGACGACGAGGTCGGCGCCGGCGTCGATCATCAAGCGCGCCAGTTGCCGCTGGCGTTCGGTCGGCGCCAGCTCGCGCTCCCAGCCCCAGTGCATGAGCGGGATCACCAGGTCGGCGCCGGCGACACGCGCGGCGCGGATGTCGCTCGTCACCTGGCTGTCCTCGCTCCAGGCGATTCCGGGCCAGTCGGGTCCGGCCTCGAAGGAACGCGGCTTGTATTCGTTGTAGCTGAGCAGCGCGACGCGCAATCCCTTCTTTTCGATCCACAGCGGCGCATGCGCGCTGGCCAGATCGCGCCCGCCGCCAAAGTGGACGATTCCGGCACGGTCAAGGTGGGTCAGCGTTTCGAGAAAGGCCGCCTTGCCGTAATCGCCCGAATGGTTGTTGGCGACCGCCAGCGCGTCGAAGCGCCCCTTGAGCCGATCGACCACGCGCGGGTCGGCGCGAAAGGCGAAGATCTTGCTCTCGAGCGCTTTGCCGACGGTGGCGATCGGGCACTCGAGGTTGCCGATGGTGTAATCGGCGTCGGCCAGCTGCCCGGCAAATGGCGCCAGCGGGTCGCCGCCGCCGGCGATCAGCCGTCCCGGCCCGTCGTCGAGCATGATGTCGCCGACCAGGACCAGTCGCAGCGGCGCCGAAGGCACCTCGGCCTGCGCCGAAGCGAAGGAAAACAGCAACGCCAACAGCATCAAACAGCGCTTCATCGCTTGCCCTCCTGAGCTGCACGCTTCTGCGTTGAAAGCTCGCACCAGTACTGCAGCTCGCCGTCGCGCACCGGTTCATGAACCGAGTGCAGGCCGCTAAAGCCGTAAGGCGCAGCAAGGTGTTGCTGCGGCGGATAGGCGAAGGTCGCCTGGTGAATCAGCAGCGGACCGTCGTCGCGATCAGCGTAGGTATAGACCTTGATCGACGCGCTACCCACGGGCTGGTTCTGGAAAACGACGCGAAAATGAAAAAACGAGCCGATGTCGATCGCCTTGACCGCGTACGGCGAATCGACCGGCAGCGCCGCCAGCGTCTTGGTCTCGCCGCCGTAGGTGTAATGGCAGAGCACCTGCTCGGCGGGCGCCGCGAACGCCGCCGGCAGCGCCGAAGAGCATGCCAACAAAGCGGCGGCAAGGCGTGAAAAATGAATAGGCACGAAGGCTCCCGAAAAACCGGCGCCGCGGCGCCGGGGCGCCAGTATGTCGCGACGCTGGCCGCCTGGCAAATAAAGGCGTAGCGGCCAAGCCGTAAAAAGCAGCATAAGGGGCGATTAACGCGCAGCGACGCTGCCGTGCAACACGCGCATGAGGTAGAATCCGCGCCCGAATTGCGCCGTACGGCGCTCACCAGCACACGCGATTGCCGGTCAGGTTCTGCGCCAGGCGATGCATTTCGTGGGCAGCCAGCCGACCAGGATCCTTGCACAGCTTTTGTATATCAACCTGGAGTGGCAGCATGGCAGAACATAAATTGGGCAACCCGGCAGTCGTCGGCCTCGGCGGTTTCGGCTTCACGACGCTGATCCTGCAATTTCACAACGTCGGCTGGATGGGGCTCGGCCCGGTCGTCTGGCTGGCCGTGGTGTTCGGCGGGCTGGCGCAGATGATCGCCGGACTGCAGGAAATGAAGACCGGCAACAACTTCGGTTATTGCGCCTTCACCGCCTATGGCTGCTTCTGGATCGCGCTGGCGCTGATCTTCATCGGCAACCACTTCAACATCTACGTTTCGAGCGAGACCGACGTCGGCTGGTTTCTGGTCGCCTGGACGCTGTTCACGGTGATCCTGTGGATCGGCGCGATGCGCGTCAGCGGCGCGCTCGGCCTGTTGTTCACGTTGCTGCTGATCGGCTTCGTGCTGCTCGACCTCGCGCATTTCGGCTATCACCAGCTCACCGTCGTCGCCGGCTACGAACTGATGGCGACCGCGGCGATGGCCTGGTATATCATGGCGCATATCATTTTTGCCGACGTCTTCGGCCGCGACGTGCTGCCGGTCGGCAAGCCCTGGATCTAGTACTCTCTCGATCACCATGCCAAGTCCTCAGTCCGCCGGCGCGCTGCGCGTCTATCTCGCCGGGCCCGACATCTTCCGCCCCGACGCCGTCGCCTGGGCGGCAGCGGCGCGCGAACTGCTCGCCGCGCACGGTCTGCAGGCGCTGATTCCAATCGACGGCGAAGAAACCACGGCGAGCGGCATCTATCACGCCAACCTCGCGATGATCCGTTCGGCCGACTTCGTTCTCGCCAATCTCAACGCCTTTCGCGGCGTCGAGCCCGATTCGGGAACCTGCTTCGAAGCCGGCTTCGCCGCCGCTCTGGGCAAGACGGTGATCGCTTACCTTGCCGACCGCCGCCAGCACAAGGACAAGGTCGGCCACGATGGCGGAGCGATGCCGCTCGCCGCTGACGGGCTGCGCGTCGAAGATTTCGGCCTGCCGCTCAATCTGATGCTGGCGATCTCCTGCCGGCTGGTCTTCGGCGACCTTGCCGCTGCCGTCACTGAACTGTCGACGCTTGACGTCCCGACGCCGGAAAGCTTATGCCGCGAATAGCCGCCAACGGCATCGAGCTGTACTATGAATCGGCGGGCGCCGATCGCGCGCCGACGCTGCTCATGATCATGGGGCTGGGCGCCCAGCTCACGCGCTGGAACCGCGGACTGTGCGAAGTGCTGGTCGAACGCGGTTTTCGCGTGCTGCGTTTCGACAATCGCGACTGCGGCGAATCGACGCACTGCACCGACCTGCCGCGCCCCGACATCGGCGCGTTGCTCTGCGGCGAGCCGCTCGCCGCGCTGCCCTACACCCTCGAAACGATGGCCGCCGACAGCGTCGCCCTGCTCGACGCGCTGGGCATCGAGCAAGCGCACCTGGTCGGCGCGTCGATGGGCGCGGCGATCGCGCAGATCATCGCCGCGACTTATCCGCAGCGCGCCTTGTCGCTCACTTCGATCATGTCGACGTCGGGCAACCCGCTGCTGCCGCCGCCGACACCGGCCGCGGTGATGGCGCTGTTCGCGCCGCTGCCGCCGGCGCACGACCGCGCAGGCGTCATCGCCAACGCCATCGCGCGCCACCTGCCGATCGCCAGCCCCGGCTATCCGACATCGATCGGCGAACTGCAGACGCTGTTCGGCGACGAATACGATCGCGCCTACTACCCGCCCGGCGTCGCGCGACAACTCGCCGCGGTGCTGGCCGGCGGCGACCGCCGCGCGCTGTTCGCCACCATCAGTTGCCCGACCGTGGTGCTGCACGGTCGCGACGATCCACTGCTGTTGCCGGCCTGCGCACACGACGTCGCCGACCACATCGCCGGCGCGCAGCTGCGCCTGATCGACGGCATGGGTCACGATTTTCCGGCTGCGCTGACGCCGGTCTTCGCCGACGCGATCAGCGCTGCGGCCGGCGCCGCGCGCAGTGCGGCCAGCGACCGGTAATTGACAGCGGCCCGGGACAACCGGGGTATCATCGCAGCACGAAAAACGCATCGCTTTCACGACGGCCACGGCAATGGGTTCCAAAGTTCTCCCGCAGCATTCGCTCAAAGCCCGGATCACCTTGGCGACCTTGGCCATTTTCGTGGCGAGCCTGTGGTCGCTGTCGTTTTTCGCCAGCCAGATGTTGCGCCGTGACATGGAGCGCCGGCTCGGCGAGCAGCAATTCTCGACGGCATCCTTGCTCGCCAGTCAGCTTGACCACGAACTGCGCACCCGCTTCGAGGTGCTTGAGATCGTCGCCGCGTCGTCGGCGCCGGCGATGCGCGACCGGCCGGCCAGTCTGCAGACGGTGCTCGAACAGAACCTGGCGCTGCAGATGCTGTTCAACGCCGGAATGAACGTCTTCGACCTTAACGGCACAGCGATTGCCGACGTCCCGTCGTCGGCCGGACGCCTCGGCATCAACTTCATCGACAACGACGCGGTCGCCGCCGCGCTGACGCAGGGCCGATCGACGATTGCCCGCCCGGGCGCAGGCAAGACACTCAAAGTCCCGGTGCTGGGCATGGCGGTACCGATTCTCGATGCGCAGGGGCAGGTGATCGGCGCGCTGTCCGGAGTGACCAACCTGACGCGCCCCAATTTTCTCGACCAGATCGGCGAGAACGCCTACGGCAAGTCCGGCGGCTATCTGCTGATTTCGCCGCAGCATCGGCTGGTGGTCACCGCCACCGACAAAAGCCGCATCCTCGAAGCGCTGCCGGCGGCCGGAGTCACCCCGCTGATCGATCGCTTTGTCGACGGCTACGAGGGCTCGGGCGTGCTCACCAGCCCGCGCGGTATTGAAGAACTGGTCTCGGCCAAAACCGTTCCGGCCGCTGGCTGGTACGTGGTGGCGCTGCTGCCGACCGCCGAAGCCTTCGCGCCGATCCGCGACATGCAGCAGCACATGCTGCTGGCGACTTTCGTGCTGACGCTGCTGGCCGGCTGCCTGACCTGGTGGATGCTGCGCCGCCAGTTCATGCCGCTGGTCGCCGCCGCCAATACGCTGGCAGCGCTGCCTTCGAGCCAGCAGCCGGCGCAGGCGCTGCCGGTCATCCGCGACGACGAGGTCGGCCAACTGATTGCCGGCTTCAACCGGCTGCTCGAAACGCTGGGACAGCGTGAAACGGCGCTGCGCGAGGCACAGCAGTTTTCGGCGCTGGTGCTCGACAAGCTGCCCGGGATCTTTTACCTCTACACCTACCCGGAATGCCGCCTGGTGCTCTGGAACAAGCAGCACGAGGTACTGCTCGGCTACCAGGCGGCAGAGATCGAAGGCCGTCACGTCACCGACTGGCATCTTCCGCACGCGAAGAAAGCGGTCATGGCCGCGATCGAAAAGCTGATGGCCGACGGCGAGGCCTCGGTCGAAGCGCAACTGCTCGCCAAAGACGGGACGGCGCGCCCCTTCCACCTTTCCGGCGTCAGGTTCGAGGCGCAGAACCGCTCGTATTTCATGGGCATCGGCACCGACATCGCCGAGCGCAAGGCGAGCGAAGCCGAGCTTGCGCAGCACCGCCACCACCTCGAAGAACTGGTCGCTTCGCGCACCGCTGAACTGGCGCAGGCACGCGACGCCGCGCAGGCCGCCAACCTCGCCAAGAGCGCCTTCCTGGCCAACATGAGCCACGAAATCCGCACCCCGATGAACGCCATCCTGGGCATGGCCAGCATCCTGCGCCGCAGCGGCGTCACCGCGCAGCAGGCCGAGCGCCTCGACCAGATCGACACCGCCAGCCGCCACCTGCTGTCTACCATCAACAACATCCTCGACCTGTCCAAGATCGAGGCCGGCAAGTTCATTCTCGACGACGCGCCGCTGCGTATCGACCGCCTGCTCGCCAACGTCAGCGCCATGGTCAGCGAACGCGCGCTGGCCAAGGGCCTGGCGCTACGCGTCGACAGCGCTGCCGGCGCGTCTTTCCCGTCAGGCCTCTGCGGCGACCCGACGCGCTTGCAGCAGGCGCTGCTCAACTACGCGACCAACGCCGTAAAATTCACCGAACGCGGATCGGTGACACTGGGCGCGCAGGCACTCGACGTTGACGACCATTCGGCGGTGCTGCGCTTCGCCGTGAGCGACACCGGCATCGGCATCGCGCCGGACGTCCTGCCTCGGCTCTTTGGCAGCTTCGAACAGGCCGACAATTCGACGACGCGCAAGTACGGCGGCAGCGGACTGGGGCTGGCGATCACCCGGCGGATCGCCGAACTGATGGGCGGCGACGCTGGCGTCGAAAGCCAGCCCGGGGTCGGCAGCACCTTCTGGTTCACCGCGCGCCTTAAGCGCCGGGCCGACGCGATCACGCCGCCCGCCGCGCCGGCCGACGCCGAAGCGGCGATCCGCGCGCACCATGCCGGCCGCCGCGTTCTGCTGGTCGACGACGAACCGGTCAACCTCGCCATTTCACAGTATCTGCTCGAAGACTGCGGCCTCGCCGTCGACACTGCGGCCGACGGCGTCGAGGCGATCCGCCAAGCGACGGAAAACGATTACGCGCTGATCCTGATGGACATGCAAATGCCCAATCTCGACGGGCTGGCGGCGACACCAAGAATCCGGGAACTGGCCAAGCACCGCCAGACCCCGATCCTGGCGATGACCGCCAACGCCTTCGCCGAAGACAAGGCGCGCTGTCTTGCCGCCGGCATGAACGACTTCATCGTCAAGCCGATCGACCCCGACCAGCTCTTCGCCAGCCTGCTCAGGTGGCTTGAGCCGTGACTGGCCGACAGTCGCCGACCGACGCCCGCTCGCGCAGATAGTCGAGGCATTGCTCACCAACCAGCGCCGGGCTGTACAAATACCCCTGAAAAGCATCGCAGCCAAGTCTAGCCAGCAGTTCCTGCTGTTCGCGGGTTTCGACGTACTCGGCAACGACCCGCATCTTGAGCGCACGAGCCAGTTGCACCACCGAGGCGATGATGTCGCGGCAGTTATTGCTCTGCAGCACCTCCCGAGTCAATGAGCCGTCGAGCTTGATGGCGTCGAAATGAAAGCGCCGGATATAGAGCATCGAGCTGTAACCCATGCCGAAATCGTCCATCTCGAGATGAATCCCCATCGCTTGCAGCGCCTTGAGCGTTTGCACCGATTCCCGGTCGTCGGGAACGTGCTGCGACTCGGTGAGCTCCAGCGCCAGCTCGCCCGCCTGCAAGTGATTGCCCTGCAAACACTCGACGACGAGCGGCAGCAGCCCGGCGTCCTTGAGCTGCAGCGGCGACAGATTGACCGACACGCGCAGATTTTCGATCCCCGCCAACTTCCAGTCGCGCAACTGCCGACACGCCACAACGATCGTCCAGCGCCCCAAGGCGCAGATCTGATTGGCTTCTTCAAGCAACACGCAGATGACGCCGGGCGAGATCAAGCCAAAATGGCGGTGTTTCCAGCGCAGCAGCGCCTCGACGCCGACCACCCGCTGACTGACGTCGTGCTGCGGCTGATAGGCGAGAAAGACCCGCTCGCTTCCAAGGTCCTGAATGAATTCGTGGACCAGCTTGCGCGCGGTGTGGCCGATGTCGTCGTGGCGACTGAGAACGCTGCTCGACTGAACCCGGATACCTTCAATTTCGGAAAGGATTCGCTGCACATTGCCGAGCCCCTCGCGATGTCCTTGCCGCTCGGCGAAACCGACGAATGGCGAATAAACCGCGGCGCTCATCAGCAGATTGCAAAGCTGCAGCGCAGCGCCATGCCAGCTTGCTGAATTGATCATCCCGGCCAGCGGCGGCGGGGTGATCCAGGGCACCGCGACGACATCGAGAGCGACCAGCCCGTAACGAATGCACAGGTAGCTCACGACGATCTGCAGCAGCGGCGCGAGAACGAAGGGAACGAGATAGACCGGATTGAAGACGATCGGCAGGCCGAAAATCACCAGCTCGTTGATGTTGAACAGCGACGGAATCAGCGCGTAGCGAGCGACGCGCCCGGAGTCGCCGGACCGGTGACGGATCAGGATGACCAGCAGCAGGCCGAGCGTCGACCCCGAACCGCCGACATGCACGTAAAGGTCGAAAAGCGTCTTCGACATCCCGAGGACTTGCCGGCCATCGCCGGCCGAATAAAACAGAACGGAAAAAACGTTTTCCAACACATTCGTTCCGTGGATACCGACGAACCAGAGCAGTTGATGCAGGACGCTGAGCACCAGCAATCCGGGCAATTCGCTGGCGAAAGCCTGGTCGAGCCGGAGCAGGCCGACGCCGATCGAGCGGCTCAAGTCGGGATGAAACAGCGACAGCGCCTTGCTGAGCAGCAAAAACGCCAGCACCGTCGTCAGCACCGGGACGATGGCACGAACGGCCAGATGCAGGCTGGGGTCGAGCACGTAGGTCTGGCGTCCGACGCGTAGCGCCTTGCAACGCAAGCACAGGAAGAGCAACTCGGAACTCGAAATGGCAACCAGAATGGCGATCAGCGTACTGCGTGCGCCGAACATCCAGAGGTGGACATCAGGCCCCAGGAAAAGCTGGGTGAAGATGAAGAGATTGACCAGTGCCACGGTCGCCGCCAAGGGCGGTGAAACTTCGGCGACCCGCCTTTCTCTGGCATCGACAGCCAGATAGTGACTGATCAGCACCACCAGGCACAGCGCCAGGATGCCGCCGCTCGCCTGCCACACGAGCAGCGCCAGATGGCTCAAATCGCGCCACACCTCCACTGACGTCTGCGGCAGCAGGATGGCGAAAGGAAAACTGCCGAGCAACAGCGCCAGCGCCCCGACAAAAATGACCGGCAGCAGCAGCACCAGACTGTTGCGGATCGCTCTGAGCCAGCGATGGCTGGATAGCAACTGCAAAGCAGCAAGAAAAGAGGAATTGCCCACGCCAACGCTAAGTCATGAGGAGCCTCGAGAATAGCCGATCGAAGTGCGCTTGACCATCGCTCTGCAGCGAATCGGCGCAGCTCGATGACCGGGGTGTCGCGCCGTTTTTGCCAACGTCATTGGCAGCGCCGATGCGGTAAGATTCGCCGATGCCTGATTCATTGATCCGCAAACTTCTCTTCGCGCTCGACCCCGAAACCGCCCATCGCCTGGCGATGAATGGAATCGACTTCATCAACCGCGCGGGAATCGCCGGCCTGCTGGCGAAAGCGCCGCCGTCCGATCCGGTACGCGTGATGGGCATCGACTTCCCCAACCCGGTGGGCCTCGCCGCCGGCTTCGACAAGGACGGCGAACACGTCGATGCGCTCGCTGCGCTGGGCTTCGGCTTCATCGAGATCGGTACGGTGACGCCGCGCCCGCAACCGGGCAACCCCAAGCCGCGCTTGTTCCGCGTTGGGGGAAGCCAGGCGATCATCAACCGGCTGGGGGGCAACAGCTGCGGCGTCGACCAGTTGCTCGCCCACCTCGCGAGCGCGCAGTTCGCGCGCCGCGGCGGAATCGTCGGCATCAACGTCGGCAAGAATTTCGACACGCCGAGCGAAAAAGCCGCCGACGACTACCTGATCGGCGTCGAACGCGTCTATGGCGCGGCAAGCTATATCGCGATCAATATTTCGGGCGCCAACAACGCGCTCGACACGCTCGACGCGCTGCTTTCGCGCCTCAAGGCCGAGCAGGCGCGGCTTACCGACAAACACGGCAAGTACGTTCCGCTGGCGATCAAGATCGCCGCCGATCTTGACGACGGGCAGATCCAGTCGATCGCCGACCGGCTGCGCGCGCAGCGCATCGACGGCGCGATCGCGACCACCACCACGCTCGCGCGCGACGGCGTCGACGGCTTGCCGAACGCCAGCGAAGCCGGCGGCCTGTCGGGCGCGCCGCTGTTCGAAAAGTCGACACGCGTGCTCGGCAAACTCGCCCGCGCGCTGGCCGGCGAAGTGGCTATCATCGGCGTCGGCGGCATCGTCTCAGGCGCCGACGCGCAGGCCAAGATCGACGCCGGCGCCAGTCTGGTGCAACTCTATTCGGGCTTGGTCTATCGCGGCCCCGGACTGATCGCCGAGGCCGCAGCAGCGATCGCCAAGGCCAGAAAAGCGTAACGCCTTATATACTTATACCCGCAACAAGGTTGAATGCCCCCCGCCAATAGCGGATAATCGCAACGCTTTGCCGCCCCTGCAGCCTTTGCAGGCTTTTCCCGCCCGGCCACCCATGACCCATTACCTGTTCATCATCGTCGGCGCTGTGCTGGTCAACAACGTCGTGCTGGTCAGAATCCTCGGCCTGTGCCCGTTCATGGGCGTTTCCAAGAAAGTGGAAACGGCCTTCGGCATGGGCTCGGCGACGACCTTCGTGCTCACCGTCGCGACCGGCGCGAGCTACGTCATCGACCACTTCCTGCTCATGCCGTTCGGGCTCGAATACCTGCGCACGCTGTCGTTCATCGTCACCATCGCGGCGATCGTCCAGCTCACCGAGATGGTGATCCAGAAAACCAGCCCGGTGCTGCACCAAGTGCTGGGCATCTACCTGCCGCTGATCACCACCAACTGCGCGGTGCTCGGCGTTCCGCTACTCAACGTCGCCAACCAGTACAACTTCGTCGAGTCGCTGCTCTTCGGCGCCGGCAGCGCGATCGGTTTTTCGCTGGTGCTGGTGCTCTTCGCCGGAATCCGCGAACGCGTCGAAGGCGCCGACGTTCCCGTTCATTTTCGCGGCGTCGCCATCGCGATGGTCACCGCCGGGCTGATGAGCCTCGCTTTCATGGGCTTCGCCGGCCTGGACAAGTACCAGTAATGCTCACCGCGATCCTGATCATGGCGCTCGGCGCCATCGTGCTCGGTTCGGCGCTCGGTTACGCCTCGATCAAGTTCAAGGTCGAAGGCAACCCGCTGGTCGAAAAAATCGAGGCCATCCTGCCGCAGACGCAATGCGGGCAATGCGGCTACCCGGGCTGCAAGCCCTACGCCGAAGCGATCGCCGAAGGCGAAGCCGAAATCAATCTGTGCCCGCCCGGCGGCCAGGAAGGCGTGCGCAAGCTCGCCGACCTGCTCGGTCGCGAAGTCAAGCCGCTCGACGCCGAGGAAAAACCCAAGCAGGTCGCGATCATCGACGAGCAAACCTGCATCGGCTGCACGCTGTGCATCCAGGCCTGCCCGGTCGACGCCATCGTCGGCGCCGCCAAGCAAATGCACACCATCGTCGGCGCCTTGTGCACCGGCTGCGAGCTGTGCCTGCCGCCGTGTCCGGTCGAATGCATCAGCATGGCGCGGATCACCGAGAACATCGACAGCTGGAAGTGGAAGTATCCGGTGATCGAGATCAAACAGCTCAAGCGCGTCGCCTGAACGCCGGAAAATACCCGCATGCTCCAACTCTTCAAATTCAAGGGCGGCGTCAAGCCCGACACGCACAAGGCGCCATCGCTGCAGCAGCCGATCGGCCGCGCGCCGCTGCCGCCGCGCTTGATCGTCCCGCTGCATCAAAGCATCGGCGGCATCCCCAATCCGCTGGTCGAAGTCGGCGAATACGTCTTGAAGGGACAATGCATCGGCAGCGCCGACCAGTGGCTGTCTTCGGCGGTGCATGCGCCGTCGTCAGGCACCGTCGTCGCCGTCGAAGAGCGCGTCGCCGCTCACCCGTCGGGGCTGCCGACGCTGTCGGTGGTCATCGAGACCGACGGCCGCGACCAGTGGATTGAACGCTCCCCGGTCGACTATCAGCGCCTCGCACCCGAGCGCGTTCGCGAGATCCTGCGCGACTCGGGCGTCGTCGGCCTGGGCGGCGCGGTCTTCCCGAGCCACGCCAAGCTCGCCGCAGCGAAATCGGTGGCGATGGACGAACTCGTCATCAACGGCGCCGAATGCGAGCCGTTCATGACCTGCGACGACATGCTGATGCGCGAACGCGCCGAAGAGATCGTTCGCGGCGCCGGGATCTTCCGCGACCTCTTGAAACCCAAGCGCGTGCTGATCGGCATCGAGGACAACAAGCCCGAGGCGGTCGCCGCGATGAGCGCAGCGGTACGAGAGCTCGAAGCCGACTACGCCGAGTTCGAGGTGATCGCCGTGCCGACGCGCTACCCGGCGGGCGGCGCCAAGCAGCTGATCCGCGTGCTCACCGGCAAGGAAGTCCCGGCCAGCCGTCGTTCGCCCGAGATGGGCGTGCAGTGCTTCAACGTGGCGACCGCCTATACCGCGTGGCGCGCGATCGCGCACGGCGAGCCGGTGATCTCGCGAATCGTGACCCTCACTGGCAACGTCGACGCGCCGCGCAACTGGGAAGCGCTGATCGGAACGCCGATCAGGGATTTCGTCGCGCTCGGGACGCCCCAAGCCGACACCAACAGCTACCTGATGGGCGGCCCGATGATGGGCTTCGAGCTGCCGAGCCTGGAGGCGCCGCTCGTCAAGGCGAGCAACTGCATCATCGCCGGCTCAAAGACGCTGTTCCCGCCGGCGCTGCCCGAAATGCCGTGCATCCGCTGCGGCGCGTGCGCGCAGGTCTGCCCGCACGAGCTCGCGCCGTTCGAGATGTACTGGTTCGCGCGCGCCAGGAACTTCGGCAAGACGCAGGAATACAAGATCTTCGACTGCATCGAATGCGGCTGCTGCAGCTACGTCTGTCCGTCGCACATCCCGCTGGTCCAGTACTTCCGCTTCGCCAAGAGCGAGATCTGGTCGCGCGAGCGCGAAAAGAACAAGGCCGACGCCGCCAAAGCGCGCTTCGAATCGCGCAACGAACGCGAAGAGCGCGACAAGGCCGAAAAAGCGGCGCGCCTGGCCAAGGCCGCTGCCGCCAAGAAGGCGGCGCCAGTGGTGAGCGAGTCGACGGCGAGCGCAGCGCCGGCCGCCGCTGCCGCGGTTGATTCGGCAAGCGAAGCGCAGGCCGCCAAGCAGGCGGCGATCGCCGCCGCGATCGAGCGCGCGCGAGTCCAGCGCGAGGCCGTGCAACCCAAGAACACCGACGCGCTGACCATCGCCCAGCGCAAGGAAATCGAGCAAATCGAGGCGCGCCGCGCGCCGCTGCAGGGGGCGACAAGCTCAACTGACACCGCGTCACAGCCTTCGCCGAAAGAAGAACAATGAATCGGTCGTCGCCATGCACACCTCGGTTTAACCCCCCCAGCCCCCCTTGTCCCCCAAGGGAATTTCCTGCGGGGCATCAGGGGGGAGCGGCGCGGTCTTCCCCTCCCCTGACAAGGGGAGGTCGGGAGGGGTTGACGCCAGGGTCGTTTGTCGTTGACGGCCCGATGTCGAAGATGGACAGCGAATCATGAACTTCAGCACCCCGCCCTACCTCGCGCAGAACGTCAGCGTCCAGCGCGTCATGCTGCAGGTGCTCGCCGCCTTGCTGCCGGGCATTGCCGCCTACGTCTGGCTGCTCGGCCCGGCGGTACTGGTCCAGCTCGTCGTCGCCAGTGCTTGCGCGCTGGCCGCCGAAGCGGCGATGCTCAGACTGCTGGGCAAGCCGCTCGCCCTCTATCTTGGCGACGGCAGCGCACTGGTCACCGCCTGGCTGATCGCGCTCGCTTTCCCGCCGCTCGCGCCGTGGTGGCTGATCGTCGTCGGCGTGTTGTTCGCCATCGTAATCGCCAAGCACCTCTACGGCGGACTCGGCCAGAACCCGTTCAACCCGGCGATGATCGCCTTCGCGGTGGCCATCGTCTCGTTCCCGGCGCTCATGTCGCAATGGCCGCCGGTCGACACCAATGCCGGCTTTGTCGATCAACTGGCGCTGATCTTTGGCTTGGCGCCACGAATCGACGCGATGAGCGGCGCGACGCCGCTCGACGCGCTCAAGACCGCGCTCAAGCTCGGCGAGGGCAGCGTTTCGGTCGCCAAGATCGTCGCCGACACCAGCACCTACGGCCAGCTCGCGGGGCGCGGCTGGGAGTGGGTCGCTGCCGCGTATCTCTTGGGCGGCCTGTGGCTGTGGCAGCGCAAAGTCATCAGCGCTCACGCCCCCTTCGCCTTCATCGGCGGCATCGCGCTCTTCGCCGGTGCGCTCTGGCTGTGGAACCCGGCGCAGTTCGCCAATCCGCTCTTTCATCTCTTCTCGGGCGGCACCATGCTCGGCGCCTTCTTCATCGTCACCGACCCGGTGTCGGGCTGTACGACGCCCAAGGGCAAGCTGATCTTCGGCTTCGCTGCGGGCGTCCTCGCCTATCTCATCCGCGTCTTCGGCGGCTATCCCGACGGCGTCGCTTTTGCCGTGCTGCTGCTCAACATCTGCGTGCCGCTGATCGACCTCTACACCCAGCCGCCGATCTTCGGCATGAAGGGCAAGCCATGAGCACGCAGGCCAAGCCGCCGAGCGCGATGAAGATGGCCGTGCGCACGGCGGTGATCCTGTTCCTCTTCGTCGTCGCGTTCACCGGACTGCTGTCCGCCGCCTATCTGTGGACGCTGCCGACCATCGAAGCGGCGGCGGCCGGCGAAAAAATGAAGCTGATCGACGAAGTGCTGCCGCGCGTAGGCTACGACAACGACCTGCTCAAGGACACTGTTCAGCTGCAGCCTGCCGCCGCGCTCGGCCAGAACGAGACGTCGATAGCGTATCGCGCGCGTAAAAATGGCGAGCCGGCCGCGCTGGTGCTCGAAGCGGTCGCGCCCGACGGCTATGCGGGAAAGATCCGCCTGCTGATCGCCTTTGCCGCCGACGGCGCGGTACTCGGCGTACGCGTCACGCAGCACAAGGAAACGCCGGGACTGGGCGATTACGTCGAGCCGCAGAAGGACAAGAACAAAGAGCACCCGTGGATCACCCAGTTCGACGGACTCAATCCCGGCCGGATCGACGCGCGCGAATGGAAGGTCAAGAAGGACGGCGGGCGCTTCGACTCGGTCGCCGGAGCGACGGTCACGCCGCGCGCCGTGATCAAGGCCGTGCGCAAGGCCGCGCTCTATGTCGAAGAGAATCGCCAACAGCTTTTCGCGCCAGCTCGAGGAGAAGCCAAATGACCCGCGAAGAATTCCGCCAGATCGCCGCCAACGGCGTCTGGCGCCAGAACACCAGCATCGTCCAGATCCTGGGCCTGTGCCCGCTGCTGGCGGTGACGACCAACCTGGTCAATGGCGCCATGCTCTCGCTGGCGACGATCCTGGTGATGGCCATTTCGGGCGCTGCCGTTGCCAGCCTGCGCTACCTGATCCCGCACGAGATCCGCATCCCGGTCTTCATCCTGATCGTCGCCGCGCTGGTCACCGTCGTCGACCTCTTGTTCAACGCCAATCTGCACCAGCTCTACCTGGTGCTCGGCATCTTCATCCCGCTGATCGTCACCAACTGCATCGTTCTGGCGCGCGTCGAGGCCTACGCCAACAAGAACCCGCCGCTGCAATCGGCAGCGGACGGCATTTTCATGGGCGTCGGCATGCTGTGGACGCTCTCCTTGCTCGGCGGCCTGCGCGAGCTGATCGGCCGCGGCACGCTGTTCTCGGGGATCGACATGGTCTTCCCCGGCCTGCACCCGCTGCAGATTCTGCCCGCCGACTACCCCGGCCTGCTGCTCGCGATGCTGCCGCCCGGCGCCTTCATCCTGCTCGGCTGCCTGATCGCCTGGAAGAACTGGATCGAGTCGCGCGCCGCAGCGCGCTCGCGCCGACGTCCGCCCGAACCGGCGACGGCCGCCGGCTGCCACTGATCGACCCCGAATGAACGAGGCCAAACGCGCCGAAATTTTCAGACGCCTGCGCGCCGCCAATCCGGCGCCGACGACCGAACTTCAGTACGCGTCGACTTTCCAGTTGCTGATCGCGGTGATCCTCTCGGCGCAGGCGACCGACAAGAGCGTCAACTTCGCAACACGATCGCTCTTTGCCGACGCGCCAACGCCGCAGGCGATGGCCGCGCTCGGCGAAGAGCGCCTCTCCACCTACATCAACCGCATCGGCCTCTACAATACCAAGGCCAGGAACGTCATCGCCACCTGCCGGCAACTCGTCGAAGCGCACGGCGGCGAGGTGCCGAACGACCGGGCGGCGCTCGAAGCGCTGCCCGGCGTCGGCCGCAAGACCGCCAACGTCGTGCTCAACACCGCTTTCGGCGAGCCGACGATCGCCGTCGATACGCACATCTTCCGCGTCGCCAACCGTACGAAACTGGCGCCCGGCAAGACCGTGCTCGACGTCGAGCACAAGCTGCTCAAGGTCGTTGCCGACGAATTTGCGCACGACGCCCATCACTGGCTGATCCTGCACGGGCGCTACGTGTGCAAGGCGCGCAAACCCGAATGCTGGCGCTGCGATATCGCCGACCTGTGCGAGTACAAGGAAAAAACCGAGCTTTACAAGGCTTAGGAAATTAACCACAACGGGCACGACGAACACAAAGCAAACGCTTGAATTATCGTCAATTGCTGTCGCATGACTATCAATACGTGTTCTGTGGAGGTGCTGATTTATTCGTCACACCGGCGAAAGCCGGGGTCCAGTTCGTTGTTTTTCCTGGATTCCCGCGTTCGCGGGAATGACATTTTTGCATTTAATCAGCGTCTCCCTACCCCGATCTATATGCTGTACTCGTTGTGCCCGTTGTGTTCGTTGCGGTTAACTGCATTTTTTCGGACATACTTCCCCCAATGACCGTCGCTACCGCGCTCGTTTCAGGCAACGACCCGCTGCCGCAGCTCGCCGAGCAGGCGACCGCCCAGGCGCTGGCCAAGGCCGGGCTGACGCACGCCAACGGCGTTCTGCTGTTCCTGACGCCCGAGTTCGAACGCCACGCGCAGCCCGCGGTCACTGCCTGCGCGCGCGCCGCCAATTGCACTCAGGTCGCCGGCGGCATTGCCGCCGGTGTGCTCACCGAGGCCGGCTGGTCCGTCGATCGCCCCGCCGCCGCGGTCATGGTTTTTGGCGCCGGTCTGTCGCTCGGCCCCCCCGCAGCGGGCCCCTGGCTAAGCTATGTCGGCGGCGACTTCCCGGTCGAGTGGTCGGCACCGCCAACGCGCTTTGGCGGCAGTTTCGCCGGCAGCGTCGGGCGTGCGCAGGCCTGGCAGCAGAGCCGGCTGACGGCAGAACAACGCTGCAGCGTGCAGTTGCTCGGCGCCAGCGTCGATCTCGGCGTCTCCAGCGGACTGCGACTGCTCGGCGAGGCGCAAGCGGTCGAGCGCAGCAATGGCTACGATGTCGAGCGGCTCGGCGGCCAGAGCGCAGCGAACAGCCTCAAGCGCGTCCTGCCGCCGCAGTTGCGCGAGGACACGGCGCTGCATCAGCTTTGCGCCGTGCTGATCGATGGCGACGCCGAGCCGGCGCTCGCCGAAGGCCGCTACCGCGCGTTGGCGATCATCGCCGTCAACGCCGACCGCTCGCTGACGCTGACCGGGCAGCTGACCGCCGGACAGCATCTGGCCTGGGCCATCCGGCAAGCGCCGAGCGCCGAAGCCGAGATGCGGCAGATGCTCGGGCGGCTGGCGGCGAGAGCCCCCGCCCCGGCCGGCGCGCTGATGTTCTCGTGTATCGGCCGCGGCCCTTATTTTTACGGCGGCGAAGACCGCGACCTCATCGCCTTGCGCCAGCGCTTCCCGGCGCTGCCGGTGCTCGGCACCTACGGCACCGGCCAAATCGCGCCAGCGACCGCGCAACACGCCAACCGGGCGTTGCACAACGCCGTCGTCACCGCGCTGATCAGCCGGCGCTAATCTATCGGGCACGTCGCCCATTTGAAGGAGTTGTCATGAACAGTGCTACCCGACTCGAACAACAGATCGCTTTCATCGTTGAAATCGACCGCCTCAAGACCGTGCTGCGGCAGAACTATCTGGCCGACGGATCGCGCCGCGAAAATACCGCTGAGCACAGCTGGCACGTCAGCCTGATGGCGATGATCCTCAGCGAACACGCGGCCGCCCCGGTCGATAGCGCTCGCGTTCTCGAGCTGCTGTTGGTGCACGACCTCGTTGAAATCGACGCCGGCGACACCTTCGCCTACGACAGCATCGGCGAACAAACCAAGGCCGCGCGCGAACAGGCCGCCGCCGAGCGGATTTTCGGCCTGCTGCCTGCGGCGCAAGCCGAGCGTCTGCGCGCCGCCTGGGACGAATACGAGGCGAGCGAAACGCCGGAGGCGCGCTTCGCGCTGTCGCTCGACCGCCTGATGCCGATGATCCACAACAGCCTGACCGAAGGCCGCGCCTGGCAAGCCAACGGCGTCACCGCTGACAAGGTTCGCCACCGCGCCGAATCGATCGCGCAGGGCGCCCCGGCGCTCGGCGCGCTGGCGCTCGAGCTGATCAACTCGGCGGTCGACGCGGGCTTCCTCGCCAGTTCGCCAAGCGCGCAATGAGAAGAAATAGTTGTGTTTATAAAATTAGACTGGTATCTTTTTAGCTACAAAACCCATTATTCGATACGGCACAGAACGTGCTTTGAATCACTCGCTTGATTCTTTTGATCACAATTTACCAGGGAGAAAATTGACATGAATACCACCGCCACCCCGGTCGCTTCAGATGTTGGAAGCGACGGGCACCAGGTCAGCAGTTACGGCTGGAAGGCTCTGGCCGGATCGACCGTAGGCTACGCCATGGACGGCTTTGACTTGCTGATCCTGGGCTTCATGCTGTCGTCGATTTCGGCCGAACTGCACTTCACGCCGACGCAAGCCGGATCACTGGTCACCTGGACCTTGATCGGCGCCGTCGCCGGCGGGCTCATTTTTGGTGCGCTCAGCGATCATTTCGGCCGCATTCGGGTGCTCACCTGGACCATCGTTCTTTTCGCCGTGGCCACCGGACTGTGTGCTTTTGCCACCGGCTACTGGGATCTGCTGATTTACCGCACCGTCGCCGGCATCGGCCTCGGCGGCGAGTTTGGCATCGGCATGGCCCTGGCCGCCGAGGCCTGGCCGGCCAAGCACCGCGCCAAAGCCACCTCGTATGTCGCGCTCGGCTGGCAGATCGGCGTGCTGGCCGCTGCCTTGCTGACACCCGTATTGCTGCCGGCGATCGGCTGGCGCGGCATGTTCCTGGTCGGCGTGATTCCGGCCTTCGTCGCCTGGTTCATCCGCAACAGGTTGCACGAGCCCGAGCTGTTCGTCAAAACCACCGCCAAGCGCAAGTCGCTCGGTGAAGCGTTCAAGCTGCTGATCAAGGACAAAGCGACGGCCAAAATCAGCGCCGGAGTCGTCGTGCTGTGCTCGGTGCAGAACTTCGGCTATTACGGCATCATGATCTGGATGCCGAACTTCCTCGCCAAGCAACTGGGCTTCAACCTCACCAAATCGTCGATGTGGACCGCCGTCACCATCGTCGGGATGATGTCCGGCATCTGGATCTTCGGGCAGCTCGCCGACCGCATCGGCCGCAAGCCGAGCTTCCTGCTGTTCCAGACCGGCGCCGTCGTCATGGTGCTGGTCTATTCGAGCCTTTCCGACCCGACGACCATGTTGTGGGCCGGCGCGCTGCTCGGTATGTTCGTCAACGGCATGATGGGCGGCTACGGCGCGGTGATGTCGGAAGCGTATCCGACCGAAGCGCGGGCCACCGCGCAGAACGTTCTCTTCAACATCGGTCGCGGCGTCGGCGGCTTCGGCCCGGTCGTCGTCGGCGCGCTGGCCACGGCGTATTCGTTCCAGACCGCGATTGCGTTGCTGGCCTTGATCTACCTGGCCGACATGGTCGCCACGGTGTTCCTGATCCCGGAACTCAAGGGTACGGAACTCAAGTAGAAAGATTGCCCGGCCGGGCGATCGCCCAGACTTCAAGTCTGGGCGGCCTGGCCGGTTTCACCCGATATACCTTTTGCCACGCGCGTCAATTGACGACCAAGATTTGTCTGCGTCGTACGCAGCCTGCCGAATAAATTCCTGGAAACCCTGCATGGACATTCTGGAACTGCGCCCAGTCGCCGAGATGCTTTTCTCAAAAATTCGCGAACTCACCTCCGACGGCGTCGGCGTCACGCGTGAGAGTTATGGCAGCGGCGAATCGGTCGCCGCCGACTTTTTGCGCGAGTTCGCCGTCGAGCAAGGGCTCGAGGTCAGCAGCGACCGCGCCGCCAACCTGCTGTTTCGCCTGCCGCAGACTTGCGCCGAAGGCGCCTCGGTGTGGTGCGGTTCGCACCTCGACTCGGTCCCCCAGGGGGGAAACTACGACGGCCTGGCCGGAGTCGTCGCCGGCTTGCTCTGCCTGCTGGCGCAGAAACAGTCGGGAAAGCCGTCGGCCGTTCCGCTGCAGGTGATCGGCATTCGCGGCGAGGAAAGCGCCTGGTTCGGCAAGGCCTATTGCGGGTCGAGCGCCTTGTTTGGTCAGCTCGACAGCGACGATCTGGCACTCAAGCAACGCAATACGGGCGACTCTCTGGCCACCTGCCTGCAGCGCGTCGGTGCCGACCTCGCGGCCATCGAGCTGCAGAAACCGCTGTTCGACCCGAGCCGGGTTCGCGCCTATCTCGAGCTGCACATCGAACAAGGGCCGGTGATGGTCGCGCGCAAGCTGCCGCTGGCGGTGGTTTCCGGAATTCGCGGCAACATCCGCCACAACACCGTACAGTGTATCGGCGAAGCCGGCCATTCCGGCGCCGTACCGCGCTGGCTGCGCCGCGACGCCTTGTTCGCCGTCGCCGACCTGATCATGCGCCTCGACGAGCACTGGAGCGTGCTGCTCGAGCGCGGCACCGACCTGGTGGTGACCAGCGGAATCATGTCGACCAATCCGGCCGAACACGCCGTCACGCGCATCCCGAGCCAGGTCAAATTCAGTTTCGAAGTGCGCAGCAAGAGCATCGACACGCTCGAAGCCTTCTACCAGTTGATGCGCGCTGAATGCACCGCGATCAGCCGCGAGCGACAGGTGCGTTTCGAGTTTGACCGCCGCCTGCTGTCGAATCCGGCGGTCATGGATAGGCAGCTCTGCGACCTGTTGTCAAAAACCTGCGCCGAGCAGGGAACGCCTTTTGAGGTCATCCCCAGCGGCGCCGGACACGACGCTTCGCTGTTCGAAAATGCCGGAATTCCGAGCGGCATGCTGTTCATCCGCAACCAGAACGGCTCGCACAATCCCGACGAGGCGATGGAAATGAGTGACTTCATGCAGGGCGTCCAGGTCCTTGAGCAAACGATCAACGCCCTGTCATGAGCCGCCGCGAGAACGGAACCCGTAAATAAGCACCATGCCAAAAGATCACACGCCATCATTCCTCTCGTCGATCAACTACGAGGAGCTGGGCAATCGCCTGCGCGCTTACCGCATCGGCGCTTCCCTGCTCGCCGAAGACGTTGCCGCAGAGCTCGGCGTCTCGCGCGCGGTGGTCTATCGCATGGAACAGGGAAAAATCGTCAAGATCGAGACGATCGAAAGGCTGGCGCAACTGCTCGGCACCTCGATGGCCTCGCTGCTCGGCGTCGAAGTCGAGTACTACTCGACGGCGCTTGGCTTCCTCGAACGCATGCGCCAAATCGAGCAAAGCGCCGAGCGCATCGTCGCCCATTTCGAGCCGATTTCGCTGCTGCTGGCGTCGGACGAATATTTTGATTACCTGCGGCTGATGCTGCTCGAATCCCTGCCCCAAGAGACGAGCGCGAACGACAGCAGCAGCTCGCTCGCCGCCGAGGTCGATCGAATCCTGACGATCTTGCAGGAACGCAAGAACTCTTTCGCCAAGCAGCGCCCCAACATCGTGAGCCTGATCGGCTTGCGCGAGCTCAAGCGCTTCCTGCACACCGGTCTGGTCGGCAACCTGGACGTCAGCGAAACCATTCGCCGCAAGCGCATTGAGGCGGCGAGGCAGGAGGTTCGCCGGATCGCCGAATTGATGGACGACGAGCCGATGTACGTGCAGATCGGGCTGGTCGACGATGCCATGCCGGCGACCAGTTTTCAGCTGCTTTTTGCCGCCGGCAGATCGCTGCTGGCGGTGAGCCCATTCAGGCTCGGCGAGCTGCCCAATATCCGCAACGGCATTGCCATGGTGACAGCCTCGCCCGAACCTGTGAAAATGTACGATGAAATGATCGACCGTTTATGGAAAACCGCGCACAAAGGCAAGGCTGGCGCGGCGCATTTGCGCAAGCTGCTCGACCGGACCCGGTCATAATGAACGCAATTCGGAGCTCACCCGTGACCCAAGCCACTCCTTCTCCCGCCCCGCGTCATTCCAATACGGCCGAGGACGTTTCGCGCTCGCTGCTCTCGGCGGGGTGCATCGAGGTTCATACGGATGAGCCTTTCCGCCTGCCGTCGGGCTGGGCGAGCCCGGTCTACATGGAATGCCGGCGGCTGATTTCGTTTCCCGACCTGCGACGCAAACTGGTTCATTACGCGCTCGATCTGCTGCGTGAGCGCCATTGCCTCGACGGAATTGCCTCGGTCGCCGGCGCCGAGGCGAGCGGCATCGCGCTCGCCGCCTGGATCGCCGACGCCCTCGAACTGCCCATGCAGTACGTCCGCAAGCAGCGCAAAGGCCTGGGGCCGGGCCGACAGGTCGTTGGCGTGACCCACCCCGGAGATCGCGTGTTGCTGGTCGACGACCTGATGTCGGGAGGCCATTCGGTCGTCAATAGCTGCCGGGCGATTGCCGAGGCCGGCCTGCAGGTCAGCGATGTCTTCGTGATCTTCGACTACGGCACCTTTCCGACCAAAACGGTGCTCGATACCATGGGCGTCACCGTGCATTCGCTGGCCACCTGGCAGGACGTTTTGCCGGTCGCGCGTCAGAACTCAGCCTTCACCGCGCGCGAACTCGCTGAACTGGAAATTTTCCTGGCCGACCCGATTCGTTGGTCGCACGCCCACGGCGGAAAATCCTCCGTCAAACCAGAAACGAAAGGATTGATATGAACTTTCAAGACGCAGCCGACCGATTCGGCAACTCAGGCGCCGGAACCGACGACTTCAAACGCCTCTACAAGGACATGTTTGAATTGATGAGCCGCGACTCGGCCAATGCCGGCCTTTATTTCGTGATCGGCACCGCCGCTCATTCGTATGTCGCTCAATACGAAGACCAGGGCGTTTCCGGTGAATTTTCCGACCGCGCCAAGGAGATTCTCGTCCGCTTCAACCAGAAGATCAGCCAGGCGCTGGCATCCGATGCCGACACCCGCCTGGCGCTTCTCGGCGAAGTCGCCGCCGAGTACCAACTGCGAGTTCCCGAATTCTGAGCCGGCCGCGAAGTATCGCAATGGATCAGCCGGCGGCGCACCGCTGCCAAGCGGCGGTGTCGTCAGCCCAAGTCGCGCCCAAAGCAGCACAAAAGACACAAGGAGAATGCTCGTGCAGTTCACATCGATGATCCTTTCCAACGTCGAGATTTCTCCCGGCTACTGGCGCATGCGCCTGACCGCGCCGCCGGCGTTCTCGGCAGCAACGCCCGGGCAGTTCATCATGGTTCGCGTCAGCGGCGCGATCGATCCGCTGTTGCGCCGCCCGTTCGCCGTCTTCGACGTCGGCGTCTATACGCCGCCGCAAAGCGGTTCGCTGCCGCAACCGTATTTCGAAATGCTCTACCGCGTCGTCGGCAAGGGAACGGCGATGCTTGCCGCGCTGCACGAGACCGATCTGCTCGACATTCTCGGCCCGCTCGGCACCGGCTTCGACCAGGGCAAGCCTGACGAGGAAAAGCTGCTGGTCGGCGGCGGCATCGGACTCGCGCCGCTCTACCTGCTGGCCCGCGAACTCACCGAGAAGAAATCGCCGGTGCGCCTTTTCGCCGGCGGCAGAAGCCGCGACGACATCCTGTGCATCACCGAATTCAAGCGCCTCGGCGTCGAATGCTATACGGCCACCGAGGATGGTTCGCTGGGCGAGCAGGGGCTGGTGACCGAGGCCTTGAAGCGCCGCCTCGACGCGCTCAAAGGTAAGGCCACGCTCTACGCCTGCGGACCCGACGGCATGCTCAACGCCGTGGCGAAGATTGCCGAAAGCTACAAGATTCCCTGCCAGGTCTCGCTCGAAGGCTACATGGCCTGCGGCGTCGGCGCCTGCCTGGGCTGCGTCGCGACCGGCCACGGGCACTCACCGGAAACGCCCGACTACCGCTGCGTATGCACCGAGGGGCCGGTCTTCGATTCCAGCGAACTCAAATGGGAGTTTCAGAAATGAGCACGCCTGACATGAGCGTCAACCTCGCCGGAATTGCCCTGCGCAATCCGGTCATGACGGCATCGGGGACCTTCGGCTACGGTGCGGAATTTGCCGAGCACGTCGACTTGCACAAGATCGGCGCCTTCGTCACCAAGGGGCTTTGTCTCAAACCGCGCGCCGGCAACCCGACGCCGCGCATCGTCGAAACGCCGGGCGGCATGCTCAACGCCATCGGTCTGCAGAACGTCGGCATCGACGCCTTCGTCGCCAAGAAAGTGCCTTTTCTGCGTACCGTCGACACGCCGGCGATCGCCAACTTCTTTGGCGGAACGATCGACGAATACGCCGAGATGGCGCGCCGCCTCGACGAGATCCCCGAAATTGCGGCGCTCGAGATGAACATCTCGTGCCCCAACGTCAAGCAGGGCGGGATCGTCTTCGGTACCGATCCGTCCTGCGCCGCGAGCGTCGTCGCGGCGTGTCGGGCGGCGACCAAGAAACCGCTGATCGTCAAGCTCTCGCCCAACGTCACCGACATCGTCGCCATGGCGCACGCCTGCGTCGACGCCGGCGCCGATGCGCTGTCGCTGATCAACACGCTGATCGGCATGGCGATCGACCTTAAGAAACGCCGTCCGGTGCTGGCCAACATCACCGGCGGTCTCTCCGGTCCGGCGATCAAACCGGTCGCGCTGCGCATGGTCTGGTTGGTCGCGCGGGCGGTCAAGGTGCCGATCGTCGGCATCGGCGGCATCATGAACGCCACCGATGCGCTCGAGTTCATTCTCGCCGGCGCCAGCGCGGTCCAGGTCGGCACCGCGAGTTTCATCAACCCCGGCGCCGCGCAAACGATCGCCGAAGAGATGGAAGCCTGGCTGGTGGCCAACGGCGTCGCCGACGTCAAGAGCCTGATCGGCGCGCTGGAAACCTAAGCCGTGTTCAATCCTTCACGTGAGCAGGTTCGCCTTTTCTTCTGCGACGCCTGGCGCAAACACCGCGCGCGGCAGGTCCTCGAAGGCGCCGAAGCGACCGCCGCCGACCTCATCGAACAGCACCCGGAATACCACGCGCTGCTCGAAGCCCCGGACACGGCGGTGATGCAGGAGTTCACTCCCGAGAGCGGGCAGATGAACCCGTTTCTGCATCTCTCGCTGCATCTGGCGATCGCCGATCAGATCAGCATCGACCAGCCGGCGGGAATCCGCGCCGCGTATCAGGCGCTGCGTCAAAAGCGCGAAGTGCACGACGCCGAACACGCGGTCCTCGAGTGTCTGGGCGAAGCGCTGTGGCGCGCGCAGCAGGGCGGCGGGGCGATCGACGCCGAGCAGTACCTCGAAGCCGTCAGGCGCGTCGCAGGCCGCTAGACAACCGGTCTAGCGCAGCGCGCGCAGCGTCGCGGCCGCCTGTTCGAAATCAAACCGATTGATTTGTCGTGCGAGCTGTTCGCAGCCTCTGCCAAGCGCGCTTCGCAACAGCGCAGCATGCGCCTCGTAGAGGGTGATGCTGGCGGCGTCACCGCTCTGCAGCAAGCGCGCAAGCCGCTCGAGCACACCGGCAAGCGTCTGGCGATCGACCGGTGTGCTTGCCGAGTCGACGCTCGGGCGGGGCGGCAGCGTCGCCGCCAGCGCCGCCAGTTCGGCGCTGATCTCGCCCATTTCGGCGCGCCAGTCGTCGGCGACGAGGTGAGCGGCCGGGCCGGCGCGCAAAGCGCTCTCCAGATTGGCAGCCATCGCCGCCAGTCGGTCGACACCCAGCGTACTGGCGACACTCTTGAGATCGTGTGCCAGGCGCTGCGCCGCCGCGTGGTCGTCGACGGCGAGACAATCGCCCAGTCGCTGCATGTCGTCGAGGTGCGCTTCGACAAAGCGGTCGAGCAGCTCCAGGTACTTGTCGGAATTGCCGCTCAGGACGGCGACGCCACGCGCGACGTTGATCCCCAAGCCATCAGCCAGATGCATCAGCGCGGCGCTGCCGGCGGCAGCCGGCGACGGCGGCGCCGTCGCGATCAGTTGCGCCAGCCGCCGGGTAATCGTCAGCCCGAGGCCGGTGCCGCCATACTTGCGCGTGATCGACGCGTCGGCCTGCTCGAAGGCCTGGAACAACCGGGCCACCTGCTCGGGAGCGATGCCGATGCCGGAATCCTCGACCGCGAAGCGCACCAGCAATTCGCCGTCATGCTCGGCGAGCAGGCGGGCGCGCAGCGCGATTCGCCCCTGGGCAGTGAACTTGACGGCGTTGCCGGCATAGTTAAGCAGCGCCTGGCGCAATCGCATCGGATCGCCACGCAGCCACAGCGGCACCGAATCACCGTCGATGTCGACCGCCAGGCCTTTGCTGCGCGCCGACTCGCCGATGATCGAAGCGACATTGTCGAGGATCGCCGACAGGTGAAAATCGGCACTTTCGAGTTGCATTCGGCCGGCCTCGATTTTCGACAGGTCGAGGATATCGTTGATGATCGCCAGCAGGTGGCGGCCGGCGCTGTCGATCTTGTCGAGCCGCTGCGCCTGCTCCAGGCTCGCCCCGGCAGCGCGCAGCAGGTGGCTTAAGCCGATGATCGCATTGAGCGGCGTGCGGATCTCGTGGCTCATGTTGGCGACAAAGGTGCTCTTGGCCAGACTCGCGGCTTCGGCCTGAACTTTCGCCTGCGACAGCGACTGGTTCGCCGTTTCGAGGTCGGCGGTACGCCGGCGCACACGATCCTCAAGCTCGGCGTTGAGCCGGACGATCTCGGCTTCGTGCTTTTTTCGCTCGCTGATGTCGCGAACGATCGAAACCAGCGTCTCTTCATCGGAAGGAACGACCCGCGCCTCGAAGTGCCTTTGCTGACCGCCGATCTCAAGCGAATAGATCACCTCCTGCACCGTACCCGACGCCAGCGCGCGCGTGAAAGCGCTCATGAACAGATCGGCGATCGGCTGGGGCATGATCTCGGCGATCCGGCGCTGCAAAAAAGCTTGCGGCGGCAACATCAGCAGGCCCGGATCGGACGCATGGACCGCCAGGAACAAACCATCGCTGCGGTTGGTGAAAATGAGGTCCGGGATCGCCGCAACCAGCGCCCGATTCTGCGCCTCGCTCAGGCGCAAATTGCGCTCGGTGCGCGTGCGCTCGTCGATCAGCGCCGCGAAATCGCTGCGCATGCGATCGAGCCCCTGCGCCAGGTCACCGATTTCGTCCTGACGAGGCCACTGCAGCGGCTGCTCGAGCTCGCCGCGAGCGAAACGCAGCGTGCTCTGCTGCAGTACCTGCAAGGGCCCGATGATGCGCCGCTCGAAAAGCAGAAAAATGATGATGAACGAGATCAATACCTGCGCCGCCAGCGCTCCGGCGAGCATCAGCAGCTCCCGCCACAGCGCGCTCTTGACGCGCGTCGCCGAAAGCTCGACCGCCACCTGGCCGATTTGCACACCGTCATGAACGATGGGGCGTATCTCGCGCAGCCGCCGGCCATCGAGATTGGGGCTGCGTTGCCGGCGCACCAGCACATCCTTGAACTCGTCGGTCACCGTAATGCTGACCACGTCGGGGTTGCTCATGACCGCGTCGACCAGTTCGATGGCCGCGTCGCTATCGATGGTCCAGATCGGCAGCGCCATGCCGCGCGCCAGCACATCGGCGTACTGCTGCAGCGGAGCACGAACGCGCGAATCGAGCTCTCGGTCAAAGGTGCTGAATATGTGGAAGCAGGCCAGTACCAATGCCGGCAGGAAAATCCCCAGACCGGCACCGAGCAGCAAGGTCTGGCGTAGCGTCAGCGATCTCCTGCCCCAGCGCCCGGGCGGCGCTGCCCTAGTCACCTCCCGCCCCAAGAGCCCAGCCGAAATCACGACGGGCAAGCCGCGCCGTACAAACGGCCAGGCACCAGGCGCCCGACGTCGGCCCATGTTTTGGAGTTCGCAAGGTATCAGCCATTGGCGGGAAGTCTATACCCGTTTAAAGGCAATGGACACCCTGGCAAAACGGGCGAATGCAGGCGGCACCGACTCAGGCTTTGGCGGCAAAAAAACGAATCAGATTGCGCCCGCACTCTTTGGCTTGATACATTGCCGTATCGGCGCGGTTGAGGATGTCGTCCTGGCTGACTTGATGATTGTTGAACAGGACCACGCCGATGCTCGCCGAGCACTGGTGCTCGACCAATACTTCGGCGCTCCCTTCGTGCTTGAGCGACAGCCGATAGGGCTGCGCCAGCGCCAGGCGAATTTTCTCGGCGATCAGGCTGGCCTGCACCATCGACTCGGCGTGGTCGACGTTGAGCTCACTGATCATCACCACAAACTCGTCACCGCCGACGCGCGCTACGGTATCCATCTCGCGCACGCAGTTTTTCATGCGGTCGGCGACTTCGACCAACAGCAAATCGCCCGCTTCGTGCCCGTGCGAGTCGTTGAGCGGCTTGAAGTTGTCCAGATCAAGGAACATCACCGCGCCATAAAGACCGTTGCGCGCGCTCGCTGCCATGGTCAGCGTCAACCGGTCGCGCAGCAGACGACGGTTGGGCAATTTGGTCAGCGGGTCATAGAACGCCAGTTGACGCACCTGTTCTTCCATCTGACGGCGTTCGGTGATATCGCGGCTGATCCCGTGATAGCCGGTGATCGCGCCGTTCGCGTCACGCTCGGGGGTGGACAGGATTTCGACCCAGATCAACCGCCCGTCCTTGCAGCGCTGCTGCAGTTCGATCGTCGATGCGCCGGCGTGGATCCCGCGCCGCTCGCATTCCTGCCAGCGACGATCGCGTTCGCCGACCGCGTCGATCCCCTCGGCGGTCAGGAATTCGGCAAGACGATGGCCGATAACTTCGTCGGCGCTAAATCCGCGCAGCCGTTCGTCGGCCGGGCTGATATAGGTGAATAGGCCCTCGCCATCCTGCTTCCAGACGACGTCGGCGACTTCCTCGGTGAGCAAACGGTAGTGCGCTTCGCTCTCCCTGAGCTTTTCGGCAGCCAGATTCCGCTCGATGGCGATGCTCGCCAGCCGCGCCGACTGCTCGATGATCGCGATATCGGACGAGGTCGGCGAGCGCGCGCAGCGATGATAGATGGCAAAGGTGCCGAGCACCTGATCGCTCGAGGCGCGGATCGGCTGCGACCAGCAAGCGCCAAGACCGGCGCGCGCCGCCAGTTCGCGGTAGCCGCCCCAGAACGGATGCGTCGCGATGTCCTCGACGATCACGCGCTCGCCGGTATACGCCGCCGTTCCGCAGGAACCGACACCGATGCCGATTTTCTCGCCGTCGATCGCGGCCTGGAAAAAATCGGGCAGGCTGGGCGCCACCCCGAGAACCAGATGCTGACCCGCGCTATCGAGCAGCAGGATGCTGCACAGCATCGACGGCTGCAGTTGTTCGACGCCGCGCACCAGCGCTTCAAGGATGAGCGGCAAGGGCTTGTTGCTGGCCAGCAGCTCCAGAATGCGGCTGCGAAACTGTTCGTATTGCTCGGCTTGCTTGAGCGCCGTAATTTCCGTATGGGTGATGGTGACCCCGTGCTGCAGGTTTTCGCCGAGCGGGGTGACGATCATCGAAAACCAGCGCTGCTGCTGCGGGAAATGACAGGGGTATTCAAGGCTGAAACTCGGCAGCCGACCGTCGAGAACGGCCTGAATGCCGTCGCGCGCGTCGCTGGCCGCCGGTGCAGACCAGCCGGCGCCACAGACGTCGAGGTAACTGCTGCCGACGTCGGCGTCGGCCACGGCATGACCGGGCCCGACGCCATTTTCCAGCGCAAAAAGCCGCCAGCGCTGATTGACCGCCTGAATGACGCCGCGGGTATCGAGCACGGCGATTTCTGCGGCGACTGAATTGAGGATGATGTTCTTGAAGGCTTCGCTTTCCTTCAAGGCCTTTTCAGCGAGCTTGCGCTCGGTGACGTCGCGAGACACGACGACGACGCGAGTAATCTTGCCTTGACCATCGCGGATCACGTTGCCGCGCGATTCCATCTCGCGCACGCTGCCGTCAGCGCGAACGAAGCGATAAACGAGCTGGTGCCCGACGCCGGTTTCCACCGTCTCACGAAAGACCCGCTTGACGCGTTGCTGATCGTCAGGATGGATCTCGGCGAATGAATCGCTGCCGCGCAGGTCGCGGTTGTCGCCGAAAAATTGCTGGTACGAGGGACTGTTATAAAGACGCCGCCCCTTGAGGTCGAGAACGGCGATGAAATCGCCGATGTTCTCGGCGATCAGCAAAAAGAACTCCTTCTGCTCGCGCAGGGTCTCGGCCGCGCGCTTGCGCTCGGAAATGTCGCGAACAAAAAAGAAAAACTCGCCACCTTCGACTGCGCGGTAAGTGACTGAGAGTTCGGCGTACCAGATCGAGCCGTCGCGGCGCCGGTGCGTCGATTCGAACTGACCGCTGCCTGCCTTGACGATGCGGCTGAGGTGTTTTTCCGTTTCGCTGGCGCTCTGCGGCGTTTCCAGATCGCAGATCCGCATGCCGAGCAGTTCGCTGCGCGAGTAACCGGACTGCTCGACATAGACCGCATTGACGTCGATCAGCGTGCCTAGCGAATCAGCCTGCCAGTAGCCGTCCCGCGTCGTCGCCAGGATGCTGCACAAGGTTTCGTGGCTGTCGAACAGTGCTCTCTCGGCCTGCTTGCGCGCGCTGACGTCGATCAGCGCAATGTGCACCGCGCGACCTTCGGGCGACGAGCCATCCGCCGCGCCGTTCTCTTTCGCCAGAACGCAGTCGAGCTGAGCATAGAAAGCCGCGCCGTCGCCACGCGTCAAGGCCACTTCAGTCGTACCTTGCTCGCTGCTCTCCTTGACGTGCTGAAAAAGCCGCTCCCAGCGATCCTGGTCGGCCTCGACGACGAACAGCGCGAAGCGCTTGCCCTGCAAATCCTTGCGCGCCCGACCGAGCAGCCGGGCGGCAGTGAGGTTGAGCTGCGCCATCTGCCCCGCAGGCGTCAGCGTCAAATAACCGACCGGAGCGAATTCATAGAGGTCGACATAACGGTCGCGCGACTCCTCGACGGCAATCTGCGCGCGCCGCAAGGCGTCGTTCTGCATTTCAAGCTGGATCTCATGCACCTGCAACTCGTGCAGCAACGCCCTGAGCGGAAGCTTTGGCGCGTCAGCCTTCGGCGAACGCGCGAGCTTCGCCTCGGCGGCCGCACGCAGCCGCGGATCGCGCTTATTGTTGGACAGGGTCATGAGCGTCCCTTCCTGACCGGAAACCGCGATTTCCAACGCACCAGGCCGCTGAAAACGCCGCGCTTTAGATCACAATAACTTTAATAATTAGTTATCTATACCATATTACACGCGCTTGGCCAATTTCCTAAAGATGCTGCCGGACGGCCTGGTCAGGCGCGCTCGGACGGCGGCGCAACCTTGAAGACTTCGGCCAGCGTGGTAACGCCCGCCGCCACCTTCATGGCGCCGGAAATACGCAGCGGCTTCATTCCCTCTCGGTACGCCAGATCGCGAATCTTGGCGACATCGGCGTTGTCGGAGATCGCCTGCTTCATGTCCGGCGACAGCATCAGGATTTCGTAGAGTCCGACCCGACCGCGATAACCGGTCATGCGGCAATCGAGGCAACCGACCGGATGGAAGAACTGCGCCGGACGATTGGCTTTCCACGGCGCCACCAGGCGATCCCACATCGCCTCATCCTCGGTGTTCGCCGCAATCGCCTTCTTGCAGCTCGGACAGAGCACGCGAACCAGGCGCTGCGCCATGACGCCAAGCACCGTGGCGCTGATCAGGTAGGGCGGAACGCCCAAGTCGAGCAGCCGCGTCACTGCCGCCGGCGAGTCGTTGGTATGCAGCGTCGACAGCACCAGGTGACCGGTCAGCGCCGCCTGGATCGTCACTTCGGCGGTCTCCAGATCGCGGATTTCGCCGACCATGATGATGTCCGGGTCCTGCCGCATCAAGGCGCGTACGCCCTGCGCGAAATCGAGGTCGATGACGTTCTGCACCTGCATCTGATTGAACGCCGGCTCGACCATTTCGATCGGGTCCTCGATGGTACACACGTTGACTGCCGGCGTCGCCAGCTGCTTGAGCGTCGAGTAGAGCGTCGTCGTCTTTCCCGAACCGGTCGGCCCGGTCACCAGAATGATTCCGTTGGGGCTTTCCGACATCTGTTTCCAGCGCGCCTGATCGTCTTCGGAAAATCCGAGGTCAGTGAAATTGCGCACCAGCACCTCGGGGTCGAAGATGCGCATCACCAGCTTTTCGCCAAACGCCGTCGGCAGCGTCGACAAGCGCAATTCGGCCTCCTGCCCATCGGCGGTTCGCGTCTTGATCCGCCCGTCCTGCGGCCGACGCTTCTCGACCAGGTCCATGCGACCGAGGATCTTGATGCGGCTGACCATCGCCGCCATCACGCTCATCGGGATCTGGTAGACCTGATGCAGCACGCCGTCGATGCGAAAACGGACGATGCCGATCTCGCGCCGCGGCTCGATGTGAATGTCGCTGGCGCGCTGCTCGAAGGCATACTGCCAGAGCCAGTCGACGATGTTGACGATGTGCTGGTCGTTGGCGTCGAACTGGCGATTGGTTCGCCCGAGTTCGACGAGTTGTTCGAACGACGACAGCCCCGCGCTTTGCCCGCCCAGCTTGGTCGCGGTCTTGACCGAACGCGCCAGGTTGTAGAACTCGACCAGATAGCGCGCGATGTCGATGGGACTCGCGAAAACCCGGCGAATCGCCCTTTTGACGATCGGCCGAATCTCGACTTCCCAGTCGCGCAAATAGGGTTCCATGGTCGCCACCACGAGTTCACGCGGCGTGACCTGCACCGGCAGAATGCCAAAGCGCGTGGCGTAAGCGCTCGACATCACTTCGGTCACCGCGGTGAAGTCGATCTTGAGCGGATCGATGTGGTAATAGTCGAGCCCGACCTTGTCGGCCAGCCACTCGCCAAGATCGTCGAGCGCCAGCGCGCGATGTGGCGGCAACAGCGATTTCCACTTCTGGTCGGCGATGATCAAGAGCGGATGCGCAACGAGTCGCTTCAAGCGGCTCTCGGCAACCAGCGTATCGGCCTCGCTCTTGCCGACCAGCCCGTCGGCGACCAGCAAACCGAGGACTTCGGCGAGCGTCAGTCGGTGGTCGGCAACAATGTTCGCCGTCTGATCGGGCATGGACAACATTCCAATGGGGTGATTCGCAGACTATACCCGACACCGGCGGCACAAGGGTAGCCGCACGGCTTAAGTCGCGACCAGGGCAGCGCAAAAAAACACTCAAGCGTCACGTGCCGGCCGTTTTTATTCCCTTGGTTTGTTTTGGAGCGGCTACAATCGCTCATCGATGTACGGCCCCGTGTCGCCGGGCCGCATAGCTATTGAGGAATCCCCGATGAAAACCCTGTTTTTTGTTGTTTCACTGGCCGCCGCGCTGATCGCCACACCGGTCATCGCGCAACAAGGCCCGGCCGGCGTTCCCGGCGCTCCGGGCTTGGCGCCGCCGCCACCACCGGCGGTGGTCGCCGTGTCGCCGCCCGAGCAGGCCAAAGCGAGCCCGAGCACGCCACCGGCCAAATGCGGAAAAACCGCGTCGGGCCAGCCGAAAAAATCGTGCAAACCGAAGAAAACGGCGGCACCGAGCTGTAGCAGCAGCGCCGACCCGACACGCTGCGAGCAACACCGCAAGACCCACGAGCTCTGCAAGAACCTGCCCGAGCCCGATTACCGTCAGTGCCTGCGCGACAATCTCACCACGAAGAAATAGGCGTTCACAAGTCGCCGCGGAACGGCAGATGGTCGCTCGCCTCGTCGCGGTACGCCGCGACGGCGTCGACCTGCCGCTCGAGATGCTCGCCGATCAGTTCACGCATCGCCGGGTCGGCGATAAAGTGCGCTGAAGAAACCATGGTCGGCGTGAAACCGCGAGCGATCTTGTGCTCGCCGCCGGCGCCGGGTTCGAAGCGCCGCAGTCCCTCGCGCAGGCAGTAGGCGATGCCCTGGTAGAAGCACAGTTCGAAATGCAGGCTGTGATAGTGACCATGGCAACCCCAGTAACGTCCATAAAGCGCTTCGTCGCTGCGAAAGCAGAGCGATAGCGCGACCGGCTCAGCACCGTCGCGCGCGATGAAGAGCACCATCCGCCTTCCCAGTACCCGCGCCAGATCGGCCAGACACGCGGCAGAGAGCACCGCCAGGTTGTTGAACTTCTCGAAGGTCGAGGCGTAGAGCGCGTGCAATTGAGGCCATTCGCGCGCATCGACTTCGTCGCCATGGCGCACCTCGATCGTCAGTCCGCTATCCGCAACGCGCCGCCGCTGCGCACGGACCTTGCGCCGCTTGTCGGCGGCGAAGCTCGCGAGGTAGCCATCGAAGTCGCCGCAACCGTTGTCGCGCCAGTGAAACTGGACGTTATGGCTGGCCAGCAGACCGGCGTCGTGCAACGCCACGCGATCTTCATCGCCGGGAAAGGCGACGTGCCATGACGAAACGCCGGATTGAGCGGCCAGCGCCAGCGCGCCGTCGATCAGCGCGCGGCGCACCGCGACGGCCTCTTCGGCCGCGACGCCGGCAGCGACCAGCAGGCGCGGCCCGGCCGCCGGCGTATGCGGCAGGCCGCTCAACAGCTTCGGGTAATAGACCTTGCCGAGTTGCTGGTAAGCCGACGCCCACGACCAGTCGTGGATGAAGTCGCCGTGCGAGTTGGCGCGCAGGTAAAGCGGCAGGATTCCGCGCACCACGCCGCTCGAATCGCTGGCGAGCAGATGGCGCGCCGCCCAGCCCCAGGCGCGACCCGCCGCGCCGTGACGCTCGAGGATCGCCAGAAAATCGGCGTTGAGAAAGGGATCGCCGGGCGGGCTGACGCTTTCCCAGACATCGCGCGGAATCTCCTCGGCTGCGGAATGGGTGCTAATCGTGAAGCGCTTCATTGGCGAGCTTTCATTGGCAACGTCTAGGGGGACCACCGACCGCCTCGTCGGTTCCCTGGCGAGTCTCAAACGCCAGGCAGGCAACCCGCGGCAATCGGCTGGTCAGCAGGTACAATCGGGACCGGAATGCCCCGGCGAAAGAAGCCTCATGAGTCAAATCGATCCCCACCTTGAAGCGATCACCGCGAAGACGCTCGCGCACTACAACCAGCGCGCCGACGATTTTCGCGACGGAACGAAGAATCACGACGTGCGGCAGAACATCGACGCGCTGCTGCGCCACATCGCGGGTCAGCCGCCGTTTACGATTCTCGACTTTGGCTGCGGACCGGGTCGCGACCTCAAGACCTTCGCCAGCCTCGGCCATCGACCGATCGGGCTCGACGGTGCCCAGCGCTTCGCGCAGATGGCGCGCGACGAGACCGGCTGCGAAGTATGGCAACAGGACTTTCTCAAGCTCGACCTGCCTGACGCCTACTTCTGCGGTATCTTCGCCAACGCCTCGCTGTTCCATGTGCCGAGTCGCGAGTTGCCGCGCGTGCTGCGCCAACTGCACGCCGCGCTCAAGCCCGCAGGCGTGCTCTTTAGCTCCAATCCGCGCGGCGACAACGTCGAAGGCTGGAGCGGCGAGCGCTACGGTGTCTTCCACGACCTTGCGCACTGGCGCGCGTACCTCGCCGACGCTGGTTTCGTCGAACTCGAACACTACTACCGTCCCGCCGGATTGCCGCGCGAACAGCAAGCCTGGCTCGCCAGCGTCTGGCGCAAAGCGGCGGTCCAAGCCGCCACCACACCGGAGTACACATGAGCCCTGCAGCCCTGCCCCCACTGACACGACTCGAAGCACGACTGCTTGGCGTGCTGGTCGAGAAGGAAAAGACGACGCCTGATACCTACCCGCTGACGCTCAACAGCCTCACCGCCGGTTGCAATCAGAAGAGTTCGCGCGACCCGGTGATGAGCGTCGGCGAGAGCGAGATCCAGGCGGCGCTCGACGAGCTGCGCGGCCGCCTGCTGGTGCTCGAAACGTACGGCGCATCGGGCCGCGTGCTGCGCTACGCGCAGAACTTCGGCAAGTGCTACGGGCTGCCGGCGGCCAGCGTCGCGCTGCTCGCCGTGCTGATGCTGCGCGGCGCGCAGACGGTCAGCGAACTGCGCGCCAATTGCGAGCGGCTCTACCGCTTCGACGACGCCTCGTCGGTCGAAGCCTACCTCGAGGAACTCGGCGAGCGCAGCAGCGGCGCGCTGGCGCGCAAACTGCCCAAGCAAGCCGGATCGCGCGAACAGCGCTGGGTTCACCTGCTGTGCGGCGATGCGCCCGCCGAAACGACAGGCACTGACGATCATCAGGGAAACGCGCTGCTGGCGCGAGTCGAACGGCTCGAGCAGGAAGTCAGCGAACTACGCGCCGAACTGCGCGCCTTGACCGATCAGGCGTAACCGCTCGCCGGTATGGCGCCAGCGCGCACGGGGTGGAACACGGCTTGCTTTATGCCTTTTGCCATTAACCACAAGCATGAGGCAAGTCCATGATTAGCATGATCAACACATCGCTTGCGGCGTCGTCCATCGGCAATTTCCGCCCCAGGCAGCAGGAAAAAATTGCCGGGGCGCCGGAAAGCGATGCCGACCAGGTCAGCCTGTCCGAAGAAGCCAGGCAGCGCCTTGCTACTGACGAGAGCGCCGCCGGCACGGCAACCGACGTTTATCGCGTCAGCGGACCGGTCTATCGCATCAGCGACATGGTCGAAATATCCGGAAAAGCGCTCGTCGCCGTAAAGATGACCGACGCCCAGATTGCCGAAATCAAGCTTCATGACCAGCAGGTCGCGGCCCGCGAGCAGGCCAACTTCAACTATGCCCAGTCGCACCAATACCAGCCGGTCGGCCAGGTTTTCGTCAACGGACAACTGGTGGCGACCGTACTCGACAGCGGGGCTTACGAACTATCGTCGTCGATCCCCGGCCTCAGCGATACCACGCTGAGCCCGCAAGAACGTCTGGCCGAGATCGCTCGCGCGGTGAATGGAAAAATCTCGTACTCCGACTTCGTCGCGACGGGTAGCTGGTCGGGCCCCGCCGCCCCGGAGGCGATGCTGCCGCCGCTTACCGCGCGCAGCCTGATGGAAATTATTGAGCAGGAAATCGAACCTCTGAGGCAGAAGCAGCGCCAGCTCCAAGCCTGATTTCAGCGCACCAGAGCTGATTCATAGCCGCTTGGGCCAGTGCCCGACACTTCAAAACAAACCCGTGCCCGAACCATCGGGCACGGATAGCATTCGACCTACTTGGACAGTGCCAGCATCAGGTCGTTGATGCGCTTGACGAAGCCCGCCGGATCGTCGAGCGTGCCGCCTTCGGCGAGCGTCGCCTGCTCGAGCAGCAGGTTGGCCCAGTCGTCGAAACGCGACTCTTCGTATTTCAAACGCTGCACCGCCGGATGCTTGGGGTTGATTTCGAGGATCGGCTTGGTGTCCGGCGCTTTCTGCCCGGCCGCCTTGAGGATTCGCGCCAGGTTGCCGCCCAGATCGTGCTCGTCGGCGACCAGGCACGACGGCGAATCGGTGAGGCGGTGCGTCACGCGAACGTCCTTGACCTTGTCGCCGAGCGTCGTCTTGATCTTGTCGAGCAGCTCCTTGTACTCGTCGGCGGCTTTCTCGGTCTCTTCCTTCTCGGCAGCGTCTTCGAGCGTTCCCAGGTCGAGGCCGCCCTTGGCGACCGACTGCAGGTGCTTGCCGTCGAACTCGGTGAGGTTGCCGGTGACCCACTCGTCGACGCGGTCGGACAAGAGCAGCACTTCGATTCCCTTCTTGCGGAAGATCTCGAGGTGCGGGCTGTTCTTGGCGGCGGTGAAGGTCTCGGCGGTGACGTAATAGATCTTGTCCTGGCCTTCCTTCATGCGCGAGACGTAGTCGGCGAGCGAGACGACCTCATCCGGCGTATCGGCGTGCGTCGACGCGAAGCGCAGCAGCTTGGCGATGCGTTCCTTGTTGGCGAAGTCTTCTCCCGTGCCTTCCTTGAGCACACGACCGAATTCCTTCCAGAAGGTCGCGTATTTTTCCTTTTCGGCAGCGTCCTCCGAGTCGGCCATCGACTCGAGCAGACCGAGCACCTTCTTGACGCAGCCGCCGCGGATTGTGTCGATGTCGCGCGATTCCTGCAGGATCTCGCGCGAGACGTTGAGCGGCAGGTTGTTTGAATCAACGATGCCGCGAACGAAACGCAGGTAGACCGGCATCAGTTGCTCGGCGTCGTCCATGATGAAGACGCGGCGCACATAGAGCTTGACGCCATGGCGCGCGCCGCGGTCGAGCATGTCGAAAGGCGCCTTGCCCGGGATGTAGAGCAACTGGGTGAATTCCTGCTTGCCCTCGACCTTGGCATGGACGTAAGCGAGCGGGTCTTCGAAGTCGTGCGCGACGTGCTTGTAGAATTCCTTGTACTGCTCGTCGGTGATTTCCGATTTCGGGCGAGCCCACAGCGCGGAGGCCTGATTGACGGTCTCGTCCTCGTCGCTGACGATTTGCTCGCCCTTCTCCTGGTTCCATTCCTCTTTCTTCATCACGATCGGCAGCGTGATGTGATCCGAGTATTTGCGCACCGTCTGGCGCAGCTTCCAGCCCGACAGGAACTCGTCCTCGCCGTCGCGCAGGTGCAGCGTCACTTCGGTGCCGCGCGACGCCTTGCTCACCATCTCGACGGTGAATTCGCCCTCGCCGGCCGACTCCCAACGCACCGCCTGGTCGGCTTCGACGCCAGCGCGGCGCGAAACGACGGTGACCTTGTCGGCGATGATGAACGACGAGTAGAAGCCGACGCCGAACTGGCCGATCAGGTTGGCGTCCTTGGCCTGGTCTCCGGTCAGCGCCGAGAAGAATTCGCGCGTTCCGGACTTGGCGATGGTCCCCAGGTGCTCGACCGCTTCGTCGCGCGACAGACCGATGCCGTTGTCGGCGATGGTCAGCGTTCGCGCCGCCTTGTCGAACGAGAGGCGGATCTTGAGTTCGGAATCGTCGCCGTACAGCGCGCTGTTGTTGAGCGCCTCGAAACGCAGACGGTCGCAGGCGTCGGAAGCGTTGGAGACGAGTTCGCGCAGAAAGATTTCCTTGTTGCTGTACAGCGAGTGAATCATCAGATTGAGCATCTGTTTGACTTCGGTCTGAAAGCCGAGGGTTTCCTTGTTGGCGCCCATCAATACACTCCGTTGAAAATATCGGTCAAAAGCGCAGGCGGCTGCGCCTGCAGGTCATATCGCAGTTATGGGGCGCGTGTGCGCCCGACGACAGGCGCCTACATTGGGCCAGGCTCGGCGATTTCAAGCCCTGCCACAGGGCGCCAACGATCAACCGAGTTCGACGCGGTTGCGGCCGGCGTGTTTGGCGCGATAGAGCGCGTCGTCGGCGCGCGCCAGCAAGCTGTCGAGACTGTCGCCGGCCCGGCACAGCGCAACGCCGACGCTGACCGTGAAGCGGATCGGCGCGCTGTCGCGAAAAACGAAGCTTGACGCTTCAACCGCCTGACGCAAGCGCTCGGCGATCTGCACACCGGCTTCGCTGCCGGTTTCGCTGAGCACCACGGCGAATTCCTCGCCGCCGACGCGGCCGAGCAGATCGAAGGCCCGGGTCTCGCTGATCAGCACCTTCGAAAAAACTCGCAAAGCCTCGTCGCCGGCGGCGTGACCGTAGCGGTCGTTGATCAGCTTGAAAAAATCGAGATCGATCATCAACATCACAAGCTGGCGCGAAAAGCGGTCGGAACGCCGCAGCTCGGCCGCGGCGCTGTCCATGAAATGCGCGCGATTGCGCAGGCCGGTCAGCAGATCGGTCGTCGCCAGCCGCTTGAGGTCGGCAATCTGTTGCCAGCGCTCGACGGCGACCGAGGCCAGCCGCGTGGCATGTGCGATGACATCAAGATCGCCGTCGGCGGGACGGCGCGGTTGCCGGAAATAAATCGCGAAAGCGCCCAGGATCTTGCCGCTCGCCGAAAAGAACGGCGTCGACCAGCACGAGCGCAGTCCGTATTGACTGGCCAGATCGCTTTGCCCGGCCCACAACGGACTGCTGCCAAGCTCATCGACGATCACCTGCTCGTGCAGGAAGATCGCGCTGCCACTGGCCCCTGTGGCCAAGCCGACGGGAACGCCGTCAACCGCGAGCGAATAGCCGGCCGGCAGACTGGGCGCGGCGCCGTGACGCAGATGCGCGCCGTCGTCAGCGAGCAGAACGATCGTACACTGCGCTCCGGGCAGATGCATTTCAACGCGTTGGCACAGCGCATCGAGCACCGCCGGCAATTCGCTGCCGCCGGCGATCAGTTCGAGAACGTGATGGCTGCTGACCATCAGCGCGTCGGCACGCTTCCATTGACTGACGTCCATCGAGGCGCCGACCAGCAAGGCGGCGCCGTCGACCTCGACCATGCGTTTTTGGCCAAGCAATGTTCGTCCGTCAGCGAGCACCTCTTCGCGGATCAAGGTCCGCTTGGCCGAACGAACCTTTTCATCGTCGGCGATCATCGGCCCGGCCACGTCAGGCGGGAACATATCAGCGTCGCTGCGCCCGATAATCTCGGCCACCGGCCGACCGATCGCGCGCGCGGTCATTTCGTTGGCGATGATCAATCGCCCCTCTTCGTCCTTGACGAAAACGCTGATCGGCAGCGCGTTGAGGATGGCGTCGGTCAAGCTCGCCTGGCGAACGAGCTGGTGCTGGGCCTGCAGCAGCCGCTCAGTCTGCCGCTCGAGTTCGGGAAGCAAAGCATTGACGTACTCGTGCTCGATTTTATCGAAGACGTCGCGAAAGCTCAGCAGGCCGCAAAGCGCGTGTTGATCGTCAAGCACGCCGAGATGACGAATCCGATTGCGGGAAAACAGCCGCCGGGCTTGAAACAACGTGCCATCTCGGCCAATCGTCAGCAACGGAAAACTGGCCAGTTCGCCGGCGCTGGCGTCGATCTTGGCGGCTCCCAGCGCGCCGACCACGTCGCGCCGGGTGATGATCCCGTAGCCTTGGTCGCAGCGAACGACGACGCAGTCCAGCCGGCGCTCGCGCATCAACTGGCGAACGTCGCCAAACGAGGTCGCGGCGTCCACGCAGAGTGGAACGCCGGGAATCAGCGAGGCGACGTTTCTCGACGGCAGACCGTCGCGCTGATTGCTGACGACGTCGGTCTGCGAAATGATTCCCACCGCGCCGGCCTGCGCATCATTGACCAGAAAGTGCCGAACCCCGGCCAGACGAAAGCGGCGCGCCGCTTCGCCAAGCGTCGTCTGCGCCGCGATGCTCTGCACCGGGGCACTCATGAAGTCCGCCACCGGCCGTTCGAGGTCGCCCTCCGAGCGCCACGACCCGGCGATGGCGTCGGTTTCGGTCCAGATGCCGACCGTCTGCCCCGCATCGACCACCAGGATCGATCCGCACTGCGCCGCGTGCATGCGCGCGGCGGCATCGCGCACGGACGTTGACGGAGCGCACTCGAGCAGATCGCGCTGCATGAACTGTCCGACCGGCAAGTCGATGCTCAAGCGTCGATGCTCCGATAGTCGATTTCCAGGACTTCAACCTCACGCCATCCGGCCGGACTCTGGAAACGCACGCGCTCGCCTTCGCGCGACTTGAGCAGCGCACGCGCCAGCGGCGACACCCAGCTGATCCGGCCGCGCGAAAAATCGGTCTCGTCGACGCCGACGATCTGATAAATCTGTTCGCTCCCCTGCTCGTCGGCGATCGTCACGGTCGCGCCGAAGAACACCTGATCGGCGTTTTCCTGACGCTCTGGATCGACGACCTCGGCCAGGTCGAGCCGCCGGGTCAGGAAGCGGATGCGCCGGTCGATCTCGCGCAAACGCCGCTTGCCGTAGATGTAATCGCCGTTTTCCGAGCGGTCGCCGTTGAGCGCCGCCCAATGCACGACCTCGACGATATGCGGACGCTCGCTACGCAACAGTTGATCGAGTTCGACCTTGATCCGCGCGTAGCCTGCCGGCGTGATGTAGTTGCGGGTTCCTTGCGGCAGCGGCGGGCCGGCCTCGGGCGCGTCGTCCTCGTCGTCATCGCCGTCTGCTTCTCGGGTGAACGCCTTGTTCATGAAGTCACGCCAGAAAATTCACGGAAGGCACGAGCAGCAGCGCCCGCTCAAGAGGCCGCGCCGTGACGACTCGCGCCCATCATTCAATAACCAATAGTGAACGCCTCGACATCGACGAGGATGGTATCGCGACCCAAGGCCAGCGCCGTATAGCGCGCAAACTGCGTCGCCCACATCTTGCCGTCGATGAAACGCTGCTCGCCGCCACAACGCGCAATATTGAGAATTTTGTCGATGATCAGTACCTTGCCCATGCGGCTGCTCGGCTCGCACTTGAGGTCAGCGAACTCCTTGTCGAGCCAGCGGCGCGCTTCTTCGGGAGAGCTCTCGGCCAGGTCGCTCTGCGAGAACTTGAATGGGTATTCTTTATCCTTACCAAACGAAACGATCACGTGATAAAGCATATGCCTTCTCCAGCAGATGTCAGCGGTTATGATCCTGAAGCATTATTCTATTCGCAAAAACGCCGAATGCCGCAAGTCTCGAATGCGCGTGCCGAATTAATTGTCGGACTGCGCCGTCCCTCATGCGCGCGCTGATCTAGGCGCCGCCGATGGCGATGACGGCGTGTTCCCGGCGTTGTTTTTTCCCTAAGCTGCGCCTACCATAGCGCTCGACACGCCGCGCCTGGTGGCGGCCACCGTGGCGGCGCTGATCGCCTGGCGGACCCAGGGGGTGTTGTGGACTGTGGTCCTGGGCATGGCAACGCTGTCGGGATTGCAGGCTTTGCTGCGTTAGCCGAACATCACTGACGGATACTTGAATGATGCTGACCGAAGAAGAAACAAGCGCTGCCCGCGCCAACCTCAACGAGTTTCAGATCGAACATCGCGACCTCAATCTGATCATCGAACACCTGGCCAGCACGCCATTGCCCGAGCAGGACCAGTTGCTGATCCACCGCCTCAAGAAGCGCAAGTTGCTGCTCAAGGACAAGATCTACCAGCTTGAAAAAATGCTGGTTCCCGACATTCCGGCTTAAGCGCGCGCCGCCGCTACGGCGCGGTCATTTCAAAGAAAGAAGTGGCCGAGGTACCAGAAGATCGCGCCGATCAATGCGCTGCAGGGGATGGTCAGGATCCAGGCCCAGACGATGGTTCCGGCGAGTCCCCAGCGTACCGCCGAGAGTCGCTTGGTGGCACCGACGCCGACGATGGCCCCCGTGATGGTATGCGTCGTCGACACCGGGATGCCGAGCGCCGTGGCAAAGAACAGCGTCGCTGCACCGCCCGTCTGCGCACAGAAGCCGCCGACCGGACGCAGCTTGGTAATCTTCTGCCCCATCAGCTTGATGATTCGCCAGCCGCCAAAAATGGTCCCCAGGCCGATCGAGGTGTAACACGAGGCGATCACCCAAAATGGCACCGATTCTCCGTCCTGCATGATCCCGGCCGACAGCAGCAACATCCAGATGATGCCGATGGTCTTTTGCGCGTCGTTGCCGCCGTGCCCCAGCGCGTAAGCCGACGCCGAAATCAGCTGCAGCCGGCGCGACCATTTGTCAACGCGGCGCGGCGTGCTGCGGCGAAAAACCCACGAAACCAGGATCATCATCAGCGAACCGAGCACCATGCCGAGCAACGGCGAGATGACGATGAAGGCGACCACCTTGACGACGCCCGAGGTGATCAGCGAACTCGGCCCGGCATGCGCCAACGCGGCGCCGATCAGGCCGCCGACCAGGGCATGCGACGACGACGACGGAATGCCGTAGTACCAGGTAATGACGTTCCAGGCGATGGCGCCGACCAGCGCGCCAAAGACCACGTAATAATCGATCGCCGCAGGGTCGATGGTGCCTTTGCCGACGGTCGCCGCGACCTTGAGTTCGAAAATGAAAATGGCCGCGATATTGCATATGGCCGCCATGGCGACCGCCGTATGCGGTTTCATCACGCGCGTCGAGACCACGGTGGCGATGGCGTTGGCGGCGTCGTGAAAGCCGTTCATGAAATCGAAAGCCAGCGCCAGAAAGACGAGAAACGCGAGAACGCCCAGAGTAATGCTAGAAGTTGCCATGGCGGCGGCGCTCAGGAATTCTCGAGGACGATGCCTTCGATGATGTTCGCCACATCCTCGCAGCGATCGGTCACGATTTCGAGCAACTCGTAGATGGCCTTGAACTTGATCAATTCGCGCACATCGGGTTCTTCACGGAAGAGGCGGGACATCGCACCGCGCATTTCGCGATCGGCCGCCGATTCAAGCTGGTCGATCTCGTGGCAGATCTTGAGGATTTGCGGACCATTGTCCATCGACGGCAGCAGCGCGACCGCCGCGCGAACCCGCTCGCAGCACGAACAGCACAACTCGCCGAGTTTGATCGCCTCATTGGTGATGCGCCGAACATCGTAGAGCGTCACGGTGTGCGCGACGTCTTGGATCAGGTCGATGATGTCGTCAAGGCCGGTGATCAGTTGGTGGATTTCGTCGCGGTCGAGCGGCGTAATGAAGGACTTGTGCAGTTGCCGCATCGTCTCGTGGGTAATGCCGTCGGCGCGATTCTCGATGAGGTCGATCGCTTCGCAGTGCTTTGCCGCTTCCTCGTCGGAATCGTTGAGGACCGACAGCAACCCGACCAATGCCTCGCTGCCCAGCACGATCTGCTCAGCGTGGGCGTTGAACAGTTCAAAAAACTTGCCCTCCTGGGGCATGAAACGAGCAAACATGGATTGGCTTTGGCAGTTGACGACGGCGCGAATTTTACCATCTCACGAGCCCCCGCATAGAAGAATGCAACATCTCGTCAGCGCCGCCGCCAACAAGCTGCGGCGATCTTTCTGGAAAAACAAGCGGGCTCGATGACAGTGGCTGACCTGGCGTCCCGGTAAATCAGCCAAATGTGGTATTTTCCTGCCTTTGGCCGCTGCGGGACTGATCGCCCGCCCTTTTTGTCGTCGCCGTATCGCTTGATCGCAGATCATTTTCAAGGATCGCTGCAAATGCCTTACCTCATCCTGGTCACCGTGCTCTGGGCTTTCTCGTTCAGCCTGATCGGCCAATATCTTGCCGGCCAGGTCGACAGCGACTTCGCCGTGCTGGTGCGCGTGGCCATCGCCGCCGCCGTGTTCATCCCCTTCACCCGCTGGCGCGGCCTGCCCTGGCGATTGCTCGGTGGGCTCTGGCTGGCCGGCGCGCTGCAGTTCGGCGTCACCTACCTGTGCCTCTACCGCAGTTTCGCCGTGCTGACCGTCCCCGAGGTGCTGCTGTTCACGGTGCTCACGCCGATCTACGTGACGCTGCTCGACGACAGCCTGGCCAAGCGATTCAACCCCTGGGCGCTGTTCGCCGCGCTGTTTGCCGTCGGCGGCGGCGTGATCATCCGCTTCAAGCACATCGAAGGCGACTACCTGATCGGTTTCCTGCTGCTGCAGCTCGCCAATCTGACCTTCGCCGCCGGCCAGGTGCTGTGTCGCCAACTGCTCGCGCGTTACCCGACCGAGCAGCCACTGCACCGCTTCTTCGGTCACTTCTTTCTCGGCGCCTTGCTGCTCGCCATCCCGTCTTACCTGCTCTTCGGCGACGCCGGCAAACTGCCGCAAAGCGCCGTGCAATGGGGCGTGCTGGGCTGGATGGGGCTGTTCGCGACGGCGCTGGGAATGTTCTGGTGGGTCAAGGGCAGCACGCTGGTCGACGCCGGAACGCTGGCGATCATGAACGAGCTGCACGTGCCGGCCGGACTGCTGGTCAACCTGCTGATCTGGAATCGCGACGCCGACCTCAAAAAACTGGCGCTCGGCGGCGCCGTGATCGTCGCCTCGCTGTGGCTCAACCGCTTCGGCCGAAAAATGGGAAGAAGGCTGCATCCGGGCTAGGCCGATTCTGGTTACGTCTCCAGCTGTATGAACTATGGTCTTTTCTCGACGTCCGTTTCCTTTTGCTCGTGGAGCCAAGAACGAAAGGCGGATAAAACAGGACGCTCAAGCTTGTCAGGTCTGAAGCACAAATAGTGGCCCTGCCTCTCATAACAGAAACTTGAAAAAACAAGGACGCGCCCCTCCTGCAGCTGCGTCGTGACCAAAACTCGCGGAACAAGAGCGACGCCCAGTCCGCTCATCACCGCTTGTATCACCGCAGAATACTGAGTGAAGCGCGGCCCCTGCTGTGTTTCCTCTTCTCCAAGCCCGTAGTCACACCCCCATTCCCACCACGCCAAGGGAGCATCTTCAAGATGCAGCAAGGTGTGTGCAACCAGATCTTTTGGTTTTCTGATGGCATCCCCTCGCTTGAGCAGACTCGGGGCATAAATACACACGAATTCCTGGCCGGCAATGTACTCCGCCGTGATATTTGGCCAATTCCCCAGGCCGTGGCTAATCACGGCATCAACATCGACGGGAAATGCCGAATTCAGACCAACGTGCTCTTTGAAAACGAGCGTGACGTGTGGACAAGTCAGCCTGAAATCCGGAAGTCTCGGAATCAACCATTTGGAAAGGAAAGTGGGCACACTGGCCAAAACCAGGATGCTGGAATTGCCTTCATACGCTCTCACTTCAGTCGTTGCCGTCTCGATCATCCGGAGACCTTGCGATATTTTTTTCCAATACTCTCGACCCGCCGTAGTCAGTTGCACTCCTCGCCCGTTCTTTTTTAGCAGCAATTTTCCGACAAAGGCTTCGAGACCCGCAACCTGCTTGCTTACCCCGCTGACCGACATGCAAAGGTCGCTCGCCGCTCGAGTCATGCTTTCATGGCGTGCCACGGCGTCAAAAGCCAGTAGCTCCTGAATGGTTGGAGAGATGCGTTTCATACCTCAAGCATAATGTTTACTCCTCGGTATTTTTGTTTCCTGTTAGTCAACTGTCACCTCCTTATTTTTCACCAATCACTTGCGTAAATCCAGCTAGGATTACGCCGAGTCACGAACGTCCACGCCATCATTTTCCAGTGCTTTCAAAGCAAGGAGTTCAACAAAAGGCGTCTTGGTGAAATACCTTCCGAATCAAGAAAAAGCTGCCCGCAACGACTCACCGCCCACCTTTGCTTCAAGCGTTAATTGTCGTTTTTTTACGTCGTCATCATTTTTTAACTAGAGAGTGTTCTATTCCGACGCCAAACAAATGAGTCGCCAGATGACATGCGCTCATTTATGCCGTAAGAGTTGAGCAAAAAAGGACGGTATAGACGAGTTCATATGCGCCAGAGCGGACCAGCTTGACCGCCAGACGACCTTGCCGACGAGGGACACCCAATGTTGCCTCGGCGTGCCTTTGCCTTCCTATCGCATCTCGCCGACGGCTCCACTGCGAGCACGCTCCGGTGAACGGCACGCGCCACCAAAGCTCCATGGGCTGACTGATTCAACAGGCGAAAACAGCTGGGCCGACCGTTTTCCCGCTCAGTCCGGATACGCGATTGATTGCCAAAGAGCAGATCGTCATTTGCATCGACGGTTCGCTCTGAACCCGAGCAATGAGCAAACCCAAGTAACCGCAGGCGTACGTTCTTTCGTTTTTTTCAAGCAAAGGCAAGGCTATGAACAAACTCACCATCGCCCACCGCATCATGTTGCAAATTGGATTTTCAATCGCCTCGCTGCTGCTCGTCGGATCGGTCGGACTCTATGTGTCGAAAACGCAAACCGAGGACATCAGACTCATCGACGAAGACAGCCTAGCCGGAATCACCACCCTGACCGAAGCGAGACAGGCGTTCATGATGATCCGTCTGAGCGTACTCAACCATGTCGGAAATCCCGATCCCGCGGGGAAAAAAGCTGCCGAAGAAAAAATCGCTTTGTACGAAACGGCGGCAAGCAAGCGGCTCAAGGACTACGAAAAGTTGATTTCAAACGAAGAAGAAAAAAAGCTCCTCGAAACCGATGTCAGCCGCTTCAACGCCTATCTGAGTCTGATCCACGACAAGGTATTACCCTTGTCGCGAAACAATCAAAACGATACCGACGAAAACCGCAAACAAGGAGCAGAAATCAACGCCCGGGCTTTTCAGGCGCTCGAGGATCACATCGCCTTTAACAACAAGAGTGCCGGCGAGCTCACCCAGGCGGCGCTGGCCAGCGCCGCGCAGGGAATGAAGATCACGCTGACCGCCATCGCCATCGCACTGCTCGTCGTCGCGGTGATCGGCCTTACCGTCGCGCGAGAGATTCGCTTCCGCATGAACCGTTTCCGCGACACGATCAGCGGCGTTGCCGAGTCGCTCGACTTTACCGTGCGCATTCCGATCAAGCGCCTGGACGAACTGGGGCTATCGGCCGACGCCTTCAACAAATTGCTCGACCGGCTGCAGGGCAACCTCAAGTCGATCGCCGCCGGCGCAGCGTCGGTCGCCACCGCCGCCCACGCCATGGCGACGACCGCCAACCAGGTCGCCACTGCGTCGAATCAACAAAGCGAAGCAGCGTCTAACATGGCGGCGACGGTCGAGCAGATGACCGTCAGCATCAACCACGTCGCCGACCGCGCGCAGGAAGCCAACCGGCTATCGAGCGAATCGGGACAGCTGGCGGTCTCGGGCGAAGCGGTCATCGGCCAGACCGCCGGCGACATCCACGACATCGCCGCGACCGTCGACCAGGCCGCCGGGCTCATTCACGGCCTCGAACAGCACAGCCAGCAGATTGCCAACGTCGTTCAGGTGATCAAGGACGTCGCCGACCAGACCAACCTGCTGGCGCTCAACGCGGCGATCGAGGCGGCGCGCGCCGGCGAGCAGGGGCGCGGTTTCGCGGTGGTCGCCGACGAAGTGCGCAAGCTTGCCGAACGCACGTCGGCATCGACACAGGAAATCGCCACGACGATCGACACCATGCGTTCAGGCGCCGCCAACGCGGTGACCAGCATGCACGGCGTCGTCACCCAGGTGGCGCAGGGCGTCGAGCGCGCGCAGCAAGCCAACGAATCGATCAAGCAGATCGGGCAAAGCAGCCGCAACGCGGTCGGCATGGTCGAAGAGATTGCCGAAGCGATCCGCGAGCAGAGTTCGGCGACCGACAATATCGCGACGCAGGTCGAACGCATCGCCCAGATGTCCGAAGAGAGCAGCGCCGCCGTCGGCAACAGCGCCGAATCAGCACAGCAACTCGACCGCCTGGCGACCGACATGCAGCATATCGTGGCCGCCTACCGGCTTTGATACGCACGCCAGTGAAGACCCCGCAACTTGCCTCCAGCCCGACCATGAAACGCATCCTCGGCGTGCTCGAGGAGAAGTCGAACATGTCGATTTCCGACCTCTCGGCGGAGGCTTTCGTCGGCGTCAGCACGCTCGCCTGTGGCGGCTACATCGCTGCGCTCAAGAAACGCCAGCTCATCTATGTCAGCGGCTGGCGCAAGGTCAAAGGACGTTTCTCGACGCCGCTCTACAGCTTGGGAAAGATCGACGACGTAGCGCGTCCGCGCATCGACGACAGCAACCGCGACGCGCCCGGCATGCACGCCATCGTCGCCACGCTCGAACGCTACGGGAGTCTGACCTACCGCGAGATCGCCCGGTTCTCCGGTCTGTCGCTCAACACCGTCAAGAACAGCGGCTTTCTCGGCGCTTTGATCACCCAAGGGCGCATCCATATCGGCGATTGGCGGCGCTCGGCGCACGGACCGATGTCGCCAGTCTATGCCAGAGGCCCAGGAACAGCGGCGCCCAAACCGCCATCGCTGACCAGCGCGCAGAAGGACTGCCGCCATCGCTCGCGGCTCAGGATCGCGGCGCAAGGGAGCGGGCTGTCGGCGCAAATCGGGTCATTGTCTGTTTTGCTCAAAAGCGACGTCGGTGACAAGCGGGAAAATATCCGCTTTAGCTCCGACGCAACGTCCCGTCCATAATCCATACGACGCGGCGTGGTGCTAATCCAAGAATGAAAATGGTTCCGGCTGTTCTCCTGAGGCATTCGCTCAAAACGCGAATCACCCTGACGGCTCTGCTCATCTTCCTGACCGGAATCTGGTCGCTCTCGTATTACGCCCATCGCATCCTGCGCGATGACATGGAACGGTTGCTTGGCGAGCAACAACTTTCAACGGTGTCGATGGTCGCCGCGCAGGTCGAACGCGAGCTTGAGGCGCGGCTTGAGACGCTGGAAGCCGTGGCGCGTTTGTCGAGCCAGCCGATACAGGCAGGACCAGCTGCAATGCAGCACTTTCTCGAGCACCGGCTCGATCTGCAGGTGTTGTTCAGCGATGGAATCTTCGCCACCGGGATCGACGGCACCGCGATCGCCGCTGCGCCGGATGCCGCAGAGCGGGTCGGCGTCAATTTTAGCGAACGCGATCAACTGCTGCGTGCGCTGCGCGACGGCAGGTCGGCGATCGGCCGACCCGTCGTCAGCAAGGTTTCGCAGATTCCTGTGATCAGTATCGCCGTGCCGATTCGCGACGAGCTTGGAAAGATCATTGGCGCGCTGGCAGGGGTCACCAACCTCGGAATTCCCAACTTCCTCGACCAGTTGGTCGCCGGACGCTATGGCAAAACCGGCGGCTATCTGATCATCGCGCCGCAGCATCGACTGATCGTCACCGCGTCCAACAAACAACGCGTCCTGGAATCGCAGGACCCGGCCGGCGGCAACCCTTTTGACGACCGTTCAGTGCAGGGCAATGCGGGCTCGGGCGTGACCCTGGATGCAAACGGTGCCGAGGTCCTCTACTCGTTCAAGAAGATCCCGCTCGCCGATTGGGATGCCCTGGTTTACCTGCCGACCGACGAGGCCTTCTTTCCGATCCGCGACCTGCAGCAGCGGCTGCGTCTGGCGACGCTGCTGCTGACCTTGCTCGCCGGCGCGTTGACCTGGTGGCTGCTCAAGCGCCAGTTGTCGCCCTTGCTCAGCACCGCCAATGCGCTGGCGACCATCGCCGATTCCGGCCGATCGCATCAACCGCTGCCGATCGTCCGGCGAGACGAAATCGGGCTGTTGATTTCCGGCTTCAACCACCTGCTCGACACCCTGGCGAGCCGCGAAACGGCGCTACGCGAGAGCGAAGAGCACTTCCGCCTGATCTTCGAAAACAGCGGCGACGCGATCGTTTTTTCGTCGCCGCACGGCCCGATCGAAACCGCCAACCCGGCCGCCTGCCGGCTCTTCGGCTATAGCGAGGACGACTTGCGCGGACTCGGACCCGCGGGGATCATGGACTGCAGCGACTCGCGATTGCTTCCGGCAGTCAGAAAGCGCAACCGAACCGGTCGCTTTAGCGGCGAACTGCGTGCCATCTGTCGCGACGGCAGGTGGCTTGAAGTCGATGTCAATTCCACCTGCTTTTGTGATTCGAAGGGAAGCATTCACACCATCAATCAACTACGCGACGTCAGCGAGCGCAAGCGGATCGAAGACTCGGTCCGTCTGAGCGAAGCGCGCTTGAAGCGCGCCGAACTCGCGGCAAAGTCGGGTAACTGGGAACTCCACCTCGCCTCCGACACGATGAGCGCCTCGGAAGGTGCCGTCAAACTATTCGGCCTCGACCGCGCCAGAGCCAACTCGGCGACGATCAAGAATCTGCTGCTTCCCGAGTACATCCCGCAGCACGACGCGGCATTCAGGAATCTGCTTGAAAGCGGAGAGACGTACGACGTCGAATTCAAGATCAAGACCGCCGACCTCGGCAAGATCAGGGATATGCATTCGATTGCCCAGATCGACAAGTCAAAGGGAATCATCTTCGGCATCGTTCAAGACGTCAGTGCGCGCAAGGAAACTGAAGCCCGCCTGCAACTCGCCGCGAACGTGTTCACCCACGTTCGTGATGGAATCATGATCGCCGACGCCTCCGGCATCATCGTTGAGGTCAACGACGCCTTCACGCAAATTACCGGCTTCGAGCGCAGCGATGCCATCGGCCAGAGTCCGCGAATTCTCAAATCGGGCAGGCAGACGCCGGAGTTTTATGCGGCGATGTGGAATTCGCTCGCCGAGCGCGGTTATTGGAGCGGCGAAATATGGAACCGCCGCAAGAACGGCGAGCTCTACGCTCAAAGCCTGACGATCAGCGCCGTCCGCGACAGTCTCGGCAGGGCGCAGAACTATGTTGGACTGTTCACCGACATCACCAGTACCAAGGAACTTCAGGAGCAGCTGCAACGCATCGCGCACTACGACGCGCTGACCAACCTGCCCAATCGCGTGCTGCTCGCCGATCGCCTGCAGCAGGCTCTGGCGCAGCGCCACCGCAAAAACAACTCGGTGGCGGTTGTCTATCTCGACCTCGACGACTTCAAGGCGATCAACGATCACCACGGCCACGGCGTCGGCGACGCGCTGCTCGTCGCCCTGGCGCAGCGAATGAAAGACGCGCTGCGCGAAGGCGATACATTGTCGCGCATCGGCGGCGACGAATTCGTCGCGGTACTGGTCAATCTGGAACAGGCGCAGAGCTACCAGCCGGCCATCGAGCGACTGTTGCAGGCCGCCGCCGCGCCGGTGATTGCCGACGGACTGAGCTTGCAGGTCTCGGTGAGCATCGGCGTCACGCTCTACCCACAGGATCCCGGCGACGCCGACCTGCTGATCCGCCACGCCGACCAGGCGCTCTACGTTGCCAAGCAATCGGGCAAGAATCGCTATCACCTGTTCGACGTCGCTCACGACGCGGCGGCGAATACCCTGCGCGAGGGGCTGCAGCACATCCGTAGCGCGTTTGAACAGCGCCAGTTCGTGCTGCATTTTCAACCCAAGGTCAATATGCGCAGCGGTGTCGTCGTCGGCGCCGAGGCGTTGATCCGCTGGCAGCACCCCGAACGCGGTCTTCTGCCGCCCAACGCCTTTTTGCCGCTGGTCGAAAACGATGAGCTGGCGGTCGATTTGGGCGAGTGGGTGATCGATAGCGCGCTGACTCAGATCGAAGAATGGCGCATCCAGGGGCTGAATCTTCCGATCAGCGTCAACATCGCCGCCCGCCAGTTGCAGCAGGGCGATTTCACCCTGCGCCTCAGGCAGATGCTGGCCGCGCATCCGTCGATCCGGCCGGGCGATCTGGCCATGGAAGTGCTCGAATCAAGCGCGCTCGACGACTTGATTTGTGTCTCGAAAATCATCAAGGATTGCCAGGATATCGGTGTCAGCTTCGCGCTCGACGACTTCGGCACCGGCTATTCGTCGCTGACCTACCTCAAGCGCTTGCCTGTTTCGCTGCTCAAGATCGACCAGAGCTTCGTTCGCGACATGCTCGACGACCCTGACGACCTGGCGATTCTCGACGCCGTCATCGGTTTGGCGGCGGCGTTTCGCCGCGGAATCATCGCCGAAGGAGTCGAAACCCTAGAGCAAGGCGAACTGCTGCTCGAACTCGGCTGCGAACTGGCGCAGGGCTACTGCATTAGCCGTCCCATGCCGGCAGCCGAGTTTCCGCACTGGGCCGCTGGCTGGCGCCCCTGTGCGCGATGGCTCAATAAAGCTCCTGCCAAACGCGACGACCTACCCTTGCTCTTCGCTCAAGTCGAGCATCGCGCCTGGGTCATTGCCATGGAGAAACATCTTTCAGATGACACGAATTCGCCGCCGCTGACTGCCAGTCAGAGCCGTTTCGGTAGTTGGCTCGCGACCAAAGGCCGGCTCTGTCACGCAGACCACGCTGACTTTCTGGCGGCCGAACGCGTGCATCGAGAAGCGCACGCGCTGACGCTCGAACTGTGCGAGCTCAAGGCTCATGGGCGAGCGCCCGAGGCATTGGCGCGGCGAAACGAGCTGCACGCCCTGGGAGATGCCTTGCTCGCGCACCTGAGGGCGCTGCACGAGGAACAGCCTGTTCATTAAGGCCGGTGCAGGCCGTAAAAAGGGACCGCTCCGAAAAATTCGCCCTTTTCATGGCCATTCGTCTTGGCGCGTTGCTGAGCGGCACCAAGCAAAAAGGCGCTGACCGACATACCCGCGGCGGCGACCCGGACAATCAATTCCTTGCTTTCCGGCAAGGTGCGCAAGTCAATGCGCTCGCAGCGTACAGGTGCTGCAGCCAACATCTCAACAGTCTCTGCACCGGAGATTTACGGATAATTCGACGGCGGGCCCAAGCGAGGGGCAATATATTCGTACCCCCCAGAACAAACTTGACTTCGAGGTTTGGTTACCTGGTCCAGGGTCACGGCAAGTTCGGAAGCCACGCCGGGGTAAAGCCGGCTAAACTAGCCAACCGTCGGATGGCGTAACCGCGTGTACAAGTTGCACGACAACCCATGCGCCAATAAACAGCGCCGTTTCACGCCGATTTGCAGCAAGCCATTACATGAGCCAGAAAAAGAAAAAGGCCAATTCCGAGGAATTAGCCTTTTTGCTTGCCATTACTGGCGGAGAGGGAGGGATTCGAACCCTCGGTACCTTGCAGTACGCCTGATTTCGAGTCAGGTACAATCGACCACTCTGCCACCTCTCCATCGGGGCGGCATGTTATCACAAGTCGGCCAATTAATGCGTTTTCTGCTATTTATTCTTTCAATTTTTGTTGCCAGCTGCGGCGAGAACATCGAGCAGCCGATCGCCAAAGCCAACGAGCTCGTGATCCTGACTCGCGTCGGCGCCAGCACCTATTCTGAGGACACCGGCGATGGCGCCAGCGGCTTCGATTATGACCTGGCGCGCCGACTGGCCGACGAACTGGGGCTCAAAAGCCGTATCGTCGTCGCCGCCAGCGACGCCGACATCCTGCACCGCCTCAAGAACGGCGAAGCGCATCTGGCCGCGGCATGGCAAACGCCGGTAGACGACCCGCAGCTGCGCAGCAGCACGCCATACTTCGAAAGCCACAACGTGCTGGTCACGCACGAAGCGTCGCTGCCGCTGGCGTCGATCGCGCAACTCGCCAACAAGGTCGTCCACGTCGTCGCCGGTTCACGACAGGAGATGGCGCTGCGCGAAATCCAGCGCAAGGGGTCCAGCCTGATCATTGTCGCCAGCGAGCAGCACAACGAACTCGATCTATTGGAAGGCGTCGCCGCGCAGCGCTACGAAGCGGCACTGGTCAACGACGCGCAATTCGACATCGGCAGCAATTACTACCCGGATTTGCAGAACGCGCTGGTGATCGGCCCGGCTCGCCCGATCGTCTGGCTTTTCGCGCCGGGCGTCGACCCGGCGCTGGTCACCAAGGCCAACGCTTTTCTCGATAAGTTTCAGCAAAGCGGCGAAATGGATAGACTCAAGGACCGCTACTTCGGCCATGTCGAGCGTCTGACTCAGGCCGACAGCGTGCGTTTCATCGAGCGCATGCGCTCGGTGCTGCCGCAGTATCGCGCGCTCTTTTACGCGGCCCAGGTGAACACCGGGATCGACTGGCGCTTGCTGGCGGCGCTCGCCTACCAGGAATCGCAATGGGAGCCGCGGGCGACCAGCCCGACCGGCGTGCGCGGCATGATGATGCTGACCGCCGAGACCGCCGACACGCTGGGCATCAGCAACCGGCTCGACGCGACACAAAGCGTCGAAGCCGGAGCGCAATACGTCAGCGACCTGCGCGACGCGCTGCCGGCCATCATCGGCGACCCCGACCGGCTCTGGCTGGCGCTCGCCGCGTACAACGTCGGCATGGGACACCTCAATGCGGCGCGCTACCTGGCGACGACGCTGGGCACCGACCCCGACTCCTGGTATGCGATGAAGAAGGTATTGCCGCTGCTCGCGCAGCCGCAGTATTACCGCCGGCTCAAGTCGGGCAAAGGGCGCGGCGGTGAGGCGGTGATCATGGTCGAGAACATCCGCGTTTATAACGACATTCTCAAACGCCACGAACGCCCGTACCGGCCGCTCGCAGGCATTCAAACCGCCCCCGAGTTGAGCCCCTACCCGCTGCTGCCGTCGGCCGACAACGACCCGCCGTCAAGCCGGCACAAACCCCGCGCGGCCAAGCCGAGCAAGAAAGCCCACCTCGCCCGGCGTTCGCCCGCCAAGTAGGCCGGCGCAAAGCCGGCCGGGCTGCTTACGCGCTGATCTTCTCGCGCCCGCCCAGATAGGGGCGCAACACCGTCGGCACGGTGATGCTGCCGTCTTCGTTCTGGTAATTTTCCATGATCGCCACCAGCGTACGGCCGACGGCCAGCCCCGAGCCGTTGAGCGTATGCACCAGTTCGGTCTTGTTCTTGTCGTTGCGCACCCGCGCCTGCATGCGCCGCGCCTGGAACGACTCGAAGTTGGAACACGACGAAATCTCGCGATAGGTGTTCTGCGCCGGCAGCCACACCTCAAGATCGTAGGTCTTGGCCGACGAGAAGCCCATGTCGCCGGTGCACAGCACGACGCGCCGGTACGGCAGTTCGAGCTTCTCGAGGATGATCTCGGCGTGTCGCGTCAACTCCTCGTGCGCCGCGTTCGACGCCTCCGCACTGACGACCTGAACCAACTCGACCTTGTCGAACTGGTGCTGGCGAATCATTCCGCGCGTGTCCTTGCCGTACGACCCGGCTTCCGAGCGGAAACACGGCGTGTGGCAGACGAGCTTCAAAGGCAGCGCGTCGGCGGCCAGGATTTCGTCGCGAACGATGTTGGTGACCGGCACTTCGGCGGTCGGAATGAGGTAGAGCGGCTCGGCGTCGGGGCGCAGGATCTTGAAAAGATCGGCCTCGAACTTGGGTAGCTGGCCGGTGCCGTGCATGCTCGCGGCGTTGACCAGGTACGGCGCATAGACTTCGGTGTAACCGTGCTGATCGGTGTGCGTGTCGAGCATGAACTGCGCGATCGCGCGGTGCAGACGGGCGAGCGGCCCCTTCATCAAGGAGAAGCGCGCGCCGGCGATCTTGGCGGCGGTGGCGAAATCGAGCTGACCGAGCGCTTCGCCAAGGTCGACGTGATCCTTGACCGCGAAATCGTAGCTGCGCGGACTTCCCCAGCGATGCACCTCGACGTTGTCGGCTTCCGAACGGCCGACCGGAACCGACTCCTGCGGCAGATTGGGAATCAGCGCGACGAAATCGTCGAATTCGCGCAGCAATTCGGTCAAGCGAGCTTCGTTGCCTTCGAGCTCTTCCTTGAGCGCGGCGACCTCGGCCATCACCGCGGAAGCATCCTCGCCCTTGCCCTTGAGCATGCCGATCTGCTTCGACAGGCTGTTGCGCGATGCCTGCAGTTCCTGCGTTCGCGTCTGCAGCGTCTTGCGTTCGGCTTCGAGTTTGAGAAAAGTCGCGCTGTCGAGCGTGTAGCCACGGGTTGCCAGCCTTTCGGTCACGGCGTCGATGTTGGTGCGCAGCAGTTGGATGTCAAGCATGGTCAGTCCTCCGAGTCTTTCGATTTTTTGGCAAATTTGAGTGCGTCGCGATCGAGTTCGCGCAGATGCGCGAGCTTCTCGCCGATTTTGAGTTCCAGGCCGCGGCCGACCGGCTGGTACCAGTTGGGCGGCGTCATCCCGTCCGGGAAGTAACACTCGCCGGCGGCGTAGCCTTCGGCTTCGTCGTGCGCGTAACGGTAGTCGCGGCCGTAGTCGAGCTCCTTCATCAGCCGCGTCGGCGCATTGCGCAGGTGCAGCGGCACCGGCCGCGAACCGTCCTTGGCGATGAAAGCGCGCGCTGCATTGTACGCGACGTAGGCGGCGTTCGATTTGGCCGCCGCCGCCAGATAGATCACCGCTTCGGCGAGCGCCAGTTCGCCTTCGGGCGAACCCAGTCGCTCGTAGGTCGCCGCCGCTTCGCCGGCGATCTGGATGGCGCGCGGATCGGCCAGGCCAATGTCTTCCCAGGCCATGCGCACGATGCGCCGCGCCATGTAGCGCGGGTCGGCGCCGCCGTCGAGCATGCGGCACAGCCAGTAGACCGCGGCGTCGGGGTTGGAGCCGCGCACCGACTTGTGCAGCGCCGAGATCTGGTCGTAGAAGGCCTCGCCACCCTTGTCGAAGCGGCGCAGACTTTGCGCCAGAGTACTGTCGATGAAGGCACCGTCGATCTTCGTGCGCTGGGCGGTCGCCGCCGCCGTCTGCGTCTGTTCGAGCAGGTTGATCAGCCGCCGCGCGTCGCCGTCGGCGAGCCCGATCAGCCGCGCGCGCGCGTCGTCGTCAAACGACAGGTCCTGCAGCGCCTGACCGCAGGCGCGTTCGAAGAGCTGCCCCATTTCGTCGGCGGAGAGCGAATTGAGCACATAGACCGAGGCGCGCGAAAGCAATGCGGAGTTGACCTCGAACGACGGGTTCTCGGTCGTCGCGCCGACCAGCGTCAGCAAACCGCTCTCGACGTAAGGCAGGAAGGCGTCCTGCTGCGCCTTATTGAAGCGATGGACTTCGTCGACGAAGAGGATCGTCGGCCGGCCATACTGAGCGCGCGTCGCTTCGGCCTGCGCCACCGCCTCGCGGATGTCCTTGACGCCCGAAAAGACCGCCGAGAGCGCCATGAATTCGGCGTCGAAGGCGTCGGCCATCAGCCGCGCCAGCGTCGTCTTGCCGACCCCGGGCGGCCCCCAGAGGATCAGCGAATGCAGCTTGCGCGCCTCGAAAGCCAGCCGCAGCGGCTTGCCCGGACCGAGCAGGTGCTGCTGGCCGATGACCTCGTCGAGCGTCGCCGGGCGCAGCGCTTCGGCGAGCGGCACCGCGTGCGATGATGAAAAAAGGTCACTCACCGATGACATCGACGCCGGCCGGCGGCGTAAAGTGAAAGAGCGCTGCGGCGATCGGCACGTTGCGTTCGATTCGCGCGAAGAGCAGCGACGTGGTCTGGCCGAAGTTGTCGGAAAGCTCCATCGCTTTGAGCTCATTGCCGGAAAAACCGAGTTGCAGTTTTTCGAAGCCGCTGTCGGTACCCTTCGGAATCGCTTCGAGCCACTCGAGCCCGTCGTGTTCGCCGGCCTCGCGCAGCGTGAAGTTCTGATCGAGCGAGTTGCCGCCGACCAGCAGCGCGGCCGGCGTGCTGCCGAGCGCGGCGTCGAACTTCTTGACGCTCACCTGGCGCAGGTCTTCATCGTAGATCCAGACCTTTTCGCCGTCGCCGACGAGCAGCTGTGCGTAGGGCTTGGCGATCTGCCAGCGGAACTTGCCGGGACGCGAGATCATCATCTGCCCTGCCGACTGCTGCGGCTTCTTGCCGTTCTTGGCGACGACGATCTGCGCGAAATCGGCGCGCAGCGTCTTGGTCGTCTCAAGAAAACGGTGCAGCTTGTCTATCGCGCCGGCCTGGGCAACCTGCGCGGCGCACAGCGCAAGCGCGAAAAATAGACTTTTCATTTCAAGAACCTCGAATTAACCACGGCGGGCACAGCGAACACAGCGAGAAAGCAAGATGCGGTGGCGACCTGTTCGGCCACTCGCTGGTGGCGCCCAACAACAGACCCGGCACTCAAGTTTTTCGCCGCGCCCGCCGTGTTCGCCGTGGTTAACCGCCTTTTCCAATCTCATCAATTTTCTTCCTTGCGGGCGATGACCTCGCGGCCGCCGCGACCATCCATGGCTGAAACCAGCCCGGCCTTTTCCATCGCTTCGATGAGGCGCGCCGAGCGGTTGTAGCCGATTCGCAGATGGCGCTGAACCAGCGAAATCGACGCGCGGCGGTTCTTCATCACGATCTCGACCGCCTGATCGTAGAGCGCGTCGGACTCGGCGTCGGGCTGGCCGTCGCTGCTGCCGCCCTCGCCGTCGCCATCGTCGTCGATCCCGGCGCCGGTCAGCACGCCCTCGACGTAATCCGGCGCACCGGCGCTCTTGAGGTAATCGACGACGTGGTGCACCTCGTCGTCGTCGACGAAAGCGCCATGCACGCGAGTCGGATAGCCGGTACCGGGCGCGAGGTAAAGCATGTCGCCCTGGCCGAGCAGCGCTTCGGCGCCCATCTGGTCGAGGATCGTTCGCGAATCGATTTTGGACGAGACCTGGAACGACATCCGCGTCGGAATATTGGCCTTGATGAGGCCAGTGATCACGTCGACCGACGGCCGCTGCGTCGCCAGAATCAGGTGAATCCCCGCGGCGCGCGCCTTCTGCGCAAGACGCGCGATCAACTGCTCGACCTTCTTGCCGGCGACCATCATCAGGTCGGCGAGCTCGTCGATGACGACGACGATGTGCGGCATCGAGACGAGCGGCTCGGGCGTCTCGGGCGTCAGCGAGAACGGATTGGTCAGCTTGTTGCCGGCCTTTTCGGCGTCCTTGATGCGGTGGTTGAGACCGGCGATATTGCGCACGCCCATCGCCGACATCAATTTATAGCGTTTCTCCATTTCGCCGACGCACCAGTTGAGCGCGTTGGCGGCGTGCTTCATGTCGACGACGACCGGCGCCAGCAGATGCGGGATGCCTTCGTAGATCGACAGTTCAAGCATTTTGGGGTCGACCAGGATCAGCCGCACCTTGTCGGGCTCGGACTTGTAGAGCAAGGAGAGGATCATCGCGTTGATGCCGACCGACTTGCCCGAACCGGTCGTCCCGGCGACCAGCAGGTGCGGCATCTTGGCGAGGTCAACGACCACCGGATGGCCGCCGATGTCCTTGCCGAGCGTCATCGCCAGCGGCGAACTCATGTCGTGATAAGCGCGGCTCGAGATGATCTCCGACAGGCGGACGATCTGCCGCTTGGCGTTGGGCAGTTCGAGCGCCATGCACGACTTGCCGGGAACCGTTTCGACGACGCGGATCGAGACCATCGACAGCGCGCGCGCCATGTCCTTGGCGAGGTTGACGACCTGCGCGCCCTTGACGCCGACCGCCGGCTCGATTTCGTAGCGCGTGATCACCGGCCCCGGATACGCCGCCAGCACGCGCACCTCGACGCCGAAGTCGGCGAGCTTGCGCTCGATCAGACGCGACGTGTATTCGAGCGTCTCGGCGCTCACCGTATCGGTCTGCACCGCCGCCGGCTCGAGCAGGTGCAAGGGCGGCAGCATGCCGCCGGCGACCGCCTCGGGGAACAGCGGCACCTGGCGTTCGCGTTCGATTCGCTTCTCGACCTTGGCCGGCACCGGCGCCGGCGGCTCGGGCTTTTCGATGAAAATCGGTTCCTGCGTTTCGACGCGACGTTTCTGGACGACCACCACCGCGTCGCGCTCGCGCGCCACTTCGCGTCCGATGCGCCGGTCCTGCCAGCGATCGACGAGCGCGCGAACGGCGCCAAACGAGCCTTCGACCAGCGCGCCGAGACTCTCGACCAAAGACAACCACGAGACTCCCGAAAAGATGCTCCAGCCCAGCGCCCAGGCGGCGATCAGCGTCAGCGTCGCGCCCGTATAGCCGAGATAGCGCACCGCCAGCGCGCCGATCTCGATGCCCAGCATGCCGCCGGGCGCCAGCGGCAACGGCGCCTTGAGCGTATAGAAGCGCAGCGTCTCGAGCGCGCTGCTGGCGGCGATCAGCAACAGGAAGCCGGCGAGCGCGATGTAGAGCGGCCGGCGGTCGGCGGCGCGCACGCCGTCGAGGCGGCGATAGCCCCACCACACGAAAGCCATCAGCAGCACGATCCACCACCACGCCGACAGACCGAAGACGTAAAGCAGCAGGTCGGCGAGCCAGGCGCCGCCGCGCCCGGCCGGGTTGGCCAGCGTCGCGCCCTGCACCGCGTGCGACCAGCCCGGGTCGGTGCGCTGGTAACCCCACAGCGCCAGGCCGAGGAAAGCGGCGAGCGCGACCAGCGCCAGCCAGCGCGACTCCTGCAGCACGAGAACGATCTTCTCAGGCAACGGGCTGGGCGCGTCGTTCGTATCGCCGGTCCGGGCAGTGGTTTTGATCCGTGCAGCCATCAATCTCCGAAAACGCTGGGCAAAGCGTGATTATAGCCGGCCGGCGGCAATAACCGCAGGGCATCAAGCTCACGCGGCAGCTTTAGCCGCCGGGGAAACGAGCGGATTGGCGGTTATAATTTCCTCATCAACTCGCTGCGAAGGAAAGAAAAATGACCCAAACGACCCGCCATTGCCCGCTGCTGATCCTCGGTTCCGGCCCGGCCGGCTATACCGCTGCGGTCTATGCCGCGCGTGCCAACTTGAAGCCGGTGCTGATCACCGGCATGGCGCAGGGCGGCCAGCTGATGACCACCACCGACGTCGATAACTGGCCGGCCGACGCCCAGGGCGTGCAGGGGCCGGAGCTGATGCAGCGTTTCGAGGAGCACGCCAGGCGCTTTGAAACCGAGATCGTCTTCGACCACATCCATACCGCCCAATTGACCAGCAAGCCATTCACGCTGATCGGCGACGCCGGCACCTACACCTGCGACGCGCTGATCATCTGCACCGGCGCCTCGGCGCAGTATCTGGGATTGCCGTCGGAAGAGGCATTCTCGGGGCGCGGCGTTTCCGCCTGCGCGACCTGCGACGGCTTCTTCTACAAGAACAAGCCGGTGGCGGTGATCGGCGGCGGCAATACGGCGGTCGAGGAAGCGCTCTACCTCGCCAATATCGCCAGCCACGTGACGCTGGTGCATCGCCGCGACAAGCTGCGCAGCGAAAAAATCCTGCAGGACAAGCTCTTTGAAAAAGAGAAAGCCGGCAAGGTCACGATCAAGTGGAACAGCGCGCTCGACGAAATTCTGGGCGACGCGAGCGGCGTCACCGGAATGCGCGTCAAGAACGTCAAGACCGGCACCACCGAGGACGTCGCGCTCGACGGCGTCTTCATCGCCATCGGTCACAAGCCGAACACCGAGCTCTTCGTCGGCCAACTCGAAATGGAAAACGGCTACCTGGTGACCGGCGGCGGCCGCCAGGGCAACGCGACGGCCACCTCGATTGCCGGCGTCTTCGCCGCCGGCGACGTGCAGGATCACATCTACCGCCAGGCCTGCACTTCGGCGGGAACCGGCTGCATGGCCGCGCTCGACGCCGAGCGCTACCTCGACAGCCTGGCCGGCTGATGCCGCCGGGCGGCTGACTCGATCCGTCACCTTCATGAGCCAGCGGCCCGACCCCGACGATCTCGCGGCGTTCCAGGCGGCGGTCGACGGCGCGCGGCCGCTGCGCCCGGCCGGCCGCATCACTTTCGAGGCGCCCAAGCCGAGTGCTCGCCCGCGCCAGCGCGAACTCGACGAAGCCGCGGCGATCGCCGAATCGCTCGACTCGCCGCTCGACCTCGACGACCTGCTGGCGATCGGCGACGCCGACTCATTCCTGCGCGTCGGCCTGCCGCGCACCGTGTTGCGCGACCTGCGCCGCGGTCGCTGGGCGATCCAGCGCCATATCGACCTGCACGGGCTCAACCGGCACGAAGCGCACGACGAGGTGACGCTCTTTCTCGCCGAGGCGCTGGCCGCCGGCAAACGCTGCGTGCGCATCGTGCACGGCCGCGGCTACGGCTCGCCGGGCCGCGAAGGCATTCTGCGTCAGCTGGTCAAAGGCTGGCTGGCGCGCCGCCGCGACGTCCTCGCCTTCTGCCACGCGCCGTCGTGCGACGGCGGCCAAGGCGCGCTGTGGGTACTGCTCAAGGCCAGCACCGCGGCACAACGCTAAGGACTCGCTGATCAATTCGCCCCGTTCGGGCTGAGCCTGTCGAAGCCCCCTGCAACGCACTGATTTGTCTTGACCACCCTTCGACCGTTCGACCAGCTCACGGCCCAGGGCGAACGGACATCTTCACGGGGTAGGCCGTGGATGCCGCGAGAATCAAGGCGTTGGCGACGGGGTGCCAAAAAATGACCTTTTGGCGGCCTTGCAGACCAGCGTAAACGACAACGGCCCGCCAGATGGCGGGCCGTTGCGCAGGGGAAATCGCTTCAGACCGCTTCTTCGCCGGTCTCGCCGGTGCGGATGCGAACGACCTGGTCGACCGGCATCACGAAGATCTTGCCGTCGCCGATCTTGCCGGTGCGCGCGGCTTTGACGATCGAGTCGATGGCGATGTCGACCGACGCGTCGGGAACGACGATCTCGATCTTGACCTTGGGCAGGAAGTCGACGACGTACTCGGCGCCACGGTAGAGCTCGGTGTGCCCCTTCTGCCGACCGAAGCCCTTGACTTCGGTGACCGTCAAGCCGGAAACGCCGATCTCGGACAGCGCCTCGCGTACTTCGTCGAGTTTGAACGGTTTGATGATCGCTTCAATTTTCTTCATGACAATGGCTCCGGGGAATCGTGGCAACTGGTGGCAAATCGTAACAGAAATCGAGTCTCAGTAAGGGTCGCGGTAGCGGTTGGTGATCGGATAGCGCCAATCCTTGCCGAAACCGCGCTGGGTGACGCGAATACCGACCGGCGACTGACGCCGCTTGTACTCGCTGATCCGCAGCAGCCGAACGACGCGGCGAACGTCGGCCTCGGCATAGCCCTTGGCGATGATCTCGCGTGGACTCAAGTCTTTTTCCATATAGGCTTCGACGATCGCGTCGAGCACCTCGTAAGGCGGCAGATTGTCCTGGTCGACCTGCCCAGGCTTGAGCTCGGCCGACGGCGGGCGCGTGATGATGCGCTCGGGAATCGCGTAGGAAACCGTGTTGCGCCAGCGCGAAATGCGGTAGACGAGCGTCTTGGCGATGTCCTTGATCACCGCAAAACCGCCGGCCATATCGCCGTAAAGCGTGCAGTAGCCGACCGCCATTTCGGACTTATTGCCGGTGGTCAGCACCAGCGAACCGCTCTTGTTCGAAAGCGCCATCAGGATCATGCCGCGGATTCGCGCCTGCAGGTTCTCTTCGGTGGTGTCGGCCGGCAGGCCGGCAAACTCCTTCTCAAGCAGCGCCGAAAAGGTCTGCATCGCCGGCTCGATGGCGATCTCGTCGTAACGCACGCCGAGCAGACGGATCATTTCGCGCGAATCGGCGAGGCTGATTTCCGCCGTATAAGGTGAAGGCATCATCACCGCGCGAACCTTGTCGGCGCCCAGCGCATCGACGGCGACGCACAGCGTCAGCGCCGAATCGATGCCGCCCGAAAGGCCGATGATGGCGCCGGGAAAACCGTTCTTGCCCAGATAATCGCGAACGCCGAGAACCAGCGCCTGATAGACCTCGGCTTCGACTTGCTGTTCGGCGACGATCAGCCCGGGCTGCAACTGGCCGCCCGCAAACTCGATCAGGCTCAGCGCTTCTTCGAACTTGGGCAACTGGCAGCGCACTTCGCCGTGCGCGTCGAGCGCGAACGAGCCGCCGTCGAAGACGAGCTCGTCCTGGCCGCCGACCAGATTGGCGTAGATCACCGGCAAGCCGGTGGCGGCGACCCGCTCGCGCAACACCTCGGTACGCAGCAGCTGCTTGCCGACGTGATACGGCGACGCGTTGAGCACCAGCAGCAGCTCGGCGCCCGCTTCGCGCGCCTGATCGGCGCTGCCCGCTTCCCAGACGTCGGCGCAGATATTGATGCCGCAGCGAACGCCCTTGAGCTCGACGACGCAAGGCGAGTCGCCCGACTCGAAGTAACGCTCCTCGTCGAACACCTCGTAGTTGGGAAGCCGCTGCTTGAGGTAGGAGGCGACGCGAACGCCGTCGGCGATCAGCGTCGCGGCGTTGAAGCAGTCGCCGCCTTTGCTCAGCGGATGGCCGACGAGGACGGCGATGCCGTGCACCGCGGCGGCCAGCGCATCGAGCTCGCGCTCGCAGGCATCGTAAAAGTCTTCGCGCAGCAGCAGGTCTTCGGGCGGATAGCCGCAGAGCACGAGTTCAGGCGTGAGCAGCAGGTCGGCACCTTGCGCCTTGGCGCGCTGGGCAAAATCGATGATTCGCGCGGCGTTACCCGAAAGGTCACCGACCGTCGCGTTGATTTGGGCAATTGCGATCTTGAGTGTCATGGGCGTAACTATAAACGATAGTTCGCCGCTTCAGAACGGGGACCGCCGCTACACCGGCAATTTCGCTCAATTTCGCAGCCGCCGGCGGCGGTTTCACCAAGTCATGAATCCATTCACCCGCCCGAGCTCACATCGCCAGCGTTCGCGTCGCGCCGCAATCGTCGATGCCGAGCAGGCAGAAACCGGGATGCCGGTGGACGATCTGGCCAGTCGCCGAATCCATCAGGTTCTGCGACATCGCCAGCAGCGTCAGCGCGGCCAGATGAATCTGACCGAGGTAGTTGATGTTGTGCAGGCGGCAGACGTCGCCGGTGCGCATCGCCAGTTCGACGGTCGGCAGAACGGTTTCGATCGAGTCGTTGCGTTGCAGCGTGAGATTGAGCATGGCAGCCTCCTGTATCGGCATACCGGGCCGCGCGATCAAAGCGGCGGCGACAGTTCAGTCAACGGCCGTCGGCGCGGCAACTTGAGGATGCTTACGACGCGCTCCAGGCCGCCAAAAACTCGCGCCAGTGCGGCTTGTCGAGCCGCTCGAGCTCGCCGCGAACAAAATCGATCTCGACCTCGTAATCGTCGCGCGAAAGCTCGCCGCGCATCAGCCGGAAGCGCAAGGAAACGAGGTAGGTGTTCATCACGTCGGTTTCGCAGTAGTCTCGGATTTCAGCGATTCTCCCGCCCTGCCACGCCTCCCAGACCTTGCTGCCGTCCATTCCGAGCTTGCCAGGAAAGCCGATCAGCTTGGCCAGCGCATCGAGCGGAACGTTGGCGCGCGGCTGGTACATCGCCAGCAGGTCCATCAGATCGAGGTGGCGCGTGTGGTAGCGGCTGATGTAGTTGTTCCACTTGAAGTCGCGCGAATCGGCGTAGTCGCCGTCGCCCAGGTCCCAGTAGCGCGGCGCGACGATGCCGTGAATCAGCCCGCGGTAGTGCAGCACCGGCAGGTCGAAACCGCCGCCGTTCCAGGAGACGATCTGCGGCGAGAATTTCTCGATGCCGTCGAAGAAGCGCTGGATGATTTCCCCTTCGCTGTGCTCGGGTTCGGCCAGCGACCACACGCGCAGGTCGTGGCCGACGCGCAGCGCGCACGAAATCACCGCGATGCGCTGCAAGTGCAGCGGCAGAAAATCGGTGCCGTTCTGCGCGCGCCGCTGCTGGAAAGCCAGCTCGGCGACCTCGTCGTCGGACAGCGAGGAATCGAGGTCGTGCAGACGCCGAATCCCGGCGACGTCGGGGATGGTTTCAATGTCGAAAACGAGGACGGGTTTCATAGGACGGTTATGGAAATTAGGTTTTCAGGATGGGTCGCCGGGAGTATGAGGTACTTCCGGCTGACGGGGGCTTTTTCGGGCAAGGGAAACTGGAGCAGGTTAAGGACGGGTTACAACCCAAAGCAAGAATTCCCTATTTGGAAAAGCGAACATTTGGGAACGTTGGAACTCAACGGTGGTTGTATGCTGTCCGGTCTAATGTTGGATTAGGCGTTCGCAATATCTTGTGGCGGGTGCGGCTTTTGTATGGCGCGTAGCCGAGTCATTACAGTATCCCCGTACGGGGTAAGCGTCCAATAGGTTGCCGTGTCCTTAACACTCCGACTCTTCGTGCTCTTGGTAATCAGGCCTAGCGCGCGAAGCTGAATCTTTATGGTCTGAAAATCGTCACTATCAACGCGGAAATTCATAAGCACTAGGTCTTTGAATCCATTTACCATCTTCAATTCCGAACGCCCTAGATCACTGACTAGCCTATTCAGAGCCTTGGCTAGATCGCCTTCCGAGGCTTCATTAATCATTAGCGGCGACACAACCGAAAAAATGTAATCCCACTCTGCCTTAACTGTCGCTTGATAGTTGCTACCGCGATAATCGTACTTGTCGGGGGAGGCTACAAAGGTGTAGTTGATTTCAAAGGTATCCTCGCCTTGAGCGAATCGCTTCGTTCCTTCCGGACCATGGGTGCTCGCGGCCAAAAGTTCCTGTTGAAGTTCCTCAATACGGCGGCGCAAACCGAGGATCTCTTCTGTCGCACTTTCATCAGGAACAAGGTCGCCTCGCACCCAACCTATGCCAGGATTGCTCTTAACCAGCTTAACCAAGCTTCGACTGACCTGACTGCCAAGATCGGAAGGGTTATCCCAGAAGCGGCACATCTTCTTCTGCACAAAATCTTGAAATGCACCTAATTTGGCCTTCCCCTCATCTGTAACCTCGCAACGATTCGCTACAAGCTGGCCAGGGCTACGGTGAACGAAGCCAATGATCGGCTTGCCTGTATCGAGTGCGTATCGGTACTCCATCTCGGTATAGCTGAACCCGTCAGGGCCGATGGAGCCATACCTGCCGGCGATGATGACCATGTAGTAGTCACAGTCATCAATAACCTTCTTGATGAGTGTCCATTGATCTTCACTCGCAGCCGGGAACAATTCCATCCCAGCGGGAATACAGTCGAGTTCCAACAATGCCTGAATAACCTCTTGGCGCTCATCTTGGAGATCGGCGTATGTGGAACTGATAAAGACCTGATATCGTTTATCCATTAGGCATTCAAGGTTCTAATTTATAGCAGACGAAAAATCCGTCCAACATCCTGGAGCACAGGACAAGCCGAACCGTGCGCAAGATGACTACCGACTTTCCAGAAGCCGTCATCATACCCTCGCGCAAAGACTTCGCTTAAGCGCAAGTCATCAGCGTGATTGAATTTGAGACCTGTCGCGAACGGAGAGGCTTTGTTCTGCCTTGACGGCAGACCAACACCAATCGCAGCTTCTTCCCTTGGCGGCTAAACTCAGACGCAGCCCCCCCTGTGGAGCGCCGAGCAACGCGGGCGAGCCGGGGGAAGTCGGCGAGCGCTGTCTGAGCCCCGCCGGGGCGAGTTGCGCAGCCGCCCGGCTTGACGAGTAGCGCAGGGAAGTCGGCGCAGCCGACCGCGGAGCCGGGGGTCGCCTTTTCTTTGGTAACTTTCTTTTGGCGACGCAAAAGAAAGCTACCCGCCGTCAAGGCGGAACACAGCGCGTCCGTGAGCACCAAGGTCGGATTCGCCCGGCAAGCCGGGCTCCTACAGCCGGAAATTACCTCTGCTTGGGCACGCGTTCCAAACCTCAGCCCGGAAAGACCCCGGTCGATAGGTAGCGGTCGCCGCGGTCGCAGACGATGGTGACGATCGTCGCGTTCTCGGCTTCGCGCGCCAGCCGCAGCGCGACGGCGAGTGCGCCGCCCGACGAGATGCCGGCGAAGATTCCCTCTTCGGCAGCGAGCCGCCGCGTCATTTCCTCGGCGTCGCCCTGCGCCACCGATTCGACGCGGTCGACGCGCGAGCGGTCGAAGATTTTCGGCAGGTATTCTTCGGGCCACTTGCGGATTCCCGGAATTTGCGAACCCGGCTCGGGCTGGCAGCCGACGATGCAGACCGCCGGATTCTGTTCCTTGAGATAGCGCGAGACGCCCATGATCGTCCCGGTCGTCCCCATGCTGCTCACGAAGTGCGTGACTCGGCCCTGCGTCTCCTGCCAGATTTCGGGGCCGGTACCTTCATAGTGCGCCTGCGGGTTGTCCATGTTGGCGAACTGGTCGAGGATGATTCCGCGCCCCTCGCCCTGCATCTTCTCGGCGACGTCGCGCGCGAGCTCCATGCCACCGTCGCGCGGCGTCAGCACCAGTTCGGCGCCGTAGGCGCGCATCGTCTGCCGGCGCTCGACGCTCTGGTTCTCGGGCATCACCAGGATCATTCGATAGCCGCCGATCGCCGCCGCCATCGCCAGCGCGATTCCGGTATTGCCCGACGTCGCTTCGATCAGCGTGTCGCCGGGCTTGATCTCGCCGCGCCGCTGCGCATTGCGAACCATTGACAGCGCCGGCCGGTCCTTGACCGAACCGGCCGGGTTGTTGCCTTCGAGCTTGGCCAGGATGACGTTGCCGCGTGCCTCGCAGTCGGCGCCGGGAAGGCGTTTGAGGCGAACCAGCGGCGTCTGGCCGACATAATCTTCGAGCGTCTTATACATGGGAATTCAACCATTTAACGTAGTGCGCAACGCCCTCTTCGACGCTGGCAAAGGAGTCCGTATAACCTGCGGCGCGCAGTCTGGAAAGGTCGGCCTGGGTGAAGCTCTGGTACTTGCCGCGCAGCGCGTCGGGGAACGGGATGTACTCGATGAAGCCCTGTTTGAGCAGCGCTTCGAGCGACTGCGCCGGTTCGCCGGCGAGCGCGCGGCAGCTATTGACGTTGGCCGCGGCCAGCTCGTTGAAGCTCTGCGCGCGACCGGTGCCGAGGTTGAAGATCCCCGAACGCTGCGGGTGGTCAAGAAAGTAGAGATTGACCTTGGCGACGTCGCCGACGTAAACGAAATCACGCTTCTGCTCGCCGTGACCGTAGCCGTCGCAGCCCTCGAACAGCTTGACCTTGCGCTCGGCAAGAAACTGGTTGTAGTGATGGAAAGCGACCGACGCCATGCGCCCCTTGTGCGACTCGCGCGGACCGTAAACGTTGAAGTAGCGGAAGCCGACGATCTGCGAATTTTTCCCCTGTGCCTTGGCCAAACGCTGGCGGACGATCTGGTCAAACAGGAACTTCGAATAGCCATAGACGTTGAGCGGCGATTCAAACTGCCGCTCCTCGCGAAATTCGCTGGAACCGCCGTAGGTCGCCGCGCTCGACGCGTAAAGGAACTGGACCTTCTGCGCCAGACACCAGTCGAGCATCGCCAGCGAATAGCGGAAGTTGTTCTCCATCATGTAGTGGCCGTCGGACTCCATGGTGTCCGAACAGGCGCCTTCGTGGAAAATCGCCTTGACCTGGCCGTCGAAGTCGCCGGCGGTGAGGCGCTCGATGAATACCTCTTTGTCGAGGTAATCGGCGATCTCGCAATCGACCAGATTCTTGAACTTGTCGGCGCGCGTCAGGTTATCGACGGCGATGATGTTGGTGACGCCGCGGTCGTTGAGCGCTTTGACCAGGTTGGAGCCAATAAAACCTGCCGCTCCAGTCACGATGGTATACATATTAAATCTCCCGGCAGGTTTCAGTGCAGGCTAATGCGCCCCGGCGCGTTACGCCGGAGTTCAAACCGAGGCACTCGGTTTCAGTGCAGGCTAATGCGCAATTGCGCGTTACGCCGGAGCTAAAACCGGCTGCGCCAGTAACTATTGTGTACATGAACTTTCCTCAGTTGAGTGCGACATCGAGCTCATCGCGCGTGACGACCGCGGTGCCGAGCTTGCCGACGACGACGCCGGCAGCGACGTTGGCGACATGAATCGCCCGTTCCCAATCAGCGCCATTGGCGAGCATCACCGCCAGCGTCGCGATCACCGTGTCTCCCGCGCCCGAAACGTCGAACACTTCGCGCGCCACAGCCTTCTCGTGCACCGTTCCGCCCGCGTGAAAGAGCGTCATTCCCTCCTCGCTGCGCGTCACCAGCAGCGCCTGCAGATCGAGTTCAGTGCGCAATGCGTTGGCCTTGCGCTCGAGTTCTGCATCGTCCTTCCAGCGGCCGACGACCTCGCGCATCTCCGAGCGGTTGGGCGTGATGATCGTCGCGCCGGCGTAACTCGCGTAATCGTCGCCCTTCGGATCGACCAGCACGATCTTGCCGGCAGCGCGCGCCAGGCCGATCATCTCGCTGATGTGCGCGAGGCCGCCCTTGCCGTAGTCGGAAAAAACCACCGCATCGCAATCGGGCAAGCGCTGCGCGAACTCCGAAAGTTTGGCGCGCAACGCCTCATGCGACGGACTCGTCTCGAAATCGATGCGCAGCAACTGCTGCTGCCGGCCGATCACGCGCAGCTTGACGGTCGTATCGACCGCGTCGTCGATATGCAGGCTGGCGTCGATGCCGCCCTCGTGCATCAGACGCTTGAGCGTGACGCCGGCCTCGTCGTTGCCGACCAGCGCCAGCAGCGACACCTTGGCGCCAAGCGCCGCGGCATTGCGCGCGACGTTGGCGGCGCCGCCCGGACGCTCCTCGCTGCGCTCGACCTTGACGATCGGCACCGGCGCCTCGGGCGAAATGCGCGAAACGTCGCCGAACCAGTAACGGTCGAGCATCACGTCGCCGACGATGAGCAGGCGAACGGCCGAAAGATTCCCCAGATTCATGCAAAAGTCCTTGCGCCGCTAGGGCGTCAAATCGAATTCTTCGGTGCGCTTGGGCGAATAGCTCTCCCAGCCGCCGCAAGCCGGACAGCGCCAGTAGAACTGGCGCGCCTTGAAGCCGCAATTATCGCACCGATAACGCGCCAGACGGCGCGTGTAGCCGTGCACGATGCTCTTGGCGAGGTCGAGATCGGGGCGTGCTTCGGGGGTGGCGACGAGCAGCCTGGCGTCGATCAGCTTGTCGAAACCGAGCAGCGTCGGGTTGCGCTTGAGTTCGTCGCGCACCAGGCAATACGCGGCTTCGGCGCCTTCGCTCTCGAGCACCAGCTGAAAGACGACGTCGAGCAGATCGAGCGAGGGGTAATGTTCAAGATAGCCGCGCAGCAGTTGCAAGCCTTCGTTGCGCCGCTCGAGGTGGCGGAAGGCGTCGAGCAGACGCTGTGCGACCAGCGCCAGATACGCCGGGTCCTGCTGTTCGATGCGCTGCCAGCAGGCAATCGCTTCTTCGCTGCGCTCCTGCTGCGCCTCGATGTCGCCCTGCAGCAAGCTCGCGCGTACGCATTTGCGGTTCTTCTCGAGCGCCGTCTTGAGGTGGCCAGCAGCCACTTCGGGGCGCGAGCGGATCATTTCGGCGGCGGCCAGTTCGCAGTAATACTCGGCGATCTCCTTTTGCGAGGCGATCTCGGGCAGTTCGGCGGCGATCGCAATCGCCTTCTCCCAGTCCTTCTCGAGCTGATAGATTTCGAGCAGATTGCGCTTGGCGTCCTTGACCCGCGGCGAATCGAGCAGGCGGTCGAAGACCTCCTCGGCGCGGTCGAGCAGGCCGGCCTTGAGATAGTCCTGGCCGAGCTCGGACAGCGCTTGCAGCTTGATGTCCTGCGCCAGGTCGTCGCGCTCGACGAGATTCTGATGCATGCGGATCGCGCGCTCGGTTTCGCCGCGACGGCGGAACAGGCTGCCGAGCGCGAAATGCAGTTCGATGGTCTGCGGGTCAACCTTGACGGCATCGACGAAGGACTCGATGGCACGGTCGGGCTGCTCGTTGAGCAGGAAATTGAGCCCCTGAAAATACGACCTCGGCAGCGACCGCGATTCTTTGACCAGATGGCGGATATCGACTCGCGCCGCGGCCCAGCCGAGCACGAAGAAGAGCGGAAAAAAGAGGAGTTGCCAGTACTCGAATTCAATCATTTTGGTGGCGACACTTCATTCAAATGTTCGGTGACTGCTTATCCCGAGATAAGGCAATTAACCACGACGGACACAACGAACACAACGCAAAGCGAATCCCGTGGGCGCGTAGGACAACGAAAGGCTATAGCGCTATACCAAACCGCATTCCGTTGAAATTTTCACTCTATGAATTTCGTCGTGCCCGTTGTGCTCGTTGTGGTTCAACTGTTTTTTCCCGGTTGATTCGCTACACGCCTCAGGCGCGACACTTCGCGGCGCAAGCCGAAAACCGTGCCGAGCAGCGACAACGCACCAAGCGCTGCGCCGCCCGCGAAGAAAGCGAGAACGATGATGATCAGCGGCGCCTGCCAGGCGGTGTCGAAGAAGAAGCGAACGCTCACCGGATCCGAGTTCTTGAGCGCAAAGGCGAGCAGGAACAGGAAAATGAAAATTCGACAGCCCCACAGCAGGACTCGCATCGGTCAACCTCCAGCAATGAAAAGGGCGGCAACTCTCGTTGCCGCCCGCAGTGTGATGCACTAAAGAAGCTTTGTCATTCAGACCGCGTTGAGCGCGCTATCGACACGCTCACGCAGTTCCTTGCCGGCCTTGAAATGCGGCACCCATTTTTCCGGGACACTCACCTTATCCCCGGACTTGGGGTTACGGCCGACGCGCGGCGGGCGGTAGTTGAGAGAAAAACTGCCGAACCCGCGAATCTCGATACGATCGCCTTTGGCCAAAACCTCGGACATCGCATCGAGAATCATTTTGACCGCAAAATCTGCGTCCTTCGCGACCAGTTGCGGAAAACGCTCCGCCAGCCGCGCTATCAGATCTGACTTGGTCATGCTTCAAACCTTATTGCGGGTTGTTGAGCTTGGCTTTCAGCAACGCACCAAGGTTGGTCGTACCCGAGCTCATGCTGCTGTCTGCAGAGAACTTCTGCATCGCTTCATGTTGCTCGGCCTGATCCTTGGCTTTGATCGACAGATTGATCGAACGCGTCTTGCGGTCGATGTTGATGATCATCGCTTCGATCTCGTCACCTTCCTTGTAGACCTTGGTCAGATCGTCGATACGGTCACGCGACACTTCGGAAGCGCGCAGATAGCCTTCCATGTCGCCGTCGAGGTTGACGATCGCACCGCGCGCGTCAAGCGACTTGATGGTGCCCTTGACGATGGCGTTCTTCTCGTGCGTGGCGATGAAGCTGGTGTAGGGATCGCCGTCGAGCTGCTTGATGCCCAGCGAGATGCGCTCTTTTTCCGTATCGATGGCCAGAACGACGGCTTCGACTTCGTCGCCCTTCTTGAAGTTGCGGATCGCTTCTTCGCCCGGGATCGACCACGACAGGTCGGACAGGTGAACCAGACCGTCGATGCCGCCCGGCAGGCCGATGAAGACACCGAAGTCGGTAATCGACTTGATCGCGCCGCGGACCTTGTCGCCCTTCTTCTGGTTCATCGAGAACTCGTCCCACGGATTGGCAGCGCACTGCTTCATACCCAGCGAGATGCGGCGACGCTCTTCGTCGATTTCGAGGATCATCACTTCGACTTCGTCGCCGAGTTGAACGACCTTGGACGGATGAACGTTCTTGTTGGTCCAGTCCATTTCGGAGACGTGCACCAGGCCTTCGATACCCTGCTCGATTTCGACGAAGGCGCCGTAGTCGGTGAGGTTGGTGACCTTGCCGAAGAGACGCGTGCTTTGCGGGTAGCGACGCGAGATGCCGACCCACGGATCTTCGCCGAGCTGCTTGAGACCGAGCGAGACGCGGTTCTTTTCCTGGTCGAACTTGAGGATCTTGGCTTGCACTTCGTCGCCGACGGCCAGAACTTCGGACGGGTGACGGACGCGGCGCCAGGCCAGATCGGTGATGTGCAGCAGGCCATCGATGCCGCCCAGGTCGACGAATGCGCCGTAGTCGGTGATGTTCTTGACGATGCCCTTGACGATGCTGCCTTCCTTGAGGTTCGAGAGCAGCGCTTCGCGCTCTTCACCGACCGAAGCTTCGAGCACGGCGCGACGCGAAACGACGACGTTGTTGCGCTTGCGGTCGAGCTTGATGACCTTGAATTCGTAGGTTTTGCCTTCGTACGGCGTGGTGTCCTTGACCGGACGCATGTCGACCAGCGAACCGGGCAGGAAAGCGCGAACGCTGTTGGCCATGACGGTCAGACCGCCCTTGACCTTGCCGGTGATGGTACCGGTGACCAGCGTGCCTTCGTTGAGCGCGGCTTCGAGGTAGTTCCACGCGGCGACACGCTTGGCGCGCTCGCGCGACAGGCGGGTTTCGCCAAAACCGTTTTCAAGCTGCTCGATGGCGACTTGGGTGAAATCGCCGACCTTGACTTCGAGTTCGCCGGCGTCGCTCAGGAATTCTTCACGATCGATGTAGCTTTCGGACTTGAGTCCGGCATTGACGACGACAAAGTTCTGGTCGATACGAACGACTTCCGCCGTGATGACCTCGCCCTGGCGCATTTCCTGGCGCGCGAGGCTGGCTTCGAAAAGATCGGCAAAACTTTCTTGATTAACTGGAGTGGCTGACATGTGTGGGGGACCTGACCGCGGAATTGCGGGAAATGTAAAAAAACGTCGCCGATCAAGACCGCCCGCCGGAGGCAAACCCTGAGGGTTCGCCGCCCTGCCCGAAGGGCGAGCGCACGGTCAAAACCGGCAACACCTTGGACGCGCGGCAGCTGCCGCAACGCTTGCTACAAAACTCGACTACTGTGCTACGACTTGTTCCACGACAACACCTGCTCGACCGTCGCAGCGATGGTCAACTCGGTGGTATCGAGCAATTTTGCATCGGCTTCTTGCTGCAGCGGCGCGACGCTACGCCGACTATCGCGCTCGTCGCGTTCACGCAAGTCCAGCAAAAGAGGTCGGATATTAGCAGCGATTCCTTTTTCGATCAACTGCTTATAGCGCCTTTGCGCGCGTACCTCGACGCTCGCGGTGAGGAAGACCTTGGTCTTGGCGTCGGGAAAGACCACCGACCCCATGTCGCGCCCGTCGGCAACCAGGCCCGGCGCTTGGCGGAAGACGCGCTGGCGGAAAAGCAACGCCGAGCGCACGGCGGGCAACGCGGCGACCTGCGAGGCACCCGACGAGATGTCTTCGTGGCGGATCGCTTCGCCGACCTCTTCGCCAGAGAGTTTGATCGAGTTTTCGCCGAACACCACGTCGAGTCCGGCGGCGATATTGGCGACGCGCGCTTCGTCGTCCCACGCCACGCCGGCGCGACGCGCGGCGAGCGCGGTCAATCGGTAGAGCGCGCCCGAATCGAGATAATGCCAGCCCAGAGTTGCGGCGACGCGCGCGGCGATGGTCCCCTTGCCCGACGCCGACGGTCCGTCGATGGCGATCACCGGAACCGGACGCGTGAGCGTCGCGAGGCGTTCGAAGTAGTCGGGAAAAGTCTTGGCGACGCACCCGGGATCGTTGATGCGTAGCGTCGTCGCCATTGAGGCCAGCGAAAAACACATGGCGATGCGGTGATCGTCGTAGGTGTCGATGCCTGCGTAAGGCGTCAGCAACGCGCCGCGCGGCGGCTCGATGCGCAGAAAGTCGGCGCCTGCGCAGACGGTCGCGCCGAGTTTGGAGAGCTCGGTCGCCATCGCCGCGATGCGGTCGGTTTCCTTGACCCGCCAGCTCGCGATATTGTTGAGCGTGGTCGGCCCCTCGGCAAACAGCGCCGTCGTCGCCAGCGTCATCGCGGCGTCGGGAATCGAATTGCAGTCGATCTCGATGCCGCGCAGCTTGCCGGCCGCCGGCGCGCTGGCCTCGATCCAGTTCGGCCCGACTTCGATTCGCGCGCCCATCAGCGCCAGCGCTTCGGCAAAGCGAACGTCGCCCTGGATCGAATCGCGACCGACGCCCTCGACGCGCAGCGGACCGCCGCCGATCGCGCCGAGCGCCAAAAAATAGGACGCCGACGAGGCGTCGCCCTCGACCTCGACCACGCCCGGCGAACGGTATCTTGACCCGGCCGGAATCGTAAAACGCTGCCAGCCTTCGCGCAGCACATGCACGCCAAAGCGCGCCATGGTCGCCAGCGTGATTTCGATGTAGGGCTTGGACGTCAGCTCGCCGACGACTTCGACGCTCGTCTCGACGCCGGTCAGCGGCAGCGCCATCAAAAGCCCGGTCAGAAACTGGCTCGAAACGTCGCCGCGAACGCGCACCACGCCGCCAGGGCGGATCGTCGCCGGAGCAATCTCGAGCGGCGGAAAACCCTCGCGCTCAAGACAGGCGATGTCGGCGCCGAGCTCGCGCAGCGCTTCGACGAGATCGCCGATCGGCCGCTCGTGCATGCGCGGCACGCCCGACAGCTGGTAGTGGCCACCCGACAGCGCCAAGACCGCGGTCAGCGAGCGGAAGGCGGTGCCGGCGTTGCCCAGGAACAGTTCGGCGTCCTTGATCGGAAAAACGCCGCCGGCGCCGCACACGCGAAAAGCGCCGCCACCGAGCGGTTCGACATCGACGCCAAGCGCCTCAAGCGCATCGAGCATGCGCGCCGTATCGTCGGACTCGAGCAGCTCGCGAATTTCAGTTTCGCCGTCGGCGAGCGCGGCGAGCAAGAGCACGCGATTGGAGATGCTCTTCGAGCCCGGCAAACGCAGCGTCCCCAGCGCGCCAAGCAACGGCGGCAAATCGACATAGTCGGTCATCGAAGCTGTCCTTCGCCCCAGTTGCGCCGGGCGTTGCGGGCAAGCGCGAAGGTACATTCCAAGGCATCGCCGTCGCCGCGCTGCAGCGCGTCACGCATCTCGTCGAGTTGGGCGCGGTAACGGTCGAGTTCGTCGAGCAGCGCGACGCGATTGGCCAGACAAATGTCGCGCCACATTTCCGGATGGCTCGCGGCAATCCGCGTGAAATCGCGAAAACCGCTTGCCGCGTAGGAAAACAACAGGTCGTGGTTGTCGCGCAGCGCCAGGTCATTGACCAGCGCGAACGAGAGCAGATGCGGCAGATGGCTGACCGCGGCGAAGATGCGGTCGTGCTGCTGCGCGTCGAGCTCATGGATCAGCGCGCCGCACCACTCCCACGCCGATCGAACGCGCGCAACGTTGAGCACGGTGTTCTCGGGCAAGGGCGTGAGAACGACTTTCTTGTCGCGGTAAAGATCGGCGCGAGCGGCACCGGCGCCGCTGTTTTCGGCGCCGGCGATCGGATGCGCCGGAACGAACTGGGCGATCCGCTCAGCAAAGGCGCTGCGTGCCACGGCAACAACGTCGGACTTGGTACTGCCGCCGTCGGTGACCACCGTTTCGGGTCCCAGATAAGGCGCGATGCGCGCCATGATCTCGGCCATTTGGCCGACCGGCGTCGCGATCAGCACCAGGTCGGCGTCGGCGACTTCCTGTCCGGCGTTGGCGCCAACGCGGTCGATGATGCCCAGGTCGAGCGCCTGCGTCAGCGTCGCCAGGCTGCGGCCAAAACCGACGACCTCATCGACCTGCTCGGCGGCCTTGAGCCCGAGCGCAAACGAACCGCCGATCAGGCCGACGCCGAAGACGACGACCTTGCCAAATTCAGGCCGAGCTCCCGTCAGCGAACTCATCAGCGCGCCTGACCGGGTGATACGGCGCGAACATAGGGCAATGACTGATCACAAAGAGTCATTTTCGGTCCTTGAAAAGCCAATTAGTAAACAGCGACAGGGTACGAGCCAAGCACCTTGAGATACGCCGCGCGCCGGCCAAGCTCGGCGAGCGCCGTGGCCACCGCCGGATCGTCGCGATGGCCTTCGACATCAACGAAGAAGACGTATTCCCACAGGGTATGGCGAGCCGGCCGCGATTCGAGCCGGGTCATCGACACGCCAGCCTCGGCAAATGGCGCAAGCAGCGTACTGAGCGCACCGGTCTGGTTGGTCGTCGACATGATCAAGGAGGTCTTGTCGCGCCCCGAAGCGCCCGAATCCTGGCGACCGAGAACGACAAAGCGCGTCGTATTGTTCGGTTCATCCTCGATGCTGCTGGCCAGCAACGGCAACTCGTAGCGCTGCGCCGCAGCGTCGCCGGCGATCGCCGCCGCCGTCGGGTCGGCCGCCGCCATTTGCGCCGCCAGCGAGTTGCTGGCGACCGAGACGCGCGCCACGCCGGGCAGCATGCGGTTGAGCCACTCGTGACACTGCGCCAGCGACTGGGCATGCGAGTAGACGGTCTTGACGTCGGCCAGCGCTGCCGCATGGGTCATCAGGTTATGGTGGATGCGCAGGACGACCTCGCCGCAAATCTTGAGCGGCGTGTTGAGCAACAGGTCGAGCGTGCGGCCGATCGCGCCTTCGGTCGAATTTTCGATCGGCGCCACCGCGTAATCCGCATGACCGGCTTCGACTTCGCGAAACACATCGTCGATCGAGACCTGCGGCACCAGACGTGCGGCATGGCCGAAGTGCTTGGTCGCAGCACTCTCCGAAAAGGTACCGAGCGGCCCCAGGAAGGCGATGCCAAGCGGCTGTTCAAGCGACAGGCAGGCCGACATCACTTCACGAAAGAACCAGGTGACGCTGTCGTCGGGCAGCGGCCCCGGATTGATCTGCCTAATCCGGCGCAACACCTGCGCCTCGCGCTCGGGGCGATAGACGAATCCCGCCTCGCCGTGCTGCGCCTTGATTTCGCCAACCTGCTGCGCACACCTTGCGCGGCGGTTGAGCAGCTCAAGCAACTGAGCGTCGATGGCGTCGATCTCGGTGCGCATGACCGAGAGTTTTTGTTGCAGATCGTCGTTCATGATTGGCATCCTGCACGTACCGGCCGTTGATACGGCCGCCCCTTACTGAGCAGCATCGTCGGGAGCATCACCCGGCTCTTGGGTATTTTCCTGAGCGCTGTCAGCGCCATTCTCCGAATCATCCTCGGTTTCGACGACTTTTTCGAGGCCAGCGAGCTTCTCACCGGCGTCGAGCGAAATGAGCGTCACCCCCTGCGTCGCGCGGCCCAGTTCGCGGATCTCGGCAACCCGGGTGCGGATCAGTACGCCGCCGGTGGTGATCAGCATGATTTCGTCGGTGTCCTCAACCAGACGCGCGGCGACGACCTTGCCGTTGCGTTCGCTGGCGGCAATGGCGATCACCCCTTGCGTGCCGCGGCCCGAATGGCGGAAGTCGGCGAGCACGGTGCGCTTGCCGAAACCGTTTTCGGTGGCAACCAGAACCGTCTGCTGATGGTTGTCGGCAACCAGCAAGGAGAGCACGCGCTGGTCCTTGCCCAGTTTCATTCCGCGCACGCCGCGCGCGGTGCGGCCCATCGGCCTGACGTCTTCCTCGTCGAACCAGACCGCCTTGCCGGCGTCGGAAACCAGAACGATGTCCTGCGTCCCGTTGGTAATCTCGGCGCCGATCAGGAAATCGTCGTCGTCGAGCGCGACCGCGATGATTCCGGCCTTGCGCGGATTGGAAAAGTCGGAGAGCGGCGTCTTCTTGACCGTTCCCTGCGAAGTACACAGGAAGATGTAACGGTCTTCGGTAAACTCCTTGATCGACAGGATGGCGTTGATCTGCTCGCCGTCTTCGAGCGGGAACATATTGACGATCGGCTTGCCGCGACCGGCACGCGTGCCCTGCGGCACTTCATAGACCTTGAGCCAGTAGACGCGGCCGCGGTTCGAGAAGCAGAGAATATAGTCGTGGGTATTGGCGATGAACAGGTGGTCGACGAAATCGTCTTCCTTGACCGCCGCCGCCTGCTTGCCACGCCCGCCGCGACGTTGCGCCTTGTATTCGGTAAGCGGCTGCGACTTGACGTAGCCGGTATGCGAGAGCGTCACCACCATATCCTGCGGCGTGATGAAATCCTCGACCCCGAGGTCCTGCGTATTGACGACGATCTCCGATCGCCGCTTGTCGCCGAACTGGGCGCGGATTCCGGTCAATTCTTCGACGATGATTTCGCTGATTCGCTCCGGGCGCGCCAAGATGTCCATCAGATCGGCGATGCGCTCGAGCAGTTCGGCAAAATCGGCGACGATCTTGTCGCGTTCAAGACCGGTCAGGCGCTGCAAGCGCAGCTCGAGAATCGCCTGCGCCTGCGCCTCGGACAACAGATAGCCGCTCTTCGACAAGCCGTACTCGAGGCCCAGGCCTTCCGGACGCGTCGCGTCGAGCATCGCGCGCTCGAGCATCTGGCCGACCGTCGCCGACGCCCACAAGCGCCCCATCAGGCCGCGGCGCGCGTCAGCCGGCGTCGGCGAAGCCTTGATCAGCGCGATGATCTCATCGACGTTGTCGAGCGCGACCGCCAGGCCTTCCTGGATGTGCGCGCGTTCGCGCGCCTTGCGCAGTTCGAAAACGGTGCGCCGGGTAATCACCTCGCGCCGGTGCGCCAGGAAGCAGTCGAGCATCTGCTTGAGATTGAGCAGGCGCGGCTGGCCGTCGACCAGCGCCACCATGTTCATGCCGAAGGTGTCCTGCAGCTGCGTCTGCTTGTACAGGCAGTTGAGAACGACTTCGGGAACTTCGCCGCGCTTGAGTTCGATCACCACGCGCATCCCTGACTTGTCGGACTCGTCGCGCAGATCGGAAACACCCTCGATCTTCTTTTCGTTGACCAGCTCGCTGACCTTCTCGAGCAGCGTGCGCTTGTTGACTTGATACGGCAGTTCGTCGATGACGATCGCCTGACGATCGTTGCTGCCCTTGATCGGCTCGAAGTGGGTCTTGCCGCGCATCACCACGCGACCGCGCCCGGTGCGATAACCTTCATGCACGCCGTTCACGCCGTAGATGATTCCGGCAGTCGGGAAATCGGGCGCCGGAACGATGTCGATCAACTCGTCGATCGTCATTTCCGGATTGGCGAGCAGTGCCAGACACGCGTCGACGACTTCGTTGAGATTGTGCGGCGGAATATTGGTCGCCATGCCGACGGCGATACCCGACGAACCGTTGATCAGCAGGTTCGGAATTCGCGCCGGCATGATCAGCGGCTCTTGCTCGGAACCATCGTAATTCGGTCCGAAGTCGACCGTTTCCTTGTCGAGGTCGGCCAGCAGCTCGTGACCGATGCGCGCCATGCGAACTTCCGTATAACGCATCGCCGCGGCATTGTCGCCGTCGACCGAACCGAAGTTGCCCTGGCCGTCGACCAGCATGTAACGCAGCGAAAAGTCCTGCGCCATGCGAACGATGGTGTCATAGACCGCGGTGTCGCCGTGCGGGTGATACTTACCGATCACATCGCCGACGACGCGCGCCGATTTCTTGTAGGCCTTGTTCCAGTCGTTGGAAAGCTCGTGCATGGCGAACAGCACGCGTCGGTGCACCGGTTTCAAACCGTCGCGCGCATCGGGCAGCGCACGTCCGACGATGACGCTCATGGCGTAATCGAGATACGAGCGTCGCATCTCGTCTTCGAGGCTGACGGGTATCGTTTCTTTGGCGAATTGTTCCACGGGCTGTTCCATTGTCTATCCAAAGAGTTCCGGCAAGAGCCAAACTACGACGATTGTCGTCTTGACTAAACCGGTAATTCTACCACGCACTCAGCGCCCAGCCCGAAACCGCAGACGGCAAAATTGATTCAGCGCACCGACCTCGGTCGTCGCAAAAAAAAGCCCGGCCATTGGCCACAGCGTTTTCTGCCTCGGTAAAAAGTGAGCAACGTGTCGAAAAGTCTGCTGATCCCAAGTAAGCTTGCCGAAAATTCACCGCACCGACTTACATCACCCGACCCTCGCCACCCAAAAATGACTGACTCAATGACCACCCCAATCGATCTGCTCATCGAAGCGCGCTGGATAATCCCTGTTGAACCGGCCAATGTCGTTCTCGAAAATCACGCGGTGGCGATCGACAAAGGCAAGATTGTTGCAATTTTGCAACAGTCTGACGCGAGCGCCCGATTTTCCGCGCGTGAGGTCAAACAACTGCCGCACCACATCCTGATCCCGGGCCTCGTCAACCTGCACACGCACGCCGCGATGACGCTGCTGCGCGGCCTTGGCGACGATCTGCCGCTGATGGACTGGCTGCAGAACCATATCTGGCCGGCCGAGGCCAAGCACGTCTCGGCGCAATTCGTCCATGACGGCACGCTGCTCGCCTGCGCCGAGATGCTGCGCGGCGGCACCACCTGTTTCAACGACATGTACTTCTACCCCAAGGCCACCGCCAAGGCCGCGCTGTCGTGCGGCATTCGCGCCGCCATCGGATTGATTACACTGGACTTTCCGACCGGCTATGCGGCGGACGCCGACGACTATCTGGCCAAGGGGTTGGCCGCCCGTGACGACTTGCGCGACGAGCCGCTGCTCAGTTTTTGCCTCGCCCCGCACGCGCCATACACCGTGAACGACCGCAATTTCAGCCAGGTGCTGACACTGGCCGAACAGTGCGACTTGCCAATTCACCTGCATCTTCATGAAACAAAACAGGAAATCGACGACAGCCGGCAACGCTTCGGAATGCGCCCGATCGAGCGCCTGCGCCGACTCGGACTGCTCAGCCCCGCCTTGATCGGCGCCCACGGCGTCCATCTCAACGCCGAAGAAATCGCGCTGCTCGCCCAGCAGGGCTGCTCGATCGCCCACTGCCCGAGCTCGAATCTCAAGCTGGCGAGCGGCATCGCGCCGCTCACCGCGCTCACCGAACAGGGCGTCAACATTGGCCTGGGAACCGACGGCGCAGCCAGCAACAACCGTCTCGACATGTTTCAGGAGATGCGCCTGGCCGCCTTGCTGGCCAAGGGAAGCAGCGGACAAGCCGAAGCCGTCGGCGCGCACCAGGCGCTCCGCATGGCGACGCTCGGCGGCGCCCAGGCGCTGGGCCTCGACGCGCAGATCGGCTCGATCGCCGTCGGCAAGGCCGCCGACCTTTGCGCCATCGACGTCAATGACGTCGGATTGACCCCATGCTACAATGCCGCATCGCTTCTTGTGTACTCCGCAGGACGTGAGCATGTTTCTGACGTGTGGATTGCAGGCCGCATTCGTGTCGCAAACGGTCACCTGCTTGAAACCAACGAAATTGAGTTGATAAAACTCGCGGCTTTGTGGCAGAATCAAATTTGTCCGCGCAATGTTTGACTATGTTTTATCAATAATGAGGCGTAACAGGCCATGCGGACGAAAAACCGCAGGCTTTAACTAACGAGGGAAACCCAGATGAACAAAACTGTAAAAAACTCAATCATGGCCGTGCTGGCCGCCACTCTCGGCCTCTGTGCCTCGCTGGCGCAAGCACAAGGCACCAGTAACAATCGCGTCTACGTCATCGACGGCCGCGGCGAAGTCGCCACCAGCAATTTCGGTCTTTGTGTGCGTACCGGCTTCTGGACCCCGGCCGGCGCGGCTGCGGATCCGGCTGGTTGCAAATGCGACAAGGACCTGATCGCCAAGGAAGTCTGCGAACCGAAGGTTGCCGCTGCTCCTGCCGCTCCCTCGACCTCGGGCACGAAGCCGGCTGGTGAGAAGATCACCGTCGCCGCCGACGCGCTGTTCGACTTCAATAAAGCGACGCTGCGTCCCGAAGGCATGAAGAAGCTTGACGAAGTCGTCGCCAAGTCGCAAAGCCTGGTCCTCGAAGTGGTTATCGCCGTCGGTCACGCTGACCGTATCGGTAGCGCCGCCTACAACCAGAAGCTTTCGGAAAAGCGCGCCGCCGCCGTCAAGGACTACGTCGTCAAGAAGGGCATCCCGGCCAACCGTGTTTACACCGAAGGCAAGGGCAGCAAGCAGCCGGTTACCAAGCCGGGTCAGTGCAAGGGCCCGAAGAGCGCCAAGGTCATCGCTTGCCTGCAACCTGACCGTCGTGTCGATATCGAAATCATCGGTACCGCCAAGTAATCATTCTGCCGTTTAAAAAAAAAAGCCCTGCTTCGGCAGGGCTTTTTTGTTTCCACAATTCCTGGAGACCTTGCCCACCATGCTCAACGCCGACCAGAACGAACTCGATAAATTCAGCCAGCTTGCCCATCGCTGGTGGGACCCGAGCAGCGAGTTCAAGCCGCTGCACGAAATCAACCCGTTGCGCCTGGAATGGATTGACGGCCACGCCGCAATTTCAGGAAAGAAGGTTCTCGACATTGGCTGCGGCGGCGGGATCCTCTCGGAAAGCATGGCCCAACGCGGCGCCGAGGTCACCGGCATCGACCTTTCGGACAAAGCGCTGGCGGTGGCACGCCTGCACCTGCTGGAAAGCGGCAACCAGGTTGACTACCAGAAGATCTCGGCCGAGGAATTCGCGGCGCAGGCCGCTGGCAGCTTCGACATTGTCACCTGCATGGAAATGCTCGAACACGTCCCCAACCCGGCCAGCACCATTGCCGCCTGTGCCGCGCTGGTCAAGCCCGGCGGACACGTCTTCTTCTCGACGCTCAACCGCAACGCCAAAGCCTACGTGCTCGCTGTCGTCGGCGCCGAGTACATCCTCAAGTTGCTGCCCAAGGGCACGCACGATTACGCCAAATTCATCAAGCCCTCCGAGCTTTCGCGCTGGGCGAAAAGCGTCGGCCTCGAACCCGATGAATTGATCGGCATGACCTACAATCCGTTCACGCAGCACTACCGACTCGGACGCGACACCGACGTCAACTACCTGCTGCACACCGTCAAGGCGGTTTGAGCGAGCGCACGCGCGGCGGCGAAATAGTACCGCCCGCAACATCAGCGCGTGATAGAATCAAGGCTCTGCGGAAACTTTTCAGTGGATGTCGGGTCTAATTGGCATCTGCAAAATGGGGGCGACCTGGCTTCGACGTGGGTTGCAAAGCAGTGCAGGGCATACCGAGGACCAGTCACCTCGTAAATCCATCTGGAAACTACTAAACGCCAACGACGAGCGTTTTGCTCTAGCCGCTTAGGCGGTTGGACCGCTGTACTGACTGGTCTCTGGGTCAGGTGAGGCAACTCACTGCAGCGTCATTTACAGAGGCTCGCCCCTGCCAGGGTTACTTTGGCCGGGGCTAAATCCAAGGTAACTCGCCTGAAGCAAGCCTGTTCGGCCGGCGTGCAACGGTTAAAACCAAAATGACCGGACTAAGTATGTAGAACTGTCTGTAGAGGACTTGCGGACGGGGGTTCGATCCCCCCCGCCTCCACCAATTAAGCGCCAAGACCGAAAGGTCTTGGCGTTTTTCTTTGCTATTGACACCACATTGCCGCCAGGAACAGGCCAAGAGAAAGCGGATTTCTGATCGACCGCCGTGCCAATGGCGGACTCAATTCCAAGCAAGCTCAGCCTCGATTGTTGTTAATTTACAACACTTCATTTTCGACCGTCGAGCGCTGGCGATATCGCGCGGAAGTTGGCACCTGCAAAGCCAGCGGTCGCTGCAGCGAAACATCCGGCAATCGACGTTTTGAGCGCCTTCGCCGATTCACCACCTTTTCCCCAACTGCTCGCGGCTTTGCTGTAATCTGACGCCCGCTTAGCTATCGTGCCCGGCCGTTCCGGACCTGTGGCGCGCTAGCGTTGCCCCCCATCTACGTACATCAGGAGTAGTCATGCGATTGCTGGCCAAATTGTTGGGTGCTGCCATTCCTTTGGCGATCCTGTTTTCGACCCCGGTTGTTGCACGTGACTGGAGCGTCATCAAGGAATCGGGAACGATCATCGCCGCGACCGAAGGCGCGTTCTACCCCTTCAACTATTTTGAAGGCCCCAAGCTGACCGGTTATGAGGTCGAGGTCGCCGAAGCCGTCGCCAAGAAACTTGGCCTCAAGCTCGAATGGCGCGTCGTTTCGTTCGACGCGCAGCTCGCCTCGATCCGCCAGGATCGCTTCGACTTCGCGATCGCCTCGCACGGCTATACTGAAGAACGCGCCAAGGCAGTTGATTTTGCCAGCCCGCACTACTGCACTGGCGGACAGATCGCTGCGCACAAGGACGGTTCGCTGACCGTGGCATCGCTCAATGGCAAGACTGTCGGAGTACAGCTGGCGACCAGCTACGCCGAGAACGCCAAGAAAATACCCGGAATCAAGGAACTGAAGACCTACAAGGCCGACCCGGAAGTCTTTTCGGCGCTCAAGGCCGGCAAGATCGACGCCTGGATTTCCGACAAGTGGCTGATCAAGGCCACACTCGAAAAGAACCCCGATTCGGGAATCGTTGCCGGCGAACAGATCTTCGTCGAACGCGTCTCGATGATCCTGCGCAAGAACAACAAGGAGTTCATCGACAAGCTCAACCAGGCGCTCGCCGACCTCAAGCAGGACGGCACCTTGGCTGCGCTTTCGCAAAAATTCTTCAAGACGGACATTAACTGCCACCCGTAGGCCAGGCTTCCTAAAATGAACTGGACCAAGAAATACCCTGGCTGGACCATGTTTGGCGCAATGGCCGGCCTGCTCTTCTTCCTCTGGGGAGTGGCCATCCCGCTGTCGGCAGCGCCGGCGCCGATCGGCCCGGCTGCCCAGCAGTTCACCGAAGGCGCGCGCATCACCGTCTGGCTGACGCTCATTTCCGGGTCTGTCGGCGTCGTACTCGGGATCTTGGCGGGAATTGGCAAGCTTTCCAAATTCATGCCGCTGCGCCTGCTCTGCGACTTCTACGTCTGGCTGATCCGCGGCACGCCCCTGTTGCTGCAGATCCTGTTCGTCTGGCTGGCGGTCCCGTCGATCATGCCGACAAGCATCAGTCTCTCGGATTTCGCGTGCGCCGCGATCGCACTGTCGCTCAACATCGGCGCCTACAACACCGAGTGCGTTCGCGCCGGCATTCTGGCGGTACCGCACGGCCAGGTCGAGGCCGCCAAGGCGCTCGGCCTGACGCCGTTGCAGACTTTCCTCGACGTCGTGCTGCCGCAGAGCCTGCGCGTCGCGCTGCCGGCGCTGGCCAACAACATGGCGTCGCTGGTCAAGGACTCGTCGCTGGCCTACGTCATCAGCGTCGTCGAGTTGACGATGGTCGGCTACCGCGTGCAGGCCGAGAGCTTTCAACCGATACCGGTGTTTCTGACGATCGCCGCCATTTATCTGATCCTGACCACCGCATTCACGACCCTCACGGCGGCGCTTGAGGCACGGCTTGACGTCGGCCAGAAGCGCTAGGCGGACGACCCCATGAACAGCACGCCCCAACCGATCATCATCGCGCGCAACGTCGATAAGCGCTTTGGCAGTTTCTATGCGCTGCGTGGCGTTTCCGCCAGTTTCTCCGAAGGCCAGGTCACGGCGATCGTCGGCCCGTCGGGCTCGGGAAAATCGACTTTTCTGCGCACCCTCAACCGACTCGAAACCCACGACGCTGGCGAAATCATCATCGACGGCATCGAGCTCAACGACAATCTGCAGCATCTGGACGCCATCCGCCGCGAAGTGGGAATGGTCTTCCAGAGCTTCAACCTGTTCTCGCACCTGTCGATCCTGCGCAACGTCGCGCTGGCGCCGATCCGCGTGCGCAAGATGTCACGCCAGGACGCCGAAGCCAGGGCCATGGCGCTGCTCGAACGCGTTGGTCTGAAGAACCAGGCGCACAAGTATCCGGTACAGCTCTCCGGCGGACAGCAGCAGCGCGTGGCGATCGCGCGCGCGCTGGCGATGGACCCCAAGGTGTTGCTGTTCGACGAACCGACTTCGGCGCTCGACCCGGAGATGGTTAACGAAGTGCTGACCGTGATGCGCGAACTCGCGCACACCGGGATCACCATGCTGGTCGTGACCCACGAAATGGGCTTCGCCAGGGAAGTCGCCGACCGCGTGATCTTCTTCGACGAAGGCGCGATTCTCGAGGACACCACGCCGCAAGCGTTCTTTTCGAACCCCGACCACGAACGTGCGCAGGCTTTCCTGTCGCAGGTCAGGCACGGCTTCTGATGCCCCCCCCCAACCCGAACCCCCAATCAACGCCAGAAAACAATCAACTCACGGAGACGCCATGAAGCTCAAGCAAGTCGCCCTCGCATTACTCGCCATCGGCCTCGGCTCGACCGCCCACGCCTCGGACGCTGAGCGCATCGCGCAGCTCGAATCGCAGATGAAGCAATTGATGGAGCAACTGCAAGCGCTTAAGGCGTCGACCCCGTCGGCCAAGGAAGTTTCCGAGCTCAAGGATCAGGTCGCCGCGCAGGGCAAGGAAGCGGTCGTCGGCGGCGACATCCCCGGCTCGTTCCGCGTCCCCGGCTCCGACACTTCGGTGCGCCTCTACGGTGTCGCCGAGGTCGACATGGTCAAGGAGTGGAAGGGCGACGGCGGCGCCAACGACTACTCGACTTTCATGCCCTACATGCCGCTGCGCGGCTCGGCCAATGCCCAGCGCAGCGGCGAAGCCTACCTCACGGCACGCACCTCGCGCATCGGCGTCGAAGCGTCGACGCCGACACAATACGGCCAGCTGATGGCCAAGGTCGAGGGCGACTTCAACAACGACCCGCGTACCGGCAACTCGCAGGTCGATGGCTCGCTGCAAAGCATCTACACCCAGCAGGCGACCAACAGTTATGGCTTCCGCCTGCGCCACGCGTACTTCCAGCTGGGGCCGTGGCTGGTCGGCCAGACCTGGTCGACGTTCATGGATGTCGACAACACGCCGGAGACCGTCGATTTCAACGGCCCGATCGGATCGACCTTCATCCGCCAACCGCAGATCCGCTACACCTACACGACGCCCGAATACGGCAACTTCTCGGCGGCGATCGAGAACTCGTCGAGCTACGTGCTCGACCCGACCGGTACGGCGACGTCGGCAGGCTTCGCCAAGGTGCCCGACCTTGTCGCGCGCTGGGATCGAACCTTCAACTGGGGTTCCTTGAGCTTCCGTGGTGTCACGCATGAACTGCGCGTCAACGGCGACATCAACGTCGCGCCGGGCGTTACGCAGAATGCCAACCAGTCGAACCGCGGCTACGGTCTGGCGGCGAGCGGCCAGATCAAGACCGTCGGCGACGACTTCATCAGCTGGATCGTCACCGGCGGTCACGGTATTGGCCGCTACTTCAATTACATCGAGGGCGCTTCGTACGACCCGGTGGCCAACAAGGTGTTGATGGAAAAATCGCTGGGTCTGGTGCTCGGCTATCAGCGCAAGTTCAGCGAGACCTTTCGCATGAACTTCGTCCTCGGCACCCAGAAGACCTATAACAACGACTACACCGACTTTGCCATTGCCAATGGCTTCGGCACCGGCCAGTACGGCGTCAACCGCCGCGTCACCCAGGCCCACATCGGCGGCATCTGGAACCCGATCAAGCTGGTCGATGTCGGCCTCGAGTACATCTGGGGCGAACGCGAGACACTGCTCGGCGACAAGGGCGACATGTCGCGCGTCAACCTGATGGCGCGCTACAACCTGAACTAGAATCAGGATTCTCGAATAGCGGCGCCGCTGATCGCGGCGCCGTTTGCGTTTTCCAGCGGCAGACCACGATGGGACGGGCGATGAACGGCGAATTGTTTTCTTCTGTTTTCCTGCTGCTGCTGGTGCTCGACCCGCTAGGCAACATCCCCTTTGTGCTGTCGCTGCTGCGCCAGGTCCCGAGCGCACGTCGCCGACACATCATCCTGCGCGAGAGCGCCGTCGCCGTCGTCGTGCTGGTCGCCTTCCTCTTCGTCGGCGACTGGCTGCTGCTGGCAATGCGCCTCACCGATCCGGCGCTCGAAATTGCCGGCGGCCTGATTCTTTTCCTGATCGCACTGCGCATGGTCTTTCCGCCGGCCAACCACCTCGGCGCCGAGCTCGCCGAGAACGAAGCCGACGGCGAACCTTTCATCGTCCCCTTGGCGATCCCGATGATCGCCGGACCGTCAGCGCTGGCCACCGTGCTGCTCGCCTCGCGCGAATCAGGACAGGCGCTCTTCGTCTGGGTCGCCGCCATCATCCTGGCCAGCGCCATCAACGCGGCGTTCCTGCTCGGCTCCGGATGGTTTGCGCGGCTCTTCGGCAAGGCCGGCATGCAGGCGCTCGAACGCCTGATGGGGCTGATCCTGACGACGATGGCGGTACAGATGCTGATCTCGGGGATCCGCATCGCCTTTGCGCTGCGCTAAATCCGCTCGACGCGTCTGGACGCCATCAAAGGCATCATCTGCACGGCGACGATGCAGGCGAAAATCAGCGCACAACCGGCGATTCCCGTGGCATTGAGGCGATCGTCCATCATCCAATAGCCGAACAACGCGGCGAACAGCGTCTCGGCCGAAAGAATGATCGCGGCGTCGGCAGCCGCCGCATAGCGCTGGCCGACGACCTGCCCGGTGTAAGCGCAACCGACTGACAGCACGCCGGTATAGATGATCGGCAACGCCGCCTGCCGGATTCCGTCAAGCGAGATCGTCTCGGTTAATCCCGCCCACAGCAGGCAGGCGAGGCCACACACCAGAAACTGCCCGCAGGCGACCAGAAAGGGGCCGCCAATGCGTTCGGCAAGGCGCCCGACGTAGATCACATGCAAGGCCCAGAACAGGCTGCTGGCGATCACCCAGGCGTCGCCGATGCCCAGGCTGACACCACCGGCGCCGGACAGCATCCAGGTGCCGACCAGGCAACCGATCGACGTCGGCCACACCGACCAGTGCGGCCTGACGCGCATGAGCAGCCAGGAAATCAGCGGTACCAGCGGGACGTAGAGCGCGGTCAGAAAACCGGCGTTGGTCACTGTCGTCGTGGTGATGCCGATCTGCTGAAAGACCGCGCCCAGCGTCAGCAGCGCGCCCAGCGCCAGCACCCCCTGCGCATCGCGCCGCATAAGTTGCACCGGGCGCCGCGAAATCAGGCGCAGGTCGCGCCAGGCGAGCGGTGCGACGATGCAGACGCCGAGCAGGAAGCGGATCCCGGTAAAGGTGAAGGGCCCGACCCCGGCCATGCCCTGGGCCTGGGCAACAAACGCCGAGCCCCAGATCAGGGCCACCGCGAGGAGCAAAAAATTGGCTTGCGAGCGGGTCAAGGTAGTGAGTTCCAGCGAGAATTAGCGCTGCGCAAGCGACATCCAGACGAACAGCGCCTGCCCCTGCGACTCGGCGAGCTGCGCCAGCCCGGCGATCTCGGTGAGCAACGCGTGGACGTCGTCGGCATGCCAATCGTCGTTTTCAAACTCCTCGGTCGCCGTCAGTTCGCTGGCGACGCTCGCCAGCGCCTGGTCGTCAAGAATGGCGAGCTTCTCGAGCGAATCATCGGAGATCCGCAGGACGATGGTCTCGCTGGCGCCGACATAGACCGGCTCGTAAATGTCGAGCGACGATTGCAGCGAATCTCCGGTCAGCAGGCAATGCAGCGTGGCGATCTTGACCGTATCGAGGCCGGGCGTCTCGATGCCGCTCCACTCGTTGAGCGGGTTGGTCGATTCGCCGATGGCTTCGAGTTCGTCGTCTTCGGCGGCGAGGAGGCAAGTCACGACTTCCATTAGCAATATCCAATCAAGAACGGGGATGACAACATCGGATCGACGATCCGCTGAGCGGTGCGCAACGGGAACGCGAATAGACCCGAGCCCAGCCCGAATCGGCAGCACGATTTTAACAGGCCGCCGGACGCGATGGAATGAAGTGCGAGGCGAATTTGAGCGCGGCCCGGCTGACGAGGCCGCTGCCGCGCGCCAATGGCGCGCGGCGATCTGGCTGAATCTACTCGCGGAAGGTTTCTTCGCGTTTCTTGTAGAAGGTCGGCAGGCTCGCGACGATGATCGCCAGCGCTGCCAGCCCAAGCATCGTCGCGCTGATCGGCCGCTCGATGAAAATCATCGGATTGCCGCGCGAAAGCAGCAGTGCGCGGCGCAGGTACTCTTCCATCATCGGACCGAGAATGAAGGCGAGCAGCATCGGCGCCGGCTCGCAATCGAGCTTGACGAAAAGATAACCGACGACGCCGAACAGCGCCATCAGATAGACGTCGAACTCGGTATTGTTGAGGCTGAAGACACCGATTCCGCAAAAAACCAGGATCGCCGGAAACAGGTACTGATAGGGCACACTGACGATTTTCACCCACATGCCGACCATCGGCAGGTTAAGGATGACGAGGAACAGATTGCCGATCCACATCGAAACGATGATTCCCCAGAACAGCGCCGGCTGCTCGGTAATCACCGACGGGCCGGGCTGAATCCCCTGGATCACCATCGCGCCGATCATCAGCGCCATCACCGGATTGGAGGGAATTCCCAACGTCAGCATCGGGATGAACGACGTCTGGGCTCCCGCGTTATTGGCCGATTCCGGTGCGGCGACGCCCTCGATCGCGCCCTTGCCGAATTCCGCCGAGTTTTTCGAAACCTTCTTTTCGATCGCGTAGGCGGCGAACGATCCGAGGATCGAGCCGCTGCCGGGCAGGATGCCGAGCGCCGAACCGATCGCGGTGCCGCGCAGGATCGGTCCGACGATGCGTTTCCAGTCCTCCTTGGTCGGCATCAGCGAAGTGATCTTGCTGACGATCGTCGGACGGTCGTTCTCGTTCTCGAGATTGCGCACCACTTCCGCCAGCCCGAACATTCCCATCGCGACGACCACGAAGCCGATGCCATCGGCCATCTGAGGAATCTCGAAGGTATAGCGCTGGGTGCCGGTATTGACGTCGGCGCCGACCAGCCCGAGCAGCAGGCCGAGGACGACCATGCCGGTGGCGTGCAGCAGCGAGCCTCTGGCCAGCACCAGCGAGGCGAGCAGGCCGAGGACCATCAGCGAAAAGAACTCCGCCGGACCGAACTTGAGCGCGATTTCGGCGAGCGGCGGCGCAAACAGTGCCAGGACGACGGTAGCGACCGTTCCGGCGAAGAACGAACCGATCGCCGAGGTCGCCAGCGCGACGCCGGCACGGCCCTTGAGCGCCATCTGATAGCCGTCGAGCGCGGTGACCACCGACGCTGCCTCGCCCGGCACATTGACCAGGATCGACGTGGTCGAGCCACCGTATTGCGACCCGTAGTAAATTCCCGAGAGCATGATCAGCGCCGAAACCGGCGGCAGCGTGAAGGTCACCGGCAGCAACATGGCGATCGTCGCGGTCGGCCCGAGGCCGGGCAGCACGCCGATCAGCGTGCCGAGAAAAACCCCGGCCAGACAGTAGAGAAGGTTCACCAGCGACAAGGCGACCGAAAAGCCCAGTCCGATATTGTCAAAGAATTCCATAGCACCTCAGCGAATTAAAATCCGGAGTACCAAGTCAACAGTCACAGCGCCAGGGTCAATCCCCGAACCAAGACCCCAATATCGGCAGCGGAACCCCCAGGCCAACCTGGAAGATCAGGATGCAAAACACAGTCACGCCAGCGGCCAGCGCCAGCGCGTATTGCCAGCGAAAGCGAGTGCTCGCGCAGGCGCTAAGGATGACCATCAACGGCAAGGCAATGGCCATCCCGGCACCGCGCACGATGAAACCGAACAGCACCGTCGAGGCGATGACCAGCGCCAGGCCCTTCCAGGCCACGGTGCCGACCGGAGTTCCCGGCTTCAGAAACGAGCGGATCACCGAAATGGCGCCGATCAAGATCAACAGACTGCTCAGGATCACCGGAAAATAGGCCGGCCCCATCTTCATCGCCGTCCCCATCCCGTAGTCCCGGCCGAGGAAGATCGCGGCACCGCCGATCACGATGTAGATGACGCCGGTCCAGAAGTCTTTGGCATTGCGTTCGATCGGACTCAAGTGATTCTCCTTAGCTCGTCAGGTCGCTGCGCTCAGTCGGCAAAGACGCCAGCCGCCTTGATGATCGGACCCCATTTGTCGATTTCGGACTTGAGCTGAACGCGCAGCGCCTCGGGTGTCGCACGGTCCTGAGCGACGGGCTCGGAACCCAGATCGGCAAAGCGCTGCTTGAGCGTCGGGTCCTTCAAGGCTTCCTGCAGCGCTTTCGAGAGCTGGTCGACGATCGCTTTCGGCGTTCCCTTGGGCGCATACAGCGCGTGCCAGACGGTGACCGTGAAGTTCGGCAGACCGGCTTCACTCATGGTCGGCACCTCGGGCATCGAACCGATCCGTTTGGCCGTGGTAACGCCATAGACCTTGACCTTGCCGGCCTTGATGTGGCTGGTGGTATTGGTCGTCTGATCGCACATGAAGTCCACCTGACCACCGAGCAAGTCGTTCATCGCCGGCCCCGTTCCCTTGTAGGGAATGGTCGTCAGATCGGTCTTGATCGCCGACATGAAGAGCATGCCGCACAGGTGCGACGCCGAGCCGACGCCGGCGTTGGCCATGTTGACCTTGTCCTTGTTGGCGGCGACGTAAGCGAGCAGTTCCTTGAGGTCCTTGGCCGGAAAATCCTTGCGCGCGACAAAGGTCATCGCCCCGTCGTTGATCAGGCCGACCGGATCGAAATCGCGCATGGCGTCATAGGAGAGCTTGCGGTAGAGCGCCGGCGCCGTGGCGTGGCCGATATGGTGAATGAACAGCGTATAGCCATCGGGTTTGGCCTGGGTCAGCCGCGCTGCGCCGATGGTACCGCCAGCGCCGGGAACGTTCTCGACGATCATCGTCGCCTTGAGTGCCGTGCCCATGGTCTGCGCGGTGAGGCGCGCAATGGTGTCGGAAGGTCCGCCGGCGGCGAACGGGACGATGATCGTAATGACTTTGGCTGGATACTGTTGAGCGTGGGCTTGCAGAGCAGCAAGCAAGGCGAGAGCGCAGACGACCGACCGCATAATTCTGTGAATCATGACCCACCTCCAGATGATTAGTAAGTGAAGAGCAAGAAATTCAGAACAGTCGCGAGTATCGATCGCTGGTGCACGCGCGTCAATGCAAATCATCTACCCGGCGGGCATGGCGGGTAGATTGCCTCCCGGCACGCCACAGAAACAACGACGCCGGCCAAAAATCGGAACGGGATACTGTGCGCTTGCGCGTCAGCTGGACGCGAGCCAGATCAATGACGCCATGCGCCCGGTCTGGCCGTCGCGTCGGTAGGAAAAGAAACGGTCAGCGTCGCTTGCCGTGCAGAAAGCGCCGCCATAAACCCGGGCGACGCCCTGCATGGCCAGGCGCAGACGCGCCAGCAGATAGAGGTCAGCCAGCCACTTGCCCGGCAGCGCCGGCTTGAAAGCCGCAGCCGTGGCACCATCGGCAGCGACGAAGGCTGAGCGCACTTCATCGCCAACTTCGAAGGCGCGTGGCCCGATCGCCGGACCGAGGTAGGCCAGCAGTCGGCCTGGCGACACGGCCATGGCGGCGATAGTTTCTTCGAGTACGCCGGCGAGCAATCCGCGCCAGCCGGCATGCGCTGCCGCGACGACGCTGCCATCGTCAGCGCAAAAAAGCACCGGCAGACAATCGGCGGTCATCACCGCGCAGATTGCTCCCGGCGCACGCGAAAAAGACGCGTCGGCCTGCGCCGGCGGGTCGCCTGGAGAACACGAGGCGGCATCGACGACGCGCGTGCCATGCACCTGTTCCAGCCAGACCGGATCGCCCGCCAGATATTCACTTAGCCGCGCCCGATTGGCGGCGACCGCCAGGCGGTCGTCGCCAACGTGATTGCCGAGATTGAAGCTGGCGTAGGGAGGCAAGCTCACGCCGCCCTGCCGGGTCGTCTGCAGCGCGCGAACATTGGGCGGCGCTGGCCAGTCGGGAACGATAAAATCCTTATTGCTCGGCGTCATCGTCGTCATCGTCGCCCTCGCCACGGGCATAGATGATTTGCGGACCGCCCTCGAGTTCGTCGTCCCAATCATCCTCGTCGTCTTGCTCTTCGGCGCGCGCCTCGAAAGCCAGCATGCGCGCGTACTGAATCAGTTCAGCCATGTCCTCGGGCAGATTCGAGCGCCACAGCATCGGCTTGCCGCTGGCCGGATGAACCAGGCCCAGGCGCCGCGCGTGCAGCGCCTGGCGGTGAAAGTCCGGGCCGCTCGGCACGCGGCTGGTGCCGGTGCCATAGACCGGATCGCCGACCAGCGGATGGCCGATCGACGTCAAGTGCACGCGGATCTGGTGCGTGCGTCCGGTTTCCAGCGCGCATTCAACGAGCGTACAGTCGATGAAGCGCTCGACGATCCGATAGTGCGTGCGCGCCGGCTTGCCGGTTTTGACCACCGCCATCTTGGTTCGCTGCGTCGGGTGACGGCCAACCGGGGCATCGACGGTGCCGCCGAGTTCGACCTTGCCGCGTACCAGCGCCTGGTAGTAACGCTTGACCGTATGCGCCTGCATCTGGCGAACCAGGTCGGTCTGCGCCTCGATGGTACGGGCGACGACCATCAGTCCGCTGGTGTCCTTGTCGAGCCGGTGCACGATTCCCGCACGCGGCACCTTGGCGAGCGCCGGATCGTGATAGAGCAGCGCATTGAGCAGCGTTCCGCTCCAGTTTCCGCTGCCCGGGTGCACCACCAGACCGGCCTGCTTGTCGAGAATGATCAGCGTCTCATCCTCGTAGATGATATTGAGCGCAATGGCTTCCGGTGCCGACGACTGTTCGCTCTCGTCGGGCGCTTCGGCCACTTCGATGCGTTCGCCGCCCCACAGTTTCTGCTTCGGCTCGCTGACCGCAGCGCCGTCGACGGCGACCCGGCCCTCGCGGATCCAGTTCTGCAGCCGGCTGCGCGAATGCTGTGGGCACAGCCGGGCGAGCACTTGATCGAGGCGCTGCCCGCCGCAATCGGCGGGAACGCCAAGAGCAAGCCGGGGGTTTGCGTTATAATCGGCGCGCTCATTGCCTGGCCCAAGGTCAGGCGAATCGACTTCTGTCTTCTTATGTGGAATTTTCATCATGCGTAGTTTAGCGGTTATCGCAGCGCTTTTCCTCGCCATACTCATCTCCGGTTGCGGACTGCTGCCCGAAGTGAAGGATGAAACCGTCGGCTGGTCGGCCAACAAGCTCTACAGCGAAGCCAAGAACGCGATGAGCGACAACGCTTACGACAAGGCGATCAAGTATTTTGAAAAGCTTGAATCGCGTTATCCCTATGGCCGTTTTGCCCAGCAGGCGCAGATCGACATCGCTTACTCGTACTGGAAGATCAACGAACAGGCCTCGGCCGTTGCCGCCTGCGACCGCTTCATCAAGCTGCACCCGAACCACCCGAACGTCGACTACGTCTATTATCTGCGCGGGCTGGTCAACTTCAACGAGGATCTGGGCATGATGGGTCAGATCAGCCAGCAGGACATGACCGAACGCGACCCCAAAGGCGCTCGCGAATCGTTCGACTCGTTCAGGAATCTGGTGACCCGCTTTCCGGACAGCAAATACACGCCGGACGCGATCCTGCGCATGAAATACCTGGTCAATGCGCTGGCCTCGCTCGAAGTACACGTCGCGCGTTACTACATGAAGCGCAACGCCTACGTCGCCGCCGTCAACCGCGCCCAGTTCGCCGTGAAAACCTACCCCGACGCACCGGCCATCGAAGAAGCGCTATTCATCATGGTCAAGGCCTACGACCTGCTGGGGATGAACGACCTGCGCGACGATGCCGAGCGCGTGATGCGCAAGAACTACCCGAACAGCGTCTATTACACGCGCGGCCTCGAGCGCCAAGAGCCGTGGTGGAAGCTCTGGTAAGCTGAGCGTCGGCAAAGGCTTGCAGCGAAGTCTTTGCCAGCTCAAGTCGACTGCTTGATCGCCAGCACCGCCTGATTGCGCAGCGTGCGCAGCAGCGACAACTCCTTTTCCGGAATCACGATCTCGCCGGCGCAATCGCAGTCGGCGTAGATCATGGCGACCGCGCTGCCCTTGATGCACAAGGGGAAGATCACAAAGGTCCCGGCATTGACCCCCTTGCGGAACCACTCCGGCAATCGTGACTCGACTTTCGCATCATGGGTATCGCTGATCAGGATATCGACCCCCTTGGACAGCGCGGCATGGAAGATATCGGGCGTGAAGGTCAGCGAGAAGTTGAAGCGCTTGGCGATTTCCGGCGCATCCGGGCCAAAGCCGAAACGGCCGAGCATGGTGTTGCTGCGCGCGTCACGAACGCAGAGGATCACCCGCTTGAAGCCCTTGGCGCGATACATCGTCTCCAGAATGATGCGCAACACGTCATTGAGCTTGAACTCTTCGACCAGGGTATTGCTGATATCCTGGATTCCCGCCATCAGAATCACTTCCGAATTGCCGGCAGCCGCCTCTGCTTCGCCTTCGCGCGCCGGACTGCCAGGCGCCCCCGCCGGGACCACGTCGGAAAGCACGGTTTCAGCGCTATCGCTGACCACCGGCTGGTCCGCATCGATGGCGGCAGCGGCCGGCCCGGCACTCCACGTTTTCATCTTCCGCGCGAACGATGACTGCTTCAGGTTGATGCCGATGATCATCGCGAACTGCGCCACCTGGAGCAAGGATTTTTCCATCGTCTCGAGCAGCACCTGCTCGGAGAGCGTGATGTTTTCGCCGAAGCGCGCGGTGACTTTTCGCAGCTCCTGGCGCCGTTGCGCCGGCTCGCCATCGGAAATCATCGTGCACAGCTCATTGGACAGCGCCGACAGCACGCGCATGCGCTCGTCGACCGTGTTGGCCTTGCGCACCTTGCCCGGCGGCAGCTTGCGCATACTGTTGACGATCAGCACTGGAAATCCCCAGGTGCGCGCAATGCCAATGCCCAGTTCCTCGAACGTGATGCCCAGCACCTTGGCCGTTGCCGCGTCCTCGCTACAAGGCTTCTGATCGATCAGCCGCTTGATTTCTTCGCTTTCATCGGGGAAGTAGTACTGACTCAAGAGACGGCCAAGGCTATGGAACATCGCGCAGATGAACACCTGCTCGGCGTCGCGCGCCGCCGATTTCTCGGCGATGTCCTTCGACAAAATGGCCGCCAGATTGGCGCGCAGGAACTCCTCCTTGAGCTGGCTGGCGTTGCCCTTGTTTTGCAGATGCTCGAACAGCATCACCGTGATCGAGATATTGCGCACGGCGTCAAAGCCGAGCACCAGCACCGCGCGCGAAATCGTACTGACGTTGCCGCCGCCCGCCTGCCGGTAGTAGACGGAGTTGACCAGGCGCAGGATCTTGTTGGTCAGTGAAAAATCCTTGAGGATCGAATTGGAGAGATTGGTAATGCTCTCCTTGTCGGAACCCGCAAGCTTGTTGATCGTGCTCACCGACTCGGACAAGGCCGGAAAATCGCTCTTGTGACGCATTCGCCGCAACAGGAAATCGATGGTGCTTTGCTTGGCGTCGGCCGAAGGCAGCTGCTCTTCAGGTTCCAGATAGTTTTCGAGGGCTTCGCGCAACGCGCTGACCGAAGCGAAACGCTGCTCCGGATTGCGCGCAATCGCCGTATAAAGAATGCTGACCAAGGGGTCGTCGAGTTCGATACCGGCCGGCAACTTGATATCCTCGTTGGCCAGCCGGTCCATCACTTCCTGGGCATTGTTGCCGCGCACTGCGCGCTGCCCGCTGAGCAACTCGTAGAACACCAATCCGGCCGAAAACACATCGCTGCGTTCGCTGCTTTCGCGGCGAACGACATACTCGGGTGCCATGTACGACGGCGTTCCCATGAACGACTCGCCGTCATTGCCGGCCGCCTCGACGCGCGCGGCGATGCCAAAGTCCATCACGCGCGGCATGCCTTGCTGGTCGATCAGGATGTTGCTGGGTTTAAGGTCGCGGTGAATGATTCCTGCCGCGTGCGCGTGCGCAATCGCATCGAGCACCGGCAGCAGAATCCCGATCGCCTTGACCGGCGACAGGCGGCCACCGGCGGCCAGGTAATCGCCCAGATTGCTGCCCGCGACATACTCGAAGACGAGGTAGATGTCGCCCTGCTCTTCGCCGGCCTCGAAGATGGGAACGATATTGGGATGGCGCAACTGACTGACGATTCGCGCTTCAGTGAGCAAGCGCAGGTTCTTCTGCGGGTCAGGTTGTGAAAAATGCAGCGTCTTGATCGCCACCTCGCGCTGCAAATGGGGATCGCGCGCCAGATAGACGACGCTCTGTGATCCCCGACCCAATTCGCGAACGATCTCGAAACGTCCGATTTTTTTGTCCATGACACTGATGACCCAAATTGTGCGTTGATCAAAAAACGGCAACGACCCACCGTGTGCGACGGTACGGACAAGGGTAGCGCATCCCCAAAAACTCGGGGGGAATAAATCGCCCCGTGGCCACCGGCCAGTCTAGAGCCAGACCAGGCGAGGCGGCAAACCGACCTCGCCGCAGACGATCGCGGCTTGGGAAAACTCCGACGCCAGTGCTCCGAGTTCCGTTTCGCCGACCTGCACGATCAGTACGCCGGGCTCGACTGGCCAGCGCCCGTCGTCGGCGACATTGTCGGCCGAGAAATAGCGCCAGCCGTGCCGCTGCAATCGCTGCAACAAACGACGCTGACGCGCCGCATTGTCATCGTCGCCGCGCACCCCGCCAGGGTTGTACGCGGTGAGCAGGCCCCAGCAGGAAACGCCTTGCGCGCGCAGAAAATCGTCGAAAGCGCGATTGACGACGCCGATGCGCAGATCGAAAGATTCCGCGGCGCAGTCAACCCGATAGCGCGTCGCGCGAAACGCTGCGTCGAGCTGCTGCGTCTTCATCGACTCACTCGTCGTCGCCCACCGGCTCGATCTCCTCGAGCGCACCCAGGCGAGCCTGCGCCTCGATCACCGGCAAGGCCTCGACGCCTTTGAGCTTGCGCTCGATCTGGCGCGTCCGCACGCCCGCCGACTCGATGCTGCGCGTCGCCTGTTCAAGCTTCTTGCGCGTCGCGTCGAGCGCTTCACCGAATTTTCCGAATTCGGTCTTGATCGCGCCCAGCACGCCCCAGACTTCGGACGAGCGCCGCTCGATGGCCAGCGTCCGGAAACCCATCTGCAAGCTGTTGAGCAACGCAGCGAGCGTCGTCGGTCCGGCGACGCTGATGCGAAAATCGCGCTGCAGGCCGTCGGCCAGTCCGGGACGGCGCAGCGCTTCGGCGTACAAGCCCTCGGTCGGCAGGTAGAGGATCGCGAAATCGGTCGTATGCGGCGGCTCGACGTATTTGTCGCGGATCTTCTTGGCCTCGTCGCGCAGGCGCAGCTCGAGCGCCCTGGCGGCCAGTTCGACGGCCAGCGGATCGGCGCGCTCCTGCGCGTCGGTCAGTCGCTGATAATCCTCCATCGGAAACTTGGCGTCGATCGGTAGCCACACCGGGCGCTGCTCATCACCGCTGCCGCCCGGCAGCCGGATGGCAAATTCGACGCGCTCGCCGCTGCCCGGCCGCGTCATCACGTTCTTCTCGTACTGTTCGGCGGTCAGCACCTGATCGAGCAGCGCTTCGAGCTGCACCTCGCCCCAGGTGCCGCGCGTCTTGATGTTGGTCAGCACCTTCTTGAGGTCGCCGACGCCGGCGGCCAGCGTCTGCATTTCGCCCAGTCCCTTGTGCACCAATTCAAGCCGCTCGCTGACCAGTTTGAACGAGTCGCCAAGGCGCTGCTCGAGCGTCGCGTGCAGCTTCTCATCGACGGTCTTGCGCATCTCCTCGAGCTGGCTCGCGTTGTCGGCCTGCAGCGCGCCAAGACGCGCTTCGATCGACGCGCGCAGTTCGCCAAAGCGTTGCTCGTTGCTCTGCGTCAGCCGCGAGAGTTGCTGCGCGAACGATTCGAGCTGTTGTCCCTGCAAGACCCCGAGTTGCCCGACCTGCGCCGACAGGATCTTGGCCAGGCGGTCCAAGCCCTGCGCCTGCTCCTCGCGATCGCCGCGTGCGCTCATCGCGGCATCCTGGCGAGCCAACATCAGGTCCTGCCGGAACTCGCGCTCGACGCGCTGCAGCGCGTCTTCGAGCGAACGGAAAGATGGATCGAGCGAATCGCCCTGCCGCCCGCTACGCCACAGCAGCAGAAGCTGCAGCAGCAAGACGATCAGGCCGATCGCCGCCTGCGCGTAGAGCCAGAAGTTGCTCATGCGCTCATTTGAGCGTGAAATCGACGCGACTGCTCTTGGCCTTGGCATCGGCCCCCGGCTTGTCGCCCGGTTTGTCCGCCTCCTCGCCGAGCCTGGTCGGCAGCAGGAAGACGCGTTCGGCGGGCACCTCGTGATCGACCAGCCAGTCGCGTACCGCTTTTGCGCGACGCTCGCCGAGCGCGCGCAGATCGTCGTCGTCGACGGTCGAGTTGGCGAGCATCAGTTTCTCCATTTCCTCGACCGGCAGACTCTTGACCAAGCCGATCATATTGCGCGGCTTGGGAAATTTCTCGGCCTTATAGACCCGCTCGAGCAGCGCCGGGTACTCCTCGGCACTGACCTCGACGTTCTGCGCCGAAGCGCTGTCGACGCCCTGCTTGGCCAGATCATCGCGCTTGAGTGCTCTGACCTTGCGCTCGATGCGAGCGCTCTTGACGCCTTCGCGGTCGCGCTCGGGATCGACCCGCCCCTCGACCTCGAGGCGCAGCGCCGGCCGGTCGACGAGCGCCTTGGCGAGGTTCTCGATGGTTTTCTGCGCGGCCGGCGTAATCGCCGCGCGCCCGTAATCGAATTCGACCATCGACATTTCCTCGCCGCTGCCGAACATCGATCCGAGCAGCGCAAAAGGCGAAGTCACCGCCTTGACCAACAGGTTGACGATGACCTTGACGATGAGTCCGCCGACGCTGAACTGCGGATCGTCAAGCGACCCCGAAATCGGCAGATTGAGGTCGATCTCGCCGTTGCGGTTCTTGAGCAGCGAAACGGCGAGGTTGACCGGCAACTTGGTCGCGCTCGGGCTATCGACCGGGTCACCGAAAGTCAGCTGATCGAGAAAAACCCGGTTCTCGGCTTCGAGCAGACCATTCTCGATCTTGTACTTGACGAACAGCGACAGTTTGCCCTTCTCGATCGCGTAGCCTGCGTACTTGCCCGAATAGGGCGAAAAGGAAGTCAGCTCGATGCCCTTGATGTCTGCCTGCAGATCGAGATAGGGCTTGGCTGACAGCGGATTGATCTTGGCCGTCATATTGAGCGGGGCGACGTCGTCGTAGTTGCCGCGCAGTTCAAGGCTGGCGATGCTGCCCGCATCCGACGACAGGCCGCTGATGCGGCCACCGATCTTCTTGAGGTTCGCCGAGTAGTTCGGCTTGACGAAGTTGTCGGTAAATCGGACGTTACCGCCCTGCAGCGTGATCTTGCCAATCTTGATCGGCATCATCGGCGCTGCGGCGGCGACCTCGGCGACAGCCTTGCCGTCGCCCGACGCTGGCGCCGGTTTCGCGCTCTGGTCCGCAGCGGCCGGAAGCGCGGCGTCACCCTGGCGAACGATCTGCAGCAGGTTGAGCTGGCCTTCGGGACTGACGATCACGCGCGCGAAGAAATCGGTCAAGGCCACTTCGCCGATCGCCAGCGAGTCAGGCCCCAGGCGCGCATCGACCTTGCCGACGTAGAGCGATTTCCAGCGCAGAAAATCAGTCGAGTTGAGCTTATCGACCGACGAGAAATCGCCGATCGTCGCCTGCCCGGAGAAAGCGCCGGTCAATGGCAACGCGCCCGACGCCTCGGACTTCTTGGCCGAATCGTCGGCACGTAACTGCAGGTTGCCGGCCACCGCCACCTGCCCGCGCGTCACCGCAATATTGAGCTGCTCGGCGAAATAGGGTTGCAGCGGCAGCAACTCGAGCGCCTTGACGTCGACGTTGATGTTGGCGTCGAGCGCCGGAAAAGCCTTGAGCGTGCCGTCGACCGCAACGTCGCCTTTGCCGTTGAGCTTGAAGCGCGTTGCCACTTTGGCACGCTGCCCCGGCTCGGTCGACAGGTTCTCGATCTCAAAACCCAGGCCATCGACGGTTTGCGTCGCCACCGGAGAAAGCGCGCGATCTTCGAAACGAAGTCCGATGTCCTCGCCGACCGACTTGGCGATGGTGATCTTCCACGGCACCGACGTTTCTGTCTGCGACGCCTCGACGACGCGCAGCGCCGGCGTCTGCAGAAAGTCAATCTTGCCCTCGACGCTTCGCCGAACCAGGCCGCGCACGCCGCGCGCCTGAACGTTGCCAATGCGCACCTCGTGCTTGGCCAGATCGAGTTGCCCACTCTTGGCCGAGAAGGAATCGACTTTGAGCCAATCCTCGGCGCTCACCCGCCAGGCGACGTCGAATTCGGCGGGCTTCGCCCCCTTGCTGTCGAGCTTCTTGAGGTCCAGGTCGAGCGCCTCGATGCTGGCGTTGAACGGCTTGCCGTGCGACTCGTCGAGCCAGCGCAGCACACCGCCAGCGACCTTGGCTTCGCCCAGCGACCAGGCGAGCGCTGGCTCGGGCTTTTTGGCGACCGGCGCATTGACCTTGGCATCCGCCATTTTTTGGCTGAAGAACTCGATCCAGTTGATCGTTCCCTGTTTGCTGACACGCGCATCGATCTGCGGCGAATCGACGGCGATGCGATCGACGACATACTTGCCGCCAAGCAGGTCGGCCGAGCCGATCGCCAGATCGAGCTGTTTGAGCGCCAGCAACGGTGCGCCCGACGAGTCTTTGACGTCGAGCTGCTTGATCGCCGCCGTTCCCGACAGCACCAGCGTCGAGGCTTTGTCCTTTTGCTGATGAAAGACGAGCTTGAGCGTGCTGTCGAGCGAGCCGGAGAGCACCTTGATCGGCAGCTTGAACGGAAGGTAATCAACGTACTGGGCGAGCTGCAACGCGTCGAGATCGATCGCGATCTCGCTCTCCAGCGAACTCGCGAAGGGTTTGCTGCGCCCCTTGACGAGCAACGGCGCGCCGTCGATTCGCGCCGAAAGCACCGGCTCGACGAAACTCTCGACCGCGTAGGCCATGCTCGAAACGAACGGCAGCGTCAGCGCGATGTCGCTGACCACGTGCTTTTCGGCGAGCGGCCTGTCGTCGAACTCGATCACCCCACCGCTTAGCTGGATGTTGTTGACCGAGAAAGCCGGCACCGGATCATTCGTTCTCGGTTTGGCCATCAATTCGTCGAGCAGGTCGGAGAAGTTGTAACGAGATTCGGAAAGGCGGACGACCTTGAGCTTGGGGTTGACCAGGCGCAGTTCGCCGACCACTGGCCCCAGCCTGAAAATCGACATCGATTCGAGGTTGACATAGAGGCTGTCGAAACTTGCGAAAGTCTCGCCGCCTTCGCGCTCGCCGATCGACACCCCGTCGACGGTGACCGACAGCGCGTAGGGATTGATGCGCACGCTGCTCACGGCCACCGGCCGATGCAGCGCCTGGCCCAACTGATCGATCAGCACCGATTTGACGAGCGGCGGCAGCACAAGGAAACCGAGCACGCCGACGATGACGAAAGCGAGCGCAATCCGCAGCGTGTATTTCCTTGTTTTGGGGGACTTCACCAGCGCCTGAATTTTCGCTTTATCGATCATATTGTCCCGCTGCTATTGTTTTGTCGAAGGTCGAATTTAGCACGGCTCGCCGCGAAGCCTTGGCGAAGGCCGCCAAATGTCGATTTTAAAAAAAGGCGACGGCTTGTTCAGAACGCGTTCTTCCACTCGCGCAACACGGTAAACACCTCAAGCGGGTCGTTCGCCTGCGCGACCCGGCTTTGCGCCGCAGCGATCAGCGCCGGTTCGCCGCAGCGCAGAAACGGATTGGTCGCTTTTTCCTGCATCAGCGTCGACGGCACGCTCGCCCGGCCCTCGGCGCGCGCCAGCGCGACCTCGTCCGCGCGCTGTTGCAACAGACGGTTGCCAGGATCGACGGCGAGCGCGAAGCGCAGATTGGCTTGCGTGTATTCGTGCGCGCAATAAACGGCGGTGCGCTCGGGCAGCGCCGCGAGACGCTCAAGCGATGCGAGCATCTGCGCCATCGTTCCCTCGAAGACGCGCCCGCAACCGGCGCCGAACAGCGTGTCGCCGCAAAAAAGACAAGCCGATCCGTAGTAAGCGAGGTGGCCCAGCGTATGGCCGGGAACCGCGATCACCTCGAACGCCAGCCCGAGCTCGGGCAGGGCTATCGTCTCGCCGCCGCGCAAGGGACGGCTGAGCGCTGTGATAGACTCGTCGGCCGGACCGAACACCGTGGCCTGATAATGCGCCAACAAACCGGCGACGCCGCCCTGATGATCGGCATGGTGGTGGGTGATCAGGATCGCCGTCAGCGCCAGGCCTTCGCGCTCGAGCACCTCGAGCACCGGACTGGCGTCGCCCGGATCGACGACCACCGCGGCAGCGCCCTTGCGCAGCAGCCAGATGTAGTTATCCTTGAAAGCTGGAATTCTGATGATGTCGAACATGGGTTGATTGTGGAAGAACTGCGGAAAATGTCAATTGCCGGCAGCGATGACTGGCTCAACTCGCCGCAAGGTCGCTACGTGATGGCGTGGGAACAGGGCAAGATCGACGCCGTGGTCGCCGACCTGTTCGGCTACAACGCGCTGCAGCTCGGACTGCCGCAATACGATCTGCTGGCGCATAACCGCATTCCGCTGCGTCAGGTCGCCGGCGAGTCGGGAGCGGTCGATGTGCTGTGCGACCTGCACGAGTTGCCGTTCGCCGCCAACAGCATCGATCTGGTGGTGATGCCGCACGTCCTCGAATTTCACGACGACCCGCACCAGATCCTGCGCGAAGTCGAGCGCGTGCTGATTCCCGAAGGGCAACTGGTGATTACCGGTTTCAATCCGCTCTCGCTGTGGGGTTTGCGCCGGCGCCTGCCGAAAGACCGCGACGAATTTCCGATCTGCGGCGACTACATCTCGGTGCTGCGCCTCAAGGACTGGCTGCAACTGCTGAGCTTCGAGGTCGAGCGCGGCAATTTTGGCTGTTATGCGCCGCCCTGCCGCCATGAGCGCTGGCTCAAGCGCTGGCATTTCATGGAAGCGGCGGGCGACCGCTGGTGGAGCTTCGCCGGCGGCGTATATTTGCTGCGCGCCGTCAAACGCGTGCGCGGCATGCGCCTGATCCTGCCGCCCTGGAGCCAGAAGAAACTGGCGCCCAAGGCACTTACCGCAATAACCAACAAGGAAAGCGAACAAAGTGGTCAATGAAACACTCGTCAATATCTACGCCGACGGCGGCTGCCGCGGCAACCCTGGCCCGGGCGGCTGGGGCGTTCTCATGCAAAGCGGCGAGAGCAGCAAGGAATTGTGGGGCGGCGAGCACGACACGACCAACAACCGCATGGAACTGACCGCCGTCATCCGCGCGCTCGAAGCGCTCAAGCGGCCGACCGCGGCGCACATCCACACCGACTCGCAATACGTGCAAAAAGGCATCAGCCTGTGGATTCACAACTGGAAGCGCAACGGCTGGCGAACTTCCGACAAGAAACCGGTCAAAAACGCCGAGCTCTGGCAGCGGCTCGACGAGCTGGCCAAGACGCACGACCTCAAGTGGCTGTGGGTCAAGGGCCACGCCGGCCACCCCGGGAACGAACGCGCCGACCAACTGGCCAACCGCGGCATCGACGAACTGCTCGCCGCGCGATAGATTTTTGAAAAAACTGGTAACCACAACGGGCACAACGAACACAACGAGAACCAAGAGATTGAGCGTTTACTCACCAGCAGCCCCTGCTTTTGAGTTAATTCTGAGAAACCCCCTTTTCTTGATGAATTTCGTTGTGCCCGCCGTGTTCGTTGTGGTTAAGTACTTCTTTTGACGGTCCACTTTCATGCGACAAATCTTCCTCGATACCGAAACGACCGGCCTTGAACACAAGCACGGTCATCGCATCATCGAAATCGGCGGCGTCGAAATGCGCAACCGGCGATTGACCAATCGGCACTTTCACCGCTACCTCAACCCGGATCGCGAGATCGACGCCGGGGCGCTGGCGGTGCACGGCATCAGTCTCGATTTCCTGCAGGACAAGCCGCGTTTTTCCGAAATCGCCGCCGAATTTCTCGACTTCGTTCGTGGCGCCGAACTGATCATTCACAACGCCCCGTTCGACATCGGCTTTCTCAATGCCGAGCTCGGCCGGCTCGACATGGCGCCGATCGGCACCGTCTGCCACGGTGTGCTCGACACGCTGCGCATGGCCAAGGACCTGCATCCGGGCAAGAAGAACAACCTCAACGTGCTGTGCGAGCGCTACGGCGTCGACAATTCGCGCCGCACGCTGCACGGCGCGCTGCTCGACGCCGAGATTCTGGCCGAGGTGTATGTCGCGATGACGCGCGGTCAGGAAAGCCTGATCATGGACCTGGCGGGCGACAGCGCCGAACAGCAGGCGATCGATCAACAGGCGCGGGCCGACCGGCCGCGCCGCGAGCAGCAGATCGTACGCGCCAGCGACGACGAACTCGCCGAACACGCGGCGCTGCTCGCGGCGGTCCAGAAAGAAAGCAAGGGCCAGTGCCTGTGGCTGGCCGACGATGCCGCGCCGCAGCCGTAAACGGCTTGAATCTTAAAAGCTCAGTTAACCACAACGAACACAACGATCACGAAGAAAAAGACAATCGCTTGCACCGTAGTGATGCATCACCCAGAAGGTGAATCACAGAAACATCAAAAAACAAAGAATCTTCGTTGTGTCCGTTGTGTCGTTGTGGTCTGAACTGCGGTTTCTAGGTTGAATTTTTGCTGAGCAAGACCGCGGACTACGCCGCAAAGCCTTGCGGATTGGCGCTCTGCCAGCGCCAGGTATCGGCGCACATGGCATCGAGTCCGCGTTCTGCGCGCCAGCCCAGCAATTCGAGCGCGCGCTTCGGATCGGCGTAGCACGCGGCGATGTCGCCCGGCCGGCGAGCGGCGATGCGGTAAGGCACCGGTCGCCCGCTGGCGCGCTCGAAGGCGCGCACCATGTCGAGCACGCTGTAGCCGACGCCGGTGCCGAGATTGACGGTCAAACACTCGGCGTGCTGCTGCAGGCGGGAGAGCGCCTTGAGGTGGCCCAGCGCCAGATCGACGACGTGCAGGTAATCGCGAACGCCGGTGCCGTCGGGCGTCGCATAGTCATCGCCCCAGACGTTGAGGAACTCGCGCCGGCCAGCCGCGACCTGGGCGACGAAAGGCATGAGATTGTTGGGGATGCCCTGCGGGTCTTCGCCGATCAACCCGCTCTGATGAGCGCCGACCGGGTTGAAATAGCGCAGCAGGCCGAGCCGCCACGACGGGTCGCTGACGTAGAGATCGCGCAGGATGTCCTCGATCATCAGCTTGCTGCGGCCGTACGGATTGGTCGCCGAGAGCGGATGATCCTCGGTCAGCGGCAGGCGTTGCGGGTCGCCATAGACGGTCGCCGACGAACTGAAAACCAGCGTCTTGACGCCGCACTCGTCCATCGCTTCGAGCAGGCGCAGCGTACCGGCGATATTGACGTCGTAGTAGGCGAGCGGCTTGGCGACCGATTCGCCGACCGCCTTGAGCCCGGCGAAATGAATCACCGCGTCGGCGCGACTCTCGCGCAGCGCGGCGCAAAGCGCCGCGCGGTCGCGAACGTCGCCGCGCACCACACTGAGCTTTTTGCCGGTGATTCGCTCAACTCGCGCCAGCGATTCGGGATGGCTGTTGCAGAAGTTGTCATACACCGTCACTTGATGACCGGCGTTGAGCAGTTCGACGCAGGTGTGTGAGCCAATATAGCCGGCGCCGCCGGTAACCAGAATGCTCATGCTGCTCTCCAAGGAAACATCGCGCGATTATCCGCGTTTTATCAAGTCAATGTCGGGAACGACGTTGCCGGCCTAGTCAAACAGCTCGGCCTGCAGGAAAGCCACTCCCTTGGCGTCCTTGCCCGAGAGCAGCGGCTCGCCGTTCAATTGCGGCCAATCGATGGCCAACGTCGGGTCGTTCCAGGCGATGCAGCGTTCGTGCTCGGGCGCCCAGTAATCGGTCGTCTTGTAGAGAAACTCGGCGGTTTCGGAAAGCACCACGAAGCCGTGCGCCATTCCCGGCGGAATCCAGAGCTGGCGCTTGTTGTCGGCCGACAGGACCTCGCCGACCCAGCAGCCGAAGGTCTTTGACCCGCGGCGCAGATCGACGGCGACGTCATAGACCTCGCCGGCGACCACGCGAACGAGCTTGCCCTGTGGCTGCCTGATCTGGTAATGCAGGCCACGCAGCACGTTGCGCGCCGATTTGGAATGGTTGTCCTGGACGAAATCGACGCCAAGACCCGACGCCTCGCGAAAAGCGTGCTGGTTGTAGCTCTCGAAGAAGAAGCCGCGATCGTCGCCGAAGACTCTCGGTTCGATCAGCAGCACGTCGGCGATGGCGGTTGGCGTCGCTGTCATCAACGTCCCCTCTCGCTGAGCAAGCCGAACAGGTACTCGCCGTAGCCGGACTTGGCGAGCGGCTGCGCCAGACGTTCGAGCTGATCATCGTCGATCCAGCCGTTGCGCCAGACGATTTCCTCGGGCGCAGCGACCTTGAGTCCCTGGCGCCGTTCGATGGTCTGGATGAACTGGCTCGCTTCGAGCATCGATTCGTGCGTTCCGGTGTCGAGCCAGGCGTAGCCGCGACCCATGGTCTCGACGTCGAGCGTCCCCTGCTCGAGATAAAGGCGGTTGAGGTCGGTGATTTCGAGCTCGCCGCGCGGCGACGGCTTGATCGACTTGGCCAATTCGACCACCTGCTGGTCGTAAAAATAAAGCCCGGTCACCGCGTAGCGCGACTTGGGCACTTTCGGTTTTTCTTCGAGGCTGATCGCGCGGCCATTGCCGTCGAACTCGACGACGCCATAGCGTTCGGGATCGGTGACCGCGTAGGCGAACACCGACGCGCCAGCAGTACGTTCGTTGGCGTTCTTGAGCAGCCCGGCGAAGTCGTGGCCGTAGAAGATGTTGTCGCCGAGCACCAGTGCCGAAGGCGCATCGCCGAGAAAGGACTCACCGATCAGGAAAGCCTGCGCCAGGCCGTCGGGCGAAGGCTGGATCGCGTAAGAGATGCTGATCCCCCACTGACTGCCGTCGCCGAGCAGCTTTTCGAACAGCGGCGTGTCCTGCGGCGTCGAGATCACCAGCACGTCGCGAATTCCGGCGAGCAGCAGCGTCGACAGCGGATAGTAGATCATCGGCTTGTCGAAGATCGGCAACAGTTGTTTGGAGACGACCTGAGTCGCCGGGTAGAGCCGGGTTCCTGAACCACCGGCGAGGATGATGCCTTTGCGTTGGATCATGAAGTGCTTTCCTTTGGTGAATCTTCTTACAGAATCTCGTCGAGCATCCGATCGACCGCGATTTTCCAGTCCGGCAGGTGCAGGTCGAAGGTTTCGCGCAAACGCGTGGTATCGAGCCGGCTGTTGAGCGGGCGCCGCGCCGCAGTCGGGTAGTCGGCGGTGGTGATCGCGCGGACTTCATCCGGACCGACCTTGAGCGTCTGCCCCATCGCCTGCGCGCGTTCGAGCACGTGGCAGGCGAAACCGTGCCAGCTCGTCTCGCCACCGGCGACCAAGTGGTAGAGCCCGGCGAATTTGGAAAATTCGGCAGGACGGCCCCGCACCGTGCGCAAGGCGTGCGCGGTGACGTCGGCGAGCAGTTCGGCGCCGGTCGGCGCACCGATCTGGTCGGCGATCACGCTCAAGCTCTCGCGCTCACGCGCCAGGCGCAGCATCGTTTTGGCGAAGTTGCCGCCGCGCGCGGCAAACACCCAGCTGGTGCGGAAGATCAAGTGGCGCGCGCAGCGCGCGACAGCCTGCTCGCCTTCGAGCTTGGTCTGGCCGTAGACACTGAGCGGGCCGGTGGCGTCGGACTCGCGCCACGGCGTGTTGCCACTGCCGTTAAAGACGTAGTCGGTCGAGTAATGCACCAGCCAGGCGCCGAGTTTTTGCGCTTCGTCGGCGAGCACACCCGGCGCCAGCGCGTTGAGCGTTCGCGCGAGTTCTGGTTCCGATTCGGCCTTATCGACCGCCGTATGCGCCGCCGCATTGACGATCACGTCGGGCGCCACTGCCCGGACGGTCGCCGCCAGCCCCGCCAGATCGGCAAAGTTGCCGCACAGCGCGGCGCTGTCGTGATCGAGCGCGACCAGCTCGCCGAGCGGCGCGAGGCTGCGCTGCAGCTCCCAACCGACCTGACCGCCCTTGCCAAAAAGCAGAATCTTCACGCCGTTTCCCCGTACTGCTTGGCAAGCCACTCGCGATAGCCGCCGGAGAGCACATTGGCGACCCACGGCTGATTGGCGAGATACCAGGCCACCGTCTTGCGGATCCCCGTTTCGAAGGTCTCGGCCGGTCGCCAGCCGAGCTCGCGCTCGAGCTTGTGCGCGTCGATCGCGTAGCGCCGGTCGTGGCCCGGACGGTCGGTGACGTAAGTGATCTGCGCGCGGTAGGGAACGCCGTCGGCGCGCGGCTGCAACTCGTCGAGCAGCGCGCAGACGGTATCGACGATCTCGAGGTTGGTCTTCTCGTTCCAGCCGCCGACGTTGTACGTCTCGCCGACCCGGCCGGCGGCCAGCACGCGGCGGATCGCGCTGCAGTGATCCTTGACGTAGAGCCAGTCGCGGACCTGCTGACCGTCGCCATAGACCGGCAAGGGTTTGCCGGCCAGACAATTGACGATCAACAGCGGGATCAGCTTCTCGGGGAAGTGATACGGCCCGTAATTGTTCGAGCAGTTGGTCGTCAGCACCGGCAGACCGTAGGTATGGTGGTAGGCGCGAACCAGATGGTCGGATGCTGCTTTCGAAGCCGAATACGGGCTGTTCGGTTCAACGCGGTGCTGTTCGGTAAACGCCGCATCGTCCTTGCCGAGCGAGCCATAGACTTCGTCGGTCGATACGTGCAGCAGGCGAAAAGCCGCCTTGGCGGGTTCGGCGAGCGCACCCCAGTAGGCGCGCACCGCTTCGAGCAGCTGAAAGCTGCCGACGATATTGGTCGCGATGAACTCGCCCGGACCGTGGATCGAGCGATCGACGTGCGATTCGGCGGCAAAATTGATCACCGCGCGCGGCTGGTGCTCGGCGAGCAGGCGAGCAACCTGCGCGAAATCGCCGATGTCGCCGTGGACGAACAGGTGGCGCGAATCGCCGTGCAGGCTCGCGAGGTTTTCGAGGTTGCCGGCGTAGGTCAGCTTGTCGAGGTTGATGACGGGCTCGTCGCACGCCCCCAGCCAGTCGAGAACGAAATTGCTGCCGATGAAACCGGCGCCGCCGGTAACGAGAATGCTCATAACGGGCCCCTGTGAGTGAAAGCGTGATTATCCGGGTTTTGCGAGGAAAGAGCGATCAGACGGCACGATTCCTTGGCGTCAAGGCAGAGAAACAATCGCCGGCGGCGGTTCCCGGCGCGAAGTGAACGCCATTTGACGGCAAGCGCATTGCCCGGATTCGACGGCGCGGGTGGGCTATAATCCGCCGGTTGCACCCGGAACATTCGACTAGGCGCCCCGCCACCCGGGGAGCGCCACCCCGCGATCACCGGGGACCCGCACAGGAACTACGGATGACGCCACGAATCACTTTTTCAATGACCGCCTGGGCTCGCCTGGCCTGCGTTGTCGGCTTGCTGCTCTCGGGCTGCGCGACGGTGCCGCAGGATGGCGACCCCGCATCCGCCGACGGCAGCCGGCAAGACCCGCTGGCGCTCAAGAGCGCGACCCGGCTCGGCCAGGCACGCGCCCCAGCGGGAAATCTGCCGGTCGTGGTAATCCAGACGCAACAGCAGCTGCCGCAGGCGATCGACCTGACCCGCGAAACCGACGACCTGCTGCAGCGCATGCGCAACGGTTTTGCCATGCCCGACATCAACAACGACCTGGTGCTTTCGCACCAGCAGTGGTACCTCAACCGGCCCGACTACCTGCGCCGCGTCGTCGAACGCAGCAGCCGCTACCTGCACCATATCGTCGAAGAACTCGAAAAGCGCGGCATGCCGATGGAGCTCGCGCTGCTGCCGATGGTCGAGAGCGCCTACAACCCGATGGCCTATTCGCCGGCCAAGGCGTCCGGCCTGTGGCAGTTCATCCCGGCCACCGGCAAGCGCTACAACCTCGACCAGACCTGGTGGAAGGACGATAGGCGCGACATCGTCGCGTCGACCGCAGCGGCGCTCGACTACCTGCAGTCGATCTACGACATGCACGGCGACTGGCATCTGGCGCTGGCCTCGTACAACTGGGGCGAAGGCGCCGTCGGCCGCGCCATTGCCAAGAACCGCGCGCAGGGGCTGCCGACCGACTACCTGAGCCTGACCATGCCCAACGAGACCAGGAACTACGTTCCCAAGCTGCAGGCGCTCAAGAACATCTTCAGCAATCCGGCACTGCTGGCCGAGCTCAATCTGCAGGGCATCCCCAACCGCGCCTATTTCGGCACCGTCACGCCGACCGCCAACATCGACGTCAAGGTCGCCGCCAAGCTCGCCGAAATGCCGGTGCAGGAATTCGTCGCGCTCAACCCGTCGCACAACCGTCCGGTGATCAAATCCGACACGCCGATGGTGATCCCGGCCGACAAGATCGACACCTTCATGGACAACCTCGAAGCCCACGAAGGCAGCAACAAGCCGCTGTCGTCGTGGCAGGCCTACACCATGCGGCCGGGCGACAAGCTCGAAAAGATCGCGCCGCGCTTCGGCATGACGGTGGCCAATCTCAAAGAGGCCAACGGCATCAAGGGACGCATCAAGGTCAGCCCCGGCGCCACCTTGCTGGTCGCCGGGCAGCAGGGCGCCGACCCGGTCAATGTCGAGCCGCTACCCGAACAGCCGCGACTGCCTGCGGCCGACCCGGAACGCTCGCATACGGTACGCAAGGGCGAAACGCTGCCGCAAATCGCCAAACGCTACGGCAGCTCGGTTGCCGAACTCAAGCGAATCAACCATCTGCGCAGCGACAAGATCGCCGTCGGCAGCCATCTGACGCTCGCCGCAGCGAGCAAGAACGCTACGGCCGAGAAGGCTAGCGCCAAGGCTGAAAAGACCGCCAAGTCAGAGAAGACCGCCAAACCGGAAAAGCTCGCCAAAGCCGAAAAAAACGCCAAGCCCGAGAAAACCGCCAAGCCGGAAAAGACTGCCGGCACCAAGGCCGACAAGGCCGGCGCCAAGACCGCCGGCAAGCCGGCGCCCAAGGTCGCCCACTACGTCATCCGCAATGGCGACACGCTGGCGTCGATCGCCAAGCATTTCAATGTCAGCAAGGACGACCTGCTGCGCTGGAACCGCATCTCGCCCAACGCATTGACCCCGGGCAAGACGCTGACCATCCAGCTGGCGCAGAACTCGTAGCATTGATCGGTCGGGCTGCCCGACACGCTACGACCGGGTCCGAGGCCGCAGCAAGCGGCCGGAAACGATCTGCGCGCAGGCGGCGCCCGCGCTCGCCGCCAGGAAGGCGGCGCCGATGCCGAACAAGGGCAAGGCCCAGCCGAGAACGATGCAGAAAACCAGAAACGCGTACCAGCCGAAGACCATCGCACGCAGCAGACAGATGGTGAACTCGTGGCCGCACTGGCGGTGCGAGAAGACGGCAAGCACCGTACTGATCACCGGAAACATCGAAAACAGGCCGCTCAATTGCGCGCCGAACGACGCGGCCGAATAGGTCACCGCCAGCACCAGAATCGCACCAGCCGCCATGCGAACGTAAATCTCGCCGCGCGCTGACGCGACGTCGATCGCGCGCAGCTCGGCGCGCGGGAAAAGCCGCGGCGCGAGCAGCAGGACGGCAAGCACCATCACGGTCACGACGCTCGTCGACAGCTCGAGCGTATTCAATAGCGCGACGGCGACGAAATAGGCGGTCAACGCACAGAGCAAGCTCGCGCGCCACGACCGGCAAGTCGACACCCAGGCATAGGCGAGGATGAAGCCGAGCATCGCGAAAACGCCGAGCAACATGCCGACGATCGCGCGCGAAACGAACGCAGCGCCCTGATCAAGCGCGATGAAATACATGATCGGACCGGAGACCATCGGCAAACCCGACAGCCAGCCCGCCACCGCCGGCCCCCAGCGCCGCCCGGCAAGCGTGACGGCGCCGATCAGCAGCGGCACCAGCGTGATTTTGAGCGAGACGAGCGCGATCGGCATCAGCTTGCCTCAGATCGCCGGTAAAGGTGGCAGCGAACGACGTGAGTTTCCGAAACGCGGCTGATTGGCGGATAGCTCGCGCGGCAAACGTCGCTCGCCTGCGCGCAGCGCGGGTGAAAGTGGCAGCCGGTCGGCGGATTGGCCGGCGACGGCGTCTCGCCGGCCAGGCGAATGAATTGCGGTGCGCCCGCCGCGCGCGGATCTGGCACCGCCGACAGTAGAGCGCGCGTATAGGGATGCTGCGGCGAGCGCAAGACCTCGTCGACGCTGCCGTGCTCGACGATTCGGCCAAGGTACATCACCGCGACCTCGTTCGCCAGGTACTCGACGACGGCGAAGTTGTGCGTGATGAAGAGATAGGCGAGCCCGAGGTCGTCCTGCAGCGCCTTGAGCAGGTTGAGGATCTGCGCCTGCACCGAGACGTCGAGCGCCGAAGTCGGCTCGTCGCAGACGATCAGCTCGGGCGCGACGGCAAGCGCGCGAGCGATCGCGATGCGCTGGCGCTGGCCGCCCGAGAACTCGTGCGGATAGCGAAACGCGGCGTCTGCGTCGAGCCCGACCTGGCGCAGCAGCGTGGCGATCGCCGCCGTGCTGTCGGCCAGCGGTGCCAGCGCGTTCATTCCCTCGCCGATGATCTCGCCGACCGGCAAGCGCGGATTGAGCGAGGCGAAAGGATCCTGGAAGATCATCTGCAGGCGTCGGCGCAGCGGGCGCAGCGCGCCGCGCGACAGGCCGCAGAGTTCGATGCCTTCGCGCCCGTCGAGCCGCACACTGCCGCCGGTCGGTGCAATCAGTTGCAGGATCGCCTTGCCGACGGTCGTCTTGCCGCAACCCGACTCGCCGACCAGCGCCAGCGTTCTGCCGCGCGCGAGTTCGAGACTCACGCCATCGACCGCCTTGACGTAGCCGACGGTTCGCTGCAATACGCCGCGGCGGATCGGGAAATGAACGCACAGATTCTCGACGCGCAGCAGCGAAGATTCCGGCGCCTCAACGACGGCGGCAGGCGCTTCGCCGAGCGGCGCGACGACCGCCGCGCGGCCCGGCTCGGCGAGCAGATGACAGCGAACGCGGTGCTCGGGCCCCACTGCCGACCACGCCGGTGATTCTTCGCGGCAGCGCGCCCAAGCGTGCGCGCAGCGCGGCGCGAAACGGCAGCCGGGCGGCATCGCAGAGAGCGAAGGCAGCTGACCGGCGATCGTCGCCAACCGGCCACCGCGCCGCGAAAGCTCGGGCAAGGCGGCAAAGAGCTTCTGCGTATAGGGGTGGCGCGGCGCGGCGAAGAACGCGTCGCGCGGCGCCTCTTCGACGAGCTCGCCCGCGTACATCACGCCGACGCGCTGCGCCATTTGCGCGACGACGCCAAGGTCGTGGGTGATCAGCAGCATTCCCATGCCGCGCTCGGCCTGCAAGCGGCGCAAGAGGTCGAGGATCTGTGCCTGGATGGTGACGTCGAGCGCCGTGGTCGGCTCGTCGGCGATGAGCAAGCGCGGATTGCCGGCGAGCGCGACCGCGATCATCACGCGCTGTTTCATTCCGCCCGAGAGCTGGAACGGATATTCGCGCAGGCGGCGCTGCGCGTCGGCGATGCCGACCGCGTCGAGCAGTTCGCGCGCGCGCTTTTGCGCCGCCTGACCCGAAAGCGAGAGATGGCGTTCGAGCACCTCGCCGATCTGCCGCCCGACGGTGAGCACCGGGTTGAGGCTGGTCGCCGGCTCCTGGAAGATCATCGCCATGCCGCCGCCGCGCACCGCGCGCATCTCGGTCTCGGGCAAAGCCAGCAACTCGCGGCCGGCAAATTCGACTTCGCCGTCAAGGATTCGCCCGGCGGCCGGCAGCAGGCGCAGCAAGGAAAGCGCGGTCGCCGACTTGCCGCAGCCCGATTCGCCGAGCAGCGCGAAAGTCTCGCCCGAACGCAGTTCGAAATCGACGCCATCGACGGCGACCAAGGTCCGGCGCGTGCTCGCGTGGCCGCTCGCAAAACCCATGCGCAGCTTGCGCACCTTGAGGATCGTCTCGCCGCTCATGCGAAAAACCGCAGAACAAACCACAACGACATGTCGCGCAGCAAACCCCGCGGGACAACGGGCACAACGAACAACTTCGGTCTTTGAGTTTTCATACGCTACCTGCTCCGCGATTCATCATCGCGACACCACGCGTCACTTTTTGCAAGGAATCCCAAGAGGCTTCCCTTCATGATGTCTTCGTTGTGTTCGCCGTGCCCGTTGTGGTTGATCGATCTTTCCAACCTCATGACGCCCCCGCCATTCTCGGATCGAAGGCGTCGCGCACCGCGTCGGCGAGCAGGTTGGCGGCGAGCACCAGCGCGAACATGAAGACGAAGGCGGCGGCCAGCGACCACCACACCATCGGCTCGCGCGCGAGCTCCATGCGCGCGTTGTTGATCATCGTTCCGAAGCTGATCATCGACGGATCGACGCCGATACCGACGTAAGAGAGCACCGCCTCGGCGAGCACCAGGCTCGAAAAGTCCATGACCAGCGCGATGATCACCAGGTGCATCAGGTTGGGCAGGATGTGGCGCACGATCAGGCGCAGATCGGCGACGCCGAAAGCCTGCGCCGCCTGGATGTATTCGAGCTCGCGCAGCTTCAAGGTCTCGCCGCGCAGCAGGCGGCACAGCCCGGTCCAGCTAGTGAGCCCGAGAATGAAGCAGAGCGCCAGCAGACGCAGGTCGGCGCGCTCGGCGGCGGTGGCAAACCACTGCGGGTGATTGTCGATCACCACCTGCATCATCAGCACCGCGGCGGCGATCAGCAGCACGCCGGGAATCGAGCTTAGCGTCGTATAGAGGTACTGGATCAGATCATCGACCCAGCCGCGAAAATAGCCGGCGACGAGGCCGAGCACGATCGCCAGCGGCAGCGTCACCAGCGTCGTCACCAGCCCGATCACCAGCGCCGTGCGGATGCTCTTGAGGACCTGGTAGAAGATGTCCTGGCCGACCTTGTCGGTGCCGAAGACGTGGTAATCGACGCTGAGCGCAGCGAGCGGCGAGAGCAGCAACAAGAGCACGCCGAGCGTGACCAGCACCGAACGCCACGCGAAATCGGTCTCCCCGCGGCGCAAAGCGCGCCAGGCGGTCATTAGCGAGCATGCATTCCGAGAAGCCAGTAAAGACGCGCATCCCAGCACCAGCAGGCCGGAAAGCAAGGCGGCAAGCGACGTTGCGGCAAGCACCCGGCGGCCGACGTCAGCATCGCGCTGTGCCGCGAGATCCCGCGCGTCGGCGTCCAGATGCGCGCCGCCGTATTTGAGGCGAGGAAAATCGCGAGCGATCTGCAGCCGGCCGTCAGCGTCGCGCGTCTCGATCGATTCCTTGGCGTATCCGTGCGTCGCCAGCGGTTCCGAATAGGTCTTCTCGTTGCGCGTGCGCAGCGGGCTCGCGAGCGCGTCGAGCAAGGACAGCACCTCGATGGCATAGGCCGCCGGCGCGCCGCTGTCGCGGCTTGCGAGGCGCGGTCGGTAATGCACCGAGTCGAGCAGGCCGACCAGCACGAAGGCGAGCAGCACCGTCGCCGCCGCCATCCCCGGCGCGCTGCGTCCGACGCGATGCCACGCCGTGCGCAGCGGCGGGTTGCGCGCCGACAGCGCGGCGAGAACGAGCGCCGCGACGACGAGCAGCCAGATCAGCACGTCGGACCAGAGGATGACGGGGAGAATGGTCATGGCGTAAAACTCACGCAAACCGTCGTCATTCCGGGGCCGCGAAGCGGAACCCGAAATCCAGGTTCGTAACTGTGGTTTCTGGATTCCGGGTTCCGTCCTGACGGCCGGCCCCGGAATGACAAATCTATACGCGCTATCGGGCTAAACATTTTCATCGCTTATTCGAACCTCACGCGCGGATCGACGAGCGTGTAGGAAATGTCGGTGAGGACCAAGCCGACGATGTAGAGCACCGAGCCGATGAAGACCATGGCGCGGACGACCGCGAAGTCCTGCGCGTTGATCGCGTCGATGGTGTAGCTGCCGAGCCCGGGGATGCCGAAGAACGATTCGCTGAGCAAGGAGCCCATGAACAGCAGCGGAATGACGACGACGACGCCGGTCAGAATCGGGATCATCGCGTTGCGCAGCACGTGACGAAAGAGCACGGTGAGCTCGGAGAGCCCCTTGGCGCGCGCCGTGCGAACGTAGTCCTTGGCGATCTCCTCGAGGAAGATCGTTCGGTACCAGCGCGCCGACGAGCCGATTCCCGAGACGACGCCGATCGCCACCGGCAGGATCACGAACTTCCAGGCGTCGAGACCGGCTGCATAACCCGAGATCGGCACCAGCCGCCACAGTTTGCTGACTAGATACTGGCCGCCGATGATGTAAAAGAGTCCGGAGATCGACATCAGCGCGACGCACAGCACGACGCCCCAGAAGTCGAGCGCGCTGGCGCGGAAGAAAGCCAGCAGCAGCGCCAGCGACACCGTCACGAACAGGCCGATGATGAAGGTCGGCAGCGCGATCGCCAGCGACGGCCCCATGCGCGACGCAATTTCGCGCGCGATGTCGCGACCGTCCTCGGCGCGACCGAAGTCGCCGACGAACATTCGCGCCGACTTGGCGAACAGCACGGTGTCGGTGAACACGCCAGTCCCCTGCGCCTGGCTATTGATGAACAGCGGCTTGTCGTAGCCGCGCTCGGCCTTCCACTTTTCGATCGCTTCGGGCGTCACGCGCTTGACGCCAAGCTGCATGCGCGCCATGTCGTCGGGCGTATTGACGACGAAGAACAGCGCGAAGGTGATGAGGTTGACGCCGATCAGGATCGGAATCGCGTAGAGCAGTCGGCGCAGCAGATAGGCGAGCATCGAAAGTCCCTAGGTTCGCGCGCTGGCGCGCTCGCGGCGGCGGTAGTAGAAAAGCGCCGGCAGCAGCAGCGCAGCGAGCGCCAGCGCGCCGGCGAAGAGCGGCCAAAGCACCGGCTCGTTCCATTCCCGCCGCCGCCGCTCGCGCTCGCCGACGTCGAGGCGTTGGTACTTCAGGCTGTTGTGGCCGACATCGCTCGGCTTGCGGTTGTACAGCCAGGAATGGGCGAGCGTGTAGCTCTTCGGGTAAAAGCAGAAGATCCACGGCGCGTCGTCCTGCAAAATGCGGTTCATTCGATCGATCAGCGCCTGCCGCCGCGGACCATTGTCGAGATCCTTCATCTGCCCAAACAGCTTGTCATATTCCGGATTGACGTAATTCGAGGCGTTCTCTCCCATCTTCGCGACCTTGCCTTCAGACCCGAGCAGCAGGAAGAAAAAATTCTCAGGGTCGGGATAGTCGGCGTTCCAGCCCAGGAAATAGAGCTGAACTGCACCCTTGCGGATCTTCTCCTGAAAGCGGTTGAAATCGGTCGAGCGCACCACCAGTTGGATGTCGAGCTTGGCGAACTGGCGCGCCAGCCAGTCGAGCCGCGACTTGTCGCCCATGCCGCCGCTCGTCGTATCGAGGTAGATCACCAGCGGTTCGCCCGTTTTGGCGTCGCGACCGTTGGGCCAGCCGGCTTCGGCGAGCAGTCTCTTGGCGACGTCGACCGGCTTGCGTTTGGCCTGGCCGTCGACCCAGTCGTAGACCACCGGATTGATCCCGGCCTCGCCGTCCAGGTGACCGAAGATTCCCGGCGGCAACGGACCCATCGCCGCGATGCCGCGCCCGTTCATGAAGATCGAGATGAACTCCTCCTGGTCGATGGCGATCGACAACGCCTGGCGCAGCTTCCTGTCGTTCGGCGCCATGCCGCCGACGACCGGATCGAGCATGTTGAAACCCATATAGAAGTTCGACGCGCGAACGCTGGTCAACAGACGGATACCCTTGGCGCGCATCTCGTCCGAGAGCGCGACGTCGCCGCCGGCGCCGAAACGAACCGCCTGATCGAAGCTGTCCGAAGCGATTCCCGACGCGTCATAATAGCCCTGCAGGAACTTGTTCCAGTAGGGAATGCTTTCCTTTTCGCGCGAAAAAACCACTTTGTCGATGAGCGGCAACGCTTTGCCGCAGTCGGCCAGCAGCCCAGCTTCACGGTCGCCGGGCTCGCCCTCGCAGGGATAGGTCTCGCCGTGGAAGTTGGGGTTACGCTCGAGCACCATGCGGCTGTTGGGGTTGTTCTCGGTGAGCATGTACGGACCGGTGCCGACCGGGTACCAGTCGAGCGTCAAGTTTTTTTCGGCCATCCCGGGCTGCGCGTAGAAGCGGTCGACCTCGCGCGGCACCGGCGCGAAAAAAGGCATCGCCAGCCAGTAGACGAACTGCGGGTACTTGCCGGCCAGCGCAATGCGCAGCGTGTGGCGATCGACGACGGTCACTCCCTTGAGCGCGAAGCGATCGAGGTCGATCCAGGTGTCGGCCGGCAGGCTCTTCGCTTCGCTCTGCAGCGTTTCGCCAAGTTCCGCGAGGCCAACGATGCGCTGCGCCATCATGCCGAAGATCGGCGAATGCAGGCGCGGATGCGCGAGCCGCTTGATCTCGTAAAGGTAATCGTCGGCAACAAGCTCGCGACTCCCGCTTTCCGGGAAGTCGGCAATCGTCTCGATCCCTTGCAGCGACTCGCGATCGAGCTTCCCATAGCGCGCCGTTCCGTCGCGATTGAGCGCAAAAGCAGGATGCGGCTGATAGCGGATTCCGGGGCGGATACTGATCTCGTAGACGCTGGTCGCGATCGTCTCGCTCGCCGCGTCGGCCGGCAGTTCGCGGCCCTGCGCGTCAAAGTAGCGCGGCACCGGAACCGCCTGCGCGCTCGCCGCAACCAGCGTATACGGGCGCTTGAGATAATGGTACTGCAGCGGCGGTTCGTAGATCTGCGCGGTAAACACGCCTTCGTCCTCGCTGTACGACTGCACCGGATCGAGGTGCTTGGGCCGCTCGGTAAACGCCGAATAGAGGATGTTGCCGCCGCGCTCGCTGG